>Ga0058704_10000541_pt1 | contig 19317 bp, 15 predicted proteins | sample AgamicMgSfe_FD_71363 | JGI IMG/M metagenome (GOLD analysis project Ga0058704, IMG submission 71363) | Agave microbial communities from Guanajuato, Mexico - Mg.Sf.e | ecosystem: Host-associated > Plants > Phyllosphere > Phylloplane/Leaf | place: Guanajuato, Mexico | collected 2012-05-30
CGGTGGACATCTCGCAGACAGTGTCGACGTAGCGTTTGAGGACTTCGGCCCGTAGTCGCGCTTTACGTTTATCACCACGCGGTAGTTTGAAGCACGGTTTTTCGCACGAGAACGCCGTGGACGACAGCGTTGAAGAGGCCGCGAGCGCCGAGTGGATCGCCATCATCTCAGAGTGCATGCTGAGTGGGACGTTGGCATTGTGCCCGCCACCCGTGCCCTCGAAGGGCGTGAAGGTCTCACTACAGTCCTGCTGCTGCTGTTAATTTTTCGGCTCATCCTTCTGCTTCTTCAGCCTCTCCTTCAGTCCAGCAATCGCCGGGCCGTCGAGGAAACCGTTTACGATGCGGCCATGCTTGAGCGCGCCGCCGTTGAATCCTGGACGATAGTCGTTGTAGCCTTGGCCGATGACCTTGGCGTCGCGCACAATGATGTAGCCATCGCGGTAGTGAAGCGGTGACTTAGCAGCCTGCTCGAGGCAGAGGGTGAGGTAATTGTCGGTCTTCATTTTGATGTTAGTGTGAGTTAGTGATAGTAAAGCAGCTGGTTTGATTAACGTACGTTATTGTGTCGGAGACGGTGATGAGTGATCGTTTGCAGTGAGCCTAGAATTTCGGTAGCAAGTCAAGTGGCCTGGGTGAACATGACCGAAAGAGTATTGCGCGTGAGAACGCGCTGGGGTGTGTGGCCTTGATAAGGACCGACAAGCCACAGGGCGGAAAGAACAGTAAAACAACAGCTTTGTTTCCCTTACTCTCGACTCAGCTTCAATGAACTGCTTTAGGTGCCGGCTATCAATTTGCTTTCTATGGAATGCACGTCGCAAAAGGAACATTATAACCTTGGCATGTAGAAGTGTAGAATACCATGGTACAACGGTTGAGGTCTGCAAAAAAATTTTGTCTCATTTGGGATGAGAAGAGTAGAAGGTCGACACCGATGGGACTCGAACCCTGTTATATATATATTAGGACGATGTTAACATACTTGCTGAGAGCTGATTGACATACCACAATCTTTGCCAGTCGTTATTACCGGAAAGCAACGCCTTACCATTAGGCCACGGTGCCGCAAGGGAACTTGTCTTTGACAAATGTAGCATAGGCAAGCAGTAATAAAACAAATGGCCCGATAATATATATAGCTGTATACTCTCACCCGGCGATCTGCCGAGCGTACAGGCTGTATCCAATCTCTATGGAGGTTGCAGTGAACACGAGACGAACACTGTCACATGCTGTAGTTTTTGGAGGGTCAACGGCAGCGTATATCACCAAGTGTGGCTGAGTCCATGCTGCAACTGTATATGAGTATAGGTCACGATCTGCTATCAGGCGCTTCTGTCTGACCCCCGTCCGCGTCCACCTTCGCCTCACTGTAACACCTTGCCTTTTCTAGAGGGCTACAACACTTCCGAGGCTCCAAGCCGTCGTGTTGCATCGCTTTCGCACAAGCGGCGTCAGCAATTTGCGATGCATAACCGCGGGCCATCAATACATCCATCCATCGGAAAATGTAGGCAGCGATGTTCTCGGTAGCTTTGTATTTTGGCCTCATCGGAACCATGGAAGAAGTCTGAACGACAAGTTACGAAGTCGAGGTGAAGCGGCCTGTTTCCGGCAGGCGTAGCATCTAGATTTGCTGCAGCGTACGGAGTACGTGCTCCGGTACGAGCTAACAACTCACACCTCCACCTTTGATTCATCGGCCGAGACCTACAGATGAACTGTACGGGTCACAGGTGTATCTTGGTATCGTGGGCATCAGTACTCAACCTAGCTGCCAGCTTGGCGTGCAGATGGAAAAGTGATGCTCGCCCGAGCTTCTAGAACAGAGCCAACGATGCGTATGGCTGCGTCGGACGGGGACAGCTCCATGTAAGCAAACTCGCGCGTCGGCAATACGGTGATACGGTGTACAGTGGTACATCTTACGCGACAAAGTGCTTGCCGCGAAATTGATTGAGTTTTGTAAGCAAATCATATGCGAGCTGGGGCTTCATACGCAGCGCAGACGGGAAGGGTTTGCCGGTTGTCCCGTTTGGTGTTGGTGGTGTAGGCTAAGCCTGATGCAGCCACGCTCTGACGTTCGTGAGAAGAAGCAGCCTGGACAGAATTTGATCTCTGTCTCTCTCTCTGCCAGCGGTCGACCGCCTGACTCCACTACCTCCTTGTGTTGAACTCGTCTCCTTCACGAGCCTTTGGCGCCAGGCTCACGAGAAAACGCAAGCAACCGTCTCGCACCCTTGCGCCGCTTTTCTCGGAGTCACCTCCCTAACAACGGCTTCCTTATGCCCGGCCGAACCCGAAGTTGAGCGAACGCCAGTCGTCTGCTCTACATCTACTCCTTTTCTGGTTTGGGAGGCACGTCACATCATTCACTTCAGGACAAGTGAGCGGCGGAGTGAAGTCGATCAAGAGCTTGGGAGACTGATCTGGTGTCGCCGTTGCCGGGAAAAGAAAAAGGAGCACCGCCTTGCGCACAAGCCACACGGCTTTCGCACGCATTCCGTAAACGACCTCGGGTCTTCGCCGCTGTCAACGACAGCCTCACAGCGTAACAACCGCGTCGCAACCTTGGTTTAGGCACCTACGACTCATATCAGCACCTCTGGTTTGCATTGCGAGCGTGTCCGACTACACCTGCCAGCCGGAGTCAGCCGCAACTCCTTCGCGACAAGGACTTCTTAGTTGAACGTCCACCTACAGTCGATCACATTCATCGCGACGTCGCCAACATCACAAGCAGTAATCACGGTCACGAGACGTTGTTTGGAGTGATCCGAGCGTCTGAAGTCGACCACCAACCTTACTTCACCTCATCGATCTGAGTTCGGGTTTCACATCGACGAGCACAAAAGCGAGAGATCTTCACATATCGAGATCATCTGCGAACAAACTCCGATCTGCATGAGCGACCGCCAATAGATCTTACGCCTGCCTGAAAGCTAGGTGGTGGTCTTTGTGGTGGTGAAAGGTCAGAAGCGGTTGGTTATTGAGAGAACATCTATCTTACGTCATCCGTCACTGACAACCACTACTAGGCTGTGGACTCACGCCGTTTCTGCTCTGCAGTTGCACTTTCGCAAGTATGCCGGCCTTCTACGCGTCACGGTCAACGGCCGGTCAAATCCCTATCACACCGCCAGATTCAGGCTCAGGGTACGGCTACAGCACCATGCATTACGCTCAAGATCCATACTTGCACCAGCAGTCTCTGAACCAGCCTCGTCATGACAGCGGTTACGACTATCCACAAAGCTACATGCAACCAGCAGTCGCGCCTGCGCCACCATCGTACCATAGCTATCAAGCCGCCAACAGCTTACCGCCGATCCAGAGCTACTACGAGCCCATGGGTGCGCCCATTCTCCCACCGCTCAGGATCAATGATCATATGCCATTCACCGATGACTACCAACGCCGCGTTCAGCAGGAGCAACAGAGCGCAGCTGCTCGCGAGCAGCAGCGCCAGGCAGCGAAGGAGGAAAAGGCTACGGGTGGCGTGTCCGCTAAGCTTGATTACGACATGGAGCGCATGACAGACTTTGTCACAGAGGCCACGCAGACAATGTATGCTCTCCACCTGTCCCCTTACTGCGTTGCAGAGGTTGACGTGACTCGAAGCTTTCACCACAGCATGCAAAGCCCGCCATCGTTCCGCAAGTGGGTGCTGCAGGTGCTTTCTGCCACTCGCCTGCCGTCGGCGACGATCTTGCTGAGTCTGCACTACCTCAACGAGCGCGTGGCGCACTTCCCAGAGACGGTGTCATCGAGCGAGAACCAAATCTACCGCCTGCTTGCCGTGGCTCTCATCCTTGGCAGCAAGTTCCTTGATGACAACACCTTCATCAATCGCTCATGGTCCGACGTTACCGCGATCAAAGTCACGGAGCTCAACCAGCTTGAGATGAAGTGGCTGCAGCTTCTCGGCTGGCATCTGCACGTCGACCCCAAGGCGTCCAACGGCCTGCAAGCATGGCTGAACGCGTGGGAGGACTACGATAGGAAGAACGCGGCCAATCAACAGCAAGCTCGTCTGTCGCCACTCGACACCAACGTCCACCGTCATTCTGGCCACCGCGAGCGTTACTCGCCGTACCCGACGCCTTACAGCTCGACGTCCAGCCGCACGTATGAAGCGCCACCCTCAGCTCGCTCTTCGCAGTATGCCAGCACGCCATACAGCTCTGTCGACCCATGGGCTACAAGCGATCGCCAAGCGTTCGATGACTTCTACAAGAGCCAGAATCGCTACCCATCGCTGACGGAGATCGATGACGTTAACCGTAGAGCATCTGAGGAGCGTGCTCGCCAATCAATATACGCATATCCGCAGACCGCTCAGCAGTCGTACTACCAGCCACCAGCATACGGCGCTACCTGGGATCAGCCGGCATGGAACGCCGCACACCGCTATGACTGCGGCTGCTCTACCTGCGTTTACCAGCAGCATTACCGGCCATACCCGATGGCTCCGAGCTACTCCGCCCAGACCGTCATGGGTTGAGCTTGCCACCATCCTCGAATCACATTTATTGCGACACAGCGCTGATTTCATCTTCCAGCGTTCACGCACTCGAAAAGTTGCTCTTGGAAAAAGGAAGTCGAACGTCGACTTTAGCATGCTTCTTCATCTTGCACAAATTACTTGCTTGTTTTACTGTTAACGACACGAGTGGCGGCCTCCTTCACGACCACCTTCTGCTGTATCATCATTACGGCAATCTCACATACGACGACTGGGTGGCACACCTTGCGATAGACATTGCTTTTCATCACCGATTAGACCGGCATGGCGCGCTTTACGGTCTTATCTCTTTTACGGAACCTGGTACAGCACATCATGGGTACATGGACGGGCATGGGCACAGGAAATTGGGCTTTCACTTTAGCAAGGCGTTTATCAAAAAGGATTCGGATCGGGTTACAATCTATGCTTTACCGGCGTTCTGCCAAAAGAGCTGAGCATTGGGGTTGCATTGCTGTTTTCTGGCTAGCAGAGATTTTAGCGTGGGATAGGATGGTTATGGGTGCTGCGTTGCTTTCTCAGAGAGATACCTGCTGTGGCGCTGATGGCGTTTCCTTCGCGCATTCGCTTGCAGACCCTGGGGTTGGATGGGTCTGGCTGAGAGATATTAGACAGCTTGCTTCTTTTAATGCATACGGCTAATCTTTTGGCTGGCTTGTCTTGGATTATTGTGTGCATTCTCTTGTTCTCGTGACATGGATCGTGTGATGTATGTGACGCTACTGCTGAACTTCGGCAAGCAGGTGAAGCAAGGGATAGCGGCAGTGAGGAACTCGAACGGTGTGGGCGCACACTCCGGTGATGCATGTGCGTTTCAATGACTAAATTTCAATCTCTGCAGGCCTGTTGCCTAAGGCACTAGATTTCACCGAAGAAAGCCCGGCGCAACTTCCAAACTCCGCGAAAGCGCGTCTCCCACGGTCAGGCCAAGCTCCGCAACGCGAAGGGTCACTTGAAGCCCGCAAACCCCGCCGTCTGGCACGATGCCGTTTAAGAAAGGTGAACTGAAACCACAACACCATTTGTTGGCTGCGCATACTGACACATGCTAGGCAACCAATTCGGAGGGCGGCGCAAATCACGACTATCAGCAGCTCCACGAACACCCATACCCAAGTTTGAAGATGAAGCTTCCGACGAGGAGATGATCGATGGAGATGAAGAAGCCGATGAGCCGAGAGATGCGACGCCGCAGGATGATGAGGAGGCTGTAGAAGAAGAGGAGGCCGCGACGCCGGCGCAGGACGAAGACGAGGAAGACGACGAGGATGCGCCGCCGACAATCACCACTCTACCGCGACGGCGTGGAGGTCGAGCACGAGGAGGCGCTAGAAGGAGTACGAGAGCTGACAAGATCGACTATGGGACGCCTCTGCCACTGGATGCTGATGAGGGCTCGGAATCAGGCACACCGTTTCGGCGGCGCAGAGGGAGACCGGACGGCTCAGGCAGGCCGAGAGGAAGAGGTGGATTCAGAGGCAGGCGGAAAGGCCAGAAAACGGATCTGCCGCCAGTGGTCATCGACAAGGACGGGAATGCGCTCGATGTGATGAACGACGACGTGCAGGTCGACTATGATGAAGAGGGTCAAACCAAGGTGGACGATGACGGTGTCTTGCAGGGTGGTAGAGAATACCGGGTGCGGACCTTCAAGATCCTCGGCAAAGATGAGAGGCTATACATGCTGTCCACCGAGCCAGCGCGGTGTTGCGGCTTCAGGGACAGCTACCTCTTCTTCACCAAGCACCCGAAACTGTACAAGGTCCTGCTCGACGAGGACCAGAAGAAGGACCTCATCGACCGCGACATCCTGCCCAGCAGCTACAAAGGCCGCAACATCGGTGTCGTAACCGCGCGCTCAGTCTTCCGCGAGTTCGGCGCACGCATCGTTGTTGGCGGACGAAGAATTACCGACGACTACAAAGTCGCAGAGGCGAAAGCGAATGGCGAAGTGGAAGGAGAGCTCGCGGATCCGAACGATAGTATCCCGGATAACAAAGAGGACTACAACCGCAATCGCTATGTCGCGTGGTTTGGAGCGAGCGAGGTGTATCGCACAGTGGGCCAGGGCACGCAACAAACTGGGAAGCCTGGCCCGATGGGCAAACGGCGGAATATCACGGTGGAGAACTGGCAGTCTTTGCATTCGAGAGAAGCAGGGTGTGTCGATTCAGTGTCCTCTAGCAAGCGAGGTCAATGCTAACTACGCGTCACAGCCGCTTCAACTCAGCACTCGCTCAGGTTCGCCGGTCGACGCTCGATGGTGTATATGATACCCATACGAACATGATGTTCTACCCAACGATTATGCAGCCCACGCACGCTCGATGGGAGCAAGCCCCGCCGCCACCTGCTCCTTCTGATACCAAGCTGCTGATGAATGGTCTCATGAATGGTCACAAGCACATGAACGGCACGACTGAGCATAACGACCACGACAGCGCAATGGATATCGAAGACATTCCGCGCTCGCAAGAATCACCGCTACAATCTACCATTTTCTCGGACGTACCTCCGACCATCTCCCGCAACTTCGCAGTCATCGACACGCACTACACAGAACCTCCCGTCTCCGGTACCGGCTACCCAGGTCCAGACGGCCACACCACAGACCCAACCTCTGGCCCGAACGGTCTAAGCAGCATTTCAAGTGACCTGCTCGACGAGCTGCCCGAAGACTGCAGACGCGCTTTCGAAGAAGCGAAGCGTACTGAGCTGCAGTGGAAGAAACAGTGGGGTACGGAGGCTCACAGTGCTATGCGCGCTGGTTTGCGGATCGGCTTTAACGGGTATCCCGTTTGACGTAATTAGGGCGTTGGGCGAATAGGGAGTTATAGATGGTACACCACGGACGGGGCGGGCGGGTATTCGGTGGATAGAGCTTGCAGACTGGTATGCGCTCTTGGACTGGGTCTGTGGGTTTGTATGATTAGTGAGCTTGAGGTTGATGGGCTACGTCAGGCCGCGAGCGATGCTACGGAAGCAGGTAGGCACGCTGTATGAACGATTTGCTGATGCCTTAATTGAAGACTTTGATTGATACCAGGTAAGCTTCGTCGTTGTACTGTACATGAAAGGGGGTGCCAAGAGGAGGAGTGAGGGAGGGATGGCTTGCATTCCACGGTTGCAGCAAGGAGTCTACCCGGCAACCGTCTCGCACACCTATCCGCAACGTCAGGTCACCCAGTACCTTTACATCGGACCTTTCATCGTTGAACAGTATCTTGCGACACAAGGACTTGCTCGCGCCGCTTATGGCCAACCTCAACCTCACCACCTGTCCAGCGCCCTTCCTCAACCAAGCCGACTACCCTCCCAAACATGGCTTCCTTGCCGGCCGATTCTGCGGACCCTTCAACAATGAGCTATCTTGCTGTCTACCATGTCCGCTGGAGCACTGGACGTACTCGGACTCGTTCGAGCGCAAGATTGATATCGCGTATTGGCTCAATGTGCCGGCGCTGGTGTGTCAGGTGCTGCTACTGTTGAGCTTTGTGGTGCTGCCGTCGGACAGGACCCATAGGCATTATTTGAGTGTTGGGTTGTGCGTTAGCTTGATATTGTTGGAGGTGAGTAGGGAGTGTGCTTGAGTACGTGTGCGGAAGAGTGGTTGGGCTGAAGAGTGATAGCTATCTTTCATTGTGCCACTGGGAACGAAGCCCGATCACTGCTATGATGCTGTGACGCCGAACGACATGCATTCTGATGCGTCGTGTGCCTGGTCTGGTGCACTGTTGGAAGCTGGCGCGATGGCAGGGACAATTTGGGGTAGGTCTGATACTCTTTACCGAGATATCGTACAATGTGCTGACGTAGCGGAGTACTCCTGAGGTCACTCTGGACCCACCTCCGCGTCTGCTACGACCTGCACCACACCCCGATCTACGTCTGGATCGCTCACGCAGTCGGATGGGGTATACCTGCACTCTTCCTAGCTATCAGCCTGCCCATCACCGGTGTCTCTTACCGCTTAGGTCCCACCTGTCTTCCAAACCAGAACAACGCCTTCGTCACCTGGTTCGGCTGGCTCATCGCGTTTGGCTGTCTCGCTGCTTTGGTACAGTTCAGCACTACTGGATACTGTCTCTGGCTGTATGCTCGACACTTCTGGCAGAGCGAGAGCAATGCATCGTACGATTTCAACACCGCGGGACTCACAGGTGAAGGGCAGCGAAGGCCGTCTGTGCGGCTGGGCAGAGGTTTGGCGTGGCGGAGAGTGCAGAAGGTACTAGCATTGCAGTGGCGGAGTATCCTGTTGAGCTTGCAGGTTATCGTGCAGACTGTTTACTTCGGCTCGGTCTACGTCGCGGCAGCGAGAGCCACGGAAGCGGATGAGCAGTCGACGAAGAGCGCGCAGGTGATGCAGTTCATCGAGTGCTTGGTGCTCAGCGGTGGCGATAGGAATGCTTGCCTCAGCTACGCGAAGGTGCTGGGATTGAATCAGAACACGGTTCTCGCGAGCTTTTTCATGAGCGCTGTAAGTGATATGGGATACTGTTTTGACGGCCACTGCTGACTTTACTAGCTCATTGGTATCTTTACCTTCATGCTCATGGCGCGGCGGTCGATGCTAGTGAGTTGGTATGAGCTGCTACTGCATCCTCGGCAAACATGGCGCCGAAGAAATCGTAGCAACTCCCACTTCAGTGCAGATACGGAACGCAAGCGCTCAAGCAGACAGCAGGACTCGGAGAAGTCACCTTTTGCAATGACGGGAATATTGCCGGAGCCTAGTGACTCGGTGCGGCAGTTGAGCGTGCCGGAGGCGGGCGACATCGGCAAACGACACGAGACCACAAATCTTTTCGATGAGGAGGCATATGAGGAGGAGGAGGAGGAGGAGGAGAAAAGCCGGCGGAGACGTAGCGTAGATGAAGATGACAAGTTGGCGATGATGATACTCTGAAAGCGTAGCGAAGCTCATCTCGTACGAATAGCCTCTGAAACTTGGTCGGCAGCATAGCGGCCGCTGAAAAGGTCCCAAGTTGAATATGTTTCGTTCGGATGGCTGACCGCGCGAAGAAGAGCCCCTTATGCCGCCGTCGAACTCAGCCAGGCCATCCAGGCAGCTCGTCCACGCGGCGATCTTCAACAACATATCGAGCGGTTGGAGGTATGCACTTGACTCAATATGTGCAGTCTTACAACTCATGTCTCAAGTAATGAAATGAGTACCAGGCGCTGTATGGACACAATCGAAGAAGAATGAAGCTTGATGAGAAGCACGCCGGAGATAGTGGTTGTTGAACCGCTAGCCACAGTTTCTGAGAACCACGATCATGCTAATTCAAGCCGTCAGAAACCCCCAACGCCATCGCTAAGTCGTAGGAGCTATGAAAGGCTGCAGAGGAGGGCTATCGAGCCTCATTGCAGCGCGCAAGCATCTGCCCTCCGTTAGTAAAGTTCGCCACAACGACTTCGTGGTGGCTTATCGAGCACTCACCAGCGCCATGCTATTGGAGCAGAGACGATAGCTATTTGCCCGTCTTCATGAATGTCGAGGACTGCTGGTCCTTGTCCTGACCCTTGTCCGAGGACTCGTCGCTCCTGGCCTGCTCCTTCGCCTTTTTCTTGCGCTCTGCCTCGAGATCGGCCACCTCCTTGCACTTGCTGCATCTCTTGTTCTTCTCATGCACCCACGGACTCTTCGGGTGCGTCTGGCAATAGCAGACGACCAGATGCTTCTTGCAGAAGCCTTTTTCGGACTTCTGCTTCGAGGTCTTGCCGTCGCAGCCTGAGCCGCGGCGGTTGTGATTAGAGCCAAGAGGAGGCATCGTGGGCTTGCTAGGCATTGTCAGCACCTTCTGAAGAGCCGTCCGGAAGACGAGTATGCACTTACGTTGTCTCGGCGAGAGTGGGGATGAGGGAGCTGTTCTGGTAGGCGATACTTGCATGGGCTTGTTTCTTCTTGATTAGAGCGAAGGTCATTTCCGTGCAAAGAGAAGTGGTTGATAGTGGCGGATGGTGCCGAAGTAGGTATCGAAGATGCTTTATACCTGAACAAAAACGCCAAGCTGCGTGAGTGAATGCTACCATCAGGCACACTTGTTCCAAGCTCAGTCATGTGCAGAGCGTATACACAAGTCTATAGCTCGTGAATGCATTGTTTGTGGCCGAATACAGCCGTTACGCGAAAGAAGACTCGTATGTAAGCATCCCCTTTCGGACAAAGATGTGAGTGTGACTCGCATTATGAGACGAAGTATCATGTGCATACGCATCGCAAACGATGCCTGCTCTGCTGCGCTTTAAGCATCATGCTACGTTTTTAACGCAAGTTCGTATGCGTTTTCCTGCTCTCACCAATCGCTCTCCTCATCAACAGCACCACTGACTTCCGCATCTCAGTCATCTGCTTCTTGCTCCAGCTCCGAATCCGGCTCGTAGTCAAGTCTGCCATCGTACGCTGGCTGAGCACTCTCTTTCAACCGATCTAGGTATCGCTGCACCACCGCATGCTCAATCTCCACCGGATGCCACAGGTGCATAGTGAAGATGTTCCGGAACGCATTGAGCCAGAAGCATTTTTGCCGGAAGCACCCCCACACCTCCTCGCGAGCTTCGGACCCCGCTGGAAAGCTGTTGGCTATTGCCTTAACGAAGTGCTTTCTCAGCATCTTGTTTTCGTCATAACTGTCCGGTTCAGCCTCATTGTCTTGAATGAAGATTGGGTACTCGAAGACATAGTACGCTGGCCCGGTGAAACTGTTATCCCAGTCTATGATGCCTGTGAGCTGCGGCGGTTTAGCGGGATCATCGTGCGCAACGAGCATGTTCTGTAAGTCCAAATCGCCATGGATCAGCCGATATGGTGGCTTCAAGACCTGGCTTCCCAACTGTTCGTCAGGCAGCGTGCGTAGCTTCTCCTTGATCTCTGAATACACGTCCATCACCACCGCCGGTCGCCCAGTGTCCTCCGAAAGAAAGCCCAGCATGTACTCTTCGAATGAGTCGTACGGTCCTCGTAGCGGCTCCTTAGTAGCAATGGTCAGGTTCTGGAGCGGGCCAACGCTGCCATCCTCCCTCAGAGAGCCGATGCAGCGAAAGTGCAACCGCGCAAGTTGCGCTAGAACATCCGCAATCTGTAACACTGCAGCGAGTTTGTGCTCACTGATGAGGCCAGGCCAGATGTCAGACAACCGCTTGCCAGGCATGCGCTCGGTTAGCACGAAGGCAGCACCGACGGCATGGTTCGGGTTGTAGTTCGCGAAGTATACCTCGGGGACCGGTATGGTGGTATGCTGCTTGATGAACTTGAGCGTGGCGGAATCACTTTCTGCGACACTCATGCTCTCATTCTTGTCCCTGGTGAAGCGACCGATACAACTCCATCCGTCCTCGAAACGTAGAGCTCTGATCTCATAGTAGGTGCCTTCTTGAAGCGTGGCAACATCGACGCATCTGCCATGACCGCCAGGTAGGTAGAAGGTGGCGATGTGCTTCAGAGCATCGTAGTTTAGCTCGAGGGCCGGATAGTCCGAGTCGCACGAAGCGACACTAGCAGCATCCGACGCGACATCACTGTCTTTTGTGCCTTCACTGTCGCTATGCTCCTCCGCCTCAACCGTGATCGGCGAGGCAGCAACCTTGTCATCAGTTGAGTGCGGGCTTTGACTTCCCGTGGTCGGAAATGGAGCCTCAGGGCCGTGGTGATCGTCTGGTGCATCTTCCTGGCGCGCTAAAGTCTCCATAGTAGCGCAACAGTGACTCCAATCGATTCCCCTCGCAGTCCTGTTAAGCCTGTCAAAGCTTCCAATTTCGCCAGTGACGTTAATCCAAACGTGCAAGGTGGAAGCGGAATGCGGAGTTGGTGAAGAGCGCAGGACTTTGTAAAGGTACCATGTGAAGCAAGTGTGTTATGCACGAGCATGTTGACGGTACACGTCACGAAAACTCTCATTCACCAAACGAACGATCCACGCAAACAAAGAACGCCCACGTGACATGCACGTGCAGGGCTAAGCTTTGTAACAGGCATTCTATGCTTGCTTCTAGCAGTACGTATGCTATCGACAGATGCCGGTATCCAACTTTCCTCCCGTCCATTGCATCTGATGCATTAATACCACGCCAGCACGCCAACGCAGATATCGCTCTCAGCAAGCCGCCTGACCCGCTGATTGAGCTGCAAGTGAAGGGGACCTCTGCTCATAAACACTGTACAATTTACTGCAAATTATCCTCACATGACGCGGTATACGCTACCGCCTCCTGCTACTGTATTAAGAGCACGCAATCGTCGCCCCGCTGCATTAGTCGTAGGCTCATCGCTCGTAGCCGCACACAGGCAGGATCATATATCCTCGAGCATGCCATGATTGAACTCAGTATCAGCGTTTGCCGAGACGGGTGACTGCTCCACACCACTCATGCGGTCGCCACTCCCGCGCTTTGTTGTAGGCGGGTTCTCCGTGCCGCTCATGCCAACATCTCGATCGGCGTACTGCTGCTCAAGCGTGCTTTCATCAACGAACGTGAAGCCCTTGAACTGGTTCTGCATAGTCGGGCTAAGCGGTGTGCTGTCGTTGCCGATACCGCTCGCAAGCGCAGCTGCCCGCGCGTTCAGCGATGACGGGTTGTCACTATTGAGCGCGTTCGTAAACTCTGGGTCGAAGTTGCTCGTATCGAGCTCGCCCTTGAGCTTCGGCTTGAACGGCGGCTGCGAGGTCTTTCTGCTGAGCGCAGTCCAATCGATGTCGTTGAAGAACGGATGTGCCATCAGCTCTTCAGCATCGTTCTTCGCGCCTAACCGGTGCGATGGGTTCCGATTGAGCAAGCCTTTGACGAAGTTGCGGCCCTCCTGTGATAATGCATCCCTTGGGAAGCGGACCTTACCAAACGCGATGTTTTTATACATCTGCTGTGTGTCTTCCGCATAAAACGGTGACCAGCCGCAGCACATCTCAAAGACAAGGACACCGAGTGACCAGAAGTCGACCATCTTGGTGTAGCCTTGCTCGTCCAGTAGCACTTCGGGTGCGAGGTACTCCGTGGTGCCGCAGAAGGTGTTGGTCGTGTCACCCTGCGACAGATTCGCCTTGGACAGACCGAAGTCACAAAGCGCGATATGTCCGTTCGCATCCAAAAGAATGTTCTCCGGCTTCAGATCCCGATACACAATGTCGTGCTGGTGCAGATGCCGCAGCGCCAAAATGAGTTCGGCAATGTAGAACTTTGCCCGCTCCTCTACAAAGCGACCTTCTTTCTGCAAATGCCAAAAGAGCTCACCACCAGACATGTAGTCCGTGACCAGGTAGAGATCGGCGGCAGTCTGGAAAGAGAACTTCAGACCCACAATGAAGGGAGACTCGGTCGTCGCAGTCCGAACAAGGATGTTACGCTCGCCGATGGTATGCTGAATCTCTTTCTTTTGTACGATGACCTTTTTGGACAGAACTTTCATCGCATAGATGCGTTTGGTATCTCTTTTCCGCACTTGGAAGACTTGACCAAATGTGCCTTTGCCAATAAGTTTGAGTATCTCGAAGTCGTCCGGACCGTAGGCCTTCTTTCCGATGGCGTGGAACGCAAGCCTGAGACGAACCTCGCCAGTAATCGTGAGAGACTCGCCTTCCCGTGGCTCCAGCTTATACCAGTCTTCGTGTTGATGCTCGTAGTCATGGAGGTTGATTGGTAGTCGGACGTGGCCAATGAACGCTTCGTTATTTTTCCGGTCGTAGACAGATATGTCCAACTCGTTATTCGTGCCTACAACGTCAAAGGTCGCGGTGTGTCTCCAGACAGGGTCGGTCGTCTCGCGCTCAGCCCTTGAAGAGCCACGCCGGAGATCTGCAATGTTCGTTTGGCTGGTCTGCCGCCTTCCCATACCTGGTATTGACAATGGAGTGCCTTGGCCACTACCTGACCGCTTCATCGCAATGCCCTTCGCGAGGTTCTCCTCTGCTGGCTCGTTGTCAACTGCCGTGTCCATCTCATCCTCCTGTGGGCCACCCGAGATATCCTCGTTGAGTTGAAATATGCAGACGACGTAAGGCTCAACGCTCGGTCGTAGGCCTCTGCCCTCTTCAACGCTGATCTCGAGCTGTCCCTTCATGTGCCCGATAGTTGCCGCGTTCGAGTGGTCGGAGCTCGACCGACTCGACCTCTCCACTCGTGCGGCATTCCGGACATCGTCTTCTCTTCTGCTCGCGTGTGAACCCGATCGAGGAGTTTGAGGAGGCGTGTTCTGATGGCGCTCAGCGCCTTGTGTCAGCAGCCGGTTTTCTTTGTCTTGTGAACGACGCGAAGAACGCTGTGCGGCAGAAACACTTGCAGGAGGAGTTTGAGAAGCATCAGTGGCAGGATTGGAGATATGAGCAGATACTGCGGGCTTTGACAGCGCATTGGAAAGTGTGTGCCGGCGCAGTGGTGAGGTCAGGCTCACGGTGCTCTTCACTCTCTGCTCTAACGAACGCTTGCGAGGAAGAGGGGCTTGGTCTGCGCCATCCGCAGGTCTCTGCTCGTCACTCATTGCGAGGAAAGAGGAGGAGCTGGACAGCGGCGGAGTAGGGTACGATGCCGTAGCCGAGTTGTGTATGTGCTTCTTTTCGTGCGGCAGCAGCGGTGGTGACCCGTAAGAGTCTGGAGTCGCGCTAAGCGGCGAACTCGGCGCCGTAGGGAGGTGACTGCCTCCTGCCATCTGCTGCGAGTACACGTTGTCCAACCTCTCTTTCGGAGAAACTTCTGAAGAAGGCGCGGGTGCGGGGTCTGAAGGTGCAGTGCTCTTGCTTTGACTACGAGTCAAGGAGTCACGAACCTGGAAGAAAGAGGCAACTAATCCAGGCAAACGCTTGTCGGCAAAGTCTGGCCGTGGCGTAGCCGTTCCTCCTGGTGGTGTCGAGGCGCCGGAGCCTATGTCATGTTCGTCGTCGTGATGGTGGGGCTTGCTGTTTGGGTGGAGGTAGTCAGCGGTTGCCATCTTGAATAAGTAAGAGCCATGCGATGCCGAGAAGATAGTGAAAGAGCTAAACAGGACAGCAATCACAAAGTATCAAAGTGCTCGTGTAACGGGCAAGAGGATGCACGATGCACTTGGTCGTCCGATGAAGCCACAGAGATCTCGGTGGATTGCCCCACGAGAACTTTAAACCTCAGAGCTTTGCAAGCTTCGAGAACTTGTCACGAATTTGCGTGCTGTCATACTCGAACTTGCCACGGCGCACTCGGCGGCAATTCGCTATTTGGAGCTTCGGGTTTCGCATGGCAAATGTCGTAGTGGCACGCTTGTGGCGGGACTCACGCGTCGTCGCAGGACCAAGCAAGACCTTGCTTACTAAAACAACTGGTTAGAGAAAATGAGAAGAGGCTTACCCATGGAGTAATGATTGCCGCAACAAGTCTGCGGCAGTGTTCGTGTTCAACAGATGGCTATCCGCTGATGCAGCCATGCTGAGACTGCTGGGGCGACTGAGAAAGGTGCGAGATACCGGCCTTGAGAGTTTTGTAGGACTTTGCGGAGGTGAATTGAATGCGCTGGGCGGAGCGACAAATGTCGAGAGTGTCGGTATTGCGGAGCTGGACTTGCTGGAAAGATGACCTGGACGACGGGGTGGTGGTCTCTGGTGGTCGTCTTGACCCCGTTTCCTTACGGACAGCCTCGGTGCCTGCGTTACCTCCACAATTGCGGTCCTTTAGCTGAGCTCAAGAGTAAGGTAAGTAATAAAGACCAGCTCCGATAGGTGTCTCGGTACTCGTTCACGACAACAAGCCAGTTGCCAGCAGCGAGCGATCCCAGTATTTCCGAGTTACCGGAGCTCAATGATGTAATGACGTATGCAAGCTTGAAGACTCCCGGCTAGTGATCTCCGCCCTACGCGATTGGCACGCGTTCGCAAAGGGTTCCTGAACTTGTCCGGTCGAATGCAGCCACGAGATCACATAGATAGTCGAACACTCCGAAGCGATATAGTTCGAAGGTAGAAGTGATGTTGGGGTTTGAACAAGAGTCGGTCGGCGTCTTGGCATTCGTTGAAAAAGTTTTTCCGCTCCCGAAAATTCAAGATATACGGCCCGATGCTGAAAGTGGGCCCCAGTAATCCGCGGGACAAGCATGTGACTGACACCTGAAGACGACCACGGACCGTTGAACAACAAAAACCTTCTCTCGGAAGGTTGTCCTACCGCTCCCACAGTCATGCTCGTGCGGACCAACGCGGCTGAATCCTATTCTCGACAACAGCTGACATTCCAAGTCACAACCCACATCAGCTGCGGCTTGTGGCGACACTCATGGACTCGAACAGGCTTGGAGGAAACCTAGGCCTTACGAACACTCATTCTCACGCTCACCCTACGAAGAGCAGCCGAATAGGCGGCGCACTTGACAGGATCGTGCAACACAATCGAGAACGTACAACAGAGTCTTGTTTAAACATCTAAGGCATTATCACTACTCCGGTCTCACCGCGCTCTTTCTTGCCACTCCTTCTTGCCACTTCTTCTTGTGGTGAGCATGATTGATTGAGACTGGAGTGTCGCGCGCTGAGACTTGACGTGTTCTGCACGCCTACTGCTAACCTTAACTCATACCGCTCCCAGCGGCAAAGCCGGCTTTGTCGAGCCGACAATGTTACATTCATGCTCATTGTAGGTGCTGAGTAGAACAAAGACCTACACCTCATTGTGCTCGTGTTTGCCGTCGGAACTAATACACACCTTCGGCTGCCTTTAGAGTTTGCGAATGCAAGACAAGGATACGATTATGCACCAACGAAATCAAGCTCAACATCCCGCTGTTGCAGGCCAAAGAGCGGTCAATGCTTCGCACCTCTGAATTAAGACAGGCTCAGATGGACTATGCTCGACCAGAGGTAGAAACAACAGAAGCTCACGACGCACATGGTGCAATTCCAGCAGGGAGACCGAGGAAGGGTAGGGATCGCTTAGAGCTCGCTGTGAGAGCTAATCTTGTCCTAGCCGTGCAAAACAGACTGCGAGCAAGAGAGCGGAAATTCAGGATCCGTGTCTCTCGCGCAGCGCGCAAGTTGAAGGTGGTAAAGGCAGAGGAGAGTCGCCTGATCTGGCGTGATATTGTTGGCATTGAGCCACAGCAGGTTGTCCGTGGTGATGATAAGAAGGCAGCGCTTCTATCTCGTTTCAGGCAGTACTGATATTGGCGACTTCATTAGGTGAGCACGTTCTGTAGTCTCGTAATGCAACAGTAGCCAGTGACTTCGCAATCCTTTCAACAATAACACGCCAGCTCCATGGCTTCCAAGTATCGAAATGCTTCTTCCGTCATTTTCCTACTGAGGTCAAGCTGACACATCGCGTGAACAGGCGCACTCGCACGCATGTTGAACGGCTACCTTGCATCTAGCTTTCTTTGTATGGTCTGGTAGGTGTCATGTCCTCCCTAATCGGCTCGCATCTGAACTGTGAACGTTGCCAGTAGGTGAGGTGCTTACCAACTTTGAACAATGTGCTTTGTCGCATTGTGCGTGAGACAAAAGGGCGATCATCCAACGTCTTTGTTGGTGAGACGGGCTGAGTATTGTGTTCTAAGTATAAAATGCTGTTACGCAAGATGTTGATAGAGGCAGTCCCGTCCTCAGCCATCCCCAACGACATGGCTTCCTCGGATTTGCACGGCATCCACACCATCGATTACGGCGTCGGTACTCTGAGCTTGACGATGACACCAGAATGCGCCCTTCGGCTGGCCGAAAGTCGCGCTGGGCAAGCCGTGCATGCTTACAACGTCGCCAAGGTTCGCTTTGGGGTGCTCGATACCGCTACTGAGGACGCTGCTGACGCCTTCAAGAAGTTGCAGAAGCGGAGCAAGCGTTCGCGTTCTGTGAGGAGTGAAAGAAACCCTAAGTTGCGTAGAGTCGATGGGCAGCTGAAGGTCGCAACGCTCGCAGTGCAAGCATGCCATAACTGTCTGAGCAATGCACGCAACACTGCGTACGAAGGCTGGGGCCGAGTGGCTCGGGAGATGAGTTCCGCGCGCACTGCAGAGCGTCGTGCTCGTGAAGACTGTACTATGGCCGCAAGCGCCGACGATGCCGGCGGAATTGTAGGCGAAGGAGACTGGCTCCAGCCGGTGTCTGGAAAGTAGGGTCTAGAACGATATCTAGTATGCTTTGCATAGACCGTTGACCTTAGACTGCCTTATCCTGATATCCGTCACCGCACAACGTAGACAGATAATGAATACACTGCTTCTGCGCTCCCAATAACTTTCCATGCCACGTCGACGTGATGTCCTAATGCCTTCAAGGCAGTATCCCAGCAAGTGTCAAGCGGTGGAAGTCGTTTCACCGCACTTAGCAAGGCGACGGCGATCTGTCACACGTTGTTCTTCGTTAACACCACCACGAGGCTGCGGCTTTGTTCGAGGCCTCTAGCAGCAATGACACAGGCCGGTCGAAGCGGAAAATCCACGCAGGGTGTCCTGAGAGCGAGCTCAGTCAACAACGCCGGCTTCGAGTGGGCTTAGAGCATATCTTGGCTCCCTTGCTCCATGTTAGACTTCCTTTACCGATATGAAATGCAGATAGTGATTGCTATAAGCGAAGCAATGGAAGAGCGGACCATTTGTTGTTCAGTATCTTCTTAATTGTCAGTGAACTTGAGCAAGCGCCCATTGTATTTAGAAAGCATCCTTCTTAGAGCGCGCGAGAATCACAGTCTAAGCTGATTGAGGACGTCGCCACGCCCTGTTTAAGGGTCGATGATGCTCAGTAAAGTGGATTGACATTGACCCTGGGGTGCGTCACCCAGTCAATGGGCCGAAGGAGGAATGGAAGTCTTCCTCCCACAGCGGTCGACGTGAAGGCGCAGGCGCCA
>Ga0058704_10000543_pt1 | contig 19305 bp, 15 predicted proteins | sample AgamicMgSfe_FD_71363 | JGI IMG/M metagenome (GOLD analysis project Ga0058704, IMG submission 71363) | Agave microbial communities from Guanajuato, Mexico - Mg.Sf.e | ecosystem: Host-associated > Plants > Phyllosphere > Phylloplane/Leaf | place: Guanajuato, Mexico | collected 2012-05-30
CGTCGTCGTCGTCGTCGTCGTCAAGCTTCTGGAAGAAGTGGCATGTCTGTACCAGCGGTCGATCCAATTGGACATTTCGGGGTATCAGTTGCCTGACGATCGTCCGGGCGAGTTCGTATCCAGGTAAGACCGCACCTCGCGGTCGGTAATCGGGTTTCAGATGGTTCTCCAAGTCATTATCACTGGTGATACCGCTATCGTAGAAGATGTCCGCCCGGAAGAGATGGCTCGAGGTGACGTTGGGGTTCTTGATGAGGTTGAGCATGACAACGTTGAAGACGTCTGGTGGGAACGTACACTCACTTTCCAGGACCGTGACCCAAGCCTCGTCGGCTGGCTGTACGCTTGGGGTCGCTGTCGTGCGGTCTGATGGTTTGAACGCACCCCGATCACACGGCGGTGCGGTGTCGACGGACTCGTGGACTCCACCGCCTCCTACGGCACTGTTGCCAGCCATTTGCCGCCACCAGTTATGCCGGGTTAGATGTTGCAGCCTTGGCTTCCCAAGTAACGCGAACACTCGAGGACAGAAGACACACGCGCGACCTGGAGTCAAGTCTCAAACGTTGAAAGAGGGAAGGGGAGCGCGTTGTCATGAATGTACATTATCGTGAACCGGTTTAGAACAGCAGATATCGATATCTTGAGTTATCGACACTTACTCAGCATACATCCGCGCTGCACGGGCCATATCTCCGTGCACTACATGTATGTAGTCGATCACATCCCCACGCATTATTTTCACCTGAGCAAGGTAAAGTCTCTGTTGCGATTGCTGCAGCGAGCTCCTGGAAGCTTCGACAGACATGGATGGGAACATGCCTGAACCACATTGATCCGTACTTGGCTGACAGCGCTCGAGGTTCCGCACAAAAGAAGCATCTACAATGGATCGACGCAACCGAGAGGCAACGAGTCTAAAGCGCGTGGCCGATATCTGCCCCTTTCCGCCGACTCTTGCGCTCGCTGGACCCAGAATCGCACCGTCTGTGATGGCCACAATGCTCAGAAGTCCTCCGACCGCATTGCAACAACACTGCAATTCAACAGTAGTGGTCAATCTTCAAGCGAATCTAACACTCCGCTGATGACAGGATGATCTGGGCGAACATACGCAACCTGTAAAGGTTTTGGCAGTTGATTCTGGTGCTTGCTCGCGCTCTTGGCCTGTTGCGATGTGAGGATGCCTGTCAGCCGGGCGTAGCAGCGTGCTAAAACACATCCTACACTGGGGGGGATCTCATGTCGGAGATCGTGCAGCGGGCATCAAGGCGAGTAGGTGATGCCTTGCACTGAGGTCGACGTTACCTTGCTGAGTGGGCTCGCCGTCACCATGAGATGAGCAAGGTACACTCGCGCAATATCTGTTTCTGCCAAGCCAGTACCTGTCTTTTCACTTTCACTGATGTTCCGCGAATATCAAGACAATTGCCAAGGGTGAAGGATCCGGCCACCCCGCAACGGAACGACGATCCTCCAACTCATCTGTGCAACGAGGATGAAATATTTCCGTCTGCTTGAGCAACCTCGTGGACGGTCCTGCTACCCCGCTTGCGAATGGCACATTAGCATAAATGCCGTAGCCTTATACAGCAGGTGTAAGTACACAGTTAGTATTGTTTCATACTCATTCTCCCTCACCAGATCCACCATGGCTGTACCCATACTGCTTGGGGCATTCGCCAGCGCAGTCCTTGCGCGGGACGTATCCATCTCCATTGACGCCTCTCAAACGCTGGGCGAGCTGTCACCCATAGCGAGATTCTTCGGTGCTGACGAGCCCAACTACGCCTATTACCCCGACGGCGAACTCCTGCTCTCCCATATCGGTCAGCTGGGTGTGCATCAAACGTATTTCCGCACGCATAATCTGCTCACAACCTGCGATCCACCGGACGATGCTACACCACGGCTCAAATGGGGCTGTACCAATGCCTACACGGAGGATGCCAATGGCAACCCGATCTACAACTGGACCATCATCGACAGGATCTTCGATACCTATCTGGATCGAGGTGTCAAGCCGTATGCCCAGATCAGCTTTATGCCGGAGGCACTGTCCACGCACCCGCAACCCTACACCTTCAACTTTACGGCCACTTCCCCCTACGATGTGATCTATACCGGCTGGTCGAACCCGCCCACCTCCTACCAGAAGTGGGGTGAGCTGGTTTACCAATGGGTTAAGCATGAAGTTGAGCTGCGTGGCGCCCCAGAGGTTGAGAGTTGGTATTGGGAAGTCTGGAATGAGCCCAACGCTGCATACTTCAACGGTACCGAGGAGGAGTACTTCACATTGTACGATTTCGCGGTGGACAACGTTCGACGGGCACTGCCCACGGCGAGGGTTGGTGGACCTGAAGTCGCAGGCGGCCCGGGTGGCGATTACCTTGGCCGTTTCCTAGACCATACCATCAATGGCCAGAACAATGCCAGCAACGGGACCGGAGCTCCATTGGATTTCGTCAGCTTTCATGCCAAGGGCGCGCCGACGTACGTCAACGCCACCGAGAGTGTCCCAGGACATCTGCGAATGAACGCCTCCGCCGAGCTGGAGAATGTTCGGGGCGCTTTCGAGGCCATCCAGGCTCGTCCTTCTGTCCAACATAAACCTGTTGTCATTGGCGAGGACGATCCAGACGGTTGCGCCGCATGCGTCTCTGATGCATACGGATATCGAAACGGTCTGGTCTATCCATCGTACACGGCCGCCACTTTCCTCCGCGAACTGGATCTCGCCACACGGTACGGCATCAATTTCGAAGGTGCGCTGACCTGGGCCTTTGAGTTCGAGAACACGACCATCTTTAACGGCTACCGGGTGTTGGCCACGCACCAGATCGACAAGCCCATCTTCAACATCTTCCGCATGTTCAACAAGGTGACGGGCCAGCGGCTGTCGGCGAACAGCAGCGCTCAGTACTCGCTCGACGACATCCTGCTCAACAGCGTCCGCGGCGAACCGGACGTCGGCGTCCTTGCCGCGTACAACGCGACCCAGAACAACCTGGGCGTGATGATCTTTAACTACCACGACGACAACCTGCCGAAACCGGACGCACAGATCACACTCGACATCAGCGGGCTCGCACACAGCACCGGAGCCGGACCGCACTGGGCCGACTGCGACTCCGTGCAGCTGACCCACTACCGCATCGGTCCCGTCCGCAGCAACTCGTACTCGGCCTGGCTCGCGATGGGTTCCCCGCAGAACCCTACGCCGCAGCAGATCACCGAGTTGAAGGCGGCGGGAATGCTACAGACACTGAATGCGCCTCACGCGTTGAGTGTCGAAGGCGGGCGTGCGCGGGTGAAGTTCAGCTTGCCGATTCACGCGACGTCGCTCCTCGTGCTTCAAAGGTGAAGGGGATGTCGGGTTTGTAAGGCACTCAAGTCGGTCTGTGAGGTAGACGGGGGGATTTGGGACGAGAGACATCGATATTCGAGAAGGAGAAGTATTATGCTAACCACTCACGAGTGATGATATTATGTTAAGTCGCTAGTACGTATCTGCTTTCGTTTTTTTACCTGATACCGTGAGTCCGTGACCCATGCTCCGCTCATAATAATTTACATAGTACGAATTTCGCGTCGTGCCGGCGCTCATCTGGCGGGCCCAGTTTCCCGTCGTTTCAGATCTGTCTCGATTAGACAACACTCGGTCGCGCGGAGAGGAAACCGCCATACCACCAACATATCAAAGCGTAGTGGGAATTTGGCAATATGGACAATACATGATGCACCGGCAGCACCGCATAAGGGAGGTATATCTTTGACTTGTTCTCTTCTTCTTCTTCTTCTCCTTGAAGACATCACTCGTTCGCCTGACACTTCCATCCGTTGTTCCTCACTCGGTCGTTCATTACATACCATTCTCACTCAAATCTTTAACACACTCCAGACTTCAACATGAAGTTCATTTCCATTCTCGCCGGCTCGTCGGCGGCGTACGCAGCTGCCGTCCCGGCCGCGAAGGCAGGCAACCCGGGCGGCATCAACTACGTCCAGAACTATAACGGGGACGCGGCTGCGTTCAAGTACGACGAGAGCAAGGGCACCTACAGCGCCAAGTGGAACGGCAACACTGACTTCGTCGTCGGGCTCGGCTGGAATACTGGCGCCGCGCGGTAAGTGGAACAAAGACATCCCTTCAAATCAGATTCTGCCGCGACAAAAGATCCCTGAATCCTAATCCCCCAAAAAGCAACATCACCTTCTCCGCCACCTACCAGGCCGCGACCTCCGGCTCCTTCCTCGCCGTCTATGGCTGGATCAAGAACCCGCAGGCGGAGTACTACGTCGTCGAGGACTTCGGCGCGAACAATCCATGTCTTGGTGACGTGACCACCCTCGGCACCCTCACGTCCGACGGCAGCGTCTACACCGTCTGCACCGACACCCGCGTCGACAAGCCCTCCATCACCGGCACCAGCACCTTCACGCAGTTCTGGTCCGTGCGCAAGAACACGCGCACCACGGGCAAGGTGACGGTGGGGAACCACTTTGCGTTTTGGAAGAAGCATGGGTTCGGGTCGACGTACGACTACCAGGTGCTTGCTGTTGAGGCCTTTTCGGGCGCCGGCACGGCGAGTGTGACCGTTTCGTAGGTGGAGGGAGCTCGTTACCTCGCTGGCGAGGTCACGAGAGTGAATCGCATAGAACATACCGCTCAAATCGGTGTGGTGTCTGGCAGTCCTCAGGGTTAGAGACAGGAGTGTTCTCGATCGCGATAGTCGAGATAGAACCAAGTTTAACTTCTTGCGCACGCAAAAGTGGCGGGCCTTGTTGATGTGTCGTTTCTGCAAGGATAAAACATTTCCTTTCATGTAAATGTGCTCATGTTTTCTGCTGTATTGTGCTTGCGATGGTCATACGTGTGTGCATGTTAAATCGCTCTAACCCATGGTCTGTAGAGCTTTCGACTTTCGGTAGCGCGGTTCTCCGTTTCCGTATGGATTACCATTGTCCACAACAACCAGCACGCCTCAGGATTACACCAACCAATGTGGTCCCATATCCCTCTATCACAATCAATCGTCGGCCACACTGCCCTCATCGACAAAACTCCCATCATTACTCTCCCTCCGCTCCATGTCCACCGCCGACGGCGGCACGCTGCCGATACTCGCCGTACTCCCCACCCGCTGCAACTTCTGCCGCTTTTTGACGTGGACCGTCTCCTCCTCCTCGCCCTCGTCGCCCGCCCCTTCTTCCCTGTAGCGCTTTTCGGTCGGCGCAGGACTCGCCCTCTGCCCGCTGTTGCCCGGAGGCCTCTTCGCAGCCGCGAGGGACTTGGGCAGCTTGCCGTTCACGCCGGCCGTCAGACCTTTGTCCTTCTTGATCTTGTTCGTCAGACCTTTCTTCAGCAGCTTCTTGCGCACGCCACCGGGTCCTTTGGTCGTGAGATCGTCGTCTTCGTCGTCGTTGTTGTGACTGTTGTTATTATTATCCTTGCCCTCTTGACCCGGGTTCGGATTCGGCGTGCCGCCTCGGCTGCCCGAAGGCGTCGACCCGTTCATCTTGGCCATCGCATTCCGACTCGCCGCCCTACCGCTGAGTCCCATGCACTGCTCCAGATGCTTCGCGAAGCGCGTGATGAGCAAGCTGCGCTTGCAGCTCGGGCACGTGTGCCACGGGACGTACTCGCCCTTCTTCAGCTTCTCATCAATCTTGTTCGCCTTCTTCTCGCCCTTCTCCAGCTTCTCATTCTTGCCACCGCCTTCTCCATTCTCCGAGGGCGAAGCAGGCCCGGTCCCGCTATCCTTGGCCTCTTCGCTCGCGGGTGTGCCTTCGTCTTTCTTGCTGTTCTTGGCGGCTTCGCGCTCTTTCTTCGTGGGCGGTCGACCGGTGGCGTCTGCTTTGGGGAAGGGGTTGTCGTAAATGTCGTGGCCAGGTCGCCGACTCCACGGCTTGCGATCGCAATAGTCCGTATCCTTCGGCGGATCCGACGTTGCGCCGCGGACTTTGGGCGCGAGAGGAGGGTCGAGGAGGCGGGGTTTCTTGCATCTGTCGCAGTGCGGAAGTTTTGTGGTCGAGTCCAGAGAAGCGAGCATGAGCTTGTGGTCGCGGTGACGGTGGATGACAATGTCGTGGATGATGTTATGTAGGGCGTCTTGGAAGATCGTCTGGGCGATCTGGCTGAGCGAGGGCTGGGCGGATGAGGAGGCCATTACGAGCAGTAGGTGGAGAGGCTGTAGCGCTGTTGTGGACTGTATCGATGTCGGTCCTGAGTCCAGATGCCAGGTGAAGCGACAGCCCTCCTCACTTCACTGGGTGTACTCGTACCTCGGGTGATCGCATGAGCACAACGGATTCGATATATCGCCTCGGTCAACATCGCGTTGAAGAACCTGGGGAAGTGGAGACGTTGACGATCTGCGGACCGTACCTTTTACTGCAGCGGCCCTCCCGTGGATGCCGAATGCTACCCGAGCCGTTGTGAAACGATCGGACTCGCTTCACAACAACGACGACATCCACGACTACGATTGCGATGCAATCAACGATGAAAGGAAGCGCTACTCTTCTCGCTGAGACTTACTCGGCTGTTCGTGACGATATGCAGGAAGTTACTTCATGCTTCTAACAAAGGTGGATTATCCTATCGATACCGTAGATGAACGGCCTCGGGCGAGTGAAAGAAATATGGCTACACTTCATGTGCCGCTCGAAGGCTCTTGGTGTTACTGCATTTCAAACGCCTTTCTCCAAGTGACTTTCTTACCTCGATCCGTTCGAGGAACTATGCATCGTCGATGTTGTCGCTATTTGGTCCGCCGAGCCATTTTCGGCAGCCGCCCTGACACCCTGTATAAAGGAGCGAGTACGATCGCCGCATCAATCCCGCTGCACGAATACGATATCACCGGGTATAGGGCGAGTGTACAAGCACTGAGACCCTGGTATCGCTTTCCAGTGACTGGCAGCACACTATCTCGTTGATTATCCCTCTCTGTTGGTTTGGAGCGGTAGACAATCGATTACAACCATGGGCAGGGCGGATGCATGTCTACTCCTGCAATCGTGGCTCTCGAGGAAGATGCTGTCGCAAAGCCGGAGTGATATAAGATGGTGGTGATGATGACGACTAAGTGTCGCTTTGCAATCACCACTTCGTGGTGTTGGTCGAGATCGACGAACATTAGACTGGCGGTCGAGTAATGTGAAGTCGAACGTTGCAGTAGCTCACCCGTTTGCTGCATCTTGAGTGGCTTGCTGGCTGTGTCCCACAATCTCTGGCCTTTCCTGCTGATGACTCTGCGCCTGTTCCCTCAGTCCCTTCTTCCCCTGCCTCACAGCGCCAACAGGAAAGCGTTTCTTTGCGCCACACGCAATGCATTTGAGGACCAGCACGTCCGCATGCGGCTTCCTTCCGCCACGAGACGTGTTCTCCATGGATTTCTGGCACGTCTGGCCCTCCACGAGCACTGCATTGCAGACACGGCACAGGGTGCGCTTGACACTGGAATGCAACCGGATGGTGGATTTCTGCGCCACTTGCCGAAGGTTCGAGATGAGATGATGCGGCAAGCCGCCCGCTCGCATGTAGAGAGCGGGAGTAGTCGGATCAGCAATCACGGACTGATCCGTTCCTGTCTGACGTGTAGACAACCCTTGCTCGTTCTGTGCTGGGAATGGGACGCCCGGCTTTGCTGCAGGCCTCGTAGGTTCATCTGGCTTCGAATAGCATGCTTCAGCGTCTGCGGAGCTGGTTGCAGGCTCGCTGAAAGGCTTTTGAAGACGCTCAGACCCGGCATCTTGACCTTGCAGGGCTACATATGTCGCTGCCTGCTGCAGAAAAGAGATCCTTGCATGGAGATGTTTGTTAGGTACACCGGTCTTGGCTTTGCCTTTGCCCATGTGTGTGGCGGTTAAGCTCTGATTTCCGCACGGAGCCTCGATTGATGATTGATGAGTGCAGCGCGTGATGAAGGCGCACGTGATATCTCCACATCCGTTTGCGGTTTAGCGTACCGGCGGCGCGCCTCCCTCGCTGCAACCAACAAACTTTCAACATCGCGCCTCGTTATCCACCACAATCCATCCAACTCCTCCTTCGACTCATCTCTGCGACGCTTCGCGCATCCACTCCTCACCGCGCCGTGCGCAGTCCTTCTCTCACTCACTCTCAATCCTACCGTCGGCGATCAGCAACCACCGCATACAAGGCCACAGCCTCACGCGACTGTTCACTACCACGAGACCCACCCACTCACACAACACATCCGACACCATGTCCGCCGGCGAGGAAGACTTGATCGACTACTCCGACGAGGAGATTCAGCCCACCGATGGCGCAGCGCCTGCAGCCACCAATGGAGAGGCCAAGAAAGGCGACCTTACCGTGACCGGAGCCGGAGCCGCCCAAGGTAAAGGCTCCTACGTTGGTATCCACAGCACATCCTTCAGGGATCTTCTCCTGAAGCCGGAAATCTCCAAAGCGATCACGGACTGCGGTTTCGAGCATCCATCAGAGGGTTAGTCATTCTTCGTTCACGCTTGCCGAATTTTACGCCATACAACCCGTATGCGAGCGAGGAGCGTCCGTCCATTCGCGAGAAGCAGCCATTAGAAACAAGCGAGTCAAGACAAGATGCAGTAGGCAGACGGGTGTAGAGGATCTCCAGCCGACTCCTACGGTGCCGGACATTGCTGGGAATGTCAGGCGTATCCGAGCATGGGCCGCAGGCGCCCTTGGATAAGTCAGCGCGACATCAACCGAGTCTGCGAGTCTGGAGAGGTTCAGCTCCCAAGACAAACAGAGAAGATGGCGCGACCGCAACGACCAAGCTTACGAGCCTGCGACGAAGGGCACCTACACAAGCTGGTGTCGCGGAAATGGCTTAGTCTTGGATCTTGTCAGAAGTATGACGGACTGTTGTCTTGTCGCGTTTTGCTTGCTGCCGAGAAAGACAACGGGGATGGTGTAAATGGTTGGACGCTCTCGCTCGCTCGTTCACGCACGCACGCATTGGCCGCTCTTGGACGAACCCGCTCTAACATCTACACCCACAGTCCAGCAGGTCTGCATTCCGCAAGCAATCGTCGGCACAGATGTTCTCTGCCAGGCGAAGTCGGGTTTGGGAAAGACTGCGGTCTTCGTCATCAGCACCCTCCAGCAAATCGACGTTGTGGCCGGTGAGGCCCAGGTGCTCGTCATGTGCCACACTCGCGAACTCGCCTTCCAGATCAAGAACGAGTACAACCGATTCACGAAGTACCTGCCGGACGTCAAGACCGCAGTGTTCTACGGCGGAACCGACATCAAGGAGAACGAAAAGATGCTGTCCAACAAAGAGACTCACCCGAACGTCATCGTCGCCACGCCTGGCCGTTTGAACGCCCTCGTTCGCGAAAAGAAAGTGCGTCTGGGCACGGTCAAGTTCTTTGTGCTCGACGAGTGCGACAAAATGCTGGACCAGATTGGTAGGTTCATCAACGCTGCCTTGTTCCGCTGTTGGCCTAACCTAGCTTTACAGATATGCGCCGTGACGTCCAAGACATCTTCCGCGCCACCCCGACCAACAAGCAGGTGATGATGTTTTCCGCCACGCTCTCGCAGGCTACCCGCCCGATTTGCAAGAAGTTCATGCGGAATCCTCTTGAAATTTACGTCGATGACGAAACCAAGCTCACCCTCCACGGTCTGCGCCAGTTCTACGTCAAGCTCAGCGAGATGGAAAAGAACAGGCGTCTCAACGATATCTTGGACGTCCTGGAATACAACCAAGTCATCATCTTCGTGAAGAGCACGGTTCGCGCAACCGAGCTGAACAAGCTCCTCTGCGAATGCAACTTCCCGTCGACGGCTGTGCACAGTGGTGTGTCGCAAGACGAGCGGTAAGTTCATCCACAACTCATTGAAGCGTTATCATGGATACTAACGCGCTGCCATAGTATCAAGCGCTACCAAGACTTCAAGAACTACAAGCACCGCATCTGTGTCAGCACCGATGTTTTCGGTCGTGGTATCGACATTGAGCGTATCAACGTCGCCGTCAACTACGACATGCCCGACTCGCCGGCGAACCCGGGCTCCTCTGACAAGGAGTCGCTGGCCCAAGCTGCCGACACTTACCTCCACCGTGTCGGCCGTGCTGGTCGGTTCGGAACGAAGGGTGTGGCCATTTCTTTCGTGAGCAGTGAGAGGGATGAGCAGGTGCTGAAGGCGATCGAGGCGCGTTTCGAGAAGAAGATCGAGGAGTTCCCCGAGGGTGGTGTTGGCGTGGATGTCAAGGGCGACAACTAAGGGTAATGCAATGACGGTGATGGGACTTTCTCGACTCTTGGGAGGTGTGCTCGGGTGGGGTGATGGAGTCGGGAAACAGAATGCTTCGGATGCTAGCTAGCAAGAGTGGTTGTAATTCTACAGCAATGCTTACGATCAGCAAAGAGGGGACTGCGCTCAACAATCGGAATCGCATGCATATCTTGTCGAGAGTACGCTCGTGATCACACCTTCATGGTGCCATCTATGTGCCTGGTAGACCGAGGCGGCGCTTGGCCCTGACAACAGCCGCGTGCACGGACGCGTCGTTTGCGAGTTTCAAGTGCAGCTGCAAACCCGAGTAGTACATTTACGGTCTTTTGAAACATTCACACGTCTTTTCATTATCCTGAATCATTGACCAGTACATTTGGTGCTGTTAGCACTTCACTGCTCACACTAACGTACCTCCTCGCCGTTCTCCCACACCATCATGGCGACATTAGACGCATCCTTCGGCAGCGGATTGCGCGCACGCGGCATGCAAGTGCACGCCGTACCCGAGAACGAGAGAGCCTATGACAGCGCCGGTCGCAAGCTGCCATGGGCGTACGACACCGCTGGTACAGCAGCAAGCTTGGAGAAAGAGAGCAGAGAACCGGTTGAGAAAGGGCCATTCGGACGGTCAATGAGAAGAAGTCGGAGCGGGGCCAGTCGAAGCCGAAGCAAAACGGCCGAGCCGAAACGCGAAGAGGACAGACTACGCGCGGAGCAGGTCGCGGCTGAAGATGCTGTGTTCGGGAGTATGAGGAAGGTGGTGAAGGAGGAGGGACGAGGCGCGAGGGAAGCGCTGGGTGATGTCGACCCGAACGTGGTCGCGCAGCAGCCCGCGAACGTGTCCGCGGCGCAAGAAGATCAGGAGGTGACGGAGGTGATGTTGTATGGGTTCGGGCGAGACCTGCAGTGGTCGGCGATCGACTTCTACGAGCGGGTGTCGGATGGGAATATCCTGGAGGACTACGAGCGCGTTGCGCCGGGCCAGAGATACGACCTTGCACGTTCCTTCACGCGTTCCACCGCGCGGAAAAGTCTTACCAAGGACGCTTTGCGAAAGAAGAATAGATATGCGGGAGGGGAACATTGGATCAAGGTGACTTTTTCCTCACGGCAAGCTGCTGAGCTGGCGTGCGCGAGGAGTCCGCATACGATCATGGGTCATCTCGTGTATGCCGAGCCATATCAGGGAAGAGGACCAGCGAGAGATGAGCCCGTGTTCGCAAGCCAGGCGGGTGCGCAGATCACGAGCAGCAACCTGCCGTTGACCTTCTCGACGAGCACTTTGCAGGATAGTCCCAATGGGTCGAGCAGCACGGCCACGAGCGCGACTGCTACTGCGGCGATTGCGGGAAGCGAACAGCCGCAGGCACTTGCACGCCAGACACAAGACGTGACTACACATGCATCACACGCTCCAGAAAACACCACCGCCACCGGTCTCCAGCGCTTACCTCGCGGGACCCAACAACCTCACCGCCGCGGCCGGATCGAGGGCGTGCGGTCCGTCACGCTCCTCCCAGCGGATCAGGCGCTCATGCCGAAACAGTCGAAGCAGAGCTGGACGGCGTGGCTGGGCGCGAGCGAGCTCATCGGCACGACGGTCCCGAAGAGGGAGGATGGGGCGTTCGATTGGGAGCGGGCAAGTCTGTACTGGAGAGTGTTCAATGTGCTGGACCGCTGGTTTGGGACGGACTTTTGTGGGTCAAGGGGAGACGAATAGCGACACAGTGCTCGTGGGGGTCCACGGCTATCGACACTGGTTTAGCGAGGCGTATGCGCGAAGCAGGTGTTTATACCACAAGCGATCGCTTGGGTTGTACAATGATAGTATGCGGGCGGTTGAGTACGACGGATCTTATCGTGGAAGGTACATAGTACTCTGAAGCGAAAACGAGGTCCTTGTTTCAACAATATTTTACCCAACATTAAGGCAGGCCAACACATTTGTGCGATCTTCAAGCGAAATTTAGTAGACGCTGGAATACCAGCTGAGGTTTTGTGTTGTGAAAGCTTGAGGTCAAACATCTACATCGGTACCGAAATGCGGCGCGGACAGGCGCTTAGCGGGTTTATGTGTCATGATTCCATGAACCTCTATGTGCTTGGTCCCTCTTTCATCATTTGAACCTCAAGTCGTCCATTCGCAAAGTGTCAACCGGCGCCCGCACATTGACGCTGGGGAAGCGCGCGGCAAGGAGAATGCGCGGCGAACTCTGGTCATCTGTGAACTGGTGCTACAGCGGTGCGGCTGTCGCAAGAGCAGAGAATGGGAACACAGCCGCCGTTACTTTTGGCTGCTGCCGACGTATATGTGCTACGGATGGAGGCACGGCTACTGGAGACAGGCAGATGATGTCGACGACGTCGTGTTCATTCCAATATGAGTGACTGTGCTATATGGCGACGGCCAGGAATCGATGCCTTCTTCGACCCAATCGCGCTCATCCACTCAGCAAGCCGCCACGTCGAGCTCCATCGCAGACAATCGGCTTGGTTTATCGGCACAAGATGTTGCGACGTTGCGACAGCACCAGCAACTCGCGCACGCGCAGTCGAGAAGCCCCGCCGGCTCGCAGGCCAGCAGCCAAGGTCGACTGCTGCTCGACCCGGGCAGTTTACAATTGCTTTCCAGACACTTCGACAGAGTCATGTCGGCGATATCGCAACGACTGGAACAGGTGAATGACGCCCGCGTGGCCCGTCAGGTCAGCCCGGTGATATTGAAGCTGACACTGGTCGATTGTAGCTCAATCGAGCAACGGAGATCGCCACGCAAGCCCAGTGTGACCGAGCTGGACACGCCGTTCAGATGGCGGATGCTGAGATCGCTCGCTTCCGCGCGATCCTGCACCGGATCGACGAGCTGGAGACGGAGTTTGATAAGATCAGAAGGATTAGAGACATTGTGCGCAGCTTCCGCGCAAGAGTCGAGCAGATGGAGAGGAGGCTGGGTTGATGCCTACCCCACTGCTCGCGTTTGAAGGGCAAGACTGCGCTCGAATGAGGGTGGTTTTTTTGGAAAGGCGTTGTGGGAAGAACAGGATGCCCCGCGGCAATATCAATACCCGTTTTATTCGGTTTCTGGTCGATATACGTGGAAGCTAGCTTTCAATCGACTTCTGGAGAAATCGTTACATCGTCCATGTCCTCTGGCATTCCCTGGGCAGCCGACTCACTACGAGCAAACAGAAGCGAGAGTGGCCTGCGCTGCCATTCGCTTCTGCACCATAGCTCTTCCCACCATGTCAGTTTGCTGATCGTTACCGCAGCAGGTCATCTTGCAGATGCAAAGGGCAGCCGACGAGCCGAGTGATGTGGCCGGATAATAGCTATTCATCCGACTGTCCAGGTTTGTTGGGAACTGCCAGGTTGCTGCAAAGTCAAATGCCCGAGATCCTATCGGTCTGGTGACCAAACCACTTTGCCTACAGAATTCCGGCTGACTCGACTGAGAGTAGTATCGGGGAATGACTATCATGATCTCGAATTGAGCTGGTGACATGGCCGGCATGGAAACAAGATCACGATTCTGCCTGGGCGCTTTCCATCCATCCCCGGCGCCGTTTAAAAAGGAGCCCGTCTGATCGTGACCAACGGTTATTGACCTGCATATGCAGAAGCGTGTGGCCCATGCGTCTGTACCTGAACGGCATTTTCCAAACATCCGGAGGCGCACCATAGCAAGGTGTGAAGTGATGAGGGGATCAGCTTCCTAGGTATTCGAGAGTATGTAAATTCATACCATGTGGTGTTCAACCGTTGGCAATGCATGCGTGCCCTGCAGATGCGGGGACGAACTGGGGAAATGCGGAGGGGAAGGACGACATCCCATGCTGCCACAGTGCCACCAGGCCCACCAAATGCCATGCCACGATGCAATTAGCCGGCGAACATGGACAACCTGTTCATACCGGGGAGATGAACTGGCCACCTCACGCGTGATTGCGGACAATGCACACCCTTTGCCCCTCACTTCACCGCTGCGTCTGTACCACTCCCACGGCTCTTCTTTGTTGTTTCGGGAGTACGTCGTTTCCACCACTCAGGCTGTACCCTCCGTGCTCGGATGTTCCTATATCAATGTCAGGAAGTAAAGGCCCGCGACTTGATGTGAGCTGAGCGTCTCCTCGCGAACCCTCTCGTCAGATTCGGCATGGATAGACTGACACTCGTTGCTGCGCTTGCAGCTCTCACGCCACTGTCGGCTGGCGCCATCGCACCGCCCCTCGACCGCAGAGATCCCACGGGATACACTGGCCCTACAACCTCTGGACCGACTCAGACTACTGACCCGCTGTCGACGATCGTCGCCACTCCGTTCACCGTTCAAGCCTACCCCAACACGGAGTTATGGCAGAACTCTACCACCCCAAAGTCGGAGTCGGTCGCATTGAACATCCTCTCGAGGACAGGGCAGAAGAACGACACGGCTCCTCTTCTGTATGGATGGATGTTTGAGGACATCGACGTGAGAAGCCCAAAAAACCCTTTTACGCAGCGCATCCGTACTCACAACCCACAGCATTCCGGAGACGGCGGTATATATGCCGAATTGATTCAGAACCGCGCTTTCCAGGGCTCAGGGGCAGTACTCGGGAACCTTCCAGGAATCCCCGGCACGAGTGTCCTCGAGAGTGAGAACCCAACTATCCCATTCGGCCCAACATTGGGTGCGTACCGGGCCATTGGCGATGTCCGACTGTCTCTCGACATCATTCATCCGCTGAGTGACGCCTTGCGGACGGTCATGCAGGTGGACATTCGCGAGAACGCCACCGGAGAAGCGGGTTTCCTGAACGAGGGTTGGTACGGCATGGACGTCAGCCCCCAACAGTACAACGCGTCGTTCTACATCCTGGCCGATATGAGGAACGTTAACCAGCCTCAACCAAAGTCGATCGATGTCTCCCTGCGATCCAACCTGACCGGAGAAGTCTGGACCACCGTTTCGATCCCGGTCACTCAAAACATCTCGACCTTCTCCTACACGCAGTTCTCGACCATCATCAACAACAACGTGACGGCCCCCAACGCGAACAACTCGTTTGCCATCACGTTTGATGCTGCTCAGATGCAAGGCACTACTTTCTACTTTGACCTGATCAGTCTGTTCCCAGAAACGTACAAGAACCGGACCAACGGGCTTCGTAAGGACCTTGCCCAAAACTTCAAGGACCTCAACCCGAAGTTTCTGCGTTTCCCGGGTGGGAACAACATCGAGGGCCTCTCTCCGTCAACGCGCTGGAAGTGGTTTGAGACGATTGGGTGAGTCACGTAGGCTGCTTGAGTTGTCTTGCATGTACTAACCTCCTCTTCAGGCCATTGACCGAGCGCCCCGGTAGAATCGGCAACTGGGACTACTTCAACACGGACGGTCTCGGGCTGTTGGAGTTCCTCGAGTGGTGCGAGGACATGGACATGGAGGCGGTGCTCGCCGTCTATGCTGGGTACAGTATCTCCTTATCCGTCTATGCTCCTGGACAATCCTACCCTCCGGACGCCATGCCGGGTGTCCTCCAAGAGGCGCTCGATATGCTGGAGTACGTCACGGGCAACACCTCGACGTACTGGGGCGCCAAGCGGGCTCAGCATGGTCACCCAGAGCCATTCACCCTCAAGTCCGTATCCCCAGTATCCATATGGAAGACACTTAGCTGACATAACGTGCAGATATGTGTACGTGTCCAGAGTAGTACCCTTTGACAATCTGTCATACTGACCGACCGGCAACGAAGTGAAATCGGCAATGAAGACTGGTTCAGTGAGACGTACCCATACCGCGTAAGGGGAAAACTTTTCAGCACGGAGACCGACGTGGGCTAATCAGTATAGTTCCAAATCATGTACGACGGTCTGAAAGCAGCCTATCCGGACATCAACTACATTTCCTCCGCTTTCAACGAGAACAAGGATTACAACATCACCATCCCCAAGGGTAACACCTGGGATGCTCACTTCTACCTCAACCCTCCGGGCTTCCTGCAATTGTTCAACCACTGGGATAACTGGCAGGAGGAGACGAACAACGAAGGCGTCGAGATCTTCGCCGGCGAGTACTCCGTCTACAACTTCTCCGCCCAAGCGCCCCCGCTCGTCCTCTACCCGCGCCTCATCTCGGCCTGCGCCGAGTCCGTCTACCTCCTGGGCCTGGAGCGCAACCCGAACGTGGTCAAGCTGAGCAGCTACGCGCCCAGCATCCGCAACACGAACAACCCGAACCAGTCGCCGCACTTGTTGGGCTTCACCGCGGACCCGAAACAGGACGTCGAGAGTGTCAGCTACTACGCGCAACAGCTGCTCAACAGGTACCACGGCACGCAGAGTCTGACCGTGACGAACTCGCAAGGCGACTTCGACCCGCTTTGGTGGGCGGCGTCCAGTGAGGGCAACTCCGTGTACTTGAAGGTAGACCTATACTCACCCGCACGTCGATTCCGCCAAAGCTCTCACAGCTAACGTCATCCTAGGTCGTCAACTCCGGAGCCTACAGCCAATACTTGCACGTCGAGCTGGAAGATACCTTCTCCAACGTCAACGGCACCATCATCGTAAGTTCTCCATCGCCAAACCAAAGCCGCTCGAAGCGCAACGCTGACTGATAGGGACAGACCGACGCCGACCCGAACGGGTTCAACTGGTTCGGCAACGCCACGGCCATCGTACCCCGACCTCTGAACCTGACCGGACCCACCCAAGGCTGCAACTTCACCTGGACCGTCCCGAGCTACTCCATCACGGTGCTGCAGTTTGACATCTGAGTGGGTGAGGAATGCGTACGTGAAGGTTGAGGATCGGCCAGAAGTCATCAGCATCGCGGTTGTGGTCGATTGAGGCATTGTCGGTCGGGTTCAGGGAAACGGACAACAATCTGAGAGATGATGTATTACGGTCTTTACAGAATGTATGAGTGAATGCTCCACGATTGACTCGAGACGTGTATATCGTGAGGGCCTTGTAATTCGTAGGAAGTTCTTCTTTTCGATAAAGTCGTACGAGAAAACCGATCCAAAAGTTCATTTGTTTCTTATTCAGTCGAACCGAAAGTCTAGTATAGCAAAGGACATCTAGGAAAAGCGTTTACTATTATTACATTCTTATGTAAGTAAGTACAGTCGGCATCAGAAAGTTCTTGCTTAGGGCTATCTTGGCATTTGAACCATCATACTTCAAACAGCTATAACTCATTCAATACATGTCAGATTAACTCAAAACATGGTTCATTATATTTGTAAGAGGCATAGCTTTCTTTTGTATATACAAATTAATACTTAGTTTGCCACCTATGAGCCTGAATTATAGCCTAAAGCCGTTTTGGCATAGATTCAACTCTAGCTTAAATATATCTTTCTTGTATAGATTCCTATGCCTATAGCAATATAGCCTTTAACAAGGTCAAAGCTAGGGCTCTAGAGAGTGTAAGAAGTGATAGTTTGAGTTTGTAACATACGTTTTTGAGGTAGAACTAGATATGCTTAATTAGGTTCAAATCTAGTGAATATAGAGACCATTTAGGAAGGACATAAATGCCCTTTTCTTTAAACTATGCGAGTGTATCTTTAGCTCAATAGATAAGGGCATTATCTTACATGAATATCTCCCCTTCCTACATAGGAATAAGTCCCTCTTTGAGTGCCTTAATGTAAGACTATGCTAAATAGCTATTCCTTCTTAAATTTGGATTGCGGGTTATTATGATAAGTTGTAAACGCATTTGTGTACTGCTAATAGCACCCTAAACTATCATAGAGGCTTGTTTCCCCTTAGGATATTCTTTAATCTTGTTATAGTCCTATTTTTGGTATGGATATCTAAAACACTACGTACATTGTTTGCTAGTCCCCTTTTCCATAGAACACTTATCTAAGAAGATAAATGTTTTCTACTCTTCTATTATCAAATGCGCCTATCTTTGCGCAAAATTGAGCTATAGGCTTGCGTAGTCCTCTGTTAATAGAGGCCGCTTTTTAGAAAGCTAATTCTTGATCCTATGTGTACGTAGTACTATCTTGAAGGTAGTCCTTCCAGAATTCAAGCCTATCTTACATTAGAGAGCCGTATATGTTGATTTTGGGTATTTTCGAACTACGTGAAGAATGGCTCTCTTGTCTCATTCTATGTGTTCTTTTAGCCTTCTAGAACATAGTGTTTGTGTTATTGTTCGTCGTATGCAAGTAGTTCGAAGGGCATAGGCTATAGTAGTTTGTAGGATAGATTCTACCTTTGAGATTTGATAGGTAGATTAACCTACACATACGCGACTAAATAACACAGCCTTTTGCTTACTTAATAAATGAGGCTTTGGCTGTCTATTGCCTGAAACTAGGCCTAAAACGACGCGTTGTGGCATTGTTATTACATGATAGAAGATAGGTGTTTAGAACATGAATGAAGCCAAACTCTGTACTAAGCAAGAACTTTCTAACTAGTACTATAAGTATCTATTAGCTCCCTAAGTACTCTAATAACTTATATAAATGTCATAAGCTTCTATGAGAATATGCTCTTTATAATATCATGATAGAAAGGTATATATAAGTAGCTTATGCTTCTATCTATTAAAAGGGGTGGACCTAACTATGTAGTAGAAGAGACCAAAAGTATAGGAACCCTCTAAGGAAAATGTGTTGTCTACTATAGAGCTGCTATTATTACTAAGGAATAAAAAGGAAAGTAGGAGTAGTGAATCTAGATAAAGGGATTTCATCTAGACCCTAATAACTATCATCTAGTCACATGACTAAGGGCTATATAACTAGATAGCTACTAATTCTTAATACTCCTACTTAGCCTCTATGCTTACACTCCTTAGTCATAATTAGCTATATACATATAGCCTTAACTACCTAATAAATCTTTCAAACTAAGGACTAGTTTTAGGTTTAGTTAGTCTATCTTCTACTATGTTAGAAGTGCCTACAAACTAAACAGAAATTCTCCCTATTTTCATAAGATGCCTCTAAAAATAGTATACAATGTCAATGTGGTTTAATCTTTTACTAATATATCTATCCTTTCCTAAAGCAAGAGTAGCCTAATTGTCA
>Ga0058704_10000545_pt1 | contig 19278 bp, 25 predicted proteins | sample AgamicMgSfe_FD_71363 | JGI IMG/M metagenome (GOLD analysis project Ga0058704, IMG submission 71363) | Agave microbial communities from Guanajuato, Mexico - Mg.Sf.e | ecosystem: Host-associated > Plants > Phyllosphere > Phylloplane/Leaf | place: Guanajuato, Mexico | collected 2012-05-30
GTCAAAGGCGCCGAGCTCATCAGCATGTACGTCGGTGAGTCGGAGCGCGCCGTTCGTGAGGTCTTCCGCAAGGCGAGGGCAGCCGCGCCCAGCATCATCTTCTTCGACGAGATCGACGCTATTGGCGGCAGCCGCGACGGCGGTGGGCACCAGGGGTTGAACGTGCTCACCACCCTGCTCAACGAGATGGATGGCTTTGAGGCGCTGAAGGGCGTGCAGGTCTTGGCTGCGACGAATCGGCCGGAGACTCTGGATGCAGCATTGATGCGCCCAGGCCGCTTCGACGCGCACGTCTACCTGGGTCCACCGAACGAGGTCGCAAGGCGCCAGATCCTCGAGATCAATGCGCGACCGCTCATGCGCGGGTCCTCGGCGATTACTGCGCTCTCGCAGAAGACTGCGGGTTACTCTGGCGCTGAGATTGTGGGGATTTGCAGCACAGCAAGCAACGTTGCCGTGGAGAAGCTCATTATGGGCGCGGAATACGATAGTCATTTGGTCAGCGAGGCGGACTTCGAGGCTGTGATTGCACAGACTCCGAAGAGAATCACGAAGGAGATGCTGGCTGGGTACGAGAGCTTCGCTGAGGGAGGTTGAACGTGCTTCTCGAGGGTGATGCCTCGGTAATCTTTGTTGGTGCGCTTGGTAGTTGCTTGGCAGAGTGTATGCAGACCACGGAGAGCGTGTATGCGAGCAGTCGTGCGTCCACGACGAACAACCCATCTCGATCGTGTTGTGATGACGACAACGCTCACACTCGATCAGTAAGTCCTGTTGTCCCCAGTGTCACTTTGTAATGCTGAAGCTATGATTCTGCATGATGGGCACCACTCACCAGACGAACAGCATGCGATTGGAGCCCAAATCGGCAAAGTTGTGCCGCCACAAGCGAAGAGCCTGGCACCTGTTTAGGATCGGCGGCTGTGTTGCCTGACGTGCCTGACCAGACTATACACGGCGCATGATCTACTTGAGACGCCGCCCTGTCGCTCCGATCTTGCATCTCGCATATCGAGCCTACTTAGGCCGCTTCCCCACGCATCACGGTGCCTCTCTTGTTGTTCTTTGCTTTGGCTGCAGTCGAGATTCTCAACCCCCGGAAACGATGTCCAGCATCGGATGTACCTTCCACCTGTTTTCCCGGCTGAGTCCTGAACTCCACGACGAGATCTGGCGATGTTGTCTGCCACATCGCGTTCACGAGATGGATGTTCCCTCACCCGAGATCATCTTTGGAGTAGCAGATGCTGACGACCCAGTGCCGTGTACACTCGAAGGCACTACGATTAACAACCGGCGTCCTCCACTTCTGTGGAGCGTATGTCATCAGTCTCGCGCCGTAGCTTCTGCGACTGGGAGCCATGTACATTGCACCACTCGTGAGCCCGTAGCGGAGGACTGGCTTCCCAGTCACGACTTGTGTTGGCAAGATCGCCTACGCGACTCGGCACATTTCAACTGGTGCAGATCATACGACATCATCGACCGCGGGTACCGTTGTCACCCATTCAGCGATGTGGTTCAGGAAGCTCTGCGCCTATCCGGTCGTGGCCTGTGATGCTACGTCTCCTCCAAGAAGGTCCGAGAATCTATCCTGGAGAGCCTTTGGTACCAGATGTGGACTCGGCGGCTTACATGGCACGATGGGGCGGTTACCCGGACGGTCAACGATTAGCTCTGCGCACTGATCTTGCGGTGCTCAGGCAAGTGCCAAGCTGGAGGGTCGTAATGCGTACCGTCGTCGTACACTGCGATCGAAGCACTGCAGCAGCGACAGGTCTGTTCGGGCTACTCTGTGATGCCATCGTGCAGATCGTGGACGTTGTGGATGAAGAGGGCAGAGCGAAGGCACTCCTGGATCTGGCTCGAGACAGTGAAGACATATACAGAGCCACCGTCAAGCAAGACTTTCAAGCTCCGGATCTAAAGCCATGGACGAGAAGCTGGACTTCGTTCTCAAGGATCTGGGTTATGAGGAACTGCGCAAGGGGTTCCGGCCCGCGATGATGTTTAGGTTGTGTACGCGGAAATGTAATTCTTTCCAGCGTTGTGAGGAGATGAAAATTCACAAAGAACCGCTGGGACGGGGGAGAGGAAGCGGTCGAGGCAGTTTAGTAATATGACCGTTCACTGCGATGTTACCTTACCTGGAATACATCACTTCACATCCATTTCGCACAGGCTGCACGAGTCACTATAATCAGTGACTTGGGCTTGCACCAGCAGGTGAAGGCACCTTCTGAACGGCACACAGCATCGTGCCTTCCGCAACTTGATGAAACGGAACCCGCATCCGAGTCCGACAATGACGAGGAAGATCAGTGTCGTACACGGCGGAGCTTGGTGGACATAAAGAGCTACACTGGTAAGCTGCATGATGATTAGCGGCACCAATTCCTCTATCGAAGAGTGGGCGGTATGACATTTGCGCGGCTTGAGAGCTGATTATATGTGATAATACACATCAGTGTCGAACAAGTCGCAAGCTGCCTTCGTCGTCAGTCTCCAGTTGTGCCCACATGCCCTTCGCTGCGTTGTCCATATCATCCATAAATCGCGCATCAAGTTCAGTCCGATCGAAGCCTGCCAATCCATGCATGAGTACGGCCAAGGTCGACGACTTCCAGATCACTTTACTCTTCTCTCCCGAGAAGACCACGGCGGCCAAGAAGAACGCCAGACTCAATACGACCATGGTAACCATGTAGATGAGCCAGTACCAAGTGACCTTGATGACTGTATCGTCCCTCATGGAGGTGCCATCGATATTGACATTGCCATCAGCCTGGCGAACGCGGTTCGTCATAGACGTCGCAATGTCCGCCAGAGTCAAGGACAGATTGCCTCCGTGATTGTCCCATAGCGCAGTCAGCATGGCCGCATCTGATCCTACATGGGCGCTGTGGCCGCTGTACGTGGCGCCATTCGAGTCGACGTCCATCTCTCGCTGGTCGATCATGGGACCTAGCATGTTCACGGTCATGACATGATCGTTCTTGTTGACCCAGAACGTATCGTATGGACCAATGTCCTTACCAGTCTGTGGGCACGCTCTGTCTTCTCGGATCAAGCCTTGCATCGGTGTTCCTGCCTTGCGCGCTGGAGCTTTAATCGAGCCGAGGCCGGGGCATGTATTGTTGTCTGCGTCGAAAGGAATCAGTCTCATGTTGATGCTCGGACCCTCGTCCATTCTGCCATTAATCGCGACCGCAGAGTCGAAAGTCTTGGCACACCAATGCAGGGTGCACTGCTCAACATGCGCCATAGGTAGTATGCAATTGCCGTACTGAAAGTCGTTGTTCTTTGGGAACCTATACGAGGTAAAACTGAGAAGGTCCCGCGACTTGTCCCACACGTTCGATGCCCACGTAAGCCACAGCGGCCAGTACTGGCGTCCACCGGTGCACACCGTTGAGAACCTCGTGGTGTCTGCGGACCGGCTGATGTAGTTGGGTGACATTCCAGGTCCCGGATACGACGCATTGCCAGGCAGGTCGCCTTTCCCTATCAGCTCATACCAACAAATGTCATAATCGTTGGAAGAGTAATCGGTGCGGTTGGTCTGGTCGTCAAAGTTCCAGCCGATGTTGCATGTCGCCTTGATTCGTGATGTGATGTTCTTGCACTCACTGCAAATGCCAAGAGTGGTAAAGGATGGCCATGTGCAATTGCCAGAGGGACAGGTGAATTCGGGAGCTGGGACGGAGGAGAAGAGGCCAGCATATGCTGCGCGTGCCATGAGCGTGTCTGAACAGTCGCTTTGGCCTGGATGATGTTAGCCTCGCTCGAGAATTCCATATTATGTAGGCCATACGTACCTTGTGATACACCAGCCATAGCGTCGTCCTTCCTGACCAACCGAGTGCCGTCAAACGCATCTGGACTGGGTGCCTCAGTTGATGACGGCAAGCTACCAAAAGTTGCTGGTCCGGCCTGCTGTCCAAAGGTTTGAAGACCGTTGTTGAACCCAGCAGATGTCGAAGTCGGTTGTGGGATGGGATCATATGTCGCAGTCTGGTTGTCTATACTTAGTGCTGCATATAGGGCGCCGCTATCGTAGAGCTGAGCTGACGGGATGATCGCAACCGCACCCGTGACGTTCGATGTTCGTGTTTCATAGTTTAGGACCTGTTGCGAGAATGGATCCATGGCGAGTATCAGGATGGCCATCACAGCGCCAAATGTTGCCACGATAGCACGTCGATTGATCTTCCATATGAAGCAGATGGCACCCCACGGACCTCGAGTGGCTTCGTCAAAGTCCTCAAATTCCGAAAGACGGTGTGGTCTCTGCTCAAAGAAGACCCATTTGAGCTGCCCAAGGCCTTCGGCTATGAAGAACGCCAGGGCGATGCGACATAGTGTCACGAGTATAGAGACTATTGTCGGCGGTTTGATTTGCCAGGCTAGATGCCAGTCCTCGAGCTTGGAGCCATCGATTCGTGCTAGGAAGATGACGATAACAATGAGGACGAGGACGCTCAGTAATGCCCCACTGAGCTCCGGCCACCACTCGAGATGCCTCTTCCATTTCGAAATGTCGGTGTGCCGTGCCTTCGGGACACTCGACTGGGCATTGCCGCTGTTGTTAGCAGGCGACACGGCGCCTGAGGATGGTCCAGTGGCGGCGAAAGGCGCAAGCGTGGGCTGACTACTTGCACGGTCGGCGTTACTGGCAGCACCCTGTGCCTGGAGGGGTTGGAGCTCGATAGAATGACTTGGTACCTGACTCATGATTGTAAGAGGTAACGAGAAGGAATTGCCAGACAGACCGTACTCGCAGCGAAAGGCACACATATGAAGACATACTCTTTCACACTGGCCGCCCGCCTTATACTCAGAGGGCTGTGTGCATGAAGGCAACGAGGTCGCCTCGGAAGGCTGTGTGCCTGCGGAGTGTATCACGGAGCCGTAATGGCAGTGATGGACATCAGGCCGAATCAGATGATATTGCTTACGCCCTGGGCCACGAAGATTTCAGGGTACATACCCGTTCGGGTTAGCGTGCTTTGGAGCAGTCGAGTAGGAAAAGGAAACAATGGCAAGGCTTTCAGGTCACACAAAGATGTCATACGCTCACCGGTGGTCGAATGTGGTGGATCTATTACTTACACAGGCGCAGGGAGCAGGACCGATTGCTCAGGGGGATGACTGCCAGGCATAATGGATATCAGATGGAGCTTCAACTACTCGCGACGATGTATACTGGACGACTGGATGCATTTCTGGAGACTTCAACATATCAAAACGAATAGACTATCCTCAAGATGCACACGATGTGGTCGATTGGAACCGCCACACCATCGATCACCGCCTCCACGTCCTTATACCTGGAGACAAGTTGCGCGTTCGATCTCGCCGAAGACAGTCTAAGGCTCTCGCAACGTAGTCGAAACACCGGTATAATCGCTGTGTCTCTGCTCCAGGTCAAGACAGTGGAGGCGGCCCACTTTCTTGGTGTACCCAAAGTTTCCCATATAGCGGAAGGGCAGCTCGACCTCCTCAAGCACCGCCGTCCGCTTCCGCCCACGTCCCTCAGCGGCGGAATTTATCTTGGTAAAAGTGTACTCTGAGCCAGACGACAAGATTTCTGCATTGATGTACTTGTCATCAAGGCTTTGCGTCTCATTGTGGTGCTGCTTCGACTATGTCCTCAATCCGCATCTGGCTTCGATTAGGCCAGATTTTAGCTTTTGCACTCGACAGCCCTTCTAGATTATGTAGCACGCGGTTGTCCCAGCCCGCATACCTGACAGATTGTAGAGACTACTGTAGCAAAGACTTAAGAATGCGCATCGACGATACGACCGCACACGCAGTCTCACAGCCGCGGTATCCATCATGGCACCGACTAACCCTTCCGCTTTTCTCAACCAGCTCCCAGCTGAGATCCGCAATTTGACCTACGACCATGCTCTGTCCGAGGCTAAACCCATCAACATCTTCACAGCCCGCTCACCAGCCCTCGCCAGGACCTGCGGCCAAATTCATCGCGAAAGCCTCGGCATCTTCTACTCAAGCAACGTCTTCATCGCCACCATCTACGAGAGCATCGACTCGTGCTTCAACGAGATCAAGGACTGGCTGACCAATGTCGTCGGCGAAAACTGCCGGCACCTTCGCAAGATTCGTCTTGTGATCGGTGCTCCTGAAGGTCTCCAAGCCGTCGCCCTCTATAGGGAAGGGCAGAAACCATGGGCCTGGCTCGAGCGGACCCTGACCGAACTCGGATGATCACAGGAACTCGTCGTCAAAGTAATGTTTGAGAGTCTGCAGAGCGCGGAGCCGCATCTCCGGCCTCTGTCAACGCCTGCGATCGAGCATTGGGGGATCGCACAGCTCATCGAGTTCTACCAGATGGACTTTGATGAAGCCTTGGACGCGGCCGGTCCCATACTCGCCAACTTCAAACCGATACGACTGCACGAGCTGGCCGCCATGTCACCGGTTGGGAGGCAGTGGCTGCGCGACCAGCTTCGCGAGTTCAGTGTTTTGTCTGCAGAGAGTCGGAATCTGACGATGGAGTTTGCTGGAGCTCAGACGCAGGCGCTCACCGCTTCCTTCGGAAGGAGCGATGACGGCGACGAAGGTAGGTGGACTTAGAGAGCACATGCAGGCTGCTCCGTCCCCCTTTCGAGAGACATATGCTGACCTGATCTTGTAGATGATATAGTCGGTAGCGGTTCCGAAGACTCGGAAGAGCTCAATGACGCGGAAGAGCTCGAAGACGCGGAAGACAGCGAGTCGGCGCGAACAAGGGGTTCGTGCACGTGCTGTTGAACGTACGGAGGCGTCCGACACAATGGAGCCCGCCCAGGAAACGCACGTGACCCTTCTGGCATATAGAGGACCATACGGTGTTGATACATACATGCAAGGTTGCTAATGGGGCGTTCCTGTGCTGGCAGCGCGGCTAGCTTTTGCGTTGTAGGATATAAGCTTGTCAAGTCAATATTCTCCTTTCAAAATAGGCTGATCAAAGTGGACTCGGGTCTTCTGACTTCATCGTGTACGCCCGTACCTCGCCGCTGGACAGGAATCTGCTTAATCCGCCCGCAGACCCTGTTCATCCACTATGCTTTTCCATCGCCACTCGTCCACGTCTTGCAGATCGTCCGACTATACTGGCGTCTTTGGCAGCAACATTCAGTCGTCACTGTCCGTCTCGAGCGCATCCTGTTCCGAACCACCCGAGCTACTCGAGCCACTCTCAGCGGACAGCATCCCTTCGCCTTCGTCTGCATCGAGCTCGTCACCGTCGCTTGCATCCTCTGGATCCCCGTCGGAGTCCTCATCATCACCGCTGTCCTGATCCGAGTTCTGCGTGTCTACGGCATACTGAGCGCTGATGAATGCACTCACGCCCAAAGATCCATACAACCACTTGCGCACTGAGAGTGAAGCCACGACTTGGCGGCCTCGGACACCGAAGCCAGCTCGGTCAGCTGGATGCTTCCAATCTCAGCGATTCCGATGCGAAATCTGGGGATGAGCAAGTCGTAGTACTTCCGCATGTACCTGACCTCGTCGGGATCAAGACTAGCAAGTCTATCACGTCCACCCATGAAGCACGGCCACCAGCGTTCCTTGGCGTGTTCGATGTCCTCGAGCGCGACTTCACACGTCAAGTCGGTCTCATCGCAGCCAGCTTCCGTGAGATGGTGCTCCGGCAATAACTACGGGTCGACTGAACTGTCCTCCTCCTCACCACCCACCTTGAGAGTCGGGAGAGCTTCCGGGATGCTCACGACCACGGTCAGCTTGCGTAGATGCTGGCAATTTGTCTTTCCAATACGTTCGAGCCAGCGTTGCACGCGCAAAAGACCTGTGGACGGATCTTCGTAGATTGTTCCAGAGAAAGAGATACCAGCGTAGTACAGACCCAGGCACTCGTGACGGATTATGCGGCAAGTTTCTGGCAGGCCTCGCTGCTTCGGTGCAAAGATGTTGACACTTTCCGACTCTTCCAACGCGAGCTCGTATATCATGTTGCGGAGCTCGGGCGAGAGCTTGTCAAGAAGAGGGGATGTACCGCTTTTGGTAGCCATATTGAGCGTTTGTGCAGCTCGGAGTGTCCAGTCGAAGAGCTTGGATGTATCGCGACCAACGCTGAGTGGTGGTAATTCGAGTCTGCGAGGCGCGAGAGAAGGTTAGTCGTTGATGGAATGGAAAGGACGAAGGGTTGGCGTATCAATTGCCGGAGTGGAGCCGCGTGCTAGCAAAAGCGGCCAGGCAGCAAACAGCACAGCGCGTGAAGATTCTACGATCCCACTGTCGAAACGTGACGCTACAGACCCGAGGCTAGTGAATTCATGGTAGAGCTTGAACATGCCAAAGAGACATCTGCAGCTCACTTTACCATCCAAACTTCTCCACGGAAACCTGTACGTCTCTACCTTGCCATGCTAACCGCGCACATTCATTTCTTGCAGCCCTGTTGACGCCGTCTGGTCCGGAGACCATAACATGAGTACGCTGTGCCACAGCATCATCGCCAGTCGCCGTGATCATGTCGCGCACCAAAGCGCCAACATCCGGCCGTCCCGCCTTTGCAGTAGGCGGCGGAAGCACGACTCGCAAACCAAGCGCTTTCAGCTCCTCCAAACGCTCGATGCCTATCCAGTCAATATGACTTGCTTGGTTGACGATCCAGATCAAGCACACCGCCTGCCTGAGCTTCGCTCTCTCTGCATCGCGGCTGCCAGCATGCAAAAGCGACCACAGCATCGGATACGCCACTGCGATACCGGACCCGCCGGCTACTACGATCGCAGTGTCGCTTGCACGCAGCATTTTTAAAGCGTGAGAGGAGCCATAAGGTCCGTCCAGGCGGATCGTGACCGAGCTATTTCTCTCGGCGTATCTAAGTAGATTGTTCGTGAAGCCATCGAGAGCGCGGATGACCAAGTTGAACCACACATGGGTATGGTCGCTCTCAGGCGCAGCGGAAGCCATGGTGAAAGGATGTGCTTGGATGATGTGTTTGCGAGCTAAAGCAGGCACAGTGAGGAAGACATGCTCAGCAGGCTCCCAGCCATAGTGCATATTGTTGCCGAACATAGCTGTCCAGAGGTTTCGCCAGCGTGAAGCCTTGGGCCAGTCGGCGCTGACCATGACAGTCTCGCGATCCTCCATGACAGCAAGGCTGGCTTTGAACGACCGAGACTTCAGTGCCAGCCTGAAGACAAGCCGATCAACAAGGAAGATGGCCAAAGCTACGGCCACATATATCTTGCTTCCACGGTGATGGAAGTAGAGGAAACCCAGCGCACCGACCTGAAGTACAACATGCAATCCCAAAAACAGCTCGTACCACCACTTCCGGAAGCTTGCCAGACTGGTGGCATATAGTATCTCGTAGCACGCAAACGTGATAAGTCCCAAAACAACCGTCTTCTCGGTCAAGAACCAGCTGAGCGATCGTCCGGTCGGTCGGAAGAAGTAATACCACACCATGAACATGCTACCCGTATGCAATACCGCCAGGAAGCACATCCACTCGCCAAGTCTGCGATGCAGGATGTTGAGGTGCTCGTAGCTATAGCCGGTCAGAAGACGCAGCGGTTGGTTCTTGGCTCCTAGGAAGTACAGCCATGGCAGGTTGGCGGCAAAGAGCAAAGCAGTACGGTCGGAGAAGACAAACATCAGGCCAAGCTCCCATTCGACCTTGTAGACTGCGTAGAAGACGTTGAGGCCGAGCAGGAGCAGGATAAAGATTGTGGTGAGGTTCTCCGGGAGGGTCTTGTTGACAATAGGGAGAGGACGCGGTTGGTACATCAGTATCGACCGTACGCGCAGATGAGCAATAGATAGTAATGATCCGCGAGATTCATGTCGTTCAGGAAGCAGTGGGGTGCTTTCCTTGTCCTTCGAGGCTTTGTACGGCTCCGGTGGCGTAGCGTTTCCTTCCAACGTACTGCTCCTGGAGGAGCTGGGCTCAAAGTCTTCGCCGTTCGCTGATGGCGTGAAAGACTCTTCCAGTGGCACTGTCTCGACTTCCATCGTCTGACGCCGGTCGTGATGGACCTTGAGATATGCATGCGATACCGAGAAGAGCGCGACCACGCCTACCAGAACCGCCTGGTACATGAGTATGAACCATGCCGAGTAGTGCACACCCTCGACCAGCCTCTTGACCAGCTCTCTTCTTCCATCTGACTCCGCTCCAGCCACAGCTACGCCGTCCGCCAATGCGATAATCCTGTCCAATATCATGATGTCGCCACTATATCGATGCTGGGAAGAAATGCAACAAGATCACAAATGCAGGAAGAATACCAGAGACTGACAACGCAAGACCAGGAGATCCAGATATGCATCCCACTGCCCTCGCACAGAGGCACACAGCTCCGTCCACAGGGTGCGCGAAGATCAGGCGGCCTTGACTCTCGTTCGACGGGATCGTTCTCGTTACGCAATCTTATCTGATTAGATCGCCTTGGCATTCACGTGCCCAATTGAGGCATGAGCAGCAAACACGTGACATACCGAGCTCGCTCCTGCCGGACGCCTCGGGCGAGATAGTCGTCCGCAAAGCCGCCGCATGTCGCGCCATTATCTCACACCGCTCACCATCCGATTGCTGCTACTGTAGGTGCTCGGAGGCTTTCCGCAATAGAATTTGAGTTGGTGCAGACAGCGCCGCTTCGCTTAGACAGCCACTCAGATCAAACACTGCGTCTGTTTCTGCGCTGCATAAGTGTTTGTTATTTGTCCACCACTTTTAGTGTTAATCGTCGAGAAGCTGATTTGACAGCGCTGTAATAGGGGTGCGGTTTCTATAACCCTAAACCAAACCTCGTTTCTTAGCTCCTCGCCGTATGAATTCTTCGTCGACTAGGCATGTTTTGCTCCGCGGCTAAAGCGCGAGCAAAATCTTGTTCTCCTCGAGTACACAACACGTCTCCTAGCTTCGTACACTTGCTTTGAATGCGCATAGCAAAAGCAAAGAAAAGAAACATACATCGTACAGAGTCTAGCTCGCCCGTTGCGCTTAAAAAACCGTGTCTGTATGAGCATAGTAGACAAATAATCACGACTCGCTGCATCTTCGGGCAAAGCCTGTGCTAGGCAATTGATACCCTGATTACCCCAGAAAGTGGACGGTATCTGCGGGCGCTATCTGGGTCAACGAGTATCCAATCGGATCTCGCAGTCGGCTGTCACAGCAGAGCTTTGCAGTAGCGAGATCTCGGCCAGCCAAGGATCCGAGGCTACCTTATCTGCGAAACCGCGAGCTTCTCGGTAGATTCTAGCAAATCAAAAGCCTGGATTCGGTGCTTCTAGCGCTTCTAGATCGATGGCGTCAACTGCTAGTGGATTTTCTACACGCATCGCGAACTAGTAATCACACCAAGCTCAACCACGAGCAAGGCGCTTTCGCGTTCCGTGCGCGGTGATTCACTAGGTACCGCGTGTGAGAGTTTCTTTCACTGCTGGAATTCAAGATGGACCTCACTCACAAGTCTTTGTCGACTACTTTCGACATCCTGCCCCGACGCTGAAGACTTGCGACCGAAGCGAGACCACAGTAGTGCCCTTCGCGAAACGTTATCGCTAGACTCAACAGCAGCGACTTGCCGTCGGAGCGGAGGAATACGACGAGATTAAGTCCGCCGGGGTCGCCGAAGCGAAACATATACCCAGAGGAGCCACCGCGCTCACTCCCACTTCTAAGAGCAACGTACACAATCGCCGCGCAACCATGGCTACCTCCACTGCCCGGAAGATACCCCTCCACGCCGTCCTCCCACCCCTTGTCTTCGGTACCGCGACTTTCAACTACCAGTACAACCCAGATCCATATGAGCTTGACACGACTGGACTGATTCAGCAAGCGCTCGAGTACGGCATCCGCGCATTCGACACCTCACCCTACTACGGTCCATCGGAGGAAGTCCTCGGCGCAGCGCTAGACACCGAGTTCGTGTATAAGAATGTTCCGCGAGAGGAGATATGCCTGATCACAAAGTGCGGGCGCATCGCTTCGGACGAGTTCGACTACAGCAAAGAGTGGGTATACAAGAGCGTGCAGAGGAGTTTGCAGAGGCTCAAGACAGGATACCTGGACTTGGTCTACTGCCACGATGTCGAGTTCGTTTCTGAGGACGAGGTCATGGAGGCGATTCGCGAGCTGCGCCGGATACGAGACGAGGAAGGCACGATCAAGTATGTCGGCATCTCCGGCTATCCACTGCCGGTGCTTTGCTCGCTCGCTCGCCGTGTGCTGCACGAGACAGGGGAACCGTTGGATGCGGTGATGTCGTACGCGAACTTCACGCTGCAGAACGAGCTGCTAGCCACGGAAGGAATCAAGCAGCTCAAGGAAGCAGGCGTGGATGTAGTGCCGAACGCCTCGCCGCTAGGTATGGGTCTGCTGCGACGAGAAGGCGTACCGATCGGAAGCATGGGCAATTGGCACCCTTCGAGCGATCAACTCCGCGCGGCCGTGAAGCGCGCAAGCGACTTCTGCGACAGGCACGACGAGAAGCTCGAAGTCGTTGCTATCCGCTGGGCGCTTGAGACCTGGCTTTCCGTTGGCTCATCCGTCGGCTCATTTGGCGACCCTGCGTCTGGCGTGCCCTGGACCCGCGAATCGATAGCCCAGGTTGGCGGTCAAAGACTCGGTGTGAGCGTCATGGGCGTCAGCAAGAGCAGCGAGTTGGAAAAGGCCATGCAAGTCTGGAGATCCATCCTGGACGGTCTCGAGAACGGCGAAGAGACTGCACGTCGGGCTGGACGCTGGAAGCGAGACCACGAGTGGAGCCTAAACCGCCAGAAGGCTGTACAGATCATTGCCGATGGCGTTCGCGAGCATCTGGACGAGTTCCTCGACTATGCTTGGGATAGTCCGGACAAGGATTTCAAGCGGAGGGGGAAAAAGATTGAGGAGGCTGCTGCCACTGAGCCCTGGTTGACGCCGGCGCAGAGCCCGCAGCCGGATGAGGAAGCGTATCCTCTCGATGGTGCTCTGCCGTTGCGATAGATACAGGAGAGGGGCGCAAGTTGTTCATGATTGACGACTGGTGGTATGGCGCAATGGACGGTCATAGGGATATGGCTTGAGTAATCGTCGTCGCCGACTCGTCATCGTTATGCGTGCTTTGACATTGAGATAGACTATGCTGCGAAATCAACCTCCAGCTATCAAGCAGAGGTATCACCTACCTTCTGACTCCTAACATCAGTCTCCAAGGCAACTTCGGCAGTATTCTCGCCTTCTCTCTGCCATGAAACGTCAAGGTCGTCGGCCGAGTCCCCGTCCAGATCTCAAATCTCCATCTTGTCACACGCGTCCTCCCATCGCCAGTACTTCGGCAAGGACATTCTCCATGCAGCTCTGCCGTGAATTTTCACATGTAGACCAGTCGGATCACAAGCGGACGGTAGGTTTGGCATAGCGCACAGGTTGGGCAAGAGGAGCAACGTCATGCGCTTTCCGCCGCCGGGCAGGTTTGGGCTGCTGCGAAGCTAGGAGGTAAGGCCGGGAGCTTGCTTGCTTGCTTGCTACCTCATACACAAGCAGTGCTACCACCTACGCCTGCGCCGACACTCACATCAGAAACACATACTCGTTGCCTCATTGTTGTTGAATGGTGCGGGAAAGGATCTGGATCTTCGAGCACGGATCTCAGCGGAAGCAGTGACGCCAGCGCATCTCGATCCGAGAGTGAACCTACCCAAAGCCCCTCCAATTCCGCTGTCACCGTGCTTGACTAGGAGGTACCGCCCGGGCAGCATCGCTATTATTGCCTCACGTGCGCCACTGGACCTGGATTACTGCACGGCGGCCACGCATATCAAGACTACTGGACTTTCAGGAAAGGATCTGGTTGTTGCTGTTTTGACGTTACACACGTTTGCCGGGCAAGCGCTCCATGAACAGCTGCGTTGCTGGCCGCGCGTTTCCTGGACCTGGATATCTGACTGGAACGGCGTGACGAGCGTGCTATAGTAGTACTGTCGATCTGCGTGCATAGGCAGCAAGATGGGCAACAGCAGCTCCAAGGACTCGCGCCACGCGAGCCAACCGACATCCACCGGCGGGACCGGAGCTTCGTCTTCACAGCAGGCTGGCACTGAGCGGACGATTACGCAGATATATGGACCGCGGAATGGCAGTGGGCGAGGGAGTAGGCAGGACCTGTCATTTCTGGGTCTGAGGCGGGATCGAGGCGGTGGTGGAGAGGAGGCGGCACAGCCAGAGCGGCCGAAGGAGACGAAACAGGAGCGGGATGCGAGGAGGGCGGAGAGGGAACGGCAGGCGAGGATTAAGGAGCGCGAGAGGAGTATACGAGAGGAGGGTGTGGATGGTGGGTTCTTGGTTACGCTGGGGACGTACATGGGACCAGAGGACTTTAGCAAGCCTACTGTGCGGCAGATGCAGGTGAGTCGTGCTGCATGAATGCTCATGGCGAAGAACGTGGATGCTGATATGTCCTGCAGATCGACAGGAAGCTGGCTCCCTTCTGGAAAGGCCTGAATGATCACTCGGATTCGTGGACTGAACACCAGTTGATGGCAGCTGTGCGAGGAATGCCTATACCGCCAGCGGATGAGGTACCTCCAGAGCTTGCTATGCCACCACCTGGTGCACCAGCGAACCCTCGAGGCTCCGAGACGAACCTCAACAACTTGACAGTGCCCATATCCTCAAGATCGCAATCTTACCAATCCGACAGATCCACCAACTTGTCCGCCTCACATCCGACCTTTTCAAATTCCGGCTCCGCTACACCAACTAGCACAAACAGTACTGGACAGCTCTTCCGCGGCCGCGCTAAGACTCTGGCTTCGCTAGCGACAGGGTCGAAGAGCCAGTCGTCTGATCTAACACCACAGGAGTTCAAACTACCTGTCGATCCGTACGTTAATGGCCTGCCGATCGAAGCGTACCTCTACCGTGAACCCAGCGAGTGCCCGATCTGCTTCATGTACTATCCGCCCTACTTGAACAAGACGCGATGTTGCGACCAGCCGATCTGCTCAGAATGCTTCGTGCAGATCAAGCGACCAGACCCGCATCCGCCAGAGCATGAGCAACCAGGCCAGGAACGACCGCCGGAAGAGGAGGCTGAGCTGCTGGTATCGGAAGTTGCGGCATGTCCATTCTGTGTTACGCCGGAGTTTGGCGTGACGTACGAGCCGCCGCCGTTCCGGAGAGGACTAGCATACGCGCAGGCGTCGTCGCCGAACCCGTTCAGGAATATGACTTCAGCGGCTTCGTCACAGACATCATTACCCACAGTCGGAGGTCGAAGAAGAACAACCTCGTTATCTGCGAACTCGCCCGGCGTGATCACGACAGATCGCGTGAGACCTGACTGGGCAAAGAAGCTGGCAGATGCACGTGCGCACACTCTGCGAAGGTCTGCTGCTGCAACAGCACTCCACAATGCAGCGTATGTGCTTGGTAATGGTCAAGGCGAGACCCAGATTCGCGGTGGACTGCTCGGGCGGCGGCGCAGGACCCTGTTCATCGACAGTCCTGGCGCGAGTGGCAGTGGGACACCTCGAGAAGGTGGCGATGGAGAGCAAGCGCGTGGAACCTCGCGGGGGCACCGCGTGGAGGACCTGGAGGATCTTATGATGATGGAGGCGATTAGATTGTCGCTCGCTGCGGAAGAGGATCGAAAACGAAAGGAGGAGAAGGCCGACAAGAAAGAAGAGAAGAAGAAGGCGAAAGAGGCGAAGAAGGAAGCTAAGGCGGCCGAGAAGCTCGCTAAGAAGGGCAATGGCAGTAGGACTTCGCTCTACCCAGCAGGCTCGAACGACAGTGTGAGCACATGGGCAACGACTAGTATGGCAAGGTCGACCAGCAACCTAGGCACACAGCCTTCAATCCCAGAAGAGGAGGTGCAAGGGAAAGGCAAAGCTCCAGCACACGACTTTGCAGACTTCAATCCTCTTACAGATCCTACCTCGACACTCAACACCGAAGTAGTAGACGACCAAAACGCCGGCAAACACTCCGGCTCACAATCACCTCCACGCTCAGCCGCAATGCAGGATCCTCAACGCCACCTCGAAGCCTCACGAGCGAACATTCAGCCCGCCGCCTCCTCGCCAATACCAATGCCGAACGCCCGCCCACACGCACGCCAACTCTCGAGCACCTCTTCCCTTGCTTCCTCTTTCGTGGACTCCGCACCCGGCAGCTTCCGCGACACCTCGAACATTCCCTCCGCCTCCGGCAGCGGTCTCGACCTCTCCTCGGGCGATAATGGCACCCCGCAAGCCACAGAACCGATGCTCAACTTCCGCTCCCTCGCCGCCATGATTGGAAACGAAGACAAAAGGCGCGAGAGCGAGCACATAGAACATGCGCCGTTGGAGCCAGAGCCTAGTCCTCTTTCCGAAGCCAACAGGAAACGTGGAGACAGTGGTGAGAGCAGCTCGAGTGCGCCACCGCCGATATACGTGGATGAGCCGCCGCCAACACGGAACGGAGATGATGATGAGATCCAGGCTTTGCCGTCGCAGTCGAGGCTGGTGCATGATGCTGATTCTAAGCATATTGGGGTCAATGTGCTGGATCGGGGACATGGGTTGCATGAGGCGACACAGTAAAGAAGAGACAGGCTCGTACTGTTATTGGTTGGGCGGGTAATGCTATCTTTGCGTAGAATGACATGGGAAGCACGGCGTTCGCTTTGAGGGACTTGAGGATATTGGGAAGGGATATATGGCGTTCATGGCCGAAAAGCCATCAGGCTAGGGTGATCGATCAGTTCAGTGGGTGGCCGGCATGCTTGATCTATCACTTCTTAGCCATCGGCACTCTGATGTACCCCAGACAGACGTTTGAGAGCATTCACAACATGGGAAGCATGAATGATATGTACTTTTGCACATCTACGGATGGCTCCCTTTGTCCGCACCGCTGCAGTTGCTGTTTCACCTCGCAAGGCCGGTACCGCTTGACAGCGTCTGGCAACGCTCTCGTTGCGCTTGACTCCCACATGCGTCAATTCCTCGCACAACACTGCTCTGGGGATGGCTTCGATGTCAGAGCAGTGCCGCAGCAATAGCTTTCGCCACCCTGCTGATGCTCGCAATACCACTCATCTCTGGGTCGCCGACCTAGACTTTGTAGGCTCCTCCGGCCTCGTCATCCTGAGTGGCGTTATAAACTGGCTCAGATGTACCAGGCTTCTCGCCGTGGTCCTCCGCCGAAAACCCCATGTCATTGCTTTCATGTCCATCGGATGCGTTGTGGGTTTCTCTGGTGTTGTCATCCACGTCCTCGCCGCCGTTGTCGGAATCCTCATCATCATCAGCATCTCCATCCTCACTTAAGTCGTCTTGCTCACGCGCGGCCAACTCCTGCTGCGCTTTCAGCGTGGCTTGCAGAAGCTTCCAACGCGAATAGGCCCCCCTGATAAGCTCTTTCTGTTCGCTGGCCCATGTCCTCGCTGTCTCTGATTGCACTGCGACCTCCTGCAGAGATAGCGGCGCGTACTGAGCGAGCTCAGGTGCCAGACGGCCCTGCACCAAGATGTTAAAAGCAAGGTCTCAAACTTTACCATGGGAGTGGCGACTCATATATACATCCACGCTTTCGTCGTAGCGATATCGCAGATAAGGTTCTGCGTTCTCCATGTGCTCGAATGCGAATTCGCAGATCACGTTCCGGATGCAACCAGCCTCTCACATGTGCTCTGACAGGAGTGTGAAGACCTCCGAAGTCCACGAGCGGCAGACCAGCCCTGACGCCTCGTCCAGAGCCAGGTCGATGTACACCTTTCGGATGTGTCGACAGCTGCGGGAACCGAGATGCGTCAGCCAGCGCTTGATGAAGTCGAGAGCGCAGTAGTCGCGACCGAAGACCATCGCGCGAAAGGTATTGAGGGAGTAGTATAGGCCCAGAAATTCCTGGCGGATCTGGCGACACGTCTCTGATAGTCCAGCCTCTCTGTTGACCGTGATCTCGACGTCTGCCTCCTCGATGAGGGCCAGCTCGTATATCAGGTTACGAATCTCCGGTGAGAGCTTCGCGAGAAGAGAGCAGGCTGTGCTGGTAGCCATAGTAGCTTAGGTCGTGGCTGAAGTGGAGGCGTCCATTGCGTCTGTTCGGGTTGTCGATGGCGCGGCGCGAGAATGTTGTTTGGGTTGAGAGTGAGTGTCATGAGGACTGACAGCCGGGTGCTCGAGGTATGGGTCTACAATTGAGCACTGCCATCACAAGCAGTCGTTGGCATAACATGTGATTCAGATGAGGCGGCGTGTGATAAGAGGTCAGTGATACTACTCTGCTGCATTCGTCCATCACCTCGTCTGTCACTCGCTTAGTCCGCCGTTTCATCACTGCCGCCATGTCTTCGTGAGTGCCTGCTCGGCTTCAGACCTCCTTCGACACAACCTAGCTTCACTCAGTATGCTATCCGTGTTGTCCTCATCATGCTAGTCTTCGCCGTCGCCATCTTGAGCACTTCTCTTCAGATTCTCACTAACCTGAAGCGCACGAGCACGAGTAGCAGTGACCATCCACCCCGTCTCGACCACGTCTGAAACTAGGGAATCCTGAGAATCAACCCGATCGACGGCCTTTTCAGATCCTGTGGCAAGTTCGTCAAGAGCAATGGGCTCGAACTTCTCCATCATAGGCGCGACGTCATCTATGGTACCGTCGAAGTGGCCCTTGAGGTAATTGGTCTCTTCCGCGCTCTTTGGGGGTCCAGCTGTTGCCACGCCCATGTAGCCTGGCGGGCAGTTGCTGTACCCATACCAGAGATAATGAGGCTTCGCGCTGTGGACGTCCTCGTAGGCGACCTTGCAGACCAGGTCTTTGCCACAGCCGGCTTCTTCCAAGCTCTCTTGGAAGTTCTTATAGACATTTGTTGCCAGGCCCAACGCATTCGGGAGGCCAATGACGATAAGCAGTGACTGGAGGCTCCTGCACTGGTCGGTACCGATACCCTCCAGCCAATTCACGAAGGGTTGCAGACAGTGATGAGCTGTATCTTCGATAATGAAGCTGAACGTATTGCGAGCGTAGTACATGCACATGTTCTCCCGCCGGACCTGGCGTCATGTATCCACCAGAGGGTGTTTCGGCTCGTCGATATCGACTGGTTCATCATGGAGGAAAGCATATTTGTAGACGAGGTTGCGCAGCTCGGGCGAGAGCTTGCTGAAAAATGGAGAGTGTACCTGGGCGGACATTGCGAAACTTCTCGATGTGCGTCTGTGGGATGTGTCAGTCGCTGTCGGAAAGGGGCTGCGAGAAGCTCTCTGGCGTAAACAGAAAGTGGTATTCGGTATGACGCTGTGCAGGTT
>Ga0058704_10000546_pt1 | contig 19263 bp, 13 predicted proteins | sample AgamicMgSfe_FD_71363 | JGI IMG/M metagenome (GOLD analysis project Ga0058704, IMG submission 71363) | Agave microbial communities from Guanajuato, Mexico - Mg.Sf.e | ecosystem: Host-associated > Plants > Phyllosphere > Phylloplane/Leaf | place: Guanajuato, Mexico | collected 2012-05-30
CCCCCAACCCACACGACGTCAAGGCCTCGGACGCCGACGACGCGGCGCGCACGCGCTCCGCGGCGGTGGCGGCGCTCAGACGCGCGTGGACGTGGGCGCGCAGCCGCTGGAACAGGAGTTTGAGCACGGGGTCGGTGAAAGGCGGGCCGGCGGCGGCTTGGGCGAAGAAGCGGGTGATGGTGCCCGCGAGTTGCTGTTTGGTGGTCGGGGGCAGGTTGGTGGCGGTTTCGAGGATGTTGAAGGCTTTTTGGGCGGGGGTGAGGTCCTCGGAGGAGGAGGTGCTAGCGTAGCTGCTGCTGCGGGTGTAGGGTTCGGTGGCAAGGAGGGCCCAGAGGCGGGTCGCTTGGGCTTTCCATTGGCCTCGCACGTCGCGCTTTAGCAGGTTCTTGGCGGTGAGGAGAAGGGCGCCGATGACGGTGATCCGGGTTGCTTGGATGCGGATGTCGTGTAGTCGTTCCGCGTCCAGGACCAGGGTTTCTGGGATTTGCTCGACTTGCAGCGCGCTTTGCTCGATCGCCAGGTCAGTGAGGGCGCGGGAGTAGATCTTGTCGCTTTTCGGTCTGTCCTCGGGACGTCGCAGACCTTCGGGGTCGCGTCGGTCTGCTTCGGCGTTGAGATGGTCGGAAGCGTCTTTCCACCACCGCTTCGTCCGCTCAAGCGTGATCCGTCCGTTCTCCAGGTCGGCGGCGAACAGTCGGGCCTCGTACCCGGCTGCTTCTCGAATGAGGGTTGGCGCTGCGTTCATGATCATAAAGTTGGTGTAGTCGAGACTCAGCGCATCGACTGCTCGCAGCAGCTTGAACAACTTGTTAATCATTGCACCGAGGTGGTCGTCGCTCGTGGTGGACTGCAGTTCCTGAACGAGGGCACCAACCTCTTGGTCGCGGAACGGCGCGCAGAGCTTGGGTAGCACGTTCGACATGAAATTGAAAAAGCCGTCATACGAAAACACCCCTGCAGCACACTGTCGTGCGATAGATTCCAAGTCGAGAGTGTCGTTGATAAGCGTATACAGTGAGTTGCCGGGCTTGAGCATGCGCAGGAGTTTCTCGCGAATGTTGTCCGCCGCGCTGAGCGTCCATACTGCATCGTCTCCCGCCTCGAAGCCGGCCTTTATGGCCTGGCAGATGGACGCATACAACTGATCGCGCATGGCAGATTGCGTCGATGATTCCGAAAGACGAAAGTCTTTGTCGATGGCGAGCTCGTGTGTCAAGACACGGTTCGATGGCATGAGAGTGAAGATCTTTCGGGTGAGATCGGCCGGAGTCTGCTGGGAGCTTTCGCGAAGGGCCTCGTCCTCAACGAGCTCTGTCGCGACCTGTGCCGATCTTTCGGTACCGTCCTCGCCTGCGTTGCCTTCGTGTGCGGCAGAAACGGCTGCGACGCCTCGTGGGCGAACTTCAGCCGCAGGCCGCTTCTTTGGCTTCCGCTTCCTGCTTTCACGGATCGCTTTCTTGATCAAAACGTCCGCTCGATCGGCGCCTGCGAGCTTCCGGATCCGTGAAAGCAGCATGACTTGGTTGTCGCGAATGCCTTCGCGATAGTCTCTCGCGACTTCGCCCCTGCTATCGTCTTTCACGGTCTGCCAAATATTGTCTAACTCGACAAAGCTGGCCACCATGCCTTCGATCAACACAGAGGAGTCCTGCAGTCGCCATGCCGCGAAGGCTGAGGTGTAGGCCGAATACGACTGCGACAGTGTTTCGAGGGCTGTCTCGTCCGCAGTGAAATCGTTACAAGGAGCAAGCCGTTCGATCGTCGACTCGAACTGGTTGAGTAGATCCGCAGCCTTGAGCATCAGATCCTGCTCCTGCGCCCCACTTTTGTTGTTGAGCACAGTCACAGGATGAGCGTTGATTAAGTAGCTGCTTAGGAAAGTCCGGGTATTCAGCGCAGCATTGACATCATTTAAATCTTGCAGTCCAAGGTGTGTTAACATGGCCGTAGTCCCAGCGATGACATTTGTGTCCGCAACGAGCGCGGTCACCTCCTCGAACGCATGTACATCTGCCGCCACTCGCGAGATGCCTAGCTTCGTGAACGCGGTCACGACCGCCTTACGTCGTGCGACCCGCCACGCGCGCTGGATGCGCCGAGCTGCCGTTTCCTGGTCCAGCACGTATGCCTCATCATCGACGATCGCCTGTTCATCCGCGCCGTCGCTCACTTCCTCAACAACGGCCAACTTTTTCTCGGCGCTGTCCGCACGCCTGGCACGCCTGGCATGTATGTTCCGCTGGAACTCGGCGCGGCGCCTTTCGGCTTCTGCATGCCTCTCTTCCATTTCCACCCGCGCACGCACCTCTTCTGCCAGTTTCCTCTCCTTGACCTCTTCGGCCACGCGCTTCGCGCGCGCCACCTCTTCCGCGCATGTTGCGGCAACCCTGGCGAGATACTTCTCTTTCGCGAGCTGAGCGGCGACCGTGCGCTCCTCGCTGTTGCTCGTGCTACCTCTGGGGGCAGCCTTGGCGAGTGCGGCTCGCAGACGGACCTGTTCTGCGTGCGCAGCGCGATCGGCCAGGCGAGCCTTTCTCGACTCGATAATGGACGCCCGCCGAAGGTGCTGAGCGACGTAATTGCTCTGGCTGCCTACCGCGGATCCCCGGCGCGAACGTGACGAGGCATGCGACTGCGCTGAGGAGATCGAGTTGCGGCGTGAAGAGGCGGCGGAGGACTTTCGGCGTAGGTTTGCGCGACTGCGGTGCAAGCGAGCCGCGAGGTGCGCCGGCGGAGCGTTGATCTGCTCGATGTCGTCTGCGTTGAGCAGATCCGGCATGCCGACTTCGGGGTGATCATCTACGTGCTCTTGCCCATGGTCCGGCTCAGATGGGATACCCATTATGGTGGCCAGACGCTCGATCACTCGACCAGCGAGCGAGCGTGGTGTCTTGGGGTTGGCCGAAGCGGGAGTTGGAGTCGAAGGGGATGGGAAGGGTAATGCTCAAGAATGGACGCCGTTGAGTGGTGATGATCTGGTCGGAATAGGTGATGTAGGGAAGGGAGAGTGAGTAGGTGACGGTCTGTAAGTACATACCTAGGTAGGTAGGAAGAAGGTGGGAGGTTGGTGGTTCAGGATGACGCTTGCCCTACCTCGGTGGTGCACGCGCACTGGGATCGGGTGCGTTGCTTTGTCGGATATCGGATCTTCCTGAGGCCTCCATCCCCATCCGTACGCTTCGAGGCAAATGATATATCACTTTGATTACTCACAAAAACTCTCTTGCTCATATGTTGTCATCCTTCCCACTTTCGTATGGACTTGTCTTCTCGACACATAAGTATATCGTATGCAGGGAGTCAAGACATAAGACATCCGACAAGGCAGTATCGGTCGCGATGGTTACCGTCGACGCATGCGGCAGGCCGAGACTGATGGCACGTGCGCAGAGCCTCACCCTCCAACATCGCATCTCGTCAAAGCACACATTTGCATCCATCCTCTTCGCACGTATACTCCTTCAACCTGCACTCCACTCTGAATAGACCCTCTTCGCCACGTCGAGCCTTGCCCAGGTCTGTCAGTCCCAACGTAGCTGTCTCGATCGGCAACCCAAGCTAAGTATGTTCATTTCAAGCCAACTTTTCCGCACTCCTTTGAATTCTTCAGTCTCGTGCCCGCTTCCAAAGAAAGCTTCCAATAGAGGGCAGTAGTGAGAAAAGTCAGATGGTGAGCTGTGCGAAAACAGTGGTTGCGCGCTGCTAGACGGCACCGCAAGGAGATGAACCGTTTGCCTTCCCAGGCGCTCCTTGCTATCAAAGCATGGCAGCTCAAACAGTGTGCTTTCCTGATGGGCCTTGCGTCCTCTGGCAGCAAGACAGAACTAGCCAGTTCGATCCAGGATCAGCTCAACCGAAGTACGCCACAGCTCGAAGGCCGCAGAGTAGTCAGTGTCGATATGGGCATCCGGAACCTGGCTTTCTGCTTGCTTGAAGTCGGTCATTCGAATAAGTCACTTCAGGGTACCCCGTCGACTCCCACAAACGTGCATGTGAAAGTCTGGAGAAAGATCGACTTGCTACAGCAGTGCCTATCTCACACCGAGGACCGCCACGTTGTGACTGAGGATCCCGACACGAAAGTACAGCCGAAGAGCGATGCCGCCATCGCTTCAGATGCGTTCACGCCTTGCAATCTCGCCAAGATAGCGTACAGCGTCACGGACCATCTCTTGAGCTACAAGCCGGACATCATCCTCATCGAACGCCAACGCTTTCGCTCAGGCGGGGCGTCTGCGATCCAGGAATGGACCGTCCGGGTCAATATGCTCGAGAGCATGCTGTGGGCCTGTCTGCATACGCTGACACAGAAAGAAGCAACGAACCAGCGAAACTTCAGTGTGCACGACGTCCTCCCCAAACGGGTCGCGAATTTCTGGGCGGCGCCTCCAGAGGTCAAACTACGACCGACGCCTGACCTGCTGGCCGCGAACACCGACGCACCAGACGCCGCTTCTGATGTGGCAAAGCTCGGGCCTCGAAAGGTCGAGAAGAAAGACAAGATCCGGGTGGTGCGCTCGTGGCTGAAAGGCAGCCGGGAAGTACATCTCAACGTCGAGGGAGATGCGGCCCTGACGGTAGCGCAGTTCGACGCGACGAGAAGAGCCGCGACGGATTCGGTGGGAAAGCTCGACGATCTGGCCGACTGCCTCCTGCAAGCAGCGGCTTGGGTCAGATGGCAGGAGAACCGGCAGACGGTGGGCGAGCTGCTTACGGAGAGTGAGGAGCGTGGAGTGGCAGAGCTGCCAGTTAAGCAAGGGGCGGTGCGGCCTACTAGGCAAGGGACGAGGGCCAAACGCAAGAGGAACGTGAAAGACCAGGTCGAAGTGTAACCTGTCGACTTTTGGTGATCATGAAGTACGGGACGCGGCTACAGCTTGGCAATGAAGCCAGGATACAGTATAACCGAAAACCGGGACCTGATGCCCTCCAGGCTAGAGCTTTGAGGATGTGAAAAGGCTACGGAGATTAGTGTAAAGTACTGCAAGCGCTGTTCGGTTGCTTGGGCTGCTGCGGCCGTCATCACCAATCCGACATCGGAAGGGCAAGCGAAGAGAGCCCGGCGAAGACAGCCATCAAAGCGCAAGCTGCAGGCTTCGCGATCCTGCTACACCGATCGTGCATTTCGATGACAGCGGGTAGGGAAGCATTTAACAGCGCAACCGACGGCGGCCGATAATTGCTCTCGCTCGCGTGTCGCCGCTGCTCCGGCGGAATCTCTGCTGTGCCCGAGAGAAAGAGAGCAGGTGAAAGATGAAGTCATCCGCAAAGGAGGACGCTGGCCGAGACCTGCAGCAAGACAGCCATCACCGTCATCGCCGCCGCAGCGTACAAGGATGATTGCATGTGTATGGAAAGGAACGCGCCATGCACTCACGATAACTTGAACTGGAAAATAAAGAGAGTGAGGTCGCTGACGTTCGGTTGGCCTCGGAGGTCTTGGCTACGGTTTTATCGGGACCGACTGCTCACGTACACGGGGTCACCATCGGCACATTGAGTAAAGTCCAGCCCTCGCCGCTTTTGAGGGAGTCTTTCGTTGTCGATGGTGTCTTTAATGCCGAACAGAGCGATTTCTAACCGTACACAAAAGAGCGCGGACGATTCACCAGTTGTCGTTCTTTTCCGCGAAAGTGTTCCTGGCTTCCTTGGCGACGTGGACCTTCATCGCACCATACATCAAATCCTTCTGTACTGATAAGTGTCCTGATGGTGTGCGGTGGGATGTGGGAATGTCGAAAGTATAATAGACGAATGCGCCGGCCACTCCATCAGTAGGAGGTAATAATGAATATCGACGCCACCTCCTCCGTTGATGAGATTTCCAGACTCTCACAAACAAAGCCAAGGTGGAATGGTTGCTTTGCGCTTGTATCCGGAACGAAAGTGTGAGTTTCCTCGTTACCTCGTACTTTTCTGATCGCGATGGTTGTGCAGCCAGTCGGGTCAAGGGGGCCGAATGTTTTCTCCTATAATCACCTGTGATAATGAATGCCGACTTGGTATCCACTTCCATCCAGACCCCTATACTGGTAGTCCGCCTACCTCCTAGCGTTAGAAACTTCCCCTCTGCAATGTGCATACTACCTCCTGATACCCACAGAGCCTTTTCGCCTTGAGACCGTTCATCATCAAGCCATGACCAAATGTTGTTATCGACGCGCTCCTTGATGTGAAGCAACTCGCGAACCCGGAGGCGCTCGGGACGAATGACATGTGGCATGCCGCAGGGTGACGCCGCGGCCAACGACATGTCACAGGTAGCGTCCTCACCGGGGTACACCTCCATTGTCCCAGAGATGTTAATGAGGCTGGGAAGACGGAGACCGACCGGCCGTCTGGTGACTCTGGCCTCGGAGCTTTGCCCCGAGATTCGCCTACCATGGGTCTTCGACTCTTCGCACTGACACCAATGCCTGGGAGTGCCAAAGGTGATATCTGGCTGTTGAGATGCAGATACCGAGTGGCGACTGACAATGGTGCTTCAAATCGTGTTTCGTGCTGTCGGTGGTTGGCCGCTTGTTTTCTTGCGACAGTCGGCAGTCGCACCTTTTGACGGGAACCTGCTTCTTCTTCGTCATCCGTCATCCTCATCATCATCTTGTTGGATCCATTCAGAAACTGGGGAAACTCGGAAGTAATCGATGAAACTGCGGGTGTCTTGTTGCTCTTCTACCGTACTATCTCCACCAGAATACCTTGAGACTTCCATCATACTGTAGCCGAGTCGCAACTGCGGTCGCAGTCGTGGTCACAGTCGCAAGCGCCGTCGCAAGCACGCTGCACGCGCGCGCGCAAGGAGACCTCGGTGTCTCTTGAGTTTCTTGAGGTGTGGGCCGGACCTTACATCTGTCGCTCCTTTGGACTTACTATCGCTTGATATTCTGTTATATGTGGAGGGGGAGGAAGGCGCCGACCCTTGCATTGCATTGCATGGCCCATTCCTCTCAACCTCACATCAGCTTCACCCTCACTTTCTACATCCCATATCTCACCAAACTCCTCGCTCGCCCTCTGCTGGCCTCGCGCACCCGGGACGCACCATTCATTCTTCTACGCAGCGCCGTTTTCTCCGCGGATTTCGAACACTATCACTCTCCACGCCTTCCTTGCCTGGGCATCCAGCCGTTTGCCGCCAAGCGTCCCGCATTGCCGCATTGCAGGTCGATCCGTACAGCCACCACCAGTCTTTATACAGACCGAGCCGCCGCCGTCGACGACACTCCCTCGAATCGTTTCGCCCATGCGATACTCCCTTTTCAGCCCTGTGTGTCCGCCAAACCACACTGACGCATTCTCTCGGCTAGCGACTTGATGCGCGCCAATACATTCCACCCACAACAAATCCCGCACTACCACGCTGACAGTCTAGACCCTACACAACAACATCTGAACCTGCCAGAGCGCGGCTGGTGCCGCAGCGCCATCGACGTCGACTTGGCTGAACGGCATACCATCTCCTGCTCAAACTCCATGGCCTCACAATACTGATTGTCGAATTCGACCGTCGCGCCTGTGGCAGGACTCGCATGCCAGCGCAATGGAGATCAGCGCGCAACCGATACTCACATTGAGCACACCACCAGACTCGAACGAGAAGACGGCGAAGGCGAAGGGAGACAAGGACTCTCAACCCTCTCTTCCCATCGGCATCCACACCGCTGTCGCAATGCGTATACAGATGACGCCGCCAGAAACGACGAACAGTCCACAGGGAGGGGGCACGGTCCAGCACGCCCCTGCTGTCTTCCACAGCTACCTGCGTGCCTTACACCCTTTCGATCCATCCTCGAGCGATGCCATCGGCGATGAGTCCTCACAGGTTACAGCTTGCATCAGGCCTGGCGACTTGATCCTCGTACACTCGATCCACGCGAATGGCTGGGCTAATGGCACGGTCCTCACGACCGGCGAGCGCGGGTGGTTACCGACCAATTACTGCAAGTCCTACGATCACTCTCACCTTCGTTGCTTGCTCGGCGCGATGACCGAGTTCTGGGATTTACTAGGGGCGAGCAGTGACGAAGCCAACCTGTCCACCTTCGTCCGGCAAGATTACGTCCGGGGTCTCATCGCGGGTGTGCGGTACCTGTTGGAACATGCCGACTGTCTGCACCGCGATGCGCCACTCGTGATGGCGCACGGCGGTATCAGGAAGACAAGGAAGGGACTGCTTGCAGAGCTGTCTGTTCTCGTGCAGATGGCGAGGCGATTGCAGGAGACCATGGGTGAGCCATTCGCTGCAGAAGTCATGCACGTTCTCTTGGATGAGCTTGTCGCGAAAGCCTACAGAGTGGTCACACGAGCTGTAGGCTTCGTGGACATCTGGACCGAAGAAACCACCCAGACAAGCTCGGAAATCCGCGGGACGGCAGGCTCGCACGATTCCATCATATCGGTTCCGGATGCTGCCGCGCTTTCGGTCGACGTGGACGCATCGTGCGGAGCGGACTCCAACCATACCGAGGATCCTGCCAGTCACTCCAAACCCTTCTTACGTGAAGAGGTCACGGTAAACGCTGCCGATAAGCTGGTATGTGAAGCTGAAAGCACGCCTTCACCGAGAACGCGAACGTCTTCGACAACATGGACCCGGAAAACCTCAACCGCAAACCGTCGGCTATCACTTGGGGAGTCGGACGGTCGGTTATCCACGTCCGAGCAATTGGCAAAGGCACATGATCTCTGCATCGGCAATATCGGCGGCTTCATCGGCCTTCACCTAGATTCTCGGCCTTCATCGGAGCTTGCCGCCATCACCGATCGGCTCGTCAATACCTGTACAGACCTGCTTGCAATCGTGGACCAAGTCTGCCTGCATGATACGCCGAAGTCGTTAGGTGTGAGGCAAGCTAGGTCAGCTTTTCAAGAAACGCTCGAGGAGCTGGTGAAGTTGACGGACGACGTCTTCAAGTTCTTCGACGTTGATGAAGGCAATGTGGTCGTGACGCCGGCACAGGGTAATCGACTGGTCAGCGTTGGCACCAGTTTGATTCGCTATGCTGGAGAATGCGTTGCCAAAACACGTACACTCATCGATCAGATTGGAGACTCTGATTTTAGCGGACCGCCAAGCTTTGACTGCACGCCCCAGGAGAGATCGCCTTCGGCCAACAGTACCAAAGCAGGCGAAAGGCCGGAAGATGCTTCTTGTGGCGCAGCGCAACTGACCTCCTTTGAAAAGCGCTTGTCGCGGAGGATGATCCAACCAACGCCTCTGTTCGCTCAAGAACCTCCAGGAATCACATCGGAAGTTGTTGACTTTGCATTGGCTTCACCTACAAAGGCACTTCGTGTTGGTCTCCCTCCCAGTTCCCCGTCCGCTGGCTTTCAGAAGTCGTTGCCGCCTTTGCGCAGCACGCCAGAGCCGAAACCAGAGCGCGCTGCCAGTGGCGAGCTCGCCCCAAGTCCACGCTCTGCGCGAAGGATATCTACTGGTCCGGGAAGGAAGGATAGCGTGGGAGTTTCCATCGCCGGATCAACAGAAACGCGTGGCAGCACCGTGCGCGACTCGGGCGTCAGCACGGTGTCTGAAGTCTCTACCCGCGCGACGACCCCAGACCAAGCGAAGGAGTCGGATACTACGGGCCTGCTGAACAGTTTCGCGAGTCTTTCAAGCACGCACTCCGCGATGACCGAGGCGGACCCAGAGATCGAGGCGAGACTGCTGCAAATGACTTACGCCAGCGAGCTTACAGTGAACAAAGAAGGTCAGGTCTCGGCCGGAAGCTTACCTGCATTGGTCGAGCAGCTCACGACGCACGACGCCACCCCTGACCCGCAATTCGTCTCTGCCTTTTACATTACCTTCCGCATGTTCACTACCCCTCGCGAGTTCGCTCAAGCGCTCATTGCTCGTTTCGACTACGTCGGTGATGACAAGGCTGCCGCCGGCCCCGTCAGGCTCCGGATATGGAATGCCTTCAAAGGCTGGCTCGAGACGTACTGGAACGCCGAGGTCGATAGGGACGCGCTCGGCGATATCCGGTACTTTGCTTTGCACAAGTTGAAGGCTTATCTGCCCTCTGCCGGCGAGCGACTGGTCGAGCTGACGCGCAAGGTCGCCTCCGACTACCACAATGGCGTCATCAGTGAACCGCTGGTTTCTCATGTGGGCAAGACGAGCACGTCGCTTGTGTACCAGCAGAACGGGCCCAAGATCGCTCCCGAACCCATCGTCTCCAGAGGCCAGCTGAACGCCCTTCGCGCAGCGGCATTAGGTGGCGCGGCTTGCAGCGTCCTGGATGTCGACCCGATCGAGCTCGGTCGCCAGATTACCTTGCTCACCTCCAAGATCTTTTGTAGCATCCGTCCGGACGAATTGCTGAGTCTCGGCTGGAGTAAGGCGAACTCCCAAAAGGCGCCGAACGTGCGCAACATGTGCACCATCAACACCGACTTGGCGCACGTGGTGGGCGACTCCGTGCTTGGCCCCGAAGACGCGAAGAAACGGGCGTTGGTGATCAAGCAATGGAGCAAGGTCGCAGCCTGTTGTCTGGGAATGAACAACTACGACTCGCTGATGGCCATCATGTGCTCGATCAACTCTTCGGTGATCCAGCGACTGAAGCGCACGTGGGAGCTGGTGTCCAAGAAGACGAAAGACCGGATCGCGCAACTCAACAGCGTGGTCGACCTCTCTCGCAACCAAACGGCGTTGCGCAGACGCATGGAAGCCCCTGTCGCGCCTTGCATCCCCTTCCTCGGCATCTACCTGACTGATCTTACATTCCTGGACGTCGGCAACCCAAAGACGAAAGAGCTGCCCCGGAGGGCCTCCGAGACGGGCGAGACGATCACGGTGATCAACTTCGACAAGCACATGCGCATGGCCAAGGTGGTCAGCCACCTGCAAAAGTTCCAGCTCGAGTACCGACTCCAAGCGGTGCCGGAGATGCAGGCGTGGATGCAGGCCTATTTGCAGCGGATGCGGCTGTCCAATGATAAGATGATTGGCAACTTCCACCGCCGCAGCCTGTACGTCGAGCCGAGATAGGAGGACCCGAGGCCGACGCGGCATGCGAACGACCGGCACGAGACTGAGGGTGCTGCTGCTGCCGCTGCTGCTGAGGTGGAGCGGCCGAAGCCGGCGAGGTTCGAGACGTTCTTCCGGACCAACGCGTTCGGCTTCAAGAGCCAGACGGTCTTGCCGGAATTGCCTTCGAGTGAGACGATGCCGGAAGGCAAGTGATGAATTGAGCATCGATTGGATTCGTGAGGACGGGTTACAAAGGGGCTATGTTGGGTTATGTTCTGAGCAGGTGGGTTGGGACAGATTGCGGGTTTTGGGTTTGTTTTTCAAACATATGAGATACCCATTTTGGCTTCGCCGCCAATGACCACGAAAGGGGGGGGGGGTTGGTAGTGGTGGAGGGATCATGAGGACTTGAATCAATGACTACTACTGTATGTAGTTCACGAACGGATGATGTTGATGTTCCACTGGTGGATGTAATCTATATTACGGAAGGTGGAGGCGTTCAGCCACATAAGGTAATCACATGTTCCGTCTCTGCCTCAGGCCCTCGCCACAGTCCATCCAGAACCTGAAATGCCGGGGTTGTCGTCGGACTGGATTCCGTCGCGTCCAGCCCGCTCAAAGACCCTCACACGCATGCAAGTCGTCGAACATTGTCGAGCCGTGGACCGAATATTAATGTCGCAAGGTTCGCGCTCGCTGCTTGTGGAAGTGCAAAGGTTGTCGGAGGAGGCGCCGTTCCCCCGGCCTTCGTCACAAGCCTCACTATCACATGTCACCAGCAGCAGCAACAGCGGCAACGACGGCTACATGTCTTTCCACAACGCCCACGTCCCTCCAACATCAAACGAACAAGTCTCGACCGCTCACCACCAATCTCACGACCGCACCGGCTCCTTTCCCACCGAGCCTACGACGACCTCCTCCTTGATATCCGACCTCGCCGACACCGTCGAGAGCCCCGCGCACGAACGAGACGAAGAGGATGTGCTGAGCGAACTCGGCGGCGGAGGAGGCAGTTATGCTTCTCGGCTCTCGTCACGACGGAGCCGACGTCTACGTGGATCGGGTTCGGGTTCGGGTTCGGGACCGAGACCGGCGTCCTTCTCGTCGTCGGTGTACGAGGATCGTATGAGCGTCAACCCGGCAAGGGAGATCGCGGAGAGTTTGCGCTCGGTGGACTCCGTGAGCAGTATGGCGAGCGCGGTGAACGGGGACCACCGAGGGAATCACACCCACGAGGCGGATATGGATGTGCACGTCGACGAGGCGCCGCCGTCGGGATTGGAGATCCCCAGGACGAAGATGGAGGGTGCCCTGCCGGACGACGACGGCATGCAGTCTCTTCGGCAAAATTTGCAGGAGGTCAGGACCTTGGCCGTGTCGACGGAGGAGAAGGCGCGCATGATGCATTTCCTCATGATGAACGATTACTTGGCGCACAAGGCCAACGTGGTGGATGGGGAGGCAACGGTCGATGCGGTCAAGAGTTTGGCGGGACCGGTCGACCCCAAGAACCCGTTCAATCTTCGGTCCTCGGATCTCGAACCGTCGTTTAGTCCTTTGCCGGCGATGCCGCGCGATGCCAACGGTGACGCAGACGAAAGTATGGACGACGACGCCACGCTGCCGATGCTGGGCTGTATGCACTACAAGCGCAACGTCAAGGTGCAGTGCTTCGACTGCCACCGCTGGTTCCCCTGTCGCCATTGTCACGACCAGGCCCTCGATCTACCCTTCCCGCACCCGCTGAACCGCAAACGCACGCAGAACATGCTGTGCATGCTGTGTCGGACGCCGCAGCCGGCCGCCGAGGTCTGCGCGAACTGCGGCGAGTATGCCGCGTGGTACTACTGTCCCAAGTGCAAACTCTGGGATAACGATAATAACAAGCGCATCTACCACTGCGACGACTGCGGCATCTGCCGGGTGGGTGAAGGGCTGGGGAAAGACTACGTGCACTGTCGGCGGTGCAACGTCTGTATTTCCATCTCGACGTCGACGTCGCATCCGTGCATTGAGCGGGCGACTGAGGGCGACTGTCCGCTTTGCTTGGTCCGCTTGTTCGAGTCTCCGACGCCTGTCGTCAGTTTACCGTGCGGCCATTACATGCATGGGATGTGCTACCGGGACCTCATGGCGGTGACGTATAAGTGTCCCGTGTGCAGCAAGAGCGCGGTGAACATGGAGTTGCAATGGCGGAAGCTGGACGATGAGATCCGAGCTCAGCCAATGCCCGAGGAGGACGACGAGGATCTCGAAGGTTTATTGCCGCATGTGGATAGTGCTGGTGGTGGTGCAGACGAGGTCTCTGCCGACTCCGACCGCTCCGCTCAGCCTTCCGCGCCGCGACGACCGCGAGAAGTATGGATCGGCTGCAACGACTGCGGCGGCAGGTGCTGGACCCCCTTTCACTGGCTCGGCCTCAAGTGCCGGGTCTGCGACAGCTACAACACCAACCAGATGGCTCCGACCGCCGTTCAGGAGACCGACGCCGAGCGCGTGATCCGACAGCAGCAACAGCACCACCACCGACAGCACGACTTCACCGGCGACGCCGTCCTCCGCGACGCCGGGATCGGCGTGGACGACGACGAAGCGCGCGCGGACAGCATGCTCGACGTCCCTCACTCGCCATCATACCTCCCCGCGACCGAGCGGCGCGCGAGCGGGGCGCAATCGCCCGGACGCCGCTACTTCGTGCAGGAAGAGGAGCAGCGTCGTCCCAGCTTCACCGGCCCTCGCTTCTCCGCGCCCAGCATCCCGACCTTGCCCGACATGCCGCGCATGCCGCGCATGCCGCACCTCCCCAACCTCGACTACATGCGCAGCCTGCCCAACATGCCCAACATGCGCAACCTCGACTACATGCGCAGCCTCCCGAACATGCCCAACATGCCCAATCTCGACTACATGCGCAACCTGCCCAACATGCCCAACATGCCGAACCTCGAACTGCCCCGCTTCTCCCCGTACGAGATGTTCGACGCCGTCAGCCGCAGCCTGTCGCCCATGCGGTACTACCTCCAGGGTCTGGACGTCTTGGATCGGGAAGGGAGAGGGCAGGATCGATCGCCGACGAGCGTGCGGAGCGATCCTATGGCTGATGCGACGCGGAGGAAGCGGAGGGCGTCTGGGAATGTGGATGAGGCGGTGAATTATTGGGGTTTGGAGAGGGATTTTGGGCTGGGGGAGGACGAGGTGAGGAGTGGACGTGACGGGGATGGCGAGGATGTGGAGATGGGTGAGGGTCGTGATGGCGACGATGAAGATGACGACGACGATGATGATGACGATGAGGACGATTTTGGCGACGACGACGATGAGGGAAGAGCGGATGATAGGGAGGAGATGGATCTGGAGCTATTTGGACATCGCTAATGCTGGGCCTCAAGGATCGTGCGAGGAGCCGTCATGACGGCTGGATCTTGGAGTACTGCTGCTCGTTCCATTGCATATCTTGTGACGAGCATACGTGCTGCTGTTTGGTAAGAGAGAGAGAAAGAGAGAGAGAAATCGTCCACGGATGATCCGGCTTCGTTTGAGCTTTGAAGGAATGACAGAGCAGATGCGGCTCGAGAACAATAACAACCGACCACAAGCCGATGAGCATAGTCGTCACTGCAGCATTGCCTCCCGCTCATATTGAGGACGGTACCTAGGTAGCGGCGACCGCGATGTCGATTCCTGAACGTCGTATCGATCGACCGTATGGACAAAAAACGATATATATGTAAGAAGAGGCTTGCACTTGCTCGAGTTTGCTTTGTCTCAGCGTCTGCCGAGAGAGATCATGTCTAACAAGTGTGTCGGCACGTCAACCCATCAACCGAACGAGGACACATCGCGACGAATACATGGAATAGTGACGGGTGAAGTTAGTACACATCACGCGTACAAGCATCCGTTGAAATGAATGTGAGAAGGCCAACACTCGAAGTGATCAAGATCAGGGTAAAAGGAAGATGAAGTCGACAACAAAACTCCGACGGGCAGATCTGGTCTCCGTCCCCGTCCCCGTTCCCGATCGATCGGCGCGGCATTTGGCCAGGAACCGCACGTCACCAATCCTTCTCAACATCAAACCCGAATGCGAGCACATGCAACATTTGGCGGACTCCGACTATATAATAACCCCTTCTCCATGCCCGAAAGATAAGTACAGCAATCCATCTCGCCTGGTTCCTTTCGCCCCCCTCGCCCACCACCACCATGTCCGGCCTCATCAACGCCCTCCTCCACGCGACCAACTACCGCAACCCCTTCCTCCGCACCCTCATCCCCTCCATCGGGCTGGCCTACGGCCTCCAAGCCGCCGTCGCCCTCCCCTCCATCCTCCTCCAAACCGAGCGCTTCTACGACCTCTCCGGCTCCGCCACCTACATCTCCTGCGTCGCCCTCTCCCTCGCCCTGCCCACCTTACGCGCCCGCCTCGCCGGCCAATCCACCGCTTGGCCCAGCCTGCTCGCCAGCTTGACCGCTCAACCCGGCGTCAACGCCTGGAACTGGCGTCAGCTCGTCCTCAGCGCCGCCGTCACCGTCTGGGCTACACGACTCGGCTCCTTCCTCTTCTCGCGCATCACCTCTGAAGACGGCCGGGACTCGCGCTTCGACAGCATCCGCGGCAGCGCGCCCAAATTCCTCGGCGCCTTCGTCGCGCAGGCGACGTGGGTTTCCCTCTGCCTGCTGCCCGTGCTCGCCGTCAACAGCATCCCGGCCACGGCTCTCGCCGCTCTACCCCTGGTTACCATCACCGATGTCGTCGGTCTGCTGCTGTACGTCGGCGGCATCACGTTCGAGGCGACGGCCGATCAGCAGAAGAGCGCCTGGATGCAGGAGAAGAAGGAGAAGAAGCACAGCGAGGAGTTCCTCACGCGCGGGCTGTGGAGCAAGAGTCGACATCCGAATTACTTTGGCGAGAGCACGCTCTGGACCGGCATCGCGACGACGGCTGCCGGGGTCATGCTCAGCAGTGTCGGACAAGCGGGGATGGGGTTCAGTGGGGGCGCGGCGGCGAAAGTGGGCGCTTTGGCTATGGCTGGCGTGAGCCCGGCGTTCGTGACGTTCCTTTTGCTCAAGGTAAGTAAGATGACTGAAGTTCTGCTGTGAGAGACCGCAGCATTGCTGACCCAAGGGTGCGAACAGGTTTCCGGTGTGCCGATGAGCGAGAACAAGTATGACAAACGTTACGGCGATCGGAAGGACTATCAGGAGTGGAAGAAGAACACGCCGATGTTCATCCCCAAGCTTTGAGTGCTTTGATGAAGTCGGTGTGGCAGGGCTGAGGTACTCGGTAGTCCAGTGTCAATCCTTCTCGCGCGCTCCATAATCGCGTCGAAGGCCCAGACCTCAGCGCTGTCACTTACGCCTCGCTTCCACGTGATTCACGTATGCTACGATGATAGATTACCATGCCTGATACCAAAGTCAAGAGTAGAACTTGTCATCCATCCAGCGTCACAAAAGTCAACCTGGAAGACAGCAAGTCGCTGGAAGCCTCGAAACCGCACGTGACACAAGCCGAACGCGAATGATGCGACAACACGACATTTGTTCCAAGCTCTAACCTGAGTCGACTAAACACACAATGAACAACACATCCTGATGCTTCTCGCAAACCTGTCAGTGAATCCAAGGCCCGCTGTCCCTAGCCAAAACCACCATCCAACAAACAAATCCTGCTGTTCCTCCATTGATCAATGTGATCACAAGAGTAAAGAAAGAAAAACCCCAACTCTCCCCGTGTGAATCCAAGTGAGCCGCCAAAGTTCATGCCCCGTATTCACTCTCCAATCCTGCAGCCAAGGAAAAATCAAAGCTGGACATCCGCTCGCTTTCCCTTCAAAGCCCAATTTCACCCAGTACGCCAAACGTCAGCGGCTGTGATCGCTGGTAGCGGTCGAGTTAAACGCCTTCGCATGCAAGGAAAATCTACTCGTCGCTCATCATCGTTACGTTTCGCTCGCTTCACAAACCTGACGGACCCGGCGTTCGCTCGGTTTCGGTGGAGATCAGCTGGCGGCGGGCGTATGCGAGCTGGGCGCAAGTCAGTGTACGATTTTATAGGATGAACGAGAGTGGGCGGAAGGGGAGATCGACATGGGAAATTGGTGTCGATTGAAAAAGCGCGGGCAATACACACCTCATCCAATGTCTTGGCCAGAGTCGCGTTCTTGCTAACAACGGCTTCGATCTCCGCGCACACCTTGCCCCGCAAGCGGACCTCGCACTGCCTGGGCAACCAACGCAAGATGTCAAAACCGTTGGCGTACACCATCGTGTTGCCCGTGGTCCCGCTGCCGTCAGCGCCCGGCAGCGTGAACGGCATATGAATCACAAACGTCCGCAGACCCCAGCAGTAGCGCAGACTCAGCCGCACCGTCTCCTGGAACCGCTCGAGGATCTCGTTGTAGTTCGGGATCTCGAGCTCGACGTGCTTGATCTGGCGCCGGCTGCGCTGGTGCAGGCACGCGAGCGTCGGCAGCGCGGTCTCGAGGTCGAGGGTGAACATGTTTTCGCTGTAGAGGATGCTGCGCGCTTCTTGGTACACGGTCTTATTCACGCGCAGGAGGTTCACGAGGAGGGGGTCGGCGTCTTGCGGGTGCGCTTTGCGCGGGACGTCGGTCGTGGTGGTGGTGCAGAGCCGGGCGCGACGGGGCGTGATGGGGTTGGCACCTGGGAGGGCGGTGTCGGCGTCGCCGGCGGCGGATGTGGTCGCGCGGACGGAGCGGAAGCGGATGGCGCGTGCGCTGCGGGTCGCCCAGGCCGGGCCCTGAGTTGGTGCGGCCGAGTCGGCCCTATCCGTCGTCGAGCGATGGAGCGGTCGCGCCAGACGGACAGGCCTCAGATACATCCCTCCCGATAATGCAGCAGCAGCGATACCAACACCACCACCAGCATTCGAATTCTGCTCCTCACCACCCTCGACCGTCCCAACCTCGGGCTCCACCCGCCGCTCCACCGTAACCACGGGCTCCCTCTTCGACAGCACGATATGAAACGGCCTCGTCAAGCAAGCACGATAAACCTCATTCCTCACCTCCGCCGGCAGCATCATCAACGGGAAAGGCTTCTCCTCCTTATCCGTAATCGGACACGGGTCGCCCTTCTCGACATCAGCGGCGGCAGCGAGGGGTTCAAGCCGCACACCCTCCATCTCCTGGCTCAGACCCGTCGAGCTCGTCGAGCTCGAGCCAGCATCGAGTCCATCCGTCGCCTGATCGACCATATCCTGCAGCACGTTGCCGACGGCAGTGGGCACGCTGCTACTGCTGCCGCTACCACCACCACAAGAGTCCCGTCTGCTCTTCTGTCTCACGCTCATCCTCCTCGAGCTACTCGAGGCCGCGGGCGCGGCGCGCTTGTCGACTCGACCGGCCGCGATGCTGCGAGCCATAAGCGCGAACACGGAATGCCGATCGGTTCGCTGTCGTGTGGGTGTTTTGTCTGTCTGTTCCAGAGATAAGATGGATATCGGCAAGAGCTATAAGACGTCGCGGGTCGCGCCAACAGCGAGGGTAGTCGAATTGTCCACGAGGGCTGGGAAAAGGGTAACGTGTGTAAGGTATACTCGACGTAGAGAGACGGGGATATATAGAGAACAGGAAAGGAGAATGGAGGTAGAGTTGGCTATTGAAGCGGATTGTTGGTGATATTGTCGGTTTGCTGCTATTGTCGGCATCGGTGGGTGACTGAGGTACACGAAAGCAAGCACATCTGGCCGGCTGACGTTCGTGCGGAAGGAGGGCCGCGCGCTAAACTTCATCTCCGCATCTAATGACACGTGACAAGACGTACTGTATTGCCCAGAGGATACCGATAAGAACTAAAAGAAATACATGTACAACCAAGACGATTATCCCGTTAGAAATCGTCCTAGATCGACCACGTCCTCGCGAGGGTTACCTATGTAGGAAAACCGCAAACAACAACATCATTAAACCACCTTGAACCATAAACTACCTGCAACAACAAGCTATGCCTCACCTCGACTTTCATAGTAACAGTTCAAGATCGCTATCCCAATTTCCCCCCAAGATCATCAAGAACTAGGACGCACACCCATATGCGAGAGAGATCAGGCACCGTCGCCGCCAAGCAACGATCACACATCCGACAATAGGAACAAAACCAAGTGGCGAAGCAAATCCGTTCAATTGCTAATCCCACCCTCCGGGGAATCCGCGAGGCGGGAAGAAAAGAAGCAACCGCCACGAAACGCGATTGTAGTACAATTCTGCGCGATCATCGACATCATCGGAAGAAGGCAAAGCACTCCCATTGTC
>Ga0058704_10000547_pt1 | contig 19254 bp, 17 predicted proteins | sample AgamicMgSfe_FD_71363 | JGI IMG/M metagenome (GOLD analysis project Ga0058704, IMG submission 71363) | Agave microbial communities from Guanajuato, Mexico - Mg.Sf.e | ecosystem: Host-associated > Plants > Phyllosphere > Phylloplane/Leaf | place: Guanajuato, Mexico | collected 2012-05-30
TCCCGCGACTGCTCAGATGATGGGTCGAAACACGCGCCGGTCGAAGCTCGCACCACCGGATAACCATCGACACACCTCGGACCCGACGTAAGGGATATCGCGTGGCTATCGTGGTATTCCTTCGCGCAAACGCTCGTCGCCTTTTGTCTTGAACCGATTTCCGCGGTCCCAGAGAACCTCGGGATAGTCATCATCGTCATCATCACAACAAGCACGATCTTTTGACGTCGATTGTTTACAATGCCGCATTGATTGTGGTGAAAGTGGCACAGTGTCACCAGCGTCGTCTGCTCTGTCCGGTCATGTGACTGCAGTCAAGAACATCAGTTGAAACATCTGACTGTCATGTCACTGCAGTCGTCTGGATACAGGTAGTATGGAACTACATACAAATGTCGTGCTTGCCATGTGCCCGTACGGAAATCGAATGGTCCCGAGGTCATAATAATAATAATAATAAGACGAGTGTTCATGTCAAATACTTTGACTTTAGCGTCGGCACGATCCGACGGCTCAGCATAGCGAGGCGCCGCTAGTGCCACGAGGCGCCATCTTGGACCTCGCGTCCACCTCGCGTCTATTTTTCGTCCATCGTCATTCGTATCTCGTTTTTTCGTTCCTCACCGGACGGTATGCGCATGCCCATCGCTCTCATACGAACCGCGGCTCGTATCCTGCTGGCCGACGGCGCCCCTCCCACCACGTGAACTCGTTCCCATCACCGCGGCGCCCCTTCCCAGCACCCAACACCATGGGTTCCAAGTACGGCACCATCATCATGGGCCCGGCGGGCGCCGGCAAGACGACCTTCTGCTCGGCCCTGATCCAGCACTTGCGGAACAACAAGCGCTCGTGCTTCTACATCAACCTCGACCCGGCCGCGGAGGAGTTCGCGTACGAGCCGGACGTCGACATCAAGGAGCTGATCACGCTCGAGGACGTCATGGAAGAGCTGCACCTCGGCCCCAACGGCGGCCTGATCTACTGCTTCGAGTTCCTGCTCGAGAACATGGACTTCCTGACCGACCGGCTCGAGACGGTCACGGAGGAGTACCTCGTCATCATCGACATGCCCGGCCAGATCGAGCTGTACACCCACGTGCCCATCGTGCCGGCGCTGGTCAAGCACCTCCACCGCGGCAGCCTGAACATTAGCCTGTGCGCGGCCTACCTGCTGGAGAGCACCTTCATCGTCGACCGCGCCAAGTTTTTCGCCGGCACCCTCAGCGCCATGAGCGCCATGCTCATGATGGAGCTGCCGCACGTCAACATCCTGAGCAAGATGGACCTGGTCAAGGGCCAGGTGGCCCGCAAAGAGCTGAAGCGCTTCATCGACCCGGACGTCAGCCTCTTGCAAGACGCGCCCGAGAGCGGGCTGGTGTATGAGTACAAGGACGGGCTGGACAACGGCGACCCCGCCGACGCGCAGAACGTCATGACGGGCGATTCGTTCGCGAAGCTCAATCGCGCCGTCGGTCAGCTGATCGACGACTTTAGCCTCGTCTCCTTTCTGAAACTCGATGTCCAGAATGAGGACAGTGTGGGCAATGTGCTGAGCTACATTGACGACGCCATCCAATATCACGAAGCCCAGGAACCAAGAGAGCCGAACGATGATCTCGTCGACGAAGACATGGGTTGAGGGGAACACCACAAGTATGATTGACTCAAGAGGGGCACATGCCTAGCTTGAAGAGCCCCAGTCGCACGAACCGTCGACTCGACTCCCATCACCAACTAGGATTACGCCGAAGAACAGTGACGGACTCTATACACTACTCCGGAGCCGACCATCCGTCCATGCTCCCACTGCGCTTCCCAGGCGATGGGCTTTACCGACTTTCTTCCATCAACTTCAACTACTCCTGCCCGCGCTCAGCAGGCTTATTAACAATCAACCCCCCGCGCTTCTCCCCTCTCCGCTCAACCGACTCCTCCGTCTCCACGATCCCATCGCCCTCCCCAAACCGAAACGTCCTCAACTCCGTCTCCCCCCACCACGGCGTCGTCTGCTCCCCGCGCTCATCCACATCCCCCGTCAAATAATGGGTGAAAAACCCATGACTGACCAACGCCACCTCCCGCTCCGGCCGATCCCGGATGAACGTCCGCAGCTTCGCGGCCCGCGCGTTCAGCGATTTGGGGTCCGTCGCGTACTCGCCCTCGTGCAGCCACCAGCCGTGCCGGACGTGGTCGAAGTCGACCACGTCGGGGAATTCCCGCCGGAGCACCTCCGGGTCCGAGCCCGTGTCCGAGGGCGCCGAGGAGGCTTCTTCCGCCATCGGCAGCGCGAGGATCCGCAGCCCGCGCGCCAGGCAGGGGCGGAAGGTCAGTTGGCTGGTTTGGAGGGCGCGGCGGAGGGGGGAGGCTAGCAAGAGCTCGATCTGAATTCAAAAGTCCTCGTCAGTCGGCCATCGCTGTTCGAATCTCTCAAGTATCAAACTTGATCGATAGACGGAAAGAAATCTCACCTTGTCCTGCCGATCAAAGCTCGCGCACCGCTCCGCGCACTGCTCCCGTCCCTTGGGCGTGAGCTCCGGGTCCCGGATCGAATGCCCGTCCTCCGCCACCGAGTGCCAGCCCTGACCGTGGCGCATGATGTGTAGGATCGGCGCCATGTTCTGATGAAGACTGAGGTCTTGTACTCGGTGTCAGGTCCGTGCTGCTGGAACTCGGGTTATCCTAGGCGGGTTGGGAGAGGCTTGGTAGTGTTCGAGCACGCTTTGGTTTGTGTTTGAAAGATGCTTGTCTCTAGAGCGCCGGGTCTTATCGCATGTATCGTCTCTACGTGAGGCTGGTACACACAACGGCTCCGACGTAATCGTGCAGCTGTGCCTCGCCGTAATCCGCGGCGTGCTTCCGCTCACTTCGCAACAGCGCGGACGCACGGCTCTTGGAGTGGATGATTAGGTACGCACCCGATCATTATTAGGTAAGCGTATCTCGAGCGTCCCGTCTTTCTTCGGTGTTGGTAAAGTCACAATCGCATCATGGCGCCTACTGCAGGTAGTACTGTAGTAAAGCAGTGAACTAGATCCAACAACCAATCAAAACCACATGAAAACCACACATGACTGTACAAACGCCGCCCCTCGACGGAAGCACCCCGTCACACATTCACACACACACCCCCATCAACCCGACTTAAAACCTGACATAAGTCCCGCCGGGACTCGGCTTGACCCCGCACCGCTTCAAGCAGTCGGCCGCGCCCCAGTTCGACCCGGTGCCGACGGGCACCATCTTGGCCGCGGCGTCGGCGCCGGCCATGTGCGGCTGGCCGAAGGCGGCGTTGACGAGCGCCGGGGGAAAGCCGTTGGTGAAGACGTTGCCGATGTTCTGCGTGCCCGCGTCGTCGCTGTTGAGGGCGGAGACGAGTTGGGCGTTTTCGCAACCTGGGGTGGAGATGTTGCGTTAGTGGGGGTGGTGCTCGGTGTTTTCGTGTGGGAGGACAAAAGGGGGGGGTCTTCTTTTCGCTTTTGGGGTTATGGGACAAAGAAACCGTCCTCTCGATGCTTTCGGTTGTACGAAGTGACACCGATGATGTAGATACTGAAGCGGTGATTGGAAGAAAGAGGGGGTGGCAGACTTACCGTTGTTGACCATCATGTGCATGCTCGCTTGAGGGAAAATGGTCGCTTTACCCGGGGTGAGCACCTCGGTCACGAGCCGGGCCCCGTTCTCCTCGTACATGTACGTCGTGGTGTTGCCGTGGACCGCGACGACGTAGTTGCTCGCGCGAGGGTGGTAGTGAGGCGGCAGCATCGAACACGGGCCCAGATTCAGCATCGCCACTGTTTTACTCAACGGTCAGTGGAGAGTTCGACACGGCTGGTGCCGGAGCGCGCGGCTACGCTACTCACGTGTCATGCCGTTGCCTTTGGCGGCCGGGAAGGTCGCGGCGTTCATGTTGGTGACGCCGCCCGGGGCGAAGTTGTAGTTGGGTTGTTGGGCGGTGAAGTCGAAAAGCCAGTCGTCGTCGCTGGGGAGGAGGGCGAGACGGTCGAGTTGAGTCGCGGCATTACCCAGACTGGCGTCCAAGGCCGGCTGTCGAGTTTTGTCGACGGCTTCGGCGTGCTGGGTGACGGTGGCGAGCAGAAGCCCGGCGGCCAAGACGGTTTGGCGGAACATCTTGTCAGGCGAGAAGAATCGCACAGCGATGGAAGGTTTGGCGTTGTGTACCTGATAGCTGTTGAAAAGAGTGAGAAGAGTAGATATTGAGAAGGGGGTTGTTGATCGAGGAAAGTAGATGAGTATTTGGAAGTGATGGCTCAGTATCGTCTGGCTTCTCGATGTTTTCTTTGAACCAACGAGATCATGGCGCTGGTGAGAAGGACCTCTTTATACCTTCGTTGGGAGGTCTGAAGGAAAGGGTGGGTCGAACATAGCACGCTCCAAAAAGCCGCAGCATGTCCCGCCCGAGCTATTGCGAGCCTCAGACGCATGTTGCTAGCGTGGTCCAGGACGACCCATCTCCGCCTGAAGACCGAAGAAGGAGCATGTGTGAGCCCACCTTCGGTGAAGATGGAAGGATGTGGAAGGGAGCTCGTCCAACCTACCAAGACCAACACCGCCCCCTCGGAGAATCCAACCCAGTCGACCGAGCCATGGAGACTCGATGGGGTGGATGCAGCCCTCACATATCGACTGGGCTGTTCTTCAGCGTGACAACGCCGCCACCACGGATACAGGGACATCTTCAGCTAGCTGCCATACGTTGCAATCCCGCGCGTCTGGTCGCGGTGACATGTGGACGCACTGTGCTCGCGCGGAAAGCGGAGTCCATGCTTGCTGGCGAGAGACGATATTCCACCGTCGCTCGTATATACCTCACTATGCGTTCCAACAGTCTGGGTTGACGACAGGGGCAAAACGTGGGCGACTCCGGGGTGCTGGAGGGATATTGCAGTAGTGCACCTATAAAATCGGATCCTTCATGCTCTCAGCCGTAGACCGCTCGTGCGCTGCGCTGTCCGCAGGATGTCCATGATGGCTTCAGATTTGGTGTGCAGGCGCGTTGGTGGCGTTCATTTCTGAGGAGCAGAGCGCTTCGAGGAGCGCAATAAGCGAGCGAGGGTTGGCTCGGTGGGATGATTGTACAGTCAGTGTACGTACTGTGCTAGCAGCCTGACGATAGGTGGCTTGGGGCTGTGAAGAACGGCAGTGATTAGCGTCGACCCTCTACACGGCAACGGTGCGCCTTTTGTGCGTCCAGTCTGTCCGGAACTGCAAATGCAATGCAAGCAGCCGGTACCTTCACGGTTCTCCCAGTCCGCCATCGCCGTGGGTCTTGAGAGACCTCCCGCCCAGAGTGACTGCGCTCTCGTCTTCATCTCGCCGAGCTCGAAGTACATTGCGGCCTTCCTCTCCTTTCGTTAGCATGACCTCGCGAATGCGAACGGGCCGTGAGTATTGGCACAGGCATGTTATGATATCTCAGCCTCACTCGCTGCAGGCGACGCGTGAGATATCAAAGGACTCTGATATATTTATATTATGATATTGATCCTCCTGCTGATGCTTACTCTTGGCTACAAAGCGAAGCGGTCGTTGAACCCCACCTGAGCCCGAAAAGGAATGGTGGCTTACATAAAGATACCTTGAGCCTCAACCTCACTTTCAACCTCTACATTCTACAACATGTACTTGTCTTTAGTATACTAGTATATACACACAGTTCGACACCAGGCTGAACAGGCGTTGAGGCTGGCGGCCGTAGGGTTGAAATACTCCTCTGGTTGAAGGTAGCACTAAGCGGCAGGTTGAATGGACTTTGACTCGATGACTTGACGGCGGTGCGATTGTGGCTGCCGCTTCGTGCGTCCTCCGTCGTCAAGCCTGACCTATGGTAAGCCGAAGTGGTATATGTCATTCGTTATGCCATCCCGCGAAGGATTGCAGCTCTCAAGCAGGTCTTCCAGTCCTCAGCTGATGCATGATAACATGATACTCGAGGCGGAGTGAGCGTGCGTCCTGAAAATAAACCGTACGGCTATTCCACTCCTTCATCAAGAACATCCCGCCGGCGAGCCGTGAGACATGAGGGAAGTACGAACGCGCAACCAGTAGGCTCCAAAGGATCCCACTTGAACGCTGGTGAATGATACTTCGACTTGGCTGGGCTTGCCTTTCACCTTGGAGCCAACTGGACAAATCGCGCGTATATTGAAATGACCAACTGCGCTCCTTCGACTCCGTGCATACAGTACTGCAGTCAGTATCGCACACGCGAAGGCTGCCAGGCTGCTCACTCAGCTCCGAGTCCGGTCTAAGATACCTCTTGGCATCTGCCAACGACGTGACGGCGAAGAAGTCGATCTCGATCTGGGTTGACCGGTGCCCGCCAGTCGTCGTGCAGGATCCCCCAAAAAGCATATGTACGAGGCCACCACAACTCCAAACCGCGACTGCCACAGAATGCGAATCCGTAGGAACCTCGACAGAGTGGCGAGCGGAAATCCGCACATCCACATCCAAATTACTCACGGTCAAGTCTGGTGGAACACACAAGGGTCCGAGCGGGCTGGTAGGACAAACACCTCCATGTAGACATTGTTGGGCACACGATTCGCTTGTCGGCACGCATGGGTTTTTCTTTTATGTCAAATAGACTTCGCCGGGATGGCTACACCGTGCTAAAGATGCCGTGTTGCAAGTGTTTCGCCATCGGCAGATCGCTCCGGTCTGCTCGGCTTGCTGATGAGTGGTCCTCCGTGCGATGATCTCCCTTGCTGCAATCTTGTGACTTGTTCGGAGAACCCGGGCTCTGGGACTTGGAGCGAGTTACTGGACGCACGCGCGTGTCACGAACTCGCCGTGAAGACGACGATCGGGTTACCTCATCTTTCTTCAGTCTTGATCACGGTACGCCATGAGACTTCAGAAGCCCAATATCTCGGAAAAAAAGGTCAGAAACGACTTTTGAACAGACGTCGCGTGGACGTAGGCCTCCGCGCAACGCGTGAAGAAGGTACCCCGATGGAATCTCCCATCAAATTCCCTTGCCGTTACCCACCATCTCACACGAGAAACCCATCCACGCATTATACCCTCCGACTATATCCTCCCAACCCCCCTGCCCGTCTCCTCTCCCACCACTTCCTCCCCTCATCCACCCACAAAACCAAACTCGCCATGGCGACCAACCGAACCAAATCCATGAACCCCAACGCCTCCGTCTGAAACACGCTCTGCAAAGGCGGGAAATATATCACCAGCCCCTGCCCGAGCAACGAGCCGAGAACAGCGTAGTTGAACATCGCATTCCCTCCTTTCCCGTACAACGGCAGTTCTCCCCGAAGGACGGACTTCGAGGCCGAGCGGCAGGTGAGCGCGTTGAACATATCGAACAGCACGAACTGGGTGAAGGTCAGCGTGGTGTCGCGGTCGGAGACGCTGTGCGCGACCAGGTCTTCGGGCGTGAGGTTGGACACGTAGGTGAAGAGGGTGCCGACGAGGATGACGGCGGCGGATTGCAGGACGCGGCGGATGAGCTTTTGGGTCAGGACGCGGGCGTTACGGGGTCGAGGCGGTTGTTGTAGGAGGGCTGGGTCGACGGGCTCGACGCCGAGAGATTGCGCGGGTGGGCCGTCCATGAGGATGTCTGATGAAGTTTCGCTGTCAGTCACTTGCTAAAAAAAAAGGGGTGCTTTGCATATCGATACGTACTGATCCACAGGATTTGCATGGCGTTCAGCGGATTACGCCATCCACCCAGTGTACTCATCATCACCAGCCCAAGTGCGGCGACACTAGTACTGAGTTGAAAGGTGAGGAAGTTCTGGATGTTGTAGAATATACCCTTGCCCTCCTCAATCGCACTGAGAATTGTGCTGAAGTCATCGTCAGTCAAGATCATGTCGGCGGCCTCTTTCGCCACGTCAGTGCCCATCTTGCCCATGCTGATGCCGATGTCCGCCGACTTCAGCGCCGGAGCGTCGTTCACGCCATCGCCAGTCATGCCCACCACGTCGCCGCGAGATTGCAAGGCACGGATGATCTTGAGCTTGTGTTCTGGGCTCGTTCTCGCAAAGATGGAGACTCTGTCCATCGCCTGCGCCAGATCCCCGTCGCTCATCGCGTCAAGTTGGTCTCCTCTAAGCACGGGCGAACCGATGGCGGAGGACAGGTTGATGGGCATACCCAGCTTCTTCGCAATCGCGACAGCGGTCGTCTCTGCATCACCAGTGATCATGATGACCTTGACGCCGCCGACCATGAGGCGGCGAATCGATCGATCGACGTCCTTGCGTGGAGGGTCAGACATGCCCACGAGACCGGCGAAGCAGAGGCCGGTGTAGATGTCGCCACTTGCATTGCTGTTGCTGTTTGGTGTAGAATTTCCGCTTCTCGGGCGAGAGGCGTTCAAACGGTCCAGCCTGACAGGCCCAGAGCCGAACGCCAGAACTCGTAGGCCCTCCTCCGCCATTGCGCGTGCTGCCTGCTCGACTTCTTGTTTACGCTTTTCATCCAGGACAACTTCGCCGCCGGAGCTGGTAAGATAGGTATCGCAGCGGCTGAGCACCCTCTCGAGCGCACCTTTGATGTACGCCGTATCATCACCGCCTGGCCCTTCGACTACGACACCCATCCACTTCCGCTCGCTCGAGAACGGAACTTCCCGTTTTCGTCCACTCACGCGGTCGCGAACGTCATCCTCCCCAAACGCATCCAACAAGTCAAGCAGCGCAACATCCGTCGGCTGACCAGCCCACCGGCTTTTCGTCCCCGCCAGCTCTTCGCCACCGGTGTTCGCCAACACCGCCGCGCTCGCGGCCGTGACATGCCCTTGCGCATGATTGTTAAGTCGCGCATTGTTTACCACATTCGATATCCGAAGGACTGCCTGAGTTGTTGCTCCATTCGGCGTCTCCGCGTGGACCTTGGTCACCTCGCGCGGTCGGTCGTCGCCGAAACTCCACATTTTGGTCACTGTCATGTGATTCACGGTCAGTGTACCGGTCTTGTCGCTGCATATCACATTCACGGAACCCAGTGTTTCCACAGAAGGGAGACGGCGCACGATGGCGTGTCGTTTGCTCATGCGAAGCACACCGAGGGCCAGCGTAACGGTGACGATGATAGGAAGGCCTTCAGGAATGGCAGCGACAGCCAGAGAGACGGCAATCTGGAAGAGCTCCAGAAACTTCATCCCTCGCCACAAACCGACGAGGACGATGGCGCCGATCACACCGAACGACATGTAGCTCAAATCCTTGCCCAGACGATCCATATTCAGCTGAAGAGGCGTGCGTGGCGATTCGATCTCCTGCAAAGAGGCGCTGATCGCTCCAAACTCCGTCTCACCGCCTGTGCCGATAACGATACCCTGTCCGTAACCGCTGCGTACGAGCGTCCCCATGAACGCGATATTCGCCTGCTCGTTCAAGCGTAGCTCCCCGCCAAGTGAACCCGCGCCAGAAAACATCTGTGCTTGTGCACTGCCACCGTTCATTTGCAAAACAGCCGACAACGTCTCGACCGTTTTGCCTACAGGCTCATTTTCACCCGTCAAATTGCTCTCGTCGATACTCAGATCCGCAGAATGCGTGATGCGAATATCAGCGGGTATGCGATCACCTGTGTGAAACAGGACTAGATCGCCGGTAACGAGCTGTGATGCGGAAATGGTTGTGCTCGCCTTCTCTGCTGCCGCGAGCTCGCTGCCGCCCGACTCCTTTGATCCGCCCTTTTCTTGCGCCGACACTTCCCTACTGTCACTCGGAGCACGGCCTCGTATGACATGCGCGCTATGCGGGACCAGCGAGTTCAGGGCCTCCAAGCTCTTCTCACTCCTGTACTCCTGCACGAATGCAACCGAGACCACGATCGTAACTGCAATCGCTATGGAGATTGCATCCTCGTAGTTGCGCATGACGGCAGATATCGCAGCACTCGCCAGTAACAGTAATATGAGGGTTTCCTGGAATTGCTTCGCGAAGCGCAGCCACATCGGTTCGGGCTCCTCATGCGGGAGCTCATTGGGGCCTTGGACGTGCAGACGCGCATTGGCGTCCGGTGGTGGCAAGCCATGCGTAAGGGAAGTGGCATGTCGCTCCGCCACTTGGTCAAGCGAGAGCTGCGCGTGGGCGGATGTTATCGACTGCTGGCCAGGGATCTTGACCCGGCTCCTCGCTCTCGTGTGTCCGCGACCGCTGGTTTCTGTAGGGGGAGGTTGTAGACGGGACTGAGGTGGCGGCGAGGTCTGAGTCTTGGTTGGTGCATTGTAAAGAGGCAAGGTAGGGGTATCGGCTCTCGACATGTTCCTGCGGCCATCAAGGCCGGACGGGAGTGGGTGCGGTCAACCTGACTGTTCCAAGAAGCCGTGATCGCATTGGGCTGTTGATCCAGTCTCGCACCTGATCCAGTGTTGTAAATTCATCGGAGGTGGAAGCAATGGTACAACAAGTCCCCATTCACGCGCTTCTCCCTTTCGTGCACCTTAACCTGATCACCTGATTGACCACACGTCGACCTTTCCATCCTCGGCCAAGCAGCCCTGACCGAGATCATGCGCGCGGGCCGTCGCGCTAGCTTCCCCACAGCCGCATCAGGTTCCCTGACGTGCTGAGTTCCATGCCTGATGGCTGCCTGAGACACCGAATCCCTGCCACATCCAGCGCGCGTCCGAATCATCACATTCCACCTCCATCCATCTTCATACTTCATCAACCCTCCATCAACCTTCCACCGAGCATTGCGATACTGACATGTGGGCCATGGGAACAACCGCACAATACTACTGACATCCATAGCGACAAACGAACCCCGCGCGACGTTGATACATCGCGTCATCGCGTCGCTCAGTCGTCAACAACATCCACGCGCCGCAGAGCGCAAGATACCTCGCGTCTCTATATCTACCTCGCGTCGTTCAATTATTCGTTAGCCAGGATCGCGGACCGTTACAACACGGCATCCTCGTCGCCATGTTCTACTCCGAGACCTTGCTGGCCAAAAATGGTCCCCTCGCGCGGGTCTGGCTGGCTTCAAACCTCGAGCGCAAACTGAGCAAGCAGAATGTTTTGAGCGAAAAGCTCGAGACGAAGGTGAAGGACATCATCGGTACGGGTCAGGCGCCGATGGCACTGCGTATGAGCGGGCAGTTGCTGCTTGGTGTCGTCAGGATATATAGCCGGAAAGCGCGGTACCTGTTGGATGACTGCTCCGAAGCGCTGGTCAAGATCAAGATGGCATTCAGGCCAGGCAACGTGGACCTTCCGAGCAACCAAACTCACACCGCGAATCCGAGCACCCTGATGTTGCCGGACACCATCACAGATATAGACCTCTTCGCGCCACTGCCAGATCCAGAGGACCTGCTGCGCGAGCCAGAGTTACACGGACCGGGCAGAGACCCGACGATGCTGGACTTCGGCACGAGTCAACTTCTGCCAGAGAGTCAAACGCCGTCGAGGAGACAGGAGAGCCGGATGTTACTCGACGACGACGACCTCGGCCTTGATATTGGCCTTGATTCAGCTGAGCGAACCATTCGATCCACACCCATGGCAGAAGACCGCAGCATCGAACTCGGTCGTCGAGCACACACTCCAAAGCCAGACCAGCCAAGCATGCTACTTGACGACGATCTGGACCTTGGCTTGGAGTACGGTGACACGACGGCAGGCTCTATCATGCCACCACCTGCTGACGATGGTGTTCCACATCTTGGCGCTGACGATGACTTTCAGATGGGTGGCGTGGACGAGGAGCAGATCGCTGCCGATAATGCTGCCGCTCTCGCGCGCGCTGATGCTGCCACGGAGAGGAGACAGAGAGATAGTGCCTCTCCACTCCCTTCTCTATTAGGTGAAGACGAAGAGCGTGATCTCGAAAGGACGTTTCATCTCGATCAAACCGCTATGCTAGAAGAGGCCCAAGATGACACAGTCGTGCAAGCACAACAACGTGTCAAGCGCAGAAAAGTCATGCGCCAAGATGCCGAAACGGAGCTCCACTACAGCCAGATTCGCAAGCAGCAGGAAGACCGCAGCGCCATTACAAAGGCGCCCTCGTTCCTGCCGCGCGATCCCGTCTTGCTGCAGCTTATGGAGATGCAGCGGAACGGTACGTTCGTCAGTCATATCATGGGTGATGGGCATATGCAGGGCTGGGCACCGGAGTTGAGAGGGATACTCAGCCTGGAAGTGATCAGAAAGGCTGGAGACAAGCGAAAGCGAGACAGCGGTGTAGCGGACGTCGAGACCGATGCTGAGAGACAGGCGACGCCCCGGATTTCGCTATCTCCGGAGGAGGATGAGGGCTTTCCAGCAGGTGCTGGTGGTGACTTTGGTTTGAATACGACGCTGCAGTCACCTGGTGCGGACCCGACGAACATCTCTGAAGGCCTCCAGCCACCCACTGAAGGTGAGCAACAATTGGAAGATGACGATGGGTTCGCGCCTGGCTCACCCGGTGCTCCCTTCGACATCACCGAGGCTCCGCTGTTGCACCCGTCGCAGTCTGGACCTGTCTCTCTCGGTACAAAGAATGCCGTCCACCTCCTACGCGAGCACTTCGCGCCGGAGCACCCTGCGGACGCCACTGAGCCTCCCACCCCGTCCAAGCGCGTCACGGCGGAAGCCCTCTTCACCGACTTGTGTCCGGAGAAGACGACGAGCAGGCAGGACGCGACGAAGATGTTCTTCGAGCTGCTCGTGCTCGGGACCAAGGACGCGATCAAGGTTGACCAGGATAACAAGGAACTAGGTTTGCCAATCAGGGTGAGAGGCAAACGAGGGTTATGGGGTGACTGGGCCGAGAGGGGCGCCGGTGGGGAGATCGCGAGCCAGGAGCAGGGCGTGCAGGAGGTTCAAGCCGAGGCGTGAGCATTACATGACTGTACCGGTGCCAGGGAGTACGGTCCTTCGGATTTCAGGCGTTACGGAGGAAAATAGCAGGTGCGAAGGCACGTGAATGAGCGGGTATTACTATTGGGGGTCTATGCGTTCAGGACGAGAGTATCAGGCTTGGTCTGCCGTTAGGAAGGCTAGACAGCGGGCCTCTTGGAATGGGTCTCTTGGGATACCCCTATGGTGGATGAGGTTCGTAGCATCCAGGTTTCGCGAATGATACGTCAGCGATCAACTGTTTCACCCATCCATTCATCACCCGGGTTCGTCCATACGTTACCAGGCTATGAAGGCGACATTTTGTCAACGACAAGACGTAGTGCTGTGAATGGCGACGCAATGCTCGAAGGTCTCCTTGCTGCAGAGTATCAGACCCGGACACTTCCAGGGCTTTGTACTGGCATTGGCGAGACCGACAAGACAGCCTGTCAAAGCTGTGAAAATGAGCAGGAAGGTCAAGGTGTTAAAGAAGGGTGATGGGTGTTAGATGGTATTGTACCGAGCAGTGCCGGTTAGGACGTTGATCTCAAGAGGATTGTGAATGAGGCGACAGGAAGGGGACTCTATACCAACCGGTGGATTGGTCAGTCAACCACTTGTGACCGCTACATGTGGAGATGAGCAGGGTAGATAGCACTGAGGTGTGCACGTGTTTGGGAGATACCTAAGGAAGCGGCTGATGAGGACTCCTGATAAACTGTGTCATTTGCTAAGTAAGGAACATGCGCACAGAATGGAGGTTTGTGTTCGGCGTTGTCAAAGTCATCGGTCTAGGTGTAGACGTAGTTCACGTCGCAGTCCTCCTCCTCGCCAGCTCCTGGGGTGCCCGACGCATCAGTTGTAGCGGCAGCTACGATGGCGCTGGAAGCAGATGATGACTTGATCGCAGTCTTCAGCGTCGTGGGGGCAACAGAAGGCTTGGATGCTGGCTTAGATGTGGCCGGCTTGACCACTGGCGTGGACACTGCCTTTTTGGTGGAGCTTTTGGCCGGCGCCGCGTTCGACTGACCGGTTGCAGGAGCAGCTGCCTTCGAGGAGCCTGCCGCTGCACCACCTGGGCTTGCCACCTTGGTCGTCAAGCTTCCGTTCTCGATGTAGACTCCAGAAAAGTGCCAGTCCTCGGCAGCGGTATCGCTGTGCCCAGCCGAGGACGGAAGGCGCAGGACACCGAGATGCCAGTCTGCACCATTCGAAGAAGCGCTCACGGAGACGGGTGCGACGGTAAGCTTGAGATCGTTGGCGCCGGTGGAATGGTAGAAGCCGACGCTACCGGCGTCGAAGTCAATGGCATAGGCGATGTTGTGCCAGAGGTTCGGTGCGAAGGTGACGTTCCAATGGCTCTCGCCATTCACGTCCCAGCGCAGGGCTCTGTCGAGGGTGCCCTGTTTACCGCTGATGAGGCCGTACTTCATCTCGGTGAAGTGAGACTCGAAGAAGGCCACCTGGTGCTCCTCGTATGGCGATGGCGGGTTGGTGCCGGTATGTTGCATGCTGAAGTGGTAGAAGACCTTGCCCTTGTTGATCGCAGCCTTGGTCTGTGGGATCAGCTCCGTGCGGAGCATGTTGTCGTTGTTCCAAACGGAGGAGGAGTCGATGGTAATCTGGATACCTTGCTTCGATCCAGTATCGGCCGGGTTCTTGAAGTTCGGCCCGAGCTTGACATACTTGTTCGTAGCGCCTGTACCGTGAATGTAGTATTGGTATGGACCGACGGCGTTGGAGAAGGACCAGTCGTCCAGGAAAGCGCTAGACTGGTACGCATTGAGGCGACCGTCCCAGAGGATGCTGCCGGAGACCGAGCCGACCAGGGCAAGCAATGTAGTGGTAGAAAGCATGTTTAACGAATGGACGCACAAGATCAACTTGCGCTTGTTGAGGGAATGAGTGTACGTACACTGTACGGTGATCGAAGCAAAGGTCTATAAAGTGACTTACTAGAGCAGTACCAAGAGAGCGCAGGTCGTCGGCCTATATAGGCAGCGGCGGATCGACATGGTGCACCACATAGAGCGCTGCTTGTATCTAAGAGATTGCTAGGGGCACGATGTGAAGATAGTCGGCGCACGAAGGTGCTGCTGGTTCTCTCCTTCGCTTTGCTCCAGACGTCTCGGATATAGTAAGGCTTGAAACGTCGCCTCCCAGGCTGGTCGGTTCCTCGACGCCGGCCCGCTTGTGCCATTCATCAGGCTGGCCAGGCGCAAAGCGTCGCCCATCAGCAGGATGCTCTCATAACATTGGACTTGCAAGAGGTTCTGATTCCGTCACAACATCTCTTCGCTTGGTGTGTGGAAACGCATGTATCGTATGTCGTTGGGCGTGCAATTTTTATTGGGTTTGTACCACATCGTGCGCAGCGTGCTGACATCTACATATACCCACTTACGCTGGTCTGCCGGCTTCGAGCTCCAGCATCGCGGCGTCCATATCATCGTCAAGATCCATCTGGTCTTCGGCCGCTTGTGCTTCTGCCATGATCTGATCGCCGTGTAAATGGTACCCGTCTTCAGCCGCATCACCACCGTTCCTAACCTCCCGATCTCTTTCCGCCTCAAGCTTGCGCTTGTGCTCCATCAAATCCTCATAGCTCCACGTACTGATGCCCTCCTGCATCCTCGCCGGGAACGGCTTGCTCATGACCTTCAAGAACTTCTTCGCAGACGCAACCGACTGATCAACGGACATGTTTGCGTCCGCCTCCATGAGCGCGCTGGCTATCCACTTCGGGAGCTGATTACGCTTCTTTGCAAACCTCTTGTCCGCCATCACCATGATCCCATAGTCGTCTTTGCCGCGCAACACTCGCCCCAGACACTGTGCACAATGCCGCATGGCATCGAAGGACAAGAAGTCGTTCTCGCGGATACGGTATGTCTCGCGCAGGAACTCCAGACGCGCCTTGAGAATCCGAGACTCAGTATACTGGAACGGTATGCCGATGCACAGCACAGTGCGTCCATAATGATGGTCAAAGTCGATCCCCTCCGATACTTTCCCTCGAGCGACGCAAAGCAAGATTGCACCTCGCCCGTTGCTGCACGCGATGCGATATGTTTCCAGTGCAAGGGATGTCTCTTGGCTGTCCGGCGTTTCCACCAGGATGAGCTTGGTCTTCCAGACTTGGTCCAGTATCTCCATTCGTTGCCACATCGAGATGACCTTTTCCATGTAAAGGTACGATGGGAAGAACACCACCAGCCCGTCCGGTGTTAGCTTGGAGAACTCGATCAGCAGATTCCCGTAATTGCGAACCACTTGAGGGTCTTCTCGGGTCTGGAAGCCGGAAGAAATCTGTGCTTGATCGGATCCGCGGGTGACGATCATGGGCAAAAACGAGCGTCTTGCGAGCGTCATGCTGTACGACTCTTGGACGACCGACGTAAAGCCAAGCATCTTCGGGTACATCTCTAGAGGTGAGATTGTACCTGATGTAATGATGACGGAACTGAAGCGATCAAACACGGGCTTGATGGCTATAGCGGCGTCTAAGCATGTGAAATGAAGTATAGGATTTGGCACGGTTGCCGTGTCCGATTCGAAGGGCTCAAGAATGAGCAGAAAGCCGGTCTCGTACGTCGCGACAAGAGTGGCAAAGGTAGCGACTTCCTGCAACGGCTGGTAATCCTCAATATTGGTCAACTCTAACGTGCGTACCAGAGAAGTCAGCCGCTCGGCGCAGAAACGTAAGGGCTTCTTCTCGATGAATGTAAGTTCCTTGAGATGCTGTAAAAACGAGGGCGGGGTCTCCGAAATGACATGCAGTACTTTCATGCGAGTCTTCAAGTACTCAATGAAACGCTTGAGGAAAGCTGTGAAATGCTCTGCCCGCCGTATGTTGCCCGGTACGGCTTCCTTGAGCAAGTCGTCGGGTAACGCAGGGTTGGCCATGAACGCTTCCTCATCTCGCGCCTGATCTGCCTCCCGGAGCCCCTCAACCAGCTTGGCGTACTCGTTTTGAAGCTTCTCGGCATCGGTGTCTTTCATCTCTGTAATCCTCTGCTCAAGATTGTTCGCCCCTCGAGCGGCTTTACGTAACGAGTCTTCCGTTAGGTCAATGCTGAGCGATTCGATACAAACGTTGTCGATGTTGTGCGCTTCGTCGAAAACAACGATGCAGTCTTTTGAGAGCTCCTTTGAGACTCGCTCGGCAATTTTCGGGTCCAGTAGATAGTGATAGGAGTAGATGATCACGTTACAGAACGGCATCATCCGTCTTGCTGTGAAGTAAGGGCACTGCTTTTGCTGCTCACCGTATCGCAGCATACCGTCTAACGTCCAGACTCCTGCAGGGATGAGATTGTGGGGCTCCAGGAGATCGAGGTTGTCGTGATAGACGCAAAGGTCTACGTCTTCGCCGCGCTCCTTCTTCTCCTTGACGAAGCCAGCCGTGAGACTTCGACATCGGGAATCGACTACCGAGCCACTCTTTTCACGTTTGACTGATGGGTGCAGGCATAAGTTCTTGCGGCTAGTCAGACCAAGTCCTCTGAAGTCCTCTACTTCACCCAGTTGCTCGGCCCTGTACTTCATGAGAGCCTTCAATTCCGCAAGAGCCTTCTCGATCTCGGACATGGTACGTGAGCAGTAGATGAGCTTTCTGTGCTCCGGATAAAACTGTTGATATGCCACAATGAGTGACAGCAGAGACACTGTCTTGCCAGTGCCCGAAGGCATCTCGAGAACACAGTGGCCACCCGCGTCCAGAGTCCGCTTGAGATCGCACATGTATGCATATTGTTCGGGATAGATCCTGGGATACGGAAATAGGACCGGGAGGTCTTCAATCATGAACTTCATCTTGCCTGCAGTCCAGCTACGAGCTTCGCCGTCGCTCACTGCCGGCCGAACAGTCTGTCATGCGCAACGAGTCCCGGCAGTGGCTATGCGGCCACTCAGAACTGTTGTCGACTTGGACCGAGGGTTGTACGACCGCTGCGATAATAAGGAGTGTGGCGCCCGAGGGCAGACAGTAGTTCGGTAGTCGTTTTGGCAGCTTTGAGTCCTGGGACGATTCCTTTGGAAGCTGCAGTAGTTATTGTCGCCGTCACGTGCATGTCCCGTAAGCACCCTTTGTCACGTGTCTATCGAGCGTGCCTCCCCACGACGGGCCGGTCCATGCCGAGGCCGCTAAAGAACATCGTCATCGGTATGATTTCGTGCGGTGCGCATCCCACTGCAAGTGGTAACCCCGTACTTTCACATACGTCTCGTCCAAGCGCCAAAACGCACGCGCACATATCGCTCTTTATTATATCGCCTCGTTATCCCTCGGCGCATCTGATGGCAAGTTCATAAGCAGCGGACGATGAGCAAGAGGCAGTTCAAGTCCCAGGCCAGCAGTGGGCGGGCTGGCACCGGGTTTGGCGGATTCGGTGGTGTTGGTTTCGGATCGGGACAATCTTCAGTTCTCTCATACATTCAGGAACCTCTGGATTACACCGGCGTCAGCGATTCCAATACCGTCGTCGCGCTGAAGAACCTCCAAAAGAAGGACGCAACAACAAAGTCTAAAGCATTGGAGGATCTTGAGACACATGTTGCGTCTTCGAATGCGGAGCCTGAGGATGGCCTGCTTGAAGCATGGGTGCGTTCGTATCGACTTGTCGCGGTAGCGGTAGATAGTGACGAATGCACATCAGGTCAAACTATACCCTCGCCTCTCCATTGACAGTGCGCGCCGTGTTCGCCAACTAGCACATGTACTGAACGGTCAGATCTGCTCGAGATCTGGCAAGAGAACAGCCAGACATCTTCCGCGGATCGCGGGCCCTTGGCTCGCCGGTGGTTATGATAACGATCGGGCTGCCGCAAAAGCGGCCCAGGACGCGCTTGGTGTTGTCTTTCATACCCTCGAAAAGGTGAATGGCTTGCGGAAGACATTTCAGGCTTCCATCCTTGAGTACTGTCGAGACGCCGTACTCCATGAGACGATTCAGACCTTAAGTGACGAGCGAACCGTGAGTCCCGATGATGCAGGAGCAACGTACGCCCGCGTTGTGGCTACAAGCCTTGCAGTCATCGGAAGTTTGCTTGAAGTCCTATCGGAGGATGACATCTCGAAACAGCAACACACTTACGAAGAGATTCTGGGCCACGCAAGGCTTTGGGATTTTGTCTGCGACGGAGATGCTGCTGTTCGGAGGTCGATGCACAAACTCATACAGACCAACTTACGCAAACAGCCATCACTCGTGGAAAAGGATCTCAAATTAGCCAGCAGTTCCTATATCTACAAAGGCCTACCGTCTAACCAGACAGGCTCTGCTCTGGAATTCATGCAGACCCTTGATGCACTGACAGTAGCGTTTCCTGCTGTCTGGACAGATGCGTACTCGGGCAAGAAATCCGTATCTTCACGATTGAAGCAGCTCTTGAAAAACGGCTCACAGTCAAGTTCGGGCGC
>Ga0058704_10000548_pt1 | contig 19205 bp, 24 predicted proteins | sample AgamicMgSfe_FD_71363 | JGI IMG/M metagenome (GOLD analysis project Ga0058704, IMG submission 71363) | Agave microbial communities from Guanajuato, Mexico - Mg.Sf.e | ecosystem: Host-associated > Plants > Phyllosphere > Phylloplane/Leaf | place: Guanajuato, Mexico | collected 2012-05-30
GTGCTGGGGCGCTTGGTCCTGGTGAGGGGAAGGGAAGGGGTGAGTTCTAATTCTTCCAAGATCATGTGCTTGGGCTTTTCTTTCGGTCGGAAGCGATGGCGTTCGGGTGATATGAGACTCTACTCTGCACAGATATCCATGATATGCGACGGGCGATGAGCTGCTTTCTGTAGGTCCTTCGACTCCATCTTGGTTTACGAGCTGCTTGCATGATGTTGTTGAGTTTTTAAGATCCGAGTTCAGGGAAATCATTGGCTGTAAGGTATACACCAATTTGTTATGTCGAACTGCCTAAGTAGGCCTAGTCTCGACGATTGCATTGGGAAGTCACGTGACTTACAGGCAGGCACACACATGTACAGCATATGTCATTCGGTAGGCATCTTGCTCGCTCTTGGTGTCGTCTCGATGAACAACCTTCATCATCACCCTGAGCTTGACCATGCGGCCTCCCCTTGGCACCATGAGGACTCGTCACTGTGCTTGCAATCGCTGCGTGCTCCGTTCAAACCGTCCCACCAACACAATGGTCCACGCAGAATGCTCGCTCTGGTACCCTGGTAGGCCGTCAGAGCAAACCCGACTATCCAGCTCACACTATTGATATGCCAGTCGCGCCCATCGACAGCACCGAGTGCTTCGAAAAGCAGAATCGGACTTTTTACGCCGACACCGCGAACTCCCCCGACCGGTCCTACCTATACAGCATCTGCACCGAGTCCGGGCTGTATCAAGCAGCTTGCTATTCAGGGTGGTCCAAACCAACTACACCCAACAATGGTGCACATGGGCCTTCCCACCGGGCGAACACGACGCCATCCCGCCCAGCCCGGAGCTCTGGCGGTATGACGCCTACGGAGGCTACGACGTCCGCGCCGACCGACTCGCGCACATCGATGGGGATCAGGACGTGTGGAATCCCATCTGCTACCACCCCCGGACGTTCCGCCGAGGTACACCTTCGACTCGGCGGATGCGGAGCGGCACCCTCAGCTGTTGATCGCCGGCGCGGGACATCATTGGGACAGCTACGGGGCTTTGAACGTCTCGGCGGAACCGCAGTTCATTCGGAATGCGCATCTGTGGGAGATCAGGATTGTGGAGAAGTGGTTTGCGAGAATGTGAGGGAGTCTCGTCAGGATGCGTGACTTCATGTGCATGTGGCTGACGTAGGATTTTTAGGGAGCGCTACGAAAGGATGTTAGGTGGGTGAACCAGGCACAGGCGTCCCGCGTAGATGTCGAGACCCCCGCCGTTCACCCTCTTGAGAGGAACTTTCATCCTCAACCAATCGGTCATGGGTCTTGAGCTTCTAGTGCAAGAACCTCTCCTTCAACCCTCGCATCCTCCCTTTCAACCCACCTTCGTGTTGTTCTTGGGACGACAGCGGCTGCTGCGCCGGCTCCCCTTGCGGCGGCGGTGGCGCGGGCCTTTGATACACACGCTGTTGTACGTGCTGCTGCTGATGGCCCCCAGCGCTCTTGCCACCCACCGTAACGGTGAACAGCACCGGGTCGCCCGCGTTCACCTTCCCGCTCTGATCGTCTCCGCCCTCCGGCTGCACGTCGTCGTACGCGAAAGCGTACCCTTTCCCATCCAGATTGACCTCGTGCACCAGCCGAGCGTAGTGGTTCGTCGGGTCCTGCTTGTAAAATGTACTAGGATCGGACGGATGTTGTTCGGTAGACAAGAAAGTGGATCGGATGAACCCGGCCGCCAGGCGGGGGATGATGGCGTTGCGGGTCGCGGACGGGCCGGTGGTGAAGGGACCGCTGTTGCAGCCCAGGATGTCCGCGCTGCTGGGTTTGTGGAAGACCTCGTCTCCGATGACGAGCTCGCCTTGGGGGTTGACGCGCCCTTCGAGGACACCGGGGCCGGCTTGCGTGTCGATCTTCATGCACGGCTCGGAGCTGTACTTTTGCCACACTTGGTCGACGAAGGGTTCGTAGTGGCCGTCGAAATTCGCTCCGACCGCGTTGCCATGAGTGGCGTTGAGGACACGGAGATTCCGCCCGTTCGGGTCCTTCACTATGAGCTTATCCCACGGTCGTTTGTCCGTGTTCGTTTGCTCGCAAAGACCGGCGGCCAGTCTGTCCAGGCCGTCGGGCGCCGTGCCCATGACGTGCTGGGTCTCCCCGGACGCCTGCTGCAGGGTGATGGCGATGGGGAGGCGGGGCACGAAGTCGACGTAGCTGATGTTCGCGTACAGCTGCGCGTCGTTGAGCGTGAACTCGCAGAAGCCGAAGTCCACGTTCGCGTTCGGGTCGCTGGGGTTGAGCACGCTAGGCTCGACCAGTGCCGGGCCGGGGTTGAGTAGGAAGGTAAGTTTGTCCTCGCAGATCCCTGTTGTTCAGCGCATACGTTAGACATGACCAGTCCTTTCGTTGCGCGGGATGGTACTCACATATCCGGCCACCAGCTATCTGCGGGATAGTGACGGTCGTCGTGTTGCCCGGATGCCCGAGTGGGATCGCACAGTCCTCCGCTAGAGGTGAGCCGATCGAGGGTGGCGATTGCGGGAAGTAGAGGTTTTGTCCGTCGGCTTTGAGAAGGCATCGTTGGCCACCTTGTTGGATGGCGATGCCGGTGACATATCTGATCAAAGACTTTAGCTGAGTGAAGGTTGGCTGTTAGGGGGGAAAGACTCGATGTACGCGTGTAGATTGCTCGAGTCGCTGTCATTCTTCAATTCGATTTGCAGTGAGTTGGGCATGTTGGAGGAATGCTACTTCGTAGGCCTGTCTGTAGGGCCAAGTGGCAGGCACAATGTTCGTGTCAAGAGTATGGACCTAGGTATAGACGAATGTATGCATACTGTATTTATCGGACGGTGTACATGTACGCAATCGCTTTTCGCTTCCCTGCTCGAGATTCGTAATGACGTGCGGCTGAACGACCTTCTCGTTCTTCTTCCATGTTGCCAACTGGTCCTACCTGGATCCAACATACCGACGGACGCGGAAAGGTCTCATCGGCCGAACGCCACCCATGGTCGTGCTTGTCCAATGTTCAAGTTGTCGCGGGGAGAGTGAATACATAACTGCAAGCAACATTATCGCACCTCCCACTTCCACCGCCGACTTCGCACCCATCCGTCCATCCCCGCGAAACAAAACGTGGACCTCATGCTTGGACGTCACTCCTCGACAAGCAAAACGCTTCACGTACGGTGGTCGATATAAAAAAGACAATACATTCGGCACCTTTGCCAGTCAACATCGCTTTCCAATCACATTGGAAGCGGACGTGAATTTGTAGTCATTCATGATCTCGACCCTCGCCTCGTTGTTCGCACGAGTAAAGAAGGGCGACGGTCGGTCCTCAGCAGCAGCAATGGGTAGTCACCCAGAACAACAGCCCGACTGGGCGAACCTCGAAGTCTTGCACCGCAAGACGTTACCGCCCCGGTCGAATCTGGCCTTGTACAGCAATGCCAAGGACGCCTTGAGCCGAGACTTGGCCAAAGCCAGATCACATTCCCTCTCCGGCACGTGGAAGTTCAAGCTATCCGACAGTCCATTCGAAGCGCCAGCGGGCTTCGAGTCGACCGACTTCGACAGCACAGGATGGAACGACATCGCAGTGCCGGGTATGTGGCAGATGCAAGGGTTCGGACGAGGGCCACACTACACGAACGTTCAGTATCCCTTCTTCGTCGATCCCCCTTATCCGCCGTACGAGGGCAACGAGTGTGGCTCCTACATCACCACTTTCGACGTGCCTGAATTGCTCAAGGCGGATCAACTCAGGCTGCGCTTTGAAGGGGTAGATTCGGCGTTTCATGTCTGGGTGAATGGGCATGAGGTAGGTTACAGTCAAGGGTAAGCGGACCATTGGACGACTATATCGAAGGCAGTCCATGCTAAAGCTCGAGACAGTGAAACACCCTCCGATCGTCCTAAAGCTTAACAGAAGAGCGAGCATAGCATCGATCTAACACCAAGACAGGTTCGCGCAATCCGTCAGAGTTCGACATCACAGAGTACACTTCAGTCGACGAGCGAAACACACTCGCTGTAAGAGTCTACCAGTTCTGTGACGGTTCGTACATAGAGGATCAGGTGAGCTTTTCCTTCAACGCATCATCACCGGTTCAGTAGCTCATCAACCCAGGACCAATGGTGGCTGAGTGGCATTTTCAGAGATGTTAATTTACTTGGCTTCCCGCAAGAAGTCCGGCTGGAAGACATAGCCCTGGAAGCTGTTCTCGACAGGGATTATCGAGATGCCTCTTTGAAGGTGAAGGTAGATGTGACGGGTCAAGGCACCGTCAAGCTAAAGTTACTGGATGCAGCACAAGAAGAGGGCAAGTGTCGTTTACGTTACTTGCATGTCACAACGTATGTGCGCTAATTGTTGTATAGTGAGTCTCAGATGAGACAGCTGTGCCAAAGCTCATGAGCAACACTGACCTTCGCAAGGTCACTGGCACGTCGAAGAAAACTGATGAAAGGTCCCGCGAAACGCTATCGTTTGATTTACCGGTCGCGGATCCGCACAAATGGACGGCTGAAACGCCTTATCTGTAAGTCCACATGGGAGAGTGGGCAGGATTGGTGCACACTGTATCACTCCGAGTCTTGCTCCACGACCAAGGAGAGACACTCCTACGTGATGATGTGCTGACAGGAGGTTAGGTACACGCTCGTCGTGTCCTTGAACGATGAGCAGTTCATGGCTCATCGGGTCGGCTTCCGGCAGGTCGAGATAAAAGATGGATTGGTCAAAGTCAACGGCAAACGGATCGTATTCAAGGGTGCTAACAGGCATGAGCACCACCCGGAGTCTGGTCGTACCGTGCCGTACGAGTTTCTCAAGCACGACCTCCTGCTGATGAAGACCCATAACATCAACGCTATCCGCGCGTGCCATCAACCGAATGATACCAAACTCTACGACTTAGCAGATGAGCTTGGCTTCTGGGTCATGGATGAAGCGGATCTGGAATGCCATGGTTTCGAAACCATCGCTGACGCGGCTCTCCCTGAGCACGAACGCAAGCTTCCATTCGCCGAGAGACAGAAGCTCACTCGACGACACGCAGCCGAGTGGACTAGCGACAACCCGGATTGGCAAGAAGCATATGTCGACCGAGCGAAACAAATGGTCCATCGTGATCAACTCCACCCGTCCGTTGTCATGTGGAGTCTCGGCAACGAAGCCTTCTACGGCCGCAACCACACGGCTATGAGAGACTGGATCAAGTCGTATGATCCTTCACGTCCGATTCACTACGAACCAGATGTCGACGCTGAGTACATGGATTTATATTCAATGATGTATCCGGAAATCAGCGACATCATCGCTTTTGCCGAGAACAAACCCAAACAGAAGCCGCTCGTGCTGTGCGAATACATACACGCCATGGGCACCGGACCGGGGAACATCCAGGAATACATCGATGCGTTCTACAAATACCCGGCACTACAAGGCGGTTGGGTGTGGGAATGGTCCAACCATGGTCTGCTCACCAAGACCAAGAGCGGGATTCCTTTCTACGGATACGGTGGTGACTTTGGCGATATCCCGAATGACACCAACTTCGTCGTGGATGGTATTGTTCAATCAGACCACACGCCTAACAGCGGCCTCGTCGAGTACAAAAAGGCCTTGGAGCCGGTGCAAGTAATCTCCTCCACTGCTGACACTATGACCATCATCAATCGCTTCGACTTTGCGACTCTTGATCATTTGCAGTGCGTGTGGTCCGTCTCGGACGAGAACGGTTCCAGGTCAGAAACCGGGCATGTCGATCTCCCATCTGGCGTTCGACCCGGAGCGACTGCGGAGCTTCGGATGCCGAAGGTCTCGGCTGATCTCAACGGAGAGGCCTTTGTCGAATTGAGTTTCCGCCTGGAAGAGGACACCAATTGGGCGAAAGCGGGATACGAGCTGGCATGGGCTCAGATCTCACTCTCTCCGGCCGCTGACTTGACCCAGAGTCCTGCACACGAGGAAGGAGTGTGTAAACCAGTGAAGGAGGAATCCCTTCTACGGATCACCGGCAGTGCGTCGGAGTGGCAGATCGACCTGACAAGGGGCACTCTTCAATCGTGGAAGAAGAACGGGGAAGAAATCATCGCGCAACCGCTCGAACCTACCTTCTACCGTGCTCCAACGGACAACGACGCACCCCGCGACGGCCAGGACTGGAAAGATCGCGAGCTCCACCTCGCCTGTATCCACACCCGCCATATCAACTGGCGCGAGGAAGACGGCTGCGTGATCGTCGAAATGAGCGGGAAATTCGCGCCACCCGTGCTTTCTTGGTCCCTTGACCTGACGAGTACGTACGTCTTCCGTCCAAACGGCTCATGCGATCTCCGCATCAAAGGGAACCCGACCGGTGTGAATTTGCCAAAGACCCTTCCACGGATCGGCGTTACCTTTGGTTTGCCAGAGACCTTTCAACACGTCCAATGGTTCGGTCGTGGCCCGGGGGAAAGCTACAAAGACATGAAACTCTCCCAGCGCATCGGCGTGTACTCTGCCGAGAGCATCGACCGATTATGGACCGGGCCGGAGTATCCACAGGAGTGCTCGAACAGGACTGACACGCGCTGGCTGCGCGTCAGTGACGGGACGACGAGCGTGCACGCGCGGTTCTTCGACCCGGGACGAGCGGAGAAAGGGAAGCTTTTCGATTTCATGGCTTGTCACTATGATGTGAGAGATATTGAGGAGGCACGTCATCCTTTTGAACTTGAGGAGAGGAGGAAGGAGAGGGTGATATTGAGGCTGGATGCGGATCATCATGGTCTTGGGACGGGCAGTTGTGGGCCGAAGACGTTGGAGGGGTATGCGCTCAAGACGGGGCCGTTTGAGTTTGGGTTGACGCTGTGCTGATGGCTGAGGGAGTCAATCGCGGAGGAGGTTGTCTGGGTGTATGCGGAAGCAAGGGTGAGCAAATTTACTCACTCATGTCGTCAGTACCCGCAGGTAACCACGCTCGACGCTCGCATGACTTTGGCGCAGACCCATGATGAGAACGAACACAGTAGGGCATCAAGTCTCTCTCGAGAGAAACCAGGGTACTTCAGCGTTTGCATTGAGACCGGGGCTCATAAGCTTTCATTCCTTCTCTCTGATCGAGCTTCCCCTTCCTTCTTTCAAAATCGCCGGCAGCTCACCCTCAACATAACTACGCTTCCAATCCTTCTCCCGCGGCTGCCAACCCAACTCTCTCAGCCTCACCGCGCGGCTCCTGCTGTTCAAACCAATGGACACAGGAGTCCTCGGCCCGAAAATCTCACCATACAATCCCGGATCGAGCTCCCTCGGGTCCGGATCTTGGATCACGCCGGCCAGATGCAGCTGCTCACCGATCAACGCGGCGACTTCACGCCACGACGGCTCGTTTTCGCCGGTGCTCTCGCAGAAGTAGTACGGATTGTCGAGGAGCTTCTCCGGCGCGGACGATTCCATGTGGTGGAACAGGACGACATACGCTCGGGCGAGGTCGTAGACGTGGATGCTGGATTCCACGGAAGCGCCTTGGCCGACGTGCACGGAGTAGCCGTGCTTGATGGCGAAGCGTGTCAGGGCCGGGATCTGGATGGTGAGACGGTTGTGTTTTGGGTTGACTGCACTTCGTCAGCATTTCAACATCATTGCAATATGAGCTATGGGTGCTTACATCCATGGATCAGCGGCGGGATCACGATGGCGATCTTGGCCTTCGCGCCGAGCTCCTCGTGGGCCTTCTTGATGGCGAGATCGATTGGCCGATGTGGCGCGTTGTCCGGGACTGAATCAATTTCAGACCTGACATTGTCGTGGTAAATCTTGTCCGACTTCTTCGATCCTGCAGCACCGTCATCGAGAATGGCGGTGCCGGAGGTATGGATGAAGGTGGTCGACTGGCCAGACTCAGCACGCTGCTTGATCCCTTGCAAGACAGCCTCGACGCTCGGGAGATGGTCGGCCGTGGCGGTGTGCAAGACTATATCGTGCTGGGTGACTTGTTCGGTGATGACATCCTTGTCGTTGAGATCGCCAAGCACTACTGCCGTTGCTCCAGACGCTTTGATTTGCTCGGCGTGTTGCTGCCTGCGGACGAAGCCCGTCACGCTGTAGCCTTCCGATACTAGGAGGTCCAAGACGTTCCAGCCGATGAAGCCTGGACCGATAATGAAGACACGTTTACCCGAAGACATGTTGCGGAGATGATGGCCGGGAGTTGAACGATGAAGAGATCACTTGAAGATATCCCTCAGCCTCAATTGTTGATAGAAGTGACGTCAAGTGCATGTCGTGAGGGGCAGAGTACATACATGTACAATGTACATGTTGTCCAAGAGATCCGGGTCAACCAAAGCGTTCAGTCGTGAATGCAACGTGAGCTGCGGGAATGCTTACAGGTAGTAAGGAAGCAGATGTTGTACAGATATTATGTAGTCAATTCTGTTTTCTTGGCGATAGCGATTCAGAGGGCATCGTCAATCTTTCTGTTCCTTCAAGCAGCACACTTTGACCAGCGATCTTGGTGAACTCTGATCTCATCGTTCGGACATATAACATGCGCCCTGTTCGCACGCGAGGTCAAGGGCTGGTCGCAATGTTAGAGCGCTCGAGCCGAGACTCTCGCACACGAAGCACCCAAGAAGGAGGGCGAGGAACGTGCCCTCTCCCGAGACTGATCTGACAGCTCCGATGAAGGGTTTGCAGATAGAGTACAGCCTGCTCTTCTCGTAATGCAGGCTTGCGAAAGGGCCTGCTTGTAAGGTACACCTTGACCATGGCTCCAGGATCATCGGCGTTCTGCAGATAGACAACAAGTCATTCCAGCCTTTTGCCGCCTTGATCATCACCGTGACCGAAAGCGCTAGCTTGAATAGATGTATACTACCACCTCCAAAGCACAATGCTTCACGAGACAGTTGTAGCAATGACAGGCGTCGCCAAGACCATGCACCGATTCACCCCATCTCGCTCCTACCAAACGCCTTGTCCATCGCCGCGCCCAGATCATCCACGTTCGCAGCATGTGCTGGTGCAGCTGATGCAGTCGTCGGGTCCGGGTCGTCCATGAAATTAGCGACATCGTTCTTGCTGCTCTCCTCCGCTCTCGCTGGTTGTAGTAAATGTTGCTCGCTGTCCAGCCACCCCGGTGCCTTCCGCCGCTTTTCCGCTAGATCCCTGTCTTTAATATTCTGCTCCCATGCTCTCACTTTTTGCTGCGCTTCGCTCCGCTGTTTGCCTAGCTGATCCAACAATGTTTTGTTCTGAGCGATGATGGTGGAAGGATGGGCTGCGAAGCCGGAGCCAGAAGTCACGTAAGCTGGCAGATCTGGGTTGGAAGCAGCGGGCGCGACGTTGATAGACGATGGCGGAAGAGTCGAGGGTATTGATGCGTAGTTGTGTGGGAGTGTCGGCGGTTTGGGCAGGTCGATGAATGGGTTGACGCTGAGCGGTGTCTGCTGGAGGAGTGGGTGGGAACCTGTGTAACATTAGCTTTATGGCTCGTTATAGAGTTGGACGCGCAACTCACGCTCGTCATGCATTGTGACTGCGATGCTGTAGGTGATCAGACGCGAGTTCGCTGTGGAATGTGTTTCAACCTCGTACATGTAGGTGAGGTTGCGGCCAGAAGCCGATGTGGGGAAGCTGTGGCGGTGCAGCCGTTCCGGGCCATCCAGATGGAGGACTGCAGTTGACTGTTGGTGTGACAGCTCACAGAACCAATACCAGTATCAGCAGTAGAATCAGGACGAAGATGAGCAACCCAATGCAGCAACTCGACCATCGGTCTGCGATATCGTCAGCACACGCAAACGACGCAAACCAGTTTCCCAGGGTAAAGAAAGGTACACTCACCTTCGTTATTCTCCATCACATATTTCATCTTCTTGATCCCCTGCCCCAGCTTCCCTCCAACCCTATCTGTGATATTGGTCGTATCGTCCAGCATCTCCGCCTGCTCCTCCAACTCCCTACCCATAGTATCCGCCTGCAAGCGGAGGTTGCCCACCGTCTGGAATACCCCGTCCAATACCTCGTCTTGTTCGTGCATAATCTCCATCTGCCGCTGCTCTTCCCACGCTCCATAGTCATCATCATCGCCTCCAGCTAATGGATCGTCATCGGCCGCGAAGCTGTCAGGGTGGGCTAAGGAAGCCTTGTTTGCATCGGCGGACTGAACGGTCTGGTTCAACTGCTTATGCATGTCCTCCACTTCGCGTCCGACATCCTCCACGAGCTTCCTCCTTCGACTGACCTCGTCGACGTCCAGGCCATATCGGTAGGGGTCGCCCTCGACGGCCCGGACGCTGTCGACTAGGTCTTGTAGATCGGCCGAGAGGTCCGTGAGCGTGCTTTCGAGCTCTTGTCGCGCTTCGACCAATTCTGGTGAGCTTGCCGAAGACGCTGACGAGCGGATGCGCAGGTACGAGGCAAGCAAAGGTCGCGATTGGTGTAGTAAGGCGAGGATGTCGGACTGAGCGGAGAGGAAGGGATCTTGGGACATGTCGAGGACTAAGTCCAGGAGATAGTCGCTGTTCCAGGATCAATGCTTCGCAGTCACAGCAGAGGCATTTGGTATACCTGGGTTCTTGATGAACATGACACTGAAGCGACTTCAGTTCGACAGACGCGACGTGTGGCTGAATTACCCGCGATGTGGCGGTGCACGCTTGCAAATCTATTAGTAAGCTGGCCCCGGGTTTTCTGCACTTCACAGTCCAAAACTACGATCCCACAAGCAAAGTTAAAGGAGCCGGATCAATAACCTGGAGATGCTGCAGAGAAGGGGCAGGTCTCGGTCGTTTGGTTCGTCTTCATCAAGTTCTGGTCGACGCAGTTGTGTATGACCGAATGTCGACAAACTCGATATGGGAGCAGACGAGCCATTGCCACATGGCAGCGCATTCAAGACGGCCGACGAGTACGTAGAGTCGTTGCTGGACTTCGTCCATAGCAGCAGCTTACTTCGTACGCTTTGTGGTGCGCAACCCCTTTTTACCAATGCCCAATATCGCGACTGACGTGATGAAAAAGGCGGCGTACACATCCTAGACTTCTTCACTAGCGATCCTGATCTCTACTCTCGCATTCTCCCAGCAGAATGGCGGGAGTTCTTCTACCAGCATGGCATTATGGATCTCTTGGACCTTTTCATGAGGGAGGATCTGGAGAGAGCTGGTCTCGGCCACGAAACTCAAACTACGTGGCGAGATGGACCATGTCCGCCACAGTCTTTGCTAGAGTACTTGAAGGAAGTAAGGAAACACTTGCTCGTTCGTGAACCACCCAGTTCGCAATGCTCCCGCAATCGTGCCGTCAAGTCTGCGCAGAAGCTCGCTAGACACGTTGCTGTGGGCATGTCGATCAAGAAAGTTCACGAGGTAGGCCTCTTTGCTCAGTATCTTAACAGGCTCAGAACAAGTATCAAAGAGTCTACCAGTGTGGAAGTCTCCCATCTTGTCGACTTTGGTTCTGGGCAGAACTACCTTGGCCGCGCATTAGCAAGTGAGCCTTACAACCAGAGCATCGTTGCAATTGAGAGCAAGTCTCACAACGCAGAGCGGGCAAGGGAGCTCGATATTCTATCCAAACTCGCCACGAAGGAAAAGGTCATGGTTGACAAGAAGGCTTTTAGAGGCGAAAAGGAAGGACCGACGGTGCCGTCGAGCTTGCCGACTCCGCCTCCTGAAGTTGTCCCGCCTACCGTCGCTGATGGTACGCTCGATCCTAGCATTGAAGCGTCCAGTGACGCGAAAGGCAGGGTCCAGTACGTCGAGCACCGCATTCAGGACGGAGACCTGCAGGACGTCATCCAGCGTATCGAGGAGCCTTCACCGCGCCTCATGGTCATGTCTTTGCACTCGTGCGGCAATCTTGTACACCACGGCTTGCGCTCCCTCGTCCTCAACCCCTCCGTTCGCGTCGTAGCAATGGTGGGATGCTGCTACAATCTTCTCACTGAACGCCTCGGTCCGCCAACGTACAAGCTCCCCGAGTTGAGACCCGCTCATCCCCGATTGCAGAAGACAAGGGAGGCGCGGGACCCGCACGGCTTTCCCATGTCGGAGCGTCTCTGTACCTACGGAGCCGGCAACCAAGGCGTCCGCCTCAACATCACCGCTCGCATGATGGCCGTGCAGGCTCCGCAGAACTGGGGCGAGAAGGACAGCGATGCGTTCTTCACCCGTCACTTCTACCGCGCGCTGCTACAGCGCATCTTCCTGGACCGCGGCATCGTGGGTCCACCGAGCGAGGAGTGTGTGGGGGGCAGTCCGTCCGGACACAGCAGTGGAACCCCCATCGTCCTCGGCTCGCTCAAGAAATCCTGCCACGCGAACTTTGTGACCTACGTGCGTGGAGCATTGGCGAAACTCTGCGGTAATGACGAGATGGGGTCGTTATTTAGGGAGAAGATGGACGGCATGACTGATGAGGAGATCGCGGACTATGAGGATGGTTACCGGGAGCGGAAAAAGGAGCTCAGTGTGATCTGGAGCTTGATGGCGTTCTCTGCGGGTGTCGTTGAAGCGACGATCGTGGTCGATCGGTGGCTTTGGTTGAAGGAACAAGAGGAGGTGAAGGAGGCGTGGGTCGAGCCGATCTTTGACTACAGGTTGAGTCCGCGGAACCTGGTAGTTGTGGGAGTTAAGAAGTGAGGCTTTGAAGAACATGGGTCGGGTTGCAGCATCATCGTCATGATTGCAGTACGCTATCATGCCATTGAAAGAAGAGCAGCGCAGAACGAAGCGTGGAGACTGCCCAGCGAGACGCCCGCACAAGAAGCACCCTGTTGCTAAGTCTGAGATAAGCGCCTCAGCGGATGTCACCGGTCGAACGTTCTGGTCAGTAAGCTGACGACAATCATGGAAACACATTCGATATCGAGGCGGACAGGACGGTGTTTGTTCAGCAGGTGACTATAATTACGATCGCCCCTGCTTTTGAGAGGATAGGACTCCCGGCTGCCACAAGGCACCATCCAAGCGAACTTTGGATCCCAGTCTTTCTCGAGAGTCGGACTGCTGGCTGGCTGCATTTATACTTTGGAAGAGCTGGACTGTATTGATGAAGGCACATGTTGACTGGCAGACGCAGGTTGCGCCCTAGATCTCTAAATAAAGAATAACGGGCATTGGATCAGCTACAGTCGGTACTGAAGCACGAACACACGCTTGCCGTTGCTGGACCAGGGATAAGGGAGAGTCATTCACTTGGTCGTGGCTGTGGCCGCTCGCGGTAGCGAAAGGAGTGTTGCTCTCTGGGCGCACAGCCTCGACTGTGGGTCGCGCAGGGATCCATCAATCCACCTGCAAACACCCGCCCTTGCTTCCATGCCGCAGGCACCGCCCCGTTCCCAAGAACGAAGAAGACACCAAAGCTTGGATCGCGACTCTGATCATATATCCAACGCGACCTATCGCAGGCGTCTGAAAGGCCGATGGTACAACACAATCGGGATCATTCGCTACTCAATACATCCACATCAATCTTTCGCAACCCATCGGCATCCCTTATGTCGAGGCTTCCTTGTCACGACTGGAGCTGATTATTGACGATGCTGGGGCGGAGTATTGATAATGGGCAAGTCATATGTCGTACAGTTATACAACGTGTTCAAGGCAATGCGGGAATGGAGGCGCAGACATCAAGGCAGGATACCGTCTCCATGCACGGAGGCTATCGCATCAGACCAGATCCAATATATAAACTCGAGCTCCTACTCCGCTAGTTGTCTCCCGAGAGACAAGCAACCACAGGCATACAGCGGCGCTTAAACCCGATCCCTCAACTCTCACCACGGCCACACCAACCTTGAAGTCATACATCCGTCGCCGTCGACGCACATTCACCCGAATGTCGACCGCACTCATCCAACGCCGATCCGACAACAACGGCGACAATCCGTTCACACGGATCATCAAGTCCTACCGCACAACCATCACCCACCTCGAAATTGGGATTGTAGTGCTGATGTTCATCTCATCACCCTCATGCTCCAATCCCTCGGCAAGAGGGAAGCCGAGAGACGAGCGCGCGACTGCCCTGCGCAGGACTCAGCAGCAACAACTGCGACAACAGCAGAAACCCCAGCAGCAACCCCAGCGGCGACAGCAGACGCCGCGACCTCATCGATATCAGTTGGGGGCCATGATGGATCTTCCTCACGTGGCGCACCTGCTAGAGTGTGATCTCGAGGGGTTTTGCGAGAGATCGAAGTGTGTGTGTGATATGCTATTGGTGTCGGAGAAATGGAAGGTGGTGGTCTGCTGGGAAAGGGGAAACCCCTAAATGCGGGCTCAGGATCGGTGATGCGGGTTGGCTCGAGAGACGCTGTCTGGGGTGACGACTTGCTTCCATAGATACCGATGTCCGTGGTGCTCAGATCAAAGTATGTCCAGCTGAGGCTTTGATCCGATTTCTCCTAGTCCGTTAGATTAGTGGCAAAGGCGCTTTGAGCCACATTAGATACGCATTCTGTACCAGGAGAGGTATCATGAAACAAGAAAGTGATCGTCAGATGTATACTCCGCTGCTATTCTGAAACCACCGTATTTTCACACCTCGTCTTCCGAACCGACAAAGACGAGAGATCCACCCGTCTCAAATTCCCCTCCCGGTCCCTCCTTGCCGGCCTCTGACAGAAACTCAAAAGAGCCGGTCTCGCCACCTGCCAACTCTCCACCTCCCCAAACTCGCTCACCGCTTTGACCGAAGGCAGTTTCGCCTGCAGCGTCGCCGCATCGTCAATATCCGTCTCCGACCCCTCGCTCGAGACTCTCGACCGTTCCTCCGGCATGACGATGGTGTCAGGATCATCTGCTCGTCTCATGGCTCCGAGTGGGCTCTTCACCGCCGTCGCTGTGCTGCTGGAGCTGGAGCTGAAACTCCGGCTTGCTTCGCTCGGGGCTCCGGGTCGCTGAGCAGGGTGGTGTTTTTCCCCGCTAACACTTCGGCTGTACACGCTTGACAGCGATTCGGCGCTTTTGTTCCATGCGGCGAGGTTCGCGACCGACAATGCGGGCGAAGGTGGGACGATGCGGACGGTCTTGCCGCTTTGAGTCCGGGATAAGTTGTAGGGAGTCTGCGGAGGGTGGACGGCCTTTTGCATGGCGCTCGGTTTGCGGTATCTGTTCGGGAAGTACGCTGGCATTGGCGGTATTGGCGAGCTGGGTGGAATCGAGCTCATGGTTGTGTGCGTTCGGATTGAGGATAGGGAGGGCCGAGGTGTGAGGAATGAGGGCTTCATGTGCCTTGGCGCGTATATGCCGAGCCTGACGGCCGCTTCCTCTGGACGGCTCAGAAGTAGCTGGGTGGTCGAGTTGTTGCGTGATCCGACGAGGGTGTGCGAGGACAGGGTGGAGGAAGAACAGCATTTGAAGGACATTTCGGAGAACATCGGATATACCGTTGCTCGTTTGTAGGGTAGTGAGAGCGGTAAGAGGTCGGGATCTTTGGTGATGCCGGAAATGTGCGCTCTGTATGGCTCAGAGGTTTTGTGGATCAGCACGAACAAGACGCTGGATGCCAGCCTGTTCGACGGTCAGTTGGGCGTGCAGCAGCAAGCAGTGTTCGTTGGCTGACTCACATAGCGAGCAAGCTTGCCCCAACACCGGTACGCTGTACGATGCAAGTACTGCCACTGTTGATAGCGAGCGCAGCAAGCTCTGTAACATGGTCGCGTGGCAGACAGTATGGCTCTTTGGCCACGGTGAAAATGATGTCGAGGCCGCAACCGGCCAACCATGCCGTGACCGCGGCTCTCAGAGCAAAAGTCGCGAAGCATCGTAGCACGTTCCCGATTTTGGTTCTCCGATCCGTCATGGGATATGCCATCAGGTATGCCGTCGCGCTATGCAGACCAACATGGATTAACGAAATCCCTCCCTGCTCCAAAGTCAGTGGCTCATCGACGTCGCTGGATGATCGACGGCACTTACGCTGACGAGCAATAATATCGCAGCAGGCATGACATCCGTCGCGATCGCGCCTGACACGATCATATACGCAGTGCTGGTCGTGACATATAGCGAACTCCATAGCAACATGTGCTGGAAGGCAACGATTGCGCCCAATCCGGTTTTCTTGTTCCTCGCGGGCTTGGTATCCATGCGCGTTGATCTCCCTTTCTCTCCATCGCGCCTTGAGATAGGCATCGAAGCTGATCACTATGTCGTGTTGATATGATATCGACGAGCCCTGATCGCGATGATGTTCCAGAGGCTCGATTCTCGTTGCGATCAGTATTCTTTGCACAGTTAAGTGTGAGTGTAGGTGTTTGGGACACTGGCAAGTCTGGGGCGAGCGTCCGTGGATGTGTTATCAGGACGAAGCATCTGTGGCAGGCAGTAAAGGCTCACATGTGAGCATGATGGGAGGGGGCAGGAAGACTGCGGTCAAAGAGCATCACCAGCCGCGTGACGCGCCTGGGGACGCGACATACCTAGAGTGCCTGCATAAAATGCATTCCTCGCGGCGGAATCAGTGGCTGGGCCGAGAGGGGGTTCAGGAATGTGGTCAGCACGTGACACAACGTTCAGCCTCACGTGACACCCGCTGATCGACGGACGGGATGGAAGAAACCTCGAGGCATTGTAAGACTGTCATTACATGCCCTACAACTTGGCCTTGACCGGCTTGTTCTTCAGCTCTTCAGCATCGCGTTTAGCCATCTCGCGCATTATCATGCGTTGGATTTTTCCTGATGGCGATTTCGGCACTTCATCGATGAACTGGGCGAAAATCAGCAAGTCAAGGAACGGCCGATCGAACACTTTACCAACTCACCTTGACACCACCATCAAGGCGCTTGTGCTTTGCGACGTGTTGCTGGGTCCATTGCTGGATTTCCCGCTCACTGACCTTACCTTTGGCGCTATTCTTGAGCACTACGTAGGCTCTCGGTAATTCTTCATGCTCGCCTTGAAGACCTACAACTGCAGCATCCGCAATGTCGTCGTTTTCCAACAAAACCGCTTCGAGCTCGGCAGGCGCGACTTGAAAGCCCTTGACCTTGATGAGCTCCTTCTTGCGGTCGACGATCCAATACCAGCCCTTGTTGTCTCGGACGGCGACATCGCCAGTCTTGAGAAAGCCGTCGCTGTCAAAGGTCTCCTTGGTAGCTTTTTCGTTGCGCCAGTAGCCTAAGCAGATGTTTGGTCCCCGGACGTGGATCTCGCCGCGCTCGCCAGGACCGACCTCTTTACCTCCGTCATCTATGAGTTTCATCTCGCTGTTCGGGTCGATGTAGCCGACGGAGCCGGAGCGGTCATCCATGCCCCCAGGGACATGTAAGCAGGAGCAAGTGACTTCTGTCATACCCCATGTCTGCACGACCTTCAGGTTGCACTTTTCCGATACCTCGTTCTGTAGCTCTTTCGACAACGGCGCAGCGCCGCAGAGGATGTTGGTCAACGAACTGATGTCGTACTTCTGGGTCTCGGGTCTTTTTGCAAGCATCACAAGAACTGGAGGAGCGGTCTGAATGTGCGTGATCTTGTGGTTTTGTATATGCGATAGCCACTCAGTGTAGTTGAAGGCACGCATGTAGAAGCAGGGCGTTTCGGTGATTGCCGCGGCTGTGATAGACCAAAGCTGACCGTACGCGTGGTAGAGAGGAAGGAAGCCAAGCCATCGCTCGGGTGGTGCTTTCCCAGGCGCATACGACTGTTCGAGGTTTCGCATGAAGATTGATTGCTCGACGTTGGCGATTACATTCTGATGTGATATCATGACTCCCTTGGGCAAGCCTGTCGTCCCAGACGAATAGTTCAGCACAGCCACCCTCGTCTTGCTTTCCTGCGAGCTCATCCGGTGCCATTGCCATTGTTGCGCTTCTTGTTCCGACCCAAGCAATGTCCGCCAGTCCTTGACTCCGTGTTGCTGCTGGCATGGCTCATCGCTGAAGAGGTATATACGCTCACGCGGAAAGCTGTTCTTCTGCGCTGCTTTTAAAACCACATCGAGGAACTTGGGCTCGATGAGCACGATCTTCGAGCCAGTATTCTCGAGCTGGAACGAGGTCTCATTGACGCCGTACGCGGGGTTGCAACCCGTGAAGACTCGTCCTGAGCCAGCAGTTGCCAGATATAGCACGGGCACAAAGATGTGATTGCTGCTGTACATCATAACCGCCTCATTTTGTTTGATACCCAAACGGTCTAAGCCGACGCCGAGCCTCTTCACCCAGTGCAGTAATTGCTTGGGTGACAGCGAGTTCGAGGTGTTGTCGGCATCGATCCATATCGGCTTCTGTGAGGGCTCTTTGCCCGCCGGAAAGACGTAGCTGAGGACATCGGTCTCTGGTATGTCCAGCTTGTAAGGCGACTTCTGTGGCATTGTAAGCGAGAATAAGGTTCAAGCTGTTGAATGATGGTCATGCGTACGAGGCCACTGGTTCATCGAACATCATCAACGTCGAAGGCTACATGTATGCGGCTCAGCGGATGGAGGATCGTCTGGGCGGGCACTGCGGGCATCATTGGACGGTGGACCTGTGACAGCCGAGGCGTTCTGGTCCCGATGACGTGTATACAGCTCGGTGGTGTATACAGCTCGGTGTACCCCAGTGATGGGCGGGTGTGACCCGCTTTTAGCGCCGCCAAGCATTCTTGTGTCTTAGTGTACCTAGTAACTAGCAGAATGTGACCCCCCACCTACTTTACTAATGAAAGGTTAGTGCAACTACTTCATAATTAATCTACATTTTAAACTAATTCCTCTTCCCTTTACTAACCCCCTTTATAAACTAATTCCTACTCTCTACTGCCTCCTTCTTTATATTAAGTAAAAACTTTAATAAGAAAACTTTTGTCCTTAAACTAGTTCTAGAACTAGTTTCAAAATTAGTTGATAATAGACTTCCTTTGAAATTACTATCTTAGAAATACCCTAACCTAAACTATTATAATAAGAAATATTAAAGGGGGTAGACTAAACCATGTAGTAGAAGAGACTAAAAGTATAGGAACCCTCTAAGGAAAATGTGTTATCTACTATAGAGCTGCTATTATTACTAAGGAACTAAAAGGAAAGTAAGAGTAGTGAATCTAGATGAAGGGATTTCATCTAGACCCTAATAACTATTATCTAGTCATATGACTAAGGGCTACATAACTAGATAACTACTAATTCTTAACACTCCTACTTAGCCTCTATGCTTGCACTCCTTAGTCACAATTAGCTATATACACATAGCCTTAACTACCTAACAAACCTTTCAAACTAAGGACTAGTTTTAGGTTTAG
>Ga0058704_10000550_pt1 | contig 19153 bp, 18 predicted proteins | sample AgamicMgSfe_FD_71363 | JGI IMG/M metagenome (GOLD analysis project Ga0058704, IMG submission 71363) | Agave microbial communities from Guanajuato, Mexico - Mg.Sf.e | ecosystem: Host-associated > Plants > Phyllosphere > Phylloplane/Leaf | place: Guanajuato, Mexico | collected 2012-05-30
GTCTATTCGCGCTTTATCGATCACCTGGGCGTCGTTCTCGGTCTTGGTCGGCAATCGTGAAGGGGATGTGAGATGTTGGCTGGCGCTCGACTCGACAGGCGATTGTCCGATTCGATTCACAACTGAGTCAAGAACTTAACATTGAATTGGCATGTGGGAAGGGGCTAGTAGTTAACCAACATTGGCCGGAGAGACCACATGCGCACCTCACTAAGCACGCCAATGCACCTGCCGCAGGCAATAGTCTATCAAGCACAACATAGAGCAAGTTCGGCGCGGCATCCGGTGCCTCCAGCACTGCATCCACTACATTCAACCGCGGCGCCTTAGCTGTAGCATCCGGCCTATGACGACGAAGCGTAGCGTCCACACCTGCGGCACGCTCTACCCTCACCTCGGACTCGACTTTCACCCCAAACTCAACGCTCACGCCGGACTCTGCTGCAAGCCGTGTACTGAGCGGTATCTACGCTTCTTCTCACACCTCTGCTTCTCACACATGTACCAAGCATCCACGCCCGCAGGCTGTGAATGATGATGAGCCGGACGACCCAGTCATTGCAGCCGCAAAGAGGGTTGATGGCGGAGGCAGTCGTAGTCGGCAGGGTGCAGGATCTGGCGATGCCGAGAATGGAGGGCTGAGAGGCACCCAGGCTGTCGATTAGGGCATCAAGAAGGGGAAGGCAAGGGAGAAGGCGAAGGCGAAGGCGAAGGCGAAGGCGAAGGCGAAGGTAAAGGTGAAGAAGCAGAGGCTACGACCAGATGCTCGAAATACCGACTTTATGCACCACCCGCGAACACTGCGGTAGAGGTCAGTAAAACAGTTGCATTGCACGGCGCTGCAACATATCAAGGGGCACCCCAACGGCTGCTCGTGTGCACTGCCAGTCTCAACATGTATCAATAAACCTGGGTTCCCGTCACGTGAAAGCAGCGTACTCGATGCCTATATAAGGCATGACGACTCGTCTGAACTTCAACTTAATTAACAACGTACCTGCCCTACGTACTGGAACCATCCGCACTGCACTCTAGATTCGCATTTGCAGGTGTGCGTCGACGACTTCACGGTCTTTCGCCGCAGTATATTCCAGTAACAGACGTCCGAGCGTACGAATGTACAAGGATGGTAATGAATGCATAAGGCCCCCCTACATCAGTGAGTCCTACGCTCTCAATCCGGTCTTGCACCGACCTTACCGCAATCTATGCGCCGAAGCCCCGTGCACTATGCGGTGTGGACACCGTCGGAATCGACTGCAACACCTTATGCGCTGCGCTGCGTGTGTAACTCCGACCTCGATCACGCCAATTTTCTGAATTGTCGTGCGCAAGACGAAAGACTCAGATGTATCAGCTATGGAGTCTCTGGTAGTATCCGCTAGACTTTGCGCTCGATGTGTGGCCGCGATCCGGGAGCTTCTCATAGAGCCACAACGTGGGAGCACGAGATACGAGAGAGGAATAGACCATCAATCGATATCGTCCCTGCAGCAGTCTCATTTGAAAAACTGTCCTATTTGTAGATGGACCCGACATTGGGTCCTAGATACGCTGCGTTCCAGCATCGGTCTGGAAGACGATTCTCCGGTAACAACAAGAATGAGCCATCGTGTTACCGGCTCCAGACGCGCTGAGAGTCCTTCACTCGAAGACGGAAGCGGGTTACAACACACGATACCTCTGGCTGTACATGTCGTGGTGGACGCGGCATACCGGCATAACCTGTGGAAGCTACCATGGTATCCCTTCACGCTCAATGACCTGTACGAAACCACTGGAATAACGAGATACGAGCCAAGTGAATCCACGGGCTCTCAAAATGCTATCAATCTTGTCTCAAGCTGGATGCACCTTTGCCAATTAACGCACCCTCGGTGTCAGCCCCGGGTATACGGCAACTGGAGACCAACACGCCTTGTGCATCTGGTCCCTTCCTACCAAGACACATTTACGGCCCGTCTGGTCTTAGCCGAAGAAGAAGAATATCCGTTTGGCGTTTTATACGTAACCCTTAGCCATAGATGGCTTACGAAACAGAGCACAACTCTCGTGAGAGACAGTCTTTGTGAGTTTCGCCACCGCATACCACTACAACCTCAAAGGCATCAATTCGTGAGGCGATGGATGTCTGTCTACGCTTGGATCTGGTATATCTATGGATCGACTCTCTCTGTATCGTGCAGGATGACCTGCGCGATCTTGAGCGAGAAATCTGCGTTATGGATAAGGTGTACGGAAACGCCTGCTGCAACATAGCAGCAGAGGACGAGAGCGAGGCGAGGGTTCACTTGTTCCGTGACCGAGATCCAAGTCAAGTCACATCTTATGCTGTCGAGGTTGACTGCACTGACATCTCACCACGGATACCCACCCGACATCGACTACGAGCTGATTGGTTTCACCGAGGTTCCGAGCTTTTGTCCACGCTTGCAAGACGAGGCTGGGTTTATCAGGAAAGATTTCTCTCGTTCCGAATCGTGCACTTCGGTGCCAATGAGATTTGCTGGACCTGTCAGGAACTTTTAGCGTCCGAGACCTTTCCTGAAGGTCAACCGCCTCCTACTGTAGGGTCTACAGACAATGAAAGACCCATCCTGAGAGATGTCGAAAACACCATTACAGACCGGATGACTTTCTTCCACCATATCTGGCCAGCCATCGTGACTCACTACAGTACATGCCGCCTGACCTTCGAGTCTGACTATCTCCAAGCGCTTGCTGGCATTGGCAAGTTCTGTCAGCGCTTGCATGATGATAAATATCTGTTCGGATCATGGTATAGCAGCCTGCCGCAGGCTCTTCTTTGGCGCCTAGCTAACGACGCTATCTATATTGGCGACGCTGGACGTCAGCTGGATCTGGCACCATCGTGGGCATGGGCTTCCGTTCGCACACGGACTGGCATCCGTTTCGGCCAGACGAGGGTGCAGAAGCCACCGCTCGCAAAGTTTGTTGATTATTCATTGCTCACCGGTGATCATCGGCTCTCAGACCATGAGGCTACCCAAATTGCACTGCAAGGCGTTGGGAAAGACCATCGCGACTATGGATTTAGACCCACTTTGCGGCTATCGGGACACCTCTGGCAGACCATCTTGCCGGAAGTCTTGGGAAGTGATACGCCACCAGACTCGGACATGCAGGGTAACGACGAAGTGCGTGACCAGGACGAAGAGAAACGACCCGCCTGGGTGCTGTTGCAACCGCTCGAACGTGGTGAAATGGACGCGTACAGTATCATTCTGGATGAGGTGGTGGAGACGCCCCAAACGGTTACCTGCCTGCCTATCTCGAAAGAAGCAAGTAAGGGAAGGGACGAGGAATTGGGCTTGATCTTGATTGGGGTCGAATGCCATGAACAAAATACAGATGGTCAAGCTACATACCGTTGAATAGGCTTCTACGGTGTTCGGCCAACTTCGCCACCTAATGCTGAACCTCTGGTCATGTTGAGCTTGTGTTGACCCTCGAGGTCCAAGCACAGCCCTTCCCCCATGCAGTAACACAGAGCGAACACACGGGACTCGCGTTGTCAAGAGTGAGAGTCAACTGCCGCCGGAACAGCAGGCTCTCCGTTCTGTAGATGTTTACAATGCAGTGGACGTTGTATGTGCATTCATCCAGTAGTACACTCTACCACGCCATGACGTTTGCGACGGCTTTGTCGAGCAATAGCTCACCATCCGCCATTCCAATTAAACAACCTACGAGATGCAACTCGTCAAGGCCAGCATTATACTAGAAGCTTCCGAACACCAATGGATGCGAAAGCAAACAGACCAACAGCTCTCAAAGACACTACGCCTGCTCCTGAGGATAGACAGCAAACAATGCTTCTTACAAGTAGAAGTCAGTGTGGCTCTTCCCACAGCACCCTCAAGTGCACTATTGTGACATCCGCAGCATGGTGACCATGGAGCTCATGTTGCCACTTCTCACCACAGCCATAGCGTACGCAAGCACCCTCCAGACAGCACTCTGCTCAAGACTTCCAGCGTCTACGGCATATCATCCAGCTCCATCAGCACTGTCACACTCACCGTCACTTCCACGATCCCCATCAATAATGTCAAATTCGCCTACATCCCAGCTCCGACCTCTCCAAACTCACCATGCATCAACAAAGACTCATACAGAAGATTAAGCACCACATCACCCTCGAGCGCCACCACATCTTCACCTTCGATCCAACCGGCGAACTCGTGCGGAAGCGCGATGAGTATGTCGATGCTGCAGAGGCATTCGTGAGCGTACATGCCGAGCACTGCCTTACAATCGCGACTGCAGGAGGGCAGACATTCGCCGGGGAGAAAGCGAAAAAGGAAGGGAGAGAGTACAAGCAGGCCCTGATAGGCATGGAGGTGGCGTGTATGCGGTTTTGCGGGCAGGTGAGAAAGGCTGGAGAAGATATGGATAGAGAGGAGAAGGAGGTAGCTTGTGCCTGTCGCACCCTGAGCGCCATGCTACAGTTTGATGACAATGGGAGTGTTGATGAGGGAAAGAGACGGGCGGCGGACATGGGAACTTTGAGAAGGCATACTGGTGCCGAATCCATGCACCTGTTGATAGTCTGTTGATGCTAGCTACCTACATCTAGGAGCTGGAATACGCGATGACGGTGAATGTTCAGACCTGTTTGTACAGTTAGCATTAATGCTCAAGAACACGATGGTATGAGCAACAAAGTGAGTAGTAGTAATGGGGATCAGACAGCAGTTGGACAATAAGTGAATCCACATAAATGGTTTCGGATCAGGTCTGTGAGTTTATTGTGTATCATCAGAGCAGGCGAGAAAAGAAAGAGCGACTAGTAGAACGTACCTTTTTTCGACGCCCCCGTAACTTGGCTCTATGTGGTCAGTTGGGCCCATGAAGCGCTCCTATTTAGCTGGTCTTTTGTGGCTTGGTGAAGAACTCATCGAGCTTTTTCTGCCCTTCATCATGCGCCAGTCGGCCAATGCCGCCTCGCTGCCTTTTCAGACCAACGAGGTGCTGTTTGCTGTCGACGGCGAGGATGGTTGTTGACCAGCCGAGCAGGGTCCGTTTCGCAGTGTTCGCCGAACCTACCGGTCCTGGAGATTTCGAGGACACGCTTTCCTGCGTCGCTTCAGCAGCTTCAGCTTCAGCGGGCGGTGGAGCGGGTATAGATAGAGCCACTGCTTGCGCCTGCGCTACTGCTGATGGAAGTTTTGGTAAGCCTTCGGTTGGTGAGCTTGTCTCAGGTGAGAGTTTTGTTGGTGAACTTGATTTTGGGTTTGGTGAGCTCGCTGAGTGGACCGCAGAGATGTGCTTCGCGTCTTTCGACAGAACCAGCTCCAGGTACCCGGTATTGCTCCAGCCGCCCAGATGCTCTAGTATCAGATTGTCCCTTGCCGCAGTAACTTCGGGTGCAATGGTCAAGCTCTTTCTCGGCAGCCGGAGCAGTAGCTTCTTCCAGAGATGGGAGAGTAGCATACCATGTGACACTACAGCCACGACTAGCACTTCGTGCGTCCCATGCTCCTCGATCAAAGGGATGAGGTGATGGTCGAGGAAGCCATCTGCCCGCTTGCCCATAGATTCTTTGCTCTCGACATCTTGAAAGCCTGGATCATCCTTGTGCTTGTCGTAGTGCGCCTTTCTTCCGCTCTTCTTCGCGTCCGAGCGAGCGTAGAATGGCTTGCCCTCGTAGAAGCCGAAGTCCTGCTCGATCAGATCTGACACCTTGACGATGTTCAAGCTCTTCTCGGGCCGTCTATCCTCGGCGGCTGCTGGTAGAAGTTGCGCCTTGTGAACAGCTTCGGCGGTCTTGTAGGCTCGAGAGAGCGGCGACGCGAATATGTGCGTGATCTTCAGGCCACTCTTCGCGAGATGTTCACTTAGCCGGCGGGCTTGTTCAACGCCATGGTTTGTAAGGGCCGAGTCGCGGACACCCGCGTACAGGCCCGCTACGTTGTCAACAGTCTCTCCATGGCGTATTAGATACAGCTTCATGGGGCTGACATGATCAGAATTCGGGCATGGCGAGTGCGCGAGAGGACGAACGAGGACACAAGAAGACGAATTCGCGCAATTTGAGTGGGACTCTGCCGCTGGGCCCGTGCGCCAGCCACACCACCTCCAGACGCGAGTCACGCGACGTCCTTCGGTCTTGGAAGCATCTCAAGGCTACCATGGAAATTGTATAGGCTAGCTACGACGTCTCGGGCTCAAGAACACGGACAGTATGGCCTTTAGTGGATCATGTCCGTCTCCGTCCGGACAACAGATCTTGCGCTACTGTACTGCATGCTCGGTGGAGAAGAGCTCAGTCCAGAGATCCAAAGCAACCACGATGTGGACAAGGACACTAAGGTTGCGACTGCGATATCTCGTCAATGAGCGATGTGGTGCAACAGACCACACCCGGCAAGGCTTTGGCTCGCCAACGAGCGCAGAACGAATGGACGCCCTCCGACCCGTCACGTCTCCGGCGCCTTGACAACTCCGGTCAAAACTTACAGGCAGACAGTAGCTTATCGCAAAACCATAGGCCTACTGCAGAGCTTTCCGTGCCTCCACTGGCTGTGATACGTTCACGACAAGCTTCTGTTGCTGCCTGCTATGCCAACGGTACGCATAATGCACGACATTGCTTACCTTGGCACCATGCTGCGTAGACATGCAAGCCTAATACACAATCCTACAGACATAGTAGGATCCACTGATCACGCTCAACTCTCTGAAATACGCCGACCAGACACCATCACGCAAAGTTTACAGCGCTGCTCTTCTTCCACCTCTTTGCGTCGTCACAACATCATTCACGGCGTACAACGTTCAATGTCGCTAGGCAAATGTGAGTTGACGGCCATTCTGAAGACTGAATGCTCCAGCCTACCGCCCACTGAGCGAGCACGGACCAGTGGTCTGACTTTCACATGACAGCATTGATGATGGTCGAGTATCTTTCCAGGTCGTCTGAACTCCAGTCTACACCACTTCCTTCCTCTTCCACCATCTTACGTTGGCAAACATTACCGCAAAGCGGTGTTAACGTTACCACATCTGACCTTACCACTCACCAACCATATCACGGAACACCATGGCGGGTGGCGCGGACGACATCGACTTGCAGTGGAACGCGTTAACGACGTGCAGCCTCCGCGCAGACACAGTGCAAGCCTCCGAAATACCGGACTCAACTCTTGACTGGACGGGAGATGAGGAGCCGTGGCCGACAGCATACGCAAACGAGGACGAAGGCAACGCTAATGCTACGCCAGAATCCGAGCTAATACAAGATCAAGCCACAATTGCCGCACCGAGCGTGACGATAATGGGCAACAACCACTCCGCTTCCACCGCAACTCATCCGGTTCAAGCAGACCTACGCTCCGACATCGTACTAGAATTAATCGCTGTCGACGAGATGGACGCTGATACAACACCTACCAGTGAAGAGACGAAGCCTACTAACTACTCCGGCGACAGCGACGAGCTTTTCGAAGAGTATGCTACCAAGTATGAACTACGACCGCAGACGAGCAAGGCAGGGTTCATTAGTACCTGGATTGACCAAGACGACACCGGTAATTACGACCCGAATGAAGAGTTTCGGAGATCAAGGCCACAACGCAACCGAGTGAAGCTGCGAGAGCGCGAGTATGCGCTTCTTGACAGCTCGGATGAAGATACAGTGAGGCGTGAGCCTGCGCCGAAGCTGTGCACAAGTCTAGTCTTGGAGCTAGAGTTCACGAGTGAAGCAGGCAAAGCGGCCTTCCGCAAGCATGTGAAGAATTTGCCCGCCAAGGCCAAGCCTGAGCGCGACGACTTCTCCGTTGGGTACCGACTCCGGAAGAAGCCATGCACGGGCACATCTCCCAATGGCAGCGGTCATCACCTGGACAGACCGGCTGATGGCTCGGGCGTGCTACAAGACCTCACTGGACATCCGATCGCTCGTGGCTGCTGGGAATGTTTAGGCTTAGGCCTGCGTTGCCCCTTGCTGGACGATGAGCGCGCTTGGCCCTGCGACACCTGCGTAGAAGATGACCATGACTGCGACCTAGTCACTCCACCTGCTCGCAAGCGTACCTGCGAGCGATGCAAGCGCAAGAGGATAACGTGCTCGTATGCCTACAGCATCAACCACAGTAAACCCTGCGAAGACTGCGAAAAGGACGGGTTTCGTTGTGTGGCTGGGCCGCAAAAAGAAAACATCCGCCCTCGTATTCGCTATAACCGAGATTGGGTCAACGACCCCATACCTGCTAAGAAGGCCGAGAAGCCGAGCAAGACATACTGGACTTGCTTGCAGTGCAAAGAAGATGGACGGACCTGCTCTTTTACGAACGGGGCCAGCGGCGAGGACTGCACTGCGTGTGAGATGGCTGGCAACATATGCATACCCGAGCAGGTGGTGACGCCGCAGCACCGACGAGCGCCACCCCGCTCTATGATGGCGCCGAAGAAGAGGGCTGCCCGTGAGCCAGTCGAGCAAAAGACTCCGACTAAGCAACAGAAGAAGACCAAGGAATCGCCAGGTGCAACGAAGATGATCACGACCAAGTTCTGCCACCCAATCGCGTTTAACCACGAAGATGCCGACGGGACCAAGCCCTGCAACTTCTGCGAGCACTACAGCTTCGCCATCCTTGGGCTGAACCCGAAAGAGGTGGAAGTCATTGATTGGGCGGACGGACGCGGCTACACTGAAATCAGCGGTGGGCATCTGGAAGGCGGTGTCGCTCCAACAAGGATGTGCATGACCTGCACGATGCAGAGGTTTCCAGTGATCATGTGCCAGAAACACGAGCTGCGTCCCATACCTGGCCTGTCGCTCGACGCTATTGACGTGAACGACGCGATTACGGCACTCTTCTCCGACGAGAGCAGGAAGGAAGAGCGCTGGTGCTCTGTCTGCCCTTCGCTAGCAACGTATGAGTGCGAGACTGCGGGCTCGATGGACGCCTTGGGCAACGCGGTCGATGGCTGTGGGCTCTCACTCTGCGAGAACTGCATGCTCGGTCTGACGGGTGTCTACGATGGCGACCTGCAGCAGATGCTCGCTGAGCTGAAGGATGAGTCGAGCGATGAGAGGCCGTTGGGTCTGAGGGCGGACTTTGAGTTGTTGAAGCAGGAGGGGTTGCTTGTGCGGTATGTGCTGTGGAACACGCAGCAGTGAGCGTTTGGCTTTTCGCCGAGAGAGGAGAGAGATGGGAAAGGCAGACAGAGGTTCAAGCAAATGGTAGGTCAGGTATCAGTTCAAAGCTAGCAAAGTATCTTCCTGAATCAATGTCCACACCACTGATCCGCGCTCTGCCTTGGTATGGCAGAGAGCCTACGCCCAGAACGCCATGATCGCTTAACGCCTACGCTATGCATATCAAATGGGTGATCCGTTGAGACACACACGCAGCTAAGCGCCGGTCTTCGCGCTATCGACGTACTCTTGACCGGCCTGCTCGTACGGGTTGGAAATGTACTTCTCGCTCCGCTTGCCCAAGAACTGCGTCATCTTTGAGAGCTCCTCGCGCAGACGGCTCACGGATTGTTGGTCCATATTTGTGTGCGCAATGAGGTCTGGCATGGAGACTGCTGCCTATTAGCCCTGCCGCGTAGAATGTAAAAAGCAGGGTCAAGTGAGTGCTTACCGAAGAGTCTGAGCAGGTGCTCGCATCCATACATATCACACAGCGTCTTCCCAGCGTGCTCACCATGACCCGCCTCGATCTGCTTATGCACTTCGTAAAACTGTTGTCTCTCAAATCGATAGAGCAGGATGCGACCGAGCGACTTGTTGAAGTACTCCTTGATGCCCGCGATGACCTCTTCCAGAATGTCGGCGTCGGCTGAGCCGGGCCTGCGGTAGTTGCTCTCGAAAGCGTAGTACTCGTTCAGGAATTTCGAGATGGGTACGGGCGAAGGCACGGGTGCGAGCTGCAGGTTCTTGGTGACCTTTTCCCAGTCGTCGACGAGAATGGTCTTGAGGGCATCGGGTATCACTATCCTGATGGCGGGTCTGCGGACGAATTCCTCTTCCTGTTTTGGTGGGCATGTCAGTCGTTGCTCAGCGGCTTTCGAAGTGATCTTTGAGCGAGTGACAGTGCAGGGAATGCAGGGTGGCGCTATTTCGAGCTTCACCGCCTTCGCCTTTCTGCAACTGAGTGCAGATCTGACAAGACGCTTGGCTCGCGCCATGAACGCAACAGAACGAGGGCCTGACGAAGAGTCTGCTTCGGAGATAACACTGTTGTGGTTGTCTTCGCAGAGCAAGACGGTCAGAGTTCACGTGTGCGACGCAACAAACATCCACGTGCGCGCAAACATCGCAAATAACTGTTGGGCAGCTCACAAGACCAGAAAGCGAACACGTACCTTATCAATACCTTCAATCTCGCGTCCCCTCTTCGTGCCCTTCGGCGGAGGTGGAGGTGGTGCGACAGAACTGCGGTCCTCGCTGCCTCTCGCCGACGAGCCAGCCAAGTCGGAGCCGTAAGGCCTCTTCGTGCCCTTCACAGGCAGCATGGGTTTGCCGGCTGCTGCTCGTCGTTGAGCATCCATATCCTTCTTGAGGTTTGATGCGAGCTCCTTGTTCTCCTCCGTGAGCTTCCGCATCCGTTCTTGCGGGACCCAATCATCCCATCTGCCGTCGAATGAGTAGTTAGCAAGATGTTCACGGGCTTTCTCGGCTGAGGCACGGGTGGATTTTGGCATTTTTGCATGAGGATACTGAAAAGTGGCGTCTTGCGCGAACAAGAACGCGAGACAGACGATGCGACAGTGGCTGTCGCAGCAGTCGCATCGTACGGCATCACGCTCGCAAGGAAAGAAGGAATGAGAGACCGCTCAGGAGGCAAACACAGCATCTTCGCAACAATCGCAAACTCGAGATAGACCACGTACGTGTTTTTCCAGCCTTTGTAATGGACGCGGTACATGAAGCCATCTTTCTTGTCGTTCGGATCCTTGACTTTGTGGTCCAGCACCTTCGCCTCGTAGAGTAACTCGTGATGGAAGCATAGCACCTTTTCGTCCTTCTGGTACATCGGCTGTGCTGTTGATGAGGGTGCCATAGTGTTTGACGCGATCGTGCTGGATGAGAAAAAAAATCTCTGGTGTTGTTCGAGTTTGGGCTTGGTAATGAGTGTGGCGGTAGTAGTCGTGGTATTTGAACGCTTCACGTTGCTAGATGCGGAAACTGAGCATTGACCACCGCACCATTATCGCGTCAAGACGGCCATAACACACATGACAACTTTCTGGGCAGAAACAGATCGGTCTGGTCGTCTGCACAGTCATTGGTAACGACTTGTTTACTGATCCACATTACGCGAGCGAAAGCTAATTACACAAAGAATGAGATCGCCACCTCGCTCACAACGCCTTTCACGACAACGGTGCCCTAGCTAACATACCGAGCCATCGCTTCTCTATACCTGGAATAATGCTCAACCTCAACCTTCCTGTGTTCTCCACTGGCTACAATGTGAGACTCCGGCGCAGCCCGCGACTCGCAGTCAAGTCTTTGTAGTTGGCAAGTTCGATCGCAGTTCGCTTTCCTTGCGGTTCGTCTTTCGCAGTGGCAGAGTCAAAGCGTTGCGTGACGTGGAGCAAAGGGCACGCAGACCGTATGCTACTGCTCAAGACTCTGCATTTCCAGTCATGGACGTGAGGCATGAGCTCGTTCGTTGGAAAGTGTGGCCGACCGAACTCGCTGTCGACCTCTTCCACAGCCTGCTGCAACCCATGGGTAATGTGAGTAACGCTCTGCTCGAGGATAGCCAAGAACAGCTTCGGTGTCCCTTACGTGCACGTCTCCGTGCGGCTCAACCGTGCTTGACGTCTCTGGCAGTCGCTCATGAACAGAACCTGGTCTCATGGTAACCGAGATCTCCATCTCCTCGCCTTCCTCCTCTCGCGGCAATGGCTCCGCGACCATCTGTTGGACATCCAGCTTGTCCTCCACCACAGCTGCAGACGTGCAAGGCTCAATGCGGCATTTCGGGCACCGTTAACGGGGACACCTCATCTTGTACCCCAAGGAAGCTCCGCATATAGGTACACGCCGGTCTACCAAACGTCCTGCAAAGTGCCAAGTTTTGCATTCGTGGCATTGGCATTTTCCCATTGCTGAGAGGTGTCGCGAAGTAGTCTGGAGATGTCCATGGCGAGTAACAAGAGTTGTAAGATCCAGTCGATGTTGCTCATGCTGGTCGCAGGATGGGAGTCAGCACACAAGCAGTGGCCGTGTGGCACTCACAATATCTGCTGGTCGATGTATGTGAGTAACGGTACCCAACAGTTGGCATACAGCTGGTGGCAGAGTGACACGAAAGTCAATCGAAGCGGAAGTAGATGCTACCTACCTGCTGTCCTTCCGCGAGTGCCTGCCATACAGCAATGCGTGCCTGCCACGCAAGCGCATTCAGCAGCAGCAACGCTCGGAAGACAGGGTGCGGTGGGCAGGCTTACCCTTTCCCGAAGCAGATACTTGCCGTGTGGCCTTCCCCAGCTGGGGTGCAAACCAGATATTGCGATGAGAGATTGCACAAGCTTGAAGAGAAGGCACTCTCGAGCTTTCTCGTTCGTCCGACACGCACAGCTGTCAAGCGCTGGCCGGACGGAGCCGAAAACGTTGCGGAACTACATCGTTGCAGAATTCTTCCAGAACTTTCCACGCTTTGTCTTCGGTCGCAAGACTTAAGTGACCTACCGCAGCCTCTTCCCTTGACCACGGACTTAGACGTTCTTGGCCGAAAAGATGGTAGGTTCACCTGTCGGCTTATCGTTGTCATCCCGGCACTGTATCTCGGCAAATGCCAAAAACTGCACGCCGAAAAATGTTATCGAAGTGACGGAGCGCCCGGAAAGAGCGCAACTTCGTCTCATCAGGACATGAGTTGCCGAAGCCGCTGTAATGCCCGTCGACGTCTCAATCGCTCTTTTACGCTTTCGGAGACGATACCAACAAGCGGTAGCTACCTTCGCCAAGCCCACGTACATGGTCTCGACGAGCTGTGTACACGAAGGTCCCCGCTTCGTCGACCATCACTGATGTTCTCGTCTTGCTGCTCGACGTCGACGTGCAATTCGTCAAAAGCTTGGCGGCTGGCTCTCGGTATCTGCTACCAAGCTGGCCCATGGCTTATGGCTTATGGCTTCCACCTCGGTCAGTCCCGTATCTGGAGTAAGCACAATGCTGTGCGCGCCAGATCGAGTCGCCTTAGCGTTGTGGCTGATACCAAGATGTCGTCTCGGAGTGACATTTACCCATTGAAGCCGCAGTCTTCGCAATTGCAGATAACATCCAGGGATATTGAGTCACTCACCGTCTCCACTAGGGCGTCGGCATAACGACGGATTAGCTTGTCAAACATCTTCGTCACGCACTTCCACATGAGCGCTCAGCGGGAGGAACGCTTCGACTTCTCCCGTGCTTTTGAAAGCAGCTTCCCTCGAAACCTAGAACCTAAATTTCCGAAGCAGGATGGCATCATCACGATCAAAGCCAGCTCGGCGGCGCGCGAGCGGCACATGCAGCCGGACTTCACGGACGAAGATGGTTAAGCCGGAAGGATGTACGTGATACCGGATGGAGAACATCCAGTCAATGGCCTGATGCTTTCGATCTTGGAGTCAAACGGCCATAGCCGCCTCGATAGACAGCCACGGAAAAGAGGCAAGGCCAGGTGTAGCGCCACAGCCAGCCATGGTGAGTAAGGAGAGAGGAAGGCACTTACCTTGAGAAAGACTTACCCGTGCCAATCACACCAGCCATTAGGCGACTCACGCAGACTCTGACAGGTGGTCTAGATGAACGTTGTGAACACCATGGTACTCCAAAACATGATATGTAGTTTGTACTGACCTTCTGCACACTTGCCCACTTTATGCACATCTTGACTCGCCTCAAGAGATACCGCAATCGCATCTCCGTATTGCGACCACGTTACGCCCACCGCAAGCAGGGCATGCAAATTCGACACCGCCCTATTGCAACCTAACACCCGCCTGCTTCTGCCTCTTTCCCTCTCTGCCTTGAACATTCGCAAAACCGCCTTCCTCACCAGCGTGCAGCACACCTTTGGAATTTTCCCTCTTCTCGTCTTCGATCTTCTTGAGTCGCTTCTCCGTCTTCTGCTTGCCACTCCCTTTACCATGGAACATGTGCGACAAATGTTTGAATGCCTCCTTCCGGTTCATTTCCCGCCCAAACTCATCATGATACTGCAGTTTAACATCCGGCCTATACTGCTTATTAAACATATCCGCTTGCAGTCTAGCCAAATAAGCCTCGCGGGCCTCGTTCTGTTGACGGGCATAGGTATCGCGCTCCCTATTACTCATCCGATCCCAGCGCCCGGATTTACGGTCCGCCTCACGTTGCTCGCGGGCTTTGACGTCGTATTCATCGATCAAGTGTTTCTTGTCCGCGAGGAACTTGCTGCGCTGGCGTTCTTTTTCGGCTAAGTTAGCGGAGGACGCGTGGCCGATCATGCCGCGTTTGTGGAGCAAGCCCAGGGTGGCGCCGAGGCCTTGGCCGGCCATGGTGTCTTCTTCTTCTAGACCTGTGGCCGTACCGCCTGCGCCGGCTGCTTGTAGGGTGGAAGTTTCGCGTTTCAGGCGGTCTTCGCGGTCTTCGATGTCGGCGTGGGATGTAGCTTCTTGGCCGGCCATGGCTGTGTCGCCATCCTCGTCCTCCTCATCTTTGACGTCTGGTGAGGCGGCGGTAGCGGGCTGAGGTGTTCTGCCCTTCATTTCGCGGACTTCTGGCGCCTCGGGCTTCTTGAGGTTGGAGACGAACTCGGATGTCTCGTCCATGACTATACCGCCTTCTTCCGGCTCAGGCTCGTCCAAGGGCATCTCTTCACGCATCTGCCGTGCCAGCTCCGTGGCGTCCGTCTTCTTCCGCTTCTTAAGTGCTTGCCGGCGCTGTTCTGCGAGCTTCGCTTGAAGGTCATCGTCATCGAACTCGAAAGCACGCTTCTTGCTAGCTGCAGTGCCGTTGACGGCGTTCGCTTGTTCGCCGTCTATCTCCATCACCTCAGCCTCAGGCTGTGCAGCTAGCGTAGGCTCAACAGGGAAGATGTCATCCTCGTCCGCCGCCTTCTGCCTCGTCTTCTTCTCTTTTTTCTTTTTCGGCTTCTTGACTTTGATAGTCGACGGGTCGACATAGTCAGACACTGGCGCGTCGTCTCGCAGCATGTCCAGGTTGATCTTCACACCCTTGCTCTTGACTCCGCCCTCAGCGTCCAGCATCTTCTGCTTGGCCTCGACGGTGTTGCCTTGCCCGTCCAACGTAAAGCGCTTCCCTTTCTTGCCTTCAATCTCCTTGTCGTACTTAGACAGCACAGTCTTCGCCTCGTCCTCGTCCATAGGATCGTAGTCCGGCCGCTTCTTCTTCAACTTGTTCCTCTCCTCCAGCTTCTCCTTCGCCCTAAGCTCCGCATTCTCCAGCTCATCGTCCTCGCTCTCCTCGCCAATGTCGGCATCCTTGAGCGTAAGAATCTGCTCGCCGGTCGTCTCATCAAACTCGCCGGCCTCATGCCCCACCTTCACACCCGCCAAGTCTTTCGACGTGTAGTCCGCTTGCTGCCGCTCCCGCTCCGCAAGCTCCTCCTCCATCTTCCGCGCCTTGTCGATCTTCTTCTGCCGCTTCTTCTGCGCCATGAGCCATGACCGCGTGTCCATCTCCTCCTCGTCCGCCTCGCCCAGACCCTTCCCCTCCATCTTCGCAAACCGCTGCGCCGCATCTCTCGCCTTTTTCGCCGCGGCCTTCCGCTTCTCGCGCTCGAGCTTGTCCAACCGCTCATCCTCCAGCTTCTGCCAATTCTTATCGGCCGCTGCTTGCCGCTTGTCGAGTGTGCTGAGGTCGTCGCTTTCCGAGCCCGAGTCATCTGCGTCTTGGAATTGAGGTCCACTTTCCTTCCCAGGCACAGGCAGAGGCGCCATGCCGAGGGAGACGCGGACCTTGTTCATCTGTTCGATTGATGCCGCGTCCATGGCGGCGGTGGGTGCGCTGTGGTGAGCGCGGAACAAATTGTAAGGTACTTGTAGGAGCAGAGTGCTGCACTGTGTGATGACTGGTATGAGCAAGTTCCCAGAGGAATCCACTGCGTAAAGGGAAACACTGCAGTTGAAGCGACGAAAGCTCTACTCGACGGACCCCACGCTTGACACGACTTCCAGTCACGTGCATCCTTCACTGACTCTCCTTTCACCGGCAGCACCTCCATCTAGCCTAGCTCCTCCGAGCTCCCGCCGAGTCGCTACATCAAAATTCCAGCAACCCGCTAATCCTTCTCTTCACCAAAACATACAGATCTGTGGCCAGCGATCCTGGCGTGCCTCCGGGTACTGTCCGGTCGATTGCTGGTCAGTTCGACGACTATGCAACCCTTCACTTTTTCGCAAAGAGCAATGGAGTACGTGCGGTTGACAGATCTCAGAAAGAGATGCGGCCGCGTTCTCTTGTCTTGAGTCTCTTCGTGAGCTCGGCAGGCGGCGTGTGTTGCTGGGCGCTATATTCCGAATCGTTTCCCGAGTCCGTTGGACGTTGAGGGTTGGGAGAAACCATAGCTTGCCTACATAACATTCGATCATGAGAACTATTGGTGAAGAGACGATGAGGAGAGGGGTGTATGGGCGTGACACGTGGACGGCGTTGGAGTATCAGATGGCAGAACACCAGTCGAGAATGTTGGGCACCCGTTATGCACGACAGACGACCATGGTATTGCAGTCTTGGATACGAGTCATATGCACTCTTGATATGTGAAACGTGGCAGCACGGCAGTATTAGCTGGCGACCTTTGACGTGTGTTTGGCGTGGCAAACCACAGCAGCAAGCGAAATACGGGTAGCCCAGCCTTGCAACTAGGTTATGGGTATCTTTTCTTCTCAACACGGTTTCCACTGTGCTGTCGTTATACATTTTATTCCATTCAAGATAAGCTTCTCTTATTAGGTATACCAAACGACGGCGAAGTGAGTATGCTGCTGCCACTGCGAGCATCTTCCGGGAAGAGCAATAACCATGTGGTTACGAGACTCTGTCACCGTGTCCGTCGAAACAACATTGTCAATACAACCTACCCCCCGGCCCCTAGGCGCACGCAAGAGCCATGCCTTATCTCTTGTTGACCTTTTACTGTCGACCTTGCTCCTCCACGCTATTGGTATCGAATCAAACATGGCTCCCCTGCCGCAGATGCTCTCCAGGAGGATGTGTATATACCGACAACGCACTCCTTGAATTGGCCGCAAACTGTGAATGTTTTATGCACGCTCGGCGCTCCGTATTCTTGGTGCCAGTGTAAGAAGGTGCTAGCAGTGAATACGACGGCGAAGTCTAAGGAAACACAAAGGCTGGACTGCGCAGGCTCACAACACACTATGCCGCCTCGGCGGGCTGCTTTATCAATCCGCTAATCTTCTTCATCGTTCCACGACTTATACACGCACCACAAGTCCTACTTCTGCTCTCCTACTTCTGCTCTCCTACTTTAATACCCACGACTACCGATCTCAACGCCTCGCCGAAAGCCCACGACTCGACGATAAGCCGCTCCCTGACGCTTCGCTTTCTACTCTGGTCCAAGTCATGTCATCCAACAGCGACTGGTCTGCAGATGGCACCGCCTGGTCCACCGACAGCTCGCCGAACGCCACCAACTCCTGGGATGAAGGTCAGCCAGCGGCGGACACTGACAGGGCTCAAAGCAGCTGGCCCAACGAGAATCTTCCAAAGGAACAAAGTGTGCATGCCTCATGCTTCGTATGTGAGGAGAGCAACAGCCAAGACCATATAATCAATACTGGCTGCTTTTCTTACCCTGGTCATCACGTCTGCCACGACTGCTTTCGGCATGGCGTCGAGTCTGCGACTACCGACGAAAAATGCTATCCTATTTCGTGTGCTGATGGTCACCACTGGGGTTCAATATCTGATGCGCTTGTCGGTCAGATCCTGTGCGACAGCACGAATGCCGACAAGATGCTGCTCGAGAAATACGAGGCCAAAAGGGAGGAATACAGCACACCTCTTGCCTTCCGAACCTACTGCGCGAGCGAGGAGTGCCGGCTGGTGCAAGGCCACGCCCAATACCTCAACGCAGAGATCATGGGCAATGATATAGCGGTCATCTGTCCCGACTGCAATTCCGTGACCTGCCGACTCTGCAAGCTGCTCATTATCTCTGATCAACAGCACGTCTGCAACACTGAGGAGTATGATGCCCAGGTCAAAGAGTTCCTCGACACTCTGCCTGAAGACGAACGGTGGCTATGGCAAAGGTGTCCTCATTGCATGACATGGATGGAGAAGACCGAGTACTGCAACCACATGACGTGTCATTGCGGAGGCGAGTTCTGCTTGATCTGCGGGCGGAAATGGACAGGCTTGCAGTCATGCTCGCATGGGTGTCCAAAGCACAAGAAGCCAACCTACGATGTTGATGGATATTGCAATGAGACAGGTTTCCACAGGGAGACTGGTCGCAACCGCGATGGTGTGCCAGCGGATCCCAACATCGACTATGAGATGGACCCGGATGGCGGCTATGGTGATGACCACTATAACGATGACCAAGATGATGGCTGGCAAGGTCCGATATACGACGAAAGAGGACTCGATCAACGAGGCAGGGATGTTGAAGGATTTGATGAGCAAGGTTTCGGTAAGATGCACGTATCTTCCTTTCCGGAAGTCATCCGCTGACCTCCTAGTAGACGAGTATGGCTGGTCTCGAGAAGGCCGAGACAGAGAAGGCTTTGGTACAGTAACTCTGCCATTGCGCGAACATGAAGCCTTTGCTAATGCTGCTCCTAGGGTACGATGGCTACAATGCTGCGGGTTTTGGTAAGATATACCTCTGCTTCTGACACGGTTTACTGAGACTGACGTCCTCTTCAGATCGTCAAGGCTGGGATCGAAAAGGCATGGACTCGGAAAGATATTTCGACGACGGATGCGGTACGTTGGCACTGCTGTCACTGCTAAGGTCCTTTAATGGCGCAATGGGTTACTGACAGCCTGCGACAGACATGGCCGGCTTCGATCGCAATGGCGTATCATTGAAAGGCGTGCCAAAAGTGGAGTACGATGATGAGAACTACGACACGTACGTTCATCTTGTTCGCGGGACTGAAAGATAAAGCGTGCTGACGGAGATCCAGTTCCGGATTC
>Ga0058704_10000551_pt1 | contig 19117 bp, 16 predicted proteins | sample AgamicMgSfe_FD_71363 | JGI IMG/M metagenome (GOLD analysis project Ga0058704, IMG submission 71363) | Agave microbial communities from Guanajuato, Mexico - Mg.Sf.e | ecosystem: Host-associated > Plants > Phyllosphere > Phylloplane/Leaf | place: Guanajuato, Mexico | collected 2012-05-30
AATCGTAAGGGCAAAGCTTACAGATTACGGCTGAAAGGCCGCCCGGACACACGCACTCGTAAGGCCGATTTAACGATGGCTGTGGCGGGCGTGTATACCAATTGGGGGGATATCGGAATTGTGGATGCGGTGTTCCCGCCGATGGGCGACGGGTGTCGAGTGAAGTGGCGGTTTAGTGAAGGTATTGAAGTTTGAGAGCCTGTTGGAGATCAGTACGGAGAGCTTGATGACGCATAGAGACTCTTGAAGAGGCTGTCCCACCTGTTCAGCACCGAGACGCTCGCCAGACTCGAACACCACCAACTTGCTGACCAGATCTATCGCTTCCAGTTTTGCTTCAGGTAGGATGTCAAGCCATGGCTTGGCCGGATACTGCGTGAAGTTCATCTTGCCCCAGTCCGGAAAATCCTTCGCTTCGGGCCACACGTCTAGGTTGGGCGTGCCCAAGGTCTCGAAGATGCTCTTGATGAGCGCCAACTCGCTTCCAAGATCGCCGGCATCAAACAACGTCTGGCCGTTCAAACACAACACTTGCGCAGCCACGCATCCGGCGGCCCACGTGTCTAGCTTGGCACCGTAGGACTGGTGACCGAAAAGGAGCTCAGGCGGGCGATAGCATGTCGTGCCGACGTCTAATATCTTTTGGTCTGCTGGCTCTGAGGCTGGATCGGACGGAGACCAGGCGATGCCGAAGTCTGCTATATACGCCGGTCCGGTTGGGGATGCCAGGAGGATATTGGATGGCTTGATGTCTCTGTGCACAATACCTAGACTATGCAGGGACGCTAGACCTGCAAATAGATCCTTCAAGATGCTTCGTCGCGATGAGTCGGTGAGCTTGTTGCCACGGAGGAGGCTGTCGAGACCGTACGGCATAAACGGAAAAGCCAAGATGAAGCGGTCGCCGGCTTGCTGAAATGTCTCTATCAACGGTACGACATGGTCGCTTTTTGCGACGGCAAGAATCCGAGCCTCTCGTCTGGAGTCATGAGGTGCGGTCATCGTCGAAGGCGTGGTGATCTTGAGCGCTACCCATTGACTGTCGCCTTTGGCATCCGGATCAACAGCTTTGAAGACTTCGGAGAAGAGCCCATCACTGTAGTGGTCGGCATTGAGGTAGCGACCTATCTGCGCGCCAGAAGTCGGCAGGGCCGAGAAGACATGCTCATCGGCGTGATGGTCATCAATGGGTCTAGACAAAGGGGAGAGAAGCAGAAGCTGGGTCGCTTTGGCGCATAGCTCACGGTAATCGCTCTGGTCGGTGGTCAGCTACAAGTCATGCCCGGGTCCATATAGACATCGTACAAGACTCAGGGCATTCTTCCTCGCCAATTCTTCGGATGATTTGGCATGCTTTGATGCTTCTGCCGCAGCACAGTTCGGATTCGCTGTCTTGTAAGCCTTACTTCTGCATGTTGAGTCAGCATGTGCGTTTCTTCTTTGCTCTACGGCCTAGAGTAACAGATACTCACTTGCATTTTTGCCGTCTCCGTCAATCTGTCGGAGAAGCTAAGCGCTGACCTCCAGTCGATAGCCGTAGCCATCGTCAGTCGCCACTCAGTGGGTGGCGGATCTTTCGTGGCACGTGGAATGCTATCGCATCTTTCAAAGGTTGCACTGATCGCCAGTCCACCATGAATCGTGAGTTCGTGAGGGAAACTGCTTGGACTGTCGGTTCTCCGTGGACATGTGATGTGATGAAGCTGGTGTGTAATTGAACTTCCATTAGCGCGACGATCCTGCCAGCCAATCAAACCCCGAGCGGAGCACTTCCTTTGCGCCTAAGGTGTCAATACTGTGACGCCTCGCTCGATACCTGGAGCTGCACGACGCGGACTCCCGGAGCTCTCAAGCTCACAAACACCTTCAAACATTCACACACTCAACCATCCACCGCGTGCGCAACGACACCACGGGTGAAATCTGCCATCATCAGCTTCCCATCACCAGATCAATCGAACACTGAAGATGGACACGCTCGTAGCACGCTACAGCCGCCCAGCATACCAAACCGAAGGCTACGCCCAAGAAAACCAACAACAAGCCCTCGCCGACGCCACACCACCGCTCTCCCTCAACTTCGCACTCCCCCCTGTCGCTTCCTCAGCATCATGGCTCCGCGCAATGACCGACGACCACAGCAACCCCAACTGCCCTATCAAGATCGCCCACGGCACAACCACACTAGCCTTCAGGTTCAAGGGCGGCATCATCGTGGCGACGGATTCAAGAGCGACAGCGGGAAATTGGATAGCGAGTCAGACGGTGAAGAAGGTGATTGAGATTAATAGTTGTTTGTTGGGGACTATGGCTGGTGGTGCTGCGGTAGGCTCTCATACCAACTTAAGAGCTTGGTTTGTACACTGACAGAGTATGTGCACAGGACTGCCAATACTGGCTCGCCTATCTCGGCATGCAATGCCGTCTCCACGAACTTCGCCACAAACGCCGTATCTCCGTCGCCGCCGCATCCAAGATTTTGGCCAACCTCGTCTACAGTTACAAGGGCATGGGTTTGTCTATGGGCACCATGTGCGCCGGCGTCACGAAGGAGGAAGGGCCAGCGCTGTATTACATCGACAGTGACGGAACGAGGTTATCGGGGAACCTGTTCTGTGTGGGGTCTGGGCAGACGTTCGCGTATGGTGTGCTGGATGCGGAGTACAAATATGAGCTTGAGGATGAAGAGGCGTTGGAGCTTGGTAGGAGGAGTATTCTGGCGGCGACGCATAGGGATGCTTTTTCGGGTGGCTTCATCAACCTGTACCACGTGAAGGAGGACGGGTGGGTGAAGCATGGGTTCAACGACACGGCTCCTGTGAGTACACCTCTACCCTATTTGCGGACAATTGCTGACACCCCTGATGATCTTCTGGGAAACAAAACTCAAGAAGGGCGAGTTCTCCAACGTCACGTCGGAGTTGGTATAGGTGGAGCATTGCGTGAAGGTTCTGCATCGATAGTGGGAGCGTGGGAGTTCGAGCGCTTGCTTGCGCTCACTGTACTTTTACAAGGCTGTGATACTAGCTTAACAAACGATACATATGCCATTGATCCGCGAAGGAGGTCTCGTTGCCAAACGCGCAGCGCTCAAGGTCTGCGTAATGCGCGTTCTTTCCCTCTTGAGACATATCACGTGCCGTTTGAGTGAATGCAAGCTCTTTACCACTTCTTCCTGGCAAACACACACGGAAGGAAAACAACATTCTATCAAACTTATTCAATTGTGCTTGTTGCTCTTTGACTCAGTCCTTCAGTGACCTGGTATTCAGCAAACGACTGATGCGTTAAGCTTCGCTGCCTTGTTGCCTTAGAGTTGCCCCACCAAGCGTTTGGCAGCCTACCATCCACTTCAACACCTCCAACACTTCGATACATAAATTAATCATCAAGGTTCCCTACCAATTACTACAGCACAACAACACAACGACGGAGATTCAGCAATCCACAAACATCAGATCTCGTAACCGCCAAACCCCTGCGACACCGCCAAAATGCAGATCAAGTACGCCAGTCCTCACTAAACCCCACCTATAACCAGTCACCCACTAACCACTCACTCCACAGAGTCCGCACCCTCACCGGCAAGGAAATCGAGCTGGACATCGAACCCGACTACAAGGTCTCGAGGATAAAGGAGCGTGTGGAGGAGAAGGAGGGCATTCCGCCGGTACAGCAGCGGTTGATTTATGGTGGGAAACAGATGTACGTTCATACCCTCTAAGTCTACATGAGGAGGAGCAGGCAGTGAAGGGAGTGTAGGTAGGGTGGATGTAAGCGGGGAGATCGCTGACAACTGTGTGTGCAGGGCGGACGATAAGACGGCAGCAGAGTACAATCTTGAGGGTGGGGCGACGCTGCATTTGGTGCTTGCGTTGAGGGGTGGCGGGCAATAAGGAGAGAGAGAAGAGATTAGGATGCGACGAAGCAGAGATACTGCAGATAGCTGCGCAGGCTACGTGCGAGGCGTGGGCTGCGATTTCAGGGCATGGCACTTTACGGGCAGCTAGAGCTCGGCCCGGCGGCCTGAGCATGAACATGATGAGCATGGGACGGCGTATGGGGCGTTGGGATACCACATAAGCATGAACCACACTTGCGACTCTTCTCTGCCACGTCGGTCGCCACCGGCTCCGATCGAGTCGTGGGCGTATGCATTGCAATAGCCCTGCTTCGGGCTCAGTATGCGAATAAGGTGCGATCAGACGTGTGACCTTTGGGTCACTCTGCCAGCATAACCTCTCCTCTCACTTTTACAGCGCGACAACACCCAAAACGCACCTTCAGACTTGGTCGAAAGTGCTGCCCTTGCGCATGAGGCCACTTCGCGGATGCGCTCTCCTAGACAACGATCAGTTGATGCTCCGGTGAGGCTCTGGTAAAGCTTCGAGACTATCATTAGGCTGAACTTGATAGACGCAGATGTGTCGCAGCCGGGGGCAGAGCAGTTCCATTCGGACAATCGTGTAACTGACAACATGCACAGAGTAGAAACCTAAGGCGCGTATGCGGCGGCGCCGAATGCTCTGGGTGCGACTTTCCAGCTGAGGCCGCCCTGTCAGCCAACGGGCCAATCAGGTCGCAAAGATCATTCTGGCCCCAATGTGGTTGTGTTTGCCTTGTCGCAAGCGATTACTCTCCATCCAGTCAGAGTCCGATGCCTTGGAAACCCTCGTCCCTGCGTTGCTACAGTGCGCATGCGGAGCCGAGAGAGGCGCGTGCAACTCAACGAGCGCCCTCAGACTGGTAAGTTGGTGAAGAGGTTCGGATCTGCCAGTTTTCGTTTTACCTCCTCCTGCTTTTTTCGCGTCTTGTTGACTATCTCGAAAGCATCCAGGGCATGACGTGACAATTGTGGCTGACGCGCGATGCTCAAAGTAGTAATGCTGTCGCGGTTCTGGGCAACGGCCGCTCTTTGGCTTATACTTCGCGTGGATCTTGCGGCCGCCGCTACTGCAACAGGTATGTTGTACGCAACCCCAGCTTCCGCATAGGAACATCTGTTCGTACACTGCATCCACACTCACTAAACACTCTCCAGGAAGCTTGGCTCCTAGTGGCAATGGGACTACCTACCATATCCAATCACCGATGCACGGCGCTCCATCCACTGGGAAGCGCACCAGCACGGCCAGCAGCACCGGTCTTGCGGGCTTCATCCTATAGGGTCTTGGCGCGACTTCCACATTCGCGTCGACATCCTCGTCTGCGTCTACGTCCTCGAGCCCGACATCCTCCGTAGCTTCGAGTACAGAGAGTTCATCCGAGAGTCCAACGAGGCGCAGAACAGCTACCTCTTCGATGAGCGTGACAGGCGGCGTCAATCTCACCTCGAGTCCAAACGCCTCGCTCCGTGCCGAATATGCCACGTCTTCGGACTACAGTGCGGCAGATACTGTGACTTTGGGAGTACTCACCTCGATGGGCGTGGCCAGTCTTGGCGGCCCTCTATACGGGGTAGTCAACCAGACGGTGCCTATACCTGGCTGGACAGTGCCTAGTCAAGGGAACGGTGAGTAGTCAATGGACTCTTGTCCGGTTCTAGGAAGACGTCTGATGGTATCGAGCAGGCTCGGCGTACGCAAAGGCATGTAACGCAGAGTGGCAGATGTACTACTCGCTTCAGCAGAACTATTCGAGGCTCGTCCGTGACTCGACTACTGGCTACTGGCACACAACCACTCACTTTTCGGCCTCGATCACGACCTGGTGCAACTCCATCTCTTATGTAGTCCGAATACCCACACCCGTCGCGAGCGGCAGCTTCTTGACCACAACATCGACGGCAGTAGAGTCATACACTGGCCCAGCTCCAAGCTGTAGTATTGGATCTGAACTCTGCTCAAGGTTCTCTGGTGTCCTGACCACGTCTGGGACACAATGTCCGTTTCCTCCAACCTCCGTTGCGCTTGCGGACTGTGGGCCTTGTTACGTTCAAGGAGGCCAAGTGCAGATGTACTATTTCCCTGTACCCGCGAACTACACTCCAAATCCATGTCCGCCGAACAACACGGAGGGCGTAGGCACACAGTGTCCCTATGGCGTCTATGCGCCCTGGGGCAATCCGGGCTTGTTTGGACCTGGCTCTCAGACTACTTGCTCGCTGTACTCGTACAATTTCTCCAGCACGAGCAATTCCGGTGCATCTGTAGCGACTACCATAACCTTCTAAGCTTGGCTGACTGACTCTGTGGGGCAGGCCCATACACCTTCCTTAGCGGCCAGACATACTACGCCAACCGCGTCTACATATCGATCGACACAGCTTATGCGACAGATGCATGCGGCACCATCGGAAGCGCGCATACTGCTCAGATGATCACCCTGGAGTCTAGCGACGTCTACTCAGTATGCACCATGAGCAACTTCTCGTTCTTCAACTCAGCCACGCGGTTCAACTTCCCGGATCTCTACTCTCCTATTCCGTACCAGGCCTACAACTGCATGGGCGGTTGTCAACCACCGTACTCGACTGTCAAAGTCGGTTCGATCGCTCCTGGAGACTACATCAACGACGTATTCCATGCAAACCCATGCGAGGTCGTAGTAGGCAGCTACTACGCGCCAACGCTGGCTGTGCCGCCGCAGATACGCACGCTTGATCCGGCTTGGGCTGCTTGCTCGCTCAATCTGCGTGGACTGTACGACCCCCCTGTCGCACTAATCTCAGCCACCGCCATAGCGACGCCAAGCATGAACGCTGCGCCTGGCTCGACAGCATCAACAAGGCCCGCGTCCACGACTGTTGTAGACCCAGCTCCTGCTAGCACTCTTTCCAGTCCGACAGCAGAGCGCTCATCTATGGACCCGCCACCGTTGCTTGAGACGAGGAGTCAGGATGGTGCCGCTCCACCTGCATCGATCCCACGTAGCTCAAAGGTTGGTCGGAGCCAGTCCGTCCCAACCCCTATGGAGGAGAGCACTCGCAGTACCGTGCGTGCATCTGCAGATCAATCTGCAGATCCAGGTACGTCCGAAGTGGGTCAGAACCATCCAACGGTGGCAGCTGGTGATGACCGACCCGGTCAAGCGAGCTCTCAGATCACCATATCAGTCTCTCTAGACGGCAATTCGGTAGCGTCAGTTGGCAGCATCAGAGTGTCAGCCGACCCTGCAAACCCCAGCAACATTGTCCTTGAGGGCACTACGTACGAGCCAGGCGCTACGACGAACATTGGTGGTACTCCAGTCTCTGTAGTCACGGGTGCTATCGTTGTTGGAGGTACAGACAACGACCAAGCTCATACTGATGGGTCTGGTTCGACAGAATCGAATGATGCCTCTGATCACGGGAGTTCCGGAGACATGCTTGAGTCTACTCGTGTCTTCACGTTCGCTGGTATCACACATACGGCTGTAGATACAAGTGGCAATGTCGTCCTGAATGGTACGGGCATGGACCCAAACGCCGCCGTGACTGCTGCAAGCGATGCTCAGACAATAGCGCCAGGGCAATGGCAGAACTCGCAAGACGGTCCAGCCAGCCTTCTAGGTACTTTGATCTACAAAGCCGACGGTCACACCTTGACCGCGTTGCAAGTATCGGACGCTAGCAATGTCATGTATATTGATGGCGCCACGTTGAGCGTAGACGGTGCTGCAACAACCTTGCACGGAGCGTTCCTAACATTAGCATCGAATGGTCTATTGTTGGATGCATCATTAGTAACTCCGCTACAGACAGCTCCAGCCGGTGGTGCCGAGATTCAGAACATCTTCGGGAGCAAGACAATGATAGCCTCACAAGTCGGCAGTCAAGGCGCGGCAGGCATCCTCGCAATCGACGGCACCACGATCTCGCCGGGCGGGCCAGCCATTACGGAGGATGGCACGGAGCTTAGCGCCGCACCATACGGCCTTGTCGTGGGTGGGACACGCACCCTCCTCTTCGCATCTTCCGCTGGCGACCCAAAGTCCGCCACAATGCAAGCGGTCGTGACTCTGGGTAGCGAAGTCCTTACGGCGATGGCGCCATCCGGACTAGTAGACGACATCGTCATCGCCGGCGCGACGCTTTCGCCGGGAGGTCCAGCTGCCACGATTGACGCAACCGTTGTCAGCGCGGTTTACGATGGACTGGTGGTGGGCGCTTCGCAAACAGTGGCCTTGTCTTCTGCGATGCAGGAACCCATCGCTGAGCAGATAGTAACACTAGGAGGCCAGACCTTTACGGCTCGGACGCAGTCGGGCTCCGCTGGTATAATTGTCGTAGATGGGGTGACACTGTCGCCTGGAGGTCCTGACGCCATTGTCAACGGTGTCGATGTCAGTGTTGGGACCGGCGGAGTCTTGCTACAAGGAAGTCCGGCGACAACTTCCTCAATATCGTCAATGACTTCGCACATACCCGCCGACAGCGTAGGGTTGATAGCGGCAGCAGCAACAGCAGCGAAGACGGCAGTAACGACTTCCGGGTGCGCTGCCGGCGCGGGATGGAACTACGGCCATTGGTTGGCTATGTGTGTTGAACTTGCGTTGTGTCTTTGGTTGTTCGGACGTTGCTAGTCGCCTGTGAAGCATCGTGTAGCCAGTGCGCCATCGAGTTACATTCCATCACTCGGAACTAGCATCCTTCCATTCGGGCGGTGATGAATTAAAAGGCGTGGTAGAAGACTTAATGAACAACGCTAGACCTTTCGTCGTTCAGCAGTGAAGTGCTGGGTGACCTATACAGTAGCTTCGGCAAATGTTGGACAGATAGATGTACTGTCTCGCAAGAGCCCGCTGTTCGAGCAACGTGCTGAGTCGAGCATAACGGAATGGAAGTTGAAGGGTTTGCGATACCTCCACCCAAATGCACTGTTTCGCTGCGGTCATTGGAATGATCGTAACTGCAGTAGCAGCAAGACTGTTCGTTACCGTCGTGCCTTGGCTATGAGAGTGTGCACCTTGCCTGCTCGCTAGTATATAGTGAGGTGGAGGCGAAAAACATACATACATGAGTGTGGTCGTGATCTTGATGGTTTATTCTATGTACTCAACTAATTCGTGTGTGCCATGAACCGAGCCTGGGCACTTTGACTGGATTTGACTAATGGTTGACTCAGTAAGCTGGCTACCTGGGCTGACTTTAATTGAACGCGAATCTCACTTTGCCGGGTACGGAGGCTGCGCCGAACGATTGAACACTACCAACGCAAGGACGTTCTAGGCTCTCGCCGTCATAACTTTGTACAATCGCATTTAACGATCGCGACTCCTCCGAGAATGTCAGAGATCTCGTCAATGTGCAGAATAGCACCTGCATCCAACTCTGTCGAATTCCGAGAGGCTGGAAGCCTCGTTATTCCGGCGAACGACCGCCTCAGCGCATCGTGCATGAACAACACCGGAACGCGCTCTACTCATGGATTCAGTTACTCCACTGGGGTTCCTGAACGCAGACCCACGGCCAACATGTGTGGTCGACCTACGGAAAAGTGAGAAGGGCGGCGCACTTTACATTGAGCTGAGCAATAAAGCGCTGCAAGAGCAAAGTCATCTCCTACACGTTCTCCAGACTTACGATAAGGACGAAGAAGACGACGGTGCAAAGACTACGCTTCGCGCATGGGTAACCAATGATGGTCAGGACGTTGCCGCGTCAGGGTCGTTCGAGTGGATACACGGATATCACTTATTCGGCTATACGATCGACAAGAGGTGGAGGGTGATTCAATGGCCACAAACGGACCACGGCGTGATCAACACCACCTGCGAGATTGGAGCCAGCCATGCAGACGAAGATGCGTCACTTGCGTCTGCTATGAATGAGCTCACTTTCTCCGAGCAAGACCTTAAAGACGCGCTTGCCGAAGGGAATTATGTGACTGAGAAGCTGGCGAGCATACTCGCAATGATCGAGATGATCGATGTCGGCATCTTTGAGTACGACATGAACAGCGTGCTAATCAACGCGAACAACGCCTTCTACAAGCTCAGCGGCCATCCTAGAGAGAGCGCAAAGGAGGAGTATTCGTGGGCGGATTGCGTCTTTGACGAAGATAGAGACGAGATTTATGGACATTGGGATATGCTGACGCAGGGCATTGCAACGACCTTTGAGATGCGGTGGAAGCGGCCTGCGATCTCCATGCTGAATGGTGAGGAAGACCGGAAGGGACAGTGGGTACTGGCGGCTTGTGTGCCGATGCGAGATGAAGACGGCCACATCACCAGCGTATCCGGTTGTATCACCGACATCGCTGCTCAAAAGCGCAGCGAGAGTGACGCATTGAAGAAAGCTGAAGCGTTGGAGCGAGCGCAGGCTAGCCAAAAGCGTTTCAGTCGATTTGCCGAATGCGCCAAGTAAGAGACTTTGCTGAAGCGCACGTGGTAGTACGAAGTGAAGCTAACACGCACGTCTATAGCGTTGGCATTTGGATCTGTAACCTTGACCAGGAGGTGAGCACCGAGACTCAAATTGTGGGCGTTGCGCCGCCGTAAGCTGAGACTTCGTACAGATGCAATACTGCAATCGCGAGTGGTTCGCCGTTACTGGCCATCCTGTCGTGGATTTTCAAGATGTTGTCTGGCCTAATTGTTTAACGGAGGAAAGCCTGGGCTCCGTCGCCAACCATTGGGACACTCTCGTGAATACCAAGGAAGCGGTCAACTTCCCATTGCAACTCCGGCGAGCTTGGAACAATGGGGAGGGTGGGCAAGGACAGGCGTGGGTCATGGCTAGCGCGTACCCTGAGTTGAATGAAGACGGGGAGGTCGTGGCAGTTGCCGGCACTCTGTCCGATATCTCACATCGTACGTTTTGCGGAAGAACATGCGCAGTATCTGATTTCACACGCTGACCCTCATGCTTGGACAGTCAAGTGGGCTGAGAGTGTGCAAAAGCGACGGACGGACGAAGCCATCGAAGCTAAGCGCCAGCAAGAGAACTTCATTGACATTACTAGTCATGAGATACGCAACCCACTCGGCGCAGTAATGCATTGCGCAGACCTGATCCAATCGTCTTTGACGGACATGGCGCACCTATCAGGGACGAACATCTCATGTTTGCCACTGGATCAGCGTTCGCATTACAATGAGCTGCGAGACGGCAGCGTAGAAGCTGTCAACACCATATTGTCGTGCTCGATGCATATGAAGCGAATGATTGACGACATTCTGACCCTGTCCAAGCTTGACTCGAGACTGCTAACTATCACTCCTTCGCCAGTCCGACTGGACCATGTTCTCAAGGACACCACGACCATGTTCGACGTAGACGCACGCAAAGTCGGCGTCACAATGCGGGCTGTCAAAGAGCAGTCCCTGGAAACGTACGCCGTGGACTGGGTCATGCTGGATGCTGGGCGTCTCATGCAAGTGCTCATCAACCTCATCACCAACGCCTTGAAGTTTACAGAGAAAGAAGCGGTACGACTCGTCACTATCAGCATGGGAGCATCTCGAAGTCGACCTTGCGAACGTGACCTTGACGTGGACTTCATACCGGTGAGCACTCTGCGAGAACGCGCTCAGTTCGGTCCGGAGTGGGGAAGCGGAGAAGACATATATGCCTACTTCAAGGTCACCGACAGCGGATGCGGGTTTAGTAGCGAGCAGAGGAATACCATCTTCGAGCGATTCGCGCAAGCCTCCCCACGAACTCATTCCAAGTATGGCGGATCAGGTCTTGGCCTCTTCATAACCCGTGAATTGATCGAGATGCAGGGAGGCGAGATAGGCGTCTCTTCAAGGCTCGGAGATGGTGCCGCCTTCGCCTTCTACATCGCAGCACGCAGGGTCAGTGCGCAAGAGACGGATTCCGGCGCCGCAAACTTGAGAAGTCCGGCACAGGTTGGCTCGAATCCGGCTCGAGTCCGCTACACGATACTCGTTGTTGAAGACAACCTCGTGAATCAGAAGGTCCTCCGCAAGCAACTAGAAAAGCTAGGCCACGAAGTCCATGTCGTCTCTCATGGCGGCGAGGCCTTGGCGTTTCTGGAAACCACCTCGTCCTGGGCGGGTAACCCTAGTAGCCCGATTTATCTTTCGGTTGTGCTCATGGATATTGAGATGCCTGTTATGGATGGAATCACCTGCACACGCCGGATCCGAGAGGCTCAGGCTCGAGGTGCTATTGAAGGGCACTTGCCTATTATTGCAGTGTCTGCGAACGCGCGAGACGAACAGGTTCATCACGCTATCGAATCGGGGATGGACGATGCGATTAGCAAGCCTTTTAGGGTTGTGGATCTCATTCCCAAGATCGAGCGTTTAGCCACGGTATGGGTGGCAGATGCGGGTTGAATGCCATGGCTGTCATTTCCGTAGCGCGAAGGCGTGTAGGGTTCTAAGTGGTCTCACCACGATCCTGGCTGTCGACAGCTCTTGAGTATTGGTAATACCATTGGCAGGTTGGCAAAGCGCTCCAGCTATCGAACAGGCGGCGACGTCATCTACGCTACACCTGTACTGTTCGAAGGAGCTACGTCACATTAGCTGTGAGTGAGTCACACGGCATAATGTTGGGGATCCCACACAGAGGGGACAGCGCACTGGATCTGGTAGACTGAGGCTGTTAACCTACGCAGAGTAACACAGAAAAGAAGCGAAGTAAGCCTCCCGATTGGGGGATGGGGAGCGCTAAGACCCTTTTCAACGCTGGAGCCATATGCAACCGTTTTATGCGAAACGTTGTTTGTGTTACAATGTAACGCGTGATGCGTGATGTATCTTGTACCGAGTGGTACATGACAGAGATCAGCATGGATACGCGAACTTCTTGTAATCCAACTCACAAGAGCGTAGTCCATGTCGACCAAAGGTTCCCGGACCGGCGGAGGTAGCTTTCCAAGCAGAACGGCAAACTGTCTCAGTAGATCTGCATTGACATGCCACGTCCAGACAGTTACGCTTCCAGATGATTCGTCGAGCAATCTTCTGGCCCCCAACTCAACCCGATAGCTCGGTGTCACTCCAGCGCTGCTGAGCTTGCAACACACCGGAAGCGACTCATCCGATCATGAGCTTTGGCAGCAAAGGAAAGCTCCCAGGCGTTGATACAAGCGTCTCCAATCGTTATATCCATCACACTTGCTTTAAAAGCGGGCTCTAGCCTCGACGTTTCCAGTTCCAGTCACGGACCAAGAGATTATACAACCAGCGCAATGACGATGCGTCTTCTGAACACGACGACATTCGCACTCAGCAACATGTCATCGATCGAGGACCAGAACTCTTGGGGATTACCTCGTTACGCCATTCTCTCCCACCGCTGGATCGAACTCTCAGACGGCGGAGAGATTACCTTCTCCACTCTCGATGCAACCGTGCTCAAGGCCGATGGATTGCGCGACCCTGAGGCCAGAAAGGGAGACTCTTCAGCGAAGATCAGGGGTGCCTGTGAGAAGGCGAAGGGACACGGCTTAGATTGGATCTGGCTCGACACGGTCTGTATCGACAAAAGCAATAGCGCGGAGCTGGATCGAGCTCTCAACTCGATGTTCCAGTGGTATAACGAGGCAGTAGTATGCTACAGTTACCTTCTGGATGTCGTAGCGTCTACTCCCGGACCAAGCATGTTCAGAAGAGAGAAGGCACCAACGACGGATTCGGAGTGGTTTGAACGCGGATGGACATTGCAGGAGCTCTTGGTGCCACAACATATGATATTTTACGACAAGAACTGGCAGCAGATGGGCACGAAGACGAGCCTTGCGGCTCACCTCGAAAACCCTACCCATATCAGTGCAGAATACCTCAACGGACGAGCAAGCTTTCTGGACGCGAGCGTTGCCACAAAGATGAGTTGGATGGCAGGCAGGACGACGAAGGAGGTCGAGGACATTGCGTACAGTATGCTCGGGATCTTGAAAGTCAGCATGACACCTCAATACGGCGAGGGCATCGGCGCATTTGCTCGACTCCAAGACGCCATTATCACCAGCGCCTCGTCTTTCGATGAATCCATATTCGCCTGGAGGATCCCGTCTGACAACGAGCTGCGATGCTACAGGAAGACGAAGAAGAGAGATGGCAACGTTGTCTCAATGCTGCAATGGAGATGGAGTCCTTCCGATCGTTGCTGGGGTCTGCTCGCACCGTCACCTGACTGTTTCCGGGAGTCCCGCGACATGGTTGTTCTCGCCGACAAAGCGACTCCAAGGCTTCGCGGCGGGTTTCAGCGGACGAATCAAGGCGTGCACCTGGCATTGCCTTTCAAAGAGACCAAGACGATGATGGGAACAGACAAAAAAGAGATCATCTTGCCGCTCAACTGTTGGATGTCTCGGGAGGGAATGAAGATTGGCCTGAAGCTGAAACGGACATCGAAAGCGGATACTGCATGGAGACGAGAAGGATGTGACCGTCTTGAACCAACCAAGGCAAGGAGCATCTAGCAGCCATAGCTCGCATGATGTGGGCTGACCGTGACCCTTCCACAGTTATCGATCGGTACTAATCGCAGCTCATTTGGAATCGACCAGCAAATAACGGGTGCGGTGACGGTGCAGCAACCACCGTTACCTCCGAGGCCAGACCCATCGACGGCTACGAGTGTTAGGTCTTAATGAGCACTTCCACAAAATAATGGTAGATTGGGTGGGCAGCCGTTGCATTTCTTACGCGGCGACATGTTACGAGTCCTGGATGTTATAGGGCCTCAGCTCATACACTCGTACTCCTCCGATCCTTACGCCGCTTCCTAGACCCAAGATCAATTAGAGTAGTAACGTGTCTGCCTCTTCGACGGCAACAACGTCTTCTTCTTGGTCAATACCTCCTCTAACAACCAACTCACACCCGTGGTTATGGAGATACCTCCCCCATTCGCCCCCCGCTTAGATCCGATACCGGAACTCTAGCCTGGTGGGGTTGCCTCCAATGCCGCTTCGAGAGAGCGACAAGCTTTTTGACCACTACTGTGCGTTTCCTCGGAAGATGGGGAGTTGGGTTCCGGCGCGGATTGGCTCAGCTCTACAAACATGGCGAAACCTGTATTTTCATGGAGAAAGAAAACTATCGAACTCTCACAAAGACTCCCTACAGTCGTCGCTGATTCTCAGGCATAATTCAGATATGTCGACCTCAACGAAGCCTCCTTACGACAAGGAGCTGGCCCCCATTCTGCCTCAGCTCCTGGCCCAGCTCTCGATGCCTTCGGAGCTCCACGTTGACATGCTTCCAAAATTGCGGTCGACGCAGCAAGTTACTGCTCAAGATGTGATCGGAAGTCGGCCGGTGGAGTACGAAGAACTAACTATCTCTGGTCCCAATGGCGACATCCTGATCGCCATCCTCCGACCTACAAACTCGAAAGCAAAACCGAACGGTCGATCTGGCATCTACAACATACATAGCGGAGGCATGATAATGGGAAATCGCTACACTCTACTTGAGGAAAGCCTTGATTGGGTCGTGGAATTCGACGCCATCTGCATCACCCCCGAATACAGGCTCGCACCAGAGCATCCAGATCCAGTTCCGGTAGAAGACTGCTATGCTGTCCTGCAGTGGATCGGCACGCATCTGGAGGAATTGGATATCAATCCCGAACGACTGATGATTGCGGGTGCTTCGGCAGGCGGCGGTCTCGCTGCAGGGGTGGCGCTCCTCGCTCGTGATCGCGGTGGACCAGCTTTGTGTGCCCAAGTGCTGCAATGTCCTATGCTCGATGATCGTTGTACATCAATCTCCGCTAAGCAGTTCTCCCGAGGCGGCTTGTGGGATAACCAGACCAACATCACTGGGTGGACAGCACTACTCGGTGATCGGCGAGCAACAGACTCGGTTAGCATCTACGCGGCGCCAAACAGAGCAATTGATCTGACCGGTCTGCCCCCGACCTTCATCGATGTAGGGTCTGCGGAGGTGTTCCGTGATGAGGATGTGCAATTCGCTTCCAAATTGTGGGCGTGTGGCGTTGAGGCAGAGTTACATGTCTGGCCTGGAGGGTTTCATGGATTCAGTGGCCTAGTGAAAACGCAAAAACTTTCTCAACTTGCAATCCAATCTAGGAATGCTTGGGTGAAGAGGATGTTGCTGCAGTAAAATAGTCTAATCAAACGATAGTGACGATACAGAGTGTGTATTTGAGGTATCTGATTGTCTTTATTTTGTATCACTGATCTTATTTCATCTAGCTGTACTGTCGCCAGTGGCCTCAACAGTCAAGCAGTTAAGTAATTGAGGTGCTCCCCGCATTGCTTGACTGATTCGTAACCTAAATCTTAATTGCTTGAATGACTTAAATCTAGCTAAAGATCACTTGATTGACCTAACTGCTTATGGCCTAAGCGAGATTTAGCAGAGATCTACCTCTAAAAAAGGCCCTATTTTAGGGGTATCAAGTAATGTCAAGTAACTTGACTATTTTCAAGTCAAATCTTTGACTGACTGACCTCTAAACCTCCAAAATTTTGCTTAACTGACTAAATTAGTCAGTCGAGCAGTCAAGCAATTATAATCTTGCATGACTGTTGAGGCCACTGACTGTCGCTAATTACACTTAGTCGATGACATGGCATCGTAATGTTTGCGAGTCGCTGAATGCGCATCATCAGACCTTCCACCCTAAAGGATCACTCTGGCACTTTACGCGCAACACTTTTCCAAAAGTCACACCTTACACCCCGTCCATCTTCCCACGTGAAGGCGTTCCCGCTCGTGATGTTGTTCTGCAACCCCGGGCCGGCGAAGATAGTCGTGTTAACGGGTGATAATACCTCAATCCCAGCCTCCGTCGCAGTGCCGCCCGTCTGATTGAGGTCCAAGAGGTAAGGGTTAGCAATTGTGTATGCCGACCAAGTGGACGCAGCATTCTCAGTAGCTGTTACGTTGGAAGAAGAGCCAACCGCAATAGAATTGGAGATCTGAGGGGTTTCTTGCGTGATGAAGTTGGCCCATATCGCTGCAGATCAATAAGCATGGTTTCTGAGCTTAAGAACACACTTTCATCGGTGCGGACGTACTCTGAAAAGCGCGTTGGAAGTCAACCCCAAGATACGGCGTTGCACCCAATGCCCCGAAGTAACCCGCCACATCCGACCCATGTGTGGCCGGGAGGACGCTGAACTGGTATTTGTAAGACTTGCGTTCTGGTCCAGAGTAAGCTTCTGCCATCCAATACGTGGGGCATACGAATGTTAGCTCCGCATAGATGTTCTGCGCTACGTTAATGCACTGGTGACAATTGCGGCAGAGCAGAACGTACGTTGGCCCGCTGTTGCTGCCCGGTGGCTAAGGAGCTTTGGTTCAGCGCACTGGGTCCACTGGTGCCCGCAGTTGCGAAATCGGTACTATGGAGCATGTCGACGTCTGGGTAATAAAGTAGGACCTTGGCGATGTCATCTTCACTGAAATCAGGCAAAGTATTGCGTAGCCAGGTGAGGAAGGCCGACTGCGAAACGATATCTTGGGGTGTAAAGAGAGGTCCTTCATCTGGATACGTACGTCAGCTTCGTCGGTCTGTCTCATGCCCTACTGCGTGCGGGTAGTGTCGCAGCATGGTGACACGTACTCGCATTGTTTCCAACAAGTAAGTTGCGGCCATTCACACGCTTCTCAAGCAGTTGGTCGCTTGGTGCGTCTTGAATGAAAACGCCGTCGGTCACAGGCAGAAAGACCCAGGTACCATATGTTGCTTGGGCGGTTACGGCGACTGAGGCGTTCTGCAGTGTCGCAACATCTTTCGACACCAGGCAGTCGAAGAGCGTATTGGAGACATTGCCGTAGGCCTCCAGAGCACACCCAGATTCATGGGCGAATGCATTGTAGTCTTGTGTCGGAACCCAGTCGTTATACTTATATTGCTTTGGAAGATATGGCGAGGCTGCGATCGTGCTACGGAACAGTGAATCTCCTAAAGATCCACCGTATGCCATATCTTGTAACATAACACTCCCTGCTCCAGCACTCTCGCCGGAAATGGTGACGGCAGAAGGATCCCCGCCGAATTGCCTGATGTACGTCTGTACCCAGTGAAGAGCGAAAAATTGGTCCAGCAAGCCAGCGTTCGCGACACCCTTCCTGACGACCTCATCAGAAGCGAGGAAGCCGAATGCACCGAGCCGGTACTGTATCGAAACAGTGATAAACTTGTTGCCAGTCGTGGTGAGTAGAGGAGTGAAGTCGGTCTGACCATTGCCAGAACCATATCCACCACCGTGGATCCAGACTAAGACCGGAAGATTTGTCGCATTAGCTGGGCTTTGGACATTAAGAAAAAGACAGTCTTCTGACGCTTCAGATGTGGCTGCACCGAGTTCAAATGGTGAGTTGTCACCAATCTGGTTGCATACGGGTCCATACGTATCAGCTTGGATGGTCGAGCTGCGGTTCTGAACTGGAGCTTGAGGTCTTTGCCAACGTAAAGAACCGGTTGGAGGAGCAGCGAAACGGATTCTGTGAACTTGTCAGCCGGGATGCAACTACTAGATGTCGCGAACCACGGTTGGTCTTACCCTCTCCATGTGTTTATGCCTGTGGTCGAATTGGCAAAGCCTTGGTAGATTTCATATCCCAAATCAATTGCCAAATCGGAGCTTGTACTGCTTTGCCTTTTGCTCAACGCATCTTTGGAAGGCTGCGATTGGGGCAGAGCCGCTACCGTGGACCAGATAGAGACTGCGCTCACTAGGAGCGACGACAAAAACATGATGTCTGTTGATTGACAACAATGGCACCAGAGCGTTTCGAGAGGGGCAGACTGTGGCCTTTAACATCTCATTAGAGTACCTCCCTCTACTGATCCGTTTCCGTTCGGGCGCGGATTGCGGTTTGCCTCGGTCTCACCGTACCCTCGCACGTCCATCCTTGGTCAGGCTTGGCTTCATTCTTGAACCTTAAGAAACGGGGATGTGATCGGCTTTTAGATGTGTCGCCAAGTAGTGATCGCGATCGAACGTGCAACAAAGTGCTTAGTGACTGTAGCACCTTCCGCTCGGTAGATACGTGAAGCTCACTGGCGTGATTGATAAATGTTGCGCACATTGTCGTCCCTCAGTCTCCCATACCGATACCTTTTGAGGGACGGAAGACTTACAGATGAGGATCCGTGATTGCATAAACTCCAAATAACAGCATCCGCATAAGCGCAAAACTTTAGGATATAGCGTCGGTGCCGACTCGGCTTGCTACATTCTGGAGAAAACACTCTACGATCAATAGTACGGAGCAATGGGTATCTTTAGTC
>Ga0058704_10000554_pt1 | contig 19107 bp, 17 predicted proteins | sample AgamicMgSfe_FD_71363 | JGI IMG/M metagenome (GOLD analysis project Ga0058704, IMG submission 71363) | Agave microbial communities from Guanajuato, Mexico - Mg.Sf.e | ecosystem: Host-associated > Plants > Phyllosphere > Phylloplane/Leaf | place: Guanajuato, Mexico | collected 2012-05-30
GAATAGGCTGGGATTGGGGGCGAGGGGGAACAAGGAAGGGGAGCGGCCGGGGAGTGGGTTGAGGATGGAGGAGGAGGCGGAAAGCCCGGAGAGTGTGGAGAGTGTGGTTGCGCCCGTCGCAGCGGCACAGGGTGGGGCGGAGGAGGAGAGGGACAGGGAAGATGAGTTTGAGGAGAGGCCTGGGACGGCGATCCATTCGCCAATGGTGGAGAGGAAGGAGTGGAAGGCGGATGGGGAGTGAGTTCTGGGAGGAAAGAAGGAAGAGGGAATCACGGGGGGGGGTTAATGTCTTTTCAAATCGCGGTTGAGATTGGCGGATTGTTGTGCGGGGCGCGTTCGAGCAAAACATACTGTAGTCTGGGCGTTTCAAGTTGCCTTTTCGAATCTCGAGCGGGTGGGATTATTATGCGTTGTAGCGGTTGCGCTCTTTCATATGGTCCTGCATACGCTGGCGGTTGTTGAGGTAGACACGGCTTCATCGGAATGGATGCCGGTACTCTGAGTTAACGCTTGACGAATGTGCGCTTTTCGCCAGGCTTCTCATTTCATCCTGTTCTTCGGAAAAGCAAGCATTCGCCAACGCCCCATGTTTTCGACGACCGGTTCGTCCATCACGCCCCTACAACCGCATGCCGCCCAGCGACATGGCCTCGAATCGTAAGTTTAGATCCCGCCACCTGTTGTTCAAAACCAATGTCAGTATCACATTCCCAATTCACCACCCTCTCCCTTCTCGGAACTTTGACGAGAGAAGGGATAGGATCATGACGAACCCGACCTCGCCGGCGTCACGTGAAACGTCTCGGCGTTCCGCTTCCGTTCCTCGTCCTGTCGCCAGCGGACCGCGAGGAAGGAGCTTAGGAGGGCGGTGGTGCTGAAGAGGGCGACGTTGCGGCGGCTAGAGGTGTCAACGAAGGGTACGATTGTACATGGAAGCTGGCTTCCATTGTGAGGTCCTAGGGGGTCAGACTGACTTGATGTAGCGTTCCCATGCCATGTTTGCTGGACTTGTGATGTCGATTGGGCTTGTTTGGGTAGGATGGGATGGTCCGGGGGGATCTGGTCGTCGGCTTGGCTGGATATTTGACCTTTTGGATGTCGAGGATATGGTAGATGGAGATGTAGTTGACAATGTCTTTGGGACAGAATGTATTGGTGTTGACTGCGGTCGAGTGTTTGCACGTGGTTCCCCCCCTGCCCCACTGCGGTCGAGCTCTCCCCACACTCGTCCCTGCTCCACCTTTCTTTAGCAGGCGGCGGGTGATCGGCGGCAAGCATCGAATCTGGATAACGCCGGCGCCAAGACGACGGATCGAGGCGGTGGTTCTCCCGACATAGAGTCTGGGTCTGAAGGCATCAAACAAGGCGAAACATCCAGCAACATTTGCATTTACACCACCACCTCTCCAGACATCTCATCGGCGAGCATTTCAGCCTTATCCGTAGTTGATCCAAAGATATCGCGACCATGGCCTCTGGATCCGCCCCAGCGACGCCCCTGCTGTACTCCTGCATCGCCTACCACAACACCATCCTCGCCGAACATACCGCTACCGCCGTCTCCGGCACCTCCGGCCTCGCCTCCGTCATCCTCCCCAAGATCCAGCACGATGCGCCGCAGAAGCTCACATACACCCACAATCAAAACTTCATCCACTACATCGCCGACGCCGCGCCCTCGTCCAGCAACCCGGACGGCCTCAGCGCCGCTGGCCTCACGTACCTCGTTGTCGCCAAAGCTGATCTCGGCCGCCGCGTGCCGTTCGGGTATTTGGTCGAGATCAAGAAACGCTTTCTCAAGGAATACGATGCCGAGCGCACGACCTTCAGCTCGCTGCCGGCCTATGGCGCCGCGGCGTTCAACGCGCAGCTCAAACAGTTGATGGTGGACTACGGCACGACCAAGGCCGGGCAAAACGATGCCTTTGCGAATGTGCAAAACGAGATTGACAACGTGCGCGGGATCATGACGGAGAACATCGAGCGGGTGTTGGAGAGGGGCGAGCGCATCGATTTACTCGTGGACAAGACGGATCGGTTGGGAGGCAGTGCGCGGGATTTCCGCGTCAGGAGTCGAGGGTTGAGGAGGAAGATGTGGTGGAAGAATGTGCGGCTGATGGTGCTGCTGGTGGTGGTCATTGTGTTCCTGGTGTATTTGTTGGTGGGCTTTGGATGTGGATTGCCTGGTAAGTCATCATCGCTGGAATTACGTCACGAGACCACGCTGACTTTCTTCCAGCTTGGGGCAGGTGTGTCGGTCGGTGAGAATGCACATGCAACGGTGCTGCGTTTCTGGCGTTCCAGCGACTTCCATATCTTTGTTGTATCATATACTGCAGATCATGCACTGTCACCCCATCCAAGCATCTCCTCCATTCTGTATTGCCAGTCAGCACCGACTTAACCCCGTACGTCTTCAAGAAAAGACACTCACCTCTGCTGCATTGTCCTGCCGTCCCCACCCTCCAGCAACCCTCTCTCCTCAATCTCCCTCACCATCTCCACAAACTCCTCCTCCCCGGTCTCCGCCCTCTGTTTGAAATCTGCCAAATTCTCTCGCATCCACTGCACATCCCCTCCCGCCGGCGGCAGCGTGAACCCCGCCTCCATCCCCCCAATAATATCCCCCAACAAAATCACCGACCGCAAACTCGTATCCGGCTCCGGCTCCGCCCTCCTCACCTTCGGCAACCCCTTGCCCACAATCTCCCCCCACACCGCATCGATCTGCCGACTCAAATCCTCCCAGTCCGCCTGCGTCCGCGTCGGTCCGCTGCGCACGTTCGCCCGGATGTGGTTCCCGCTTCGACGACGCCCACCGATGTATGTTTCTGTCTCGGACACGTCGGTGAAGGTCACGTTCACGAACATGCTCGGCGTGGTGAATTTGGTCGAGTGGATGCGCGTGATGGCGCGGGCGAGGTCGTCTTTTTGAGAGGCGGTCATGGGGATGCTGTGCTCCACCGTGTAGAGAGGCATGGTAGCGGGCTTGGCTGGGAGGGATTCGGGGGTGGTAGTTGCGAGACGTGAGGAAGGGCGATGTCGTGGTTGAATGCCTTGTCGCTCCTCCAGTATCGGATAGACGGATGTGGATCTCCGTGCCTCGGTCCCGCATTTCGGTGCATGCCGATCACGGATGCGGGGAATACGCGGGGAAAGCTTACCTCAACCCCTTCATCAACAACACGGGAACGAAACTCTGCAGTGGCTCGATAAGAAGTATCCAGTCGCAGCGCCGTCTTCGAAACCGACCAGCTTGGCCAGACGTGAGCGTCCGGAATATGCACACCATCGGACAGTACATCTTCGACTGATCTGATCCGCAACCTGAGCATGGTCAGGATCAGATCACGTCCGAATTCGAAATCATCGACATCGATCGGCCTCCGCTCTGTAATGCTCTGACTTATACTTTGGAAGCAGATAATGTGTAGAACTCCAAATCCCGGACAGATCAGTCGGGTCAAGAGGACCAAGAAGCGCGAAGAAGGAGGTTTCCTACCAGAGACCTTAAGGCGGTGAGGTGCAATGGCCAGCGTTTGTCTATATTCCCGAATCTTCACGCCGCCCTGTATAAACTGGTTACTAGGCCTCCAGGTGCATATGCATTACAGCTTGAGACAACCCATCCCGAACAGTTGGACAAGACACTACTGATCGTAGCTGCGGAGAAAGGTGATTGGCGCGCTCGCTGTACGGACGTGAATAAGAATCGGCGCAAACGTGCTGGCTCGTGACAGGTTTGGCGATACCGCTTTCCATGATGCCGCGGAAAATGGACATCACGATGCGTGCGAGTGCCTTCTGGACGCAGGCTCTGATGACGGTGCCCTCGACGACAAGGGTCGAACACCTCGCGAGTGTGCCTTGAAAAACCGGTGTTTCACCATCTAGGCTCCATTTGCTCGAGAGCCACTCACACGCCTGATCAAGAAGCCTTTGACCACGCTCATGGGTCTCTGGGAGGACGTGTTATGCATTGATCAAATTAACCTGGCCGGGCGATCTGCTCAGGTGTCGGTCATGGATCGCATATTTGGCAGTGCTGACATGGTGCTGGTCTAGTAGGGTCCGGAAGACGAAGCTACCGAGCAATAACGCACACACATCGAGTTCGCCAGCCAAATATACGAGGCAATGACGAAGGAACAAAGACATCCAGTGAACTCTGCGTAGAGTCGAACCCTTCCCCAGCCTTTAGTGTCGCTCTTCGAGCGGAAATACTTCCAGCGCATCTGGATCGTGCAGGAAATCGCCCTGGCGAACCACTCAATGTTGCTGTGTGGCAATCACTACATGTCCTGATTTCATTTTTCTCGCGCGGTCCGATCTCTGCAATCCACATTACAATCCTTAGGCAACAGCCTGTCCTGATCAGCCAAGGTACAAGCGTGTCCTGGTCCTTGGTTGGACAGGCGTTCAACGCCAGGAATGATCCCCTCAACCGATTGAGGATGGCTGTTTGGCTCTTAAATCTGCTTGATGGGTGTCGACCATATTCAAAATTGACTCTGTCAGAGGTGATGTTCAGGACTTGGCTCTTCCAAGTTACTGAATAGCGCGACAAACTCTACGCCATCATCAGCCTTGCGAGCGCTAAGCTGATCTACTAGTACTCATTGCCTGATTAACCAACGCCTACACATCGTCTCTACACCTCCGTGACGTCTTGGTGGGCTTAGAGACGTGATAGCATGGGCTGCGTGGTTTCTCACCCCCTGGATTTCTTGCCTTCTGCGGTCCCTTCTCCCAACAAGCATATCGACGGTTTACCGTCTTGGGTGCCCAACTTTACACTTGATGCATTTCCTATCTCGTACGCTTACAACGAATAGTCGCTCGAAATCAAATCTGCAGAAGGCCGAATAGAATGGCATAAGATTGTGAACACCACTAGTGAATCATGACACGATGGTAATGTTCCCTTATGAGTGCAATCATTCCCTTGCCCGAGTAGCTACGCTTATCGACGGTAAGCTTGTATAGGATAAGTTTGAGCGAACGAAAACCCGCAGATGGAAATGGTGACAGACCTTCTCGGAGAACCTAAGAGACATAGCGTCCCGAACAAGATCTTTTCCCTCGTAGAACTCAAAGTAGCCACGCTCGTCATTCTTGACAGAGACGATGCGCACTCTACACGCGAGCTTTAACTGCTGTCTTACTTAGCCAAACTCCCGTGCGCGTACCCTCACACTAGTCGAGGACGAGGCCAGACACTCACACGAACACAGATTGGCAACTAGTGGTATGTAACTACCTAGATGACGAAGCCGAGTCACGGGACTTCATCACGAAAGCCACAGCCACCATATTGTTAGATCAATTTCAAAGCGGATTGCAGGGTCTCGTCGTGGAACGAGCCTGAAAGCTAGAAGGGGACGATTCGGATTTTACGAGAGGTGAGCTTGAATTGTCCTGTCCCAACGATACTTTAATCGTAGGCGAACATGTCGAACCAATCAGAACAGCCCCGAATACGACACTTCATTGTCTTGCTCGTGCGTTTGTTCCCGTTTTTTCTCTTGCTCGTGCCTTTGTTCTGACTCCACCCTGGCCGGTAATGTAGAACGTCTCGCAGGGTGCTCGTGGAGCCTGTGACCGATAGGATAACGCACAAGTCGCGGAAAAGGAGCGGAGCTGGCCGGTTCCGGTGGCGTTTTCGTTGGTGGTGTTTGGTGCAGTACCGTGCGTGATATGGATGCTGGATGGTATTGATGGCTTGTGTTCGTCGACCCCCTGTTATCCCCCGATCGAACTCCTTGCTGAGTCGCTGCGAAATGCGCCAGGATCTTATCACTCGACTGCTCCGAAAGCTCCAGATCCCGGTGCTGAAGTGATATGTCGGGTATGAATCCATACTCGTCTAGCCTAGCCCCTATCCCTACGACGCTTTGTTGCGCATCGTCCTCGAATGTTGGCTCTGGCATTTCGAAAATGTCTTTGACAGTTTGTACGGCGACACTGCTAGCACTACTGGATTTCCCGTTAGGCCTGGCATTATCCACATCATCTTGTGGCCATGGCAGCATGTACAATGCCAGGTTGCGGAGATGCTTGCCAATGTGAGCTTCTAGCTCGTCGGAGGTACTGCCACAAAATGGACAAGCCTTGAAGGTTGGGCCCCGGGCGCGTGCGCAGCTCCGCGCGATCGCGGATACTCGACTCTCTGGGAATTTGCCAGGGTGCTTGGTCTTCATATGCTCGATGAGATCCTCCTGGCAGAGAAATTCTACCATCGTGTAGTGGTTTTTGGCGCGACAGTACCACTTCGTGAAATGGCAACTGCGCATATGAGCCATCCATTCCCTGCTAGAAGCAAACAAATCGATAGGGCCATCACACTCGTCTGCCAGACAAACATATGGATACAAATCCAGTCCGACATGGTTCCTAGCAACAGTCAGTATGGCCTTCGCGAGAGTAGATCTGGTCAATCGGAGGGAAATCGACCGGTGTACTTACGCCCAGCTGACAGTATCACGAGCGAGGGCACTCGGCAGGACTAAATGGCAATATATGCAGGTGAAAATCTCTTGCGAAAAGACCTTGGCTGGTGGCGTGGGAATGAACGCCTGGCTATGTTCGCCCATTGGACTTGTCCTAGATATTCGCGACGGTATTGTGGTCGTACGTAGTAGCTCGTCCTCTATTGTAGGTGCGCTGATCCTGGACATCGTCGCTTCAGTGTTTTCCGCTGGTGAGGCTAAATCAGTACTTAGCGAAGACGGCCGCACTGTAGGTTCTGAAGGTACTGCCTGTAGTGAATCATCCGACTTGGTCGCTGCATTCAGCTTGATCTTCCCATCCCGAGATCGCACTGACGGTATGCACATTGGTCTTTGCTTCTGTCTGTAGTGGCACAGTTTTCGACGCAGGACCATGGACTCGACAATCCGATGTCGAAGGGATTGATGCAGGCCATCATACTGGCGCGTGAGGAACCACGAGTAAAAGTCTCTGAGTCCTTCAACCCGAAATTCCTCACCATCGAACTCGTAATCTTTTGCTCTCCTGTTCTGAGTCGCAAAACTTGCCTTCTTGACCAGATTGGACAACCTATGGAGCCAATCGATGCTACGGCGAACGGACTGCAGAACTCGAGCTGTAGTCCATGTCCAAGTCGGAGGAACATTGAGGTCATCAGGCTTCCGATCGCTGTACGGATCCACATGCTGCCCCTGCTCCTTTTCAACGGCGTTCGCTGCGTCTGTTATAGCTGATGGTAGCCTCCAAGAAAGGTCTTCCACGGTGGGCTGCCGCGTTATCGCGGAGCTTTCGTCATGGTCCAAGTCGGAAAAGGCCTCCATAGGAGCATCTGGTGGAGACTCGGTGCAGAAGAGGGGCAAGCGTGAGAGTCGCAACAGGCGGCTACGAATGAGAGACAACTGCGCAAGAAAGTCATCAGTGCTGTCGTCTAGTCCGCGGAGTCGAAAGTCCAACGATGACTGCGCTTCGGCGAAAACACCGATATTGGACGCCCACAGTATGTATCTCTCATACTCTCTCAGAACATCATCTCGAGTCACTGTATCGTGGCTCTGCTGTCGGACCGAGGTTTCACGAGAGAGGAGATCTCGAAACAGATCGTCGCAAGCGAGCGCATGCTGGCCAATGCTGGTCAGTTGCTGGCTGGAACCGATATTGTGGGCGTCACCAAGTTCGGCCGTCCAAGCTTCTGACGAAAGGATCTGGTGTCGCAAAGCGTAGAGCCGCCAATGTGGCCCGCTACAAGAGCACTACTACTCGTCAGCAGCTGATGAGTCGTCCTTACGATATCGTGAATTCTTTTTCTCGCCCTTGTTCGTCTGGATACAATCACCTTGGGTCCATCCTTGCAACGACATCATCATTCAGCAACCCTTCAAGCACGTTGGCAAGTTCCCCAATCTGCTTGCCGTAGGAACTTGCTGCTCTTTTGCTCTTTATCGCTAACAGGTGGCCAGCGATTGCCGTTGCGGCGCCACCAAACTGTGCCATGAACTCATGGTGTGGATCGTCAGGAGGTACCGTGTCCCTCGTGCGCTTCGCTGTCTGGACCAGGATAGGGAGTGTTTTTAACAAGACTCTAAGGGTGTCCGCAACACTCGACGGGCTGACTTGGCAGAGACTCGACCGCTGCGAGTCCTCACCTGTAGCGGAAGAGGATCGATCCGGAAGGTTGGGACCTTTCTCGAGGGGATCAGCCATGCCGTTGAGTAATGTTTGCCCCAAGGTGTCGGGTACTATAGTAATATAAATGTTGTAGACGAACGAGGCCGATGGTCAGGTATCCCATGAACGCCGTGACGTATCCCTTTGAGACCTTTCCTTCGCTCTGATTGTGCAAATGCGGATGTCCTGACCGTCGGACCGGACAGCTTTCACGGCTACCCTGAGATCCTTGAGCTTGGGGTGATTTTCCTAGAAATCCACATCGGTCAGAGTTTGGACTCTTATCTCGACAACGAGACGGAAGTCACAACAGAGGATGAACTGTTTGCGGCCGCCTGCGAGGCTTTTCAATGTGAAAAACAAAACATCATGTCGCTAGGTTTTAGGAGTGCGATTGCGAAGTGCCTCGAGGTAAGCTTCGATCTAGGTAACGGCAGCTCTAGTCAAGCGACGCGAAAGTGGCTCTTCAGCGAGGTTATTGAACCAATTGAGCTCGAAATGCAGCGAAGCTTCAGTGTTTGCAGCGAAGCTTCAAAGATATTATATCGATGGACCGACTAGATGAGCAGGCAGAGAGCGAGCTCGATCTCGCAACTCGCAAACGAAGGTTTGCTTCAGTCAGACGCCGCTCTCGGTGAATGAATCTGCACATATGTCGAGTGTTGCTTCGCAAAGCCTTGTGCTGTTGCCGCAGGACGATGCGGCCAAGAACAACAGAGAAGCTTCCACCATTGTGAGTCCAGGGGGTGTTTTCACGAGAAGGTGCGTCTCAAGCTCGCTCACGTTCTTTCTCGTCAGCGCTGATCAGCTTTTCAGAGCGGACATCAAGTCATCAGAAACTTGGCTCGGAAGACTAGACCTCGTGGTGAATGTCATGAGGGCTCGCAAGAAGCTGAATGTTACCGACGATACGTACAAACGAGTCAAAGTCGCGGTCCTCGACACAGGGCTCAACGCGGACCATGGAGTAGCAGACGAAGTCCAATACAAGGATTTCGTAGATCAGAGTCAGCAGGAAATGAGTGATAATACATCGCATGGCACAACATCGGTGGATCTTATCCTGAAAGCCTACGCGGAGGTCGACTTGTTCGTGGCGAGGGTGTTCGCAACAGACAATACGGATGGGACGACGGAGCCTTCTCAGATGGCACAGGTGAGCACGATTGACGCTGGCGTCTTTCATTCTGGGTGGTGCTAACGATTGCAAGGCGATTGATTGGGCGATTGACAAAGAAGTTGACATCATTAGCATCTCAGCAGGGTTCGTAGACGATGATCATCATCTTCGTGAGGCCATCCGCAGGGCAAACGCAAAGAATGTCCTCACATTCGCTGCCGCATCGAATTGGGGCAATCTTGAGGCCGGTGTCGCGTATCCGGCTAGGATCAAAGATCACGTGTTTTGCATCTTTTCCTCGAATGGCGCTTTAAAGGCAATGTCATCCGCCATGAACCCGGAGCCACGGAAAGGCGCTGATAATTTCGCCGTTCTTGGTGAAGACATCGATCTCGACCCGGGTTTGCCACCGGTCAGTGGTACGTCGGTGGCTACAGCGCTTGCGGCGGGATTGGCGGCTCGGATCCTGGATTTTGCGAGGCACACGGACAGTCGTGCTGCGGGCTGCAGTGCAGAGCAGCTCGGTACAAGAGCCAGCATGAGAGCTGTATTCGAAAGGATATCCATGCAGAACCAGAAGTTCAAATGCATAGCACCGTGGTTGCTTTGGGAGCATGGCGCCAGAGCAAACGAGGAGCTCGAGGCTACAAGGCGGACGGGGCAGCCTAGCAGAACCCACGTACACTGGGTACTGGCAGATGCCCTCCGTCAGATGGAATGACTCTTTCATGGTCGTTCTCGCGCGGCTCGGTCAATCAAATCACAAAGGCTTGATCCAATCCCTTGTCCTCAATGACCGTGAATCCCTCGAGTCCCTCCTTGGCCACTATGTCTGTGACATCTACTTCCTCACCTCCGGAATTGAAGATAGCTCTCCTAGAGTATGTTTCGATTGACCAATCTGTGCTCAGCAAGCTCTTGTGAACTTTGGCGAGACGGACGGCCCAAATGAAATCAGTGGCATGCACGCCCTCCATCTTCATCGATCTTGCGCGGGCGATGTTGATATCTGCATTTGCTCCGGCAATGGTAGGCACATCCCTAGATCAAATCAGTTTCGATCGTGGAGGAGACGCGAAGGGTCCAAGACGATCTTGGAGGAGAGAAAACTACTAAGCAGTAGCAACGCTTACACGTCGAAGCCGATGCCGCCTTCGGCATTTCTTCCCTCAGACGCGACACTTCTCCCTTTCCGAGCGATACAAAGGCCAGTGATCATGAAAACGGACCAGGTCAATCTATTCTCTACATATGTCTCAAGTGGGTCTTCGTCCAAGCAATCCGTAACGTAGGCCTGCGTCGGCTGCACGATGTACGTATCCAGCTTCTCGTACTCTTCACAGTTCGCGACAGACCTCGAAAATGCGAGTTTGGCGCTGCCTCCCAACGTCAACCCTACCGCGGAGGCGAGCGGCGCCGAAGCTTTCACGTCAAAGCCTCTGTCTGTGGTGCGAGTATCATCCCATTTGAAATCGATCGTGGTCGTCTTGAAGACGCGCATTGTGGGCGGGAATGGTAGGATGGCGCCGCGGTTGAGGACGAAGTCGATGTCCTTCAGGTCTTTGACGAAGTGGCCCAGACGTATGGGTCCATCGACTTCATCGCTGCCCTTCAAGATACTCGACTCCGGTGGAGGAGGGTAATTGGTTTGCCGTAGCTTGAACCAGACCTTTTCCATGTTTGTCCAGCTGCGAGTCCAATGGTGGCGGTGCGATGGACGCGACTCCGCGTGCCCGCGGCGTCTCACGCGAAGCACGGTGTGAAGTCCGGGAACTCTGGCGACTCTGGGGATGTGGGGCGGCTGAAAGGCGGGGCAGGGTCCTGTATGCTTGGCGGCAGTCCGTACTTTGCCCAGACCAGACAACAGCGAGCTTCACTACATACCCAGGTGTGGTTCCAACGCGAACAAAGACCATGAGGCGTTTTTGACTGCTCCCCTCAACTATCTAGTCGCTGACTGCGTTCTCGCTGCGACACACTCTCACACGCACTCTCATGCTTACCACATCCTGTTCAAGGGAAAGCATCCACGAAGATCTGAAGGCTTTCCTATATCTCACCGAGCGATCGAGTCCCCCTCATGGGATAGCAGATCTTTCGCTGCACACAAGTCGGAGGAAGGTCATATCGCGCCGCTCGTGCAGCCGCACACTATCGCATCAAATTAGGCACAGTACCCCAGCGGCTCCGATGAACGCATACCGATTGTATCATGACTACCACAAATCCGAAGCACTATCGCTGACATCACAAGCACAGCCGGTTGTAAACAGGAGAAACCATACTGTCCACTAGCTTTGACATTGTCAAGATCGCCCAGAATCTCAAACAGCAAACAAGCCACCACTGTAAGTAGAATTGTTCACGCACAGCTTACAAAGGCCTGTTTTCGCCAGTCCAAGCCGCTCCGGATCGGCACGCAGAAGCGCTGGTTCGCATCCACATATGTGCCGCGGAGCCGCTCGAACACGCCGTGCGCTCCACTGTAGGCATCTGACTGCGCGTCACTCGCGACATCCCAATCCCGCCAGTCATCGTGGTTGTGTAAAGGCCAGGCCATCAATGTGGGGCTTTCTTCGTGCGCATGAGCGTCCGTGGAGGCTCTCTCGACTCCGGCGGTTGGCCTTCTCCCAGCGAGCGTCAGGACCAAAGTAGCCTTCTCACTCGACGTTGGTGGAAGAAGATACTTCAGGCTTGGATCTCGTTGGAGTGTGGAGGCCGGGAAAAAGATTGGCCTGGTGAGGGTCTCGAACGCCAGCGGGAATGGATGAGTTGATGAAGGCTGTTCTCTCAACGGGAGCGATGTCCGCACAACCTTCGGGTTGCATGACAATGGTGGTAGAGCTATATAGACGGAGCCCGGGGTCCACGTAGCGACAACGTAAGGCGCCTGGATGGCATCTGCCGACGAGTACCTCAATGTGGTTGCTAGGGCGGTTCGGTGAAGCAAAGCTTGGCCACCGTCCGTGTGAACCAGGTTGAAGCTGGAGATGGAGAGAGTACAATCAATCCCACACTGATTCGAGCTCGCCGTGAACAAAAGGTAATGGAGCTGGTCGTTCGCCTCGGAATAGTGAAACTCTTTGTGGGCAAATTCTGCAGCTGCGAGATCGACATCTGCTGGCTCGGGCAGAACGATTTTCTCGATGCTCTTGGACTCCATGTCGGCTATACAGCACTCGTGAGCGGACGGGCTCCAGAGCACCCAGGGCTCGGTAGGATGGAAAGTACACTTGATGACAATGTTGCTACTGGCCGAGGTCCAGGAGTACGCAGCCGGCTCTCGTCCCGCCTGCGAAATCATGAGCAGGTACTCCGTCGCAGCACGACCGCTTAGTGGTATGGCTGCGTCCTCGTCGTTGTCCGAGGAGTTCTCAGATTCCATGTCATCATCCGAGTCGACCGACTCAAGGCCAGAGTCATGCGGCGAGTGGCTCTGCTCTTTCTTGGGAATTCGATCGACATTGCAAATCCATTGCACGACGGTCGCCGGATGAGCGCCAGTACGCTCGTTAGCGGGCTGGTTCACTGAACAGCTGAGAGCATGGCAATTGCAAGAACGACTATGCTGAGAGCTGGCATCGCAAACTTCGGCTTCATTCTGTCTGTGGTGTGACATATGTGAACGAATCGCGAGCGACCTTGAGCTGCGCGGAAGACTCAACAAAGCGGCGTCATCCACATCGTGAATCTGAGCGAGAGTGAGTAGTGATGGTGGAGACTCCAAATGATGACAAAGTGCATCGCCGCTGTTTTGTAATGTTCGGCACCGCTGCGTTAGATCGGCGTCGGTGATGGCCATATGAGAAAGGATGTCATCCACCGCTGAAGAGTGAGACTCAATAGCCCAGCACTTCGGACGCTTCGATTCCCAGACCCTCTTTTGCGACCACCTTGCCCCCCACCTCTGGTCCATCACACATTGACCTACGTGGTCCGGAAAAGAGTTCAGAACTTGATGCCACTGCACCACAAATGCATGGAAGTCTTGGACGCTGGAGGTGTCCATCCAAGTTGGTATTGGGGAGCCATACTTCACGCCACTGTCTGCCTGTTCGACTTTTGTTCGACCACTGGTTCCCAAACCAAAGGTATTCCTGCTGACTTTGTGGAATCGGCCGTAAAGATGTGGCGCAACCCGACACTGCACAGAAAGACAGTTCCAGAAGGCGGAGCTGCCTATGAACGCCTGGACGTGATCGCGAAGCTCCTGGGTCGGCGCGACATCGCTCAAGTGTCTGAACCAATAGATTGCAGCGTATCGTAGGAAAGCATGCTCACTGTTTTGGATGAGTATAGGAACTTCGTGAGGTACATCATACCGTCGGTAAGAGAGGTATTGCAGACAAGCTTGGCCCAGTTCCATGTTAGCCGACTCGAACGTTGTGAAGAAGCGTTGAACATCCCGCGGTGCGTCCATTGTCGCTCCATCAAGGAGGAAGAAGTCCTGAATGGACTTGTGCGCAAATTTGAGTACTGGATCCTGGGCACCGCCTTTCACTGACCTATCAAAGCTGACGAGATTCGAGCAGAGCTCTTCCACCAGCGACAATATTGGTACTCTCTTTGGCGAGTAGTCGGTAGATCGTGTCGTCGCCGCGAGTGCATGTGAAAGCTCGCTCAGGCGCAGCGGCTGGACGGAAGCGACCAGAAAAGCAAATATCCTACGGGCGAGCTCCTGTTGGCGTTCCGATCGTCTGGCGAGCTGGTGGAGCGTGCGAAGGTAGCAGCCCGTGAGGCCTTGCGGAAAGTTCTCGAGCTCTTCCTCCACGTCTTCTTCGCACGTCAATCCCTCGCCATCCATGACCTGCAACATGAGAGATGCCCACAAGAAGTTGCCCTGACACTGAGAGATCCAATCATCGATGCAACCAGTACACTTCTTGTTCTGCAAACGGTCCGTCATGAAAACTCGGATGTCACTGGTGAGGCTCTGCATGGGTGCACTGATTTCTACAGCGCCGTAACGCAGAAGCTCGGTCCTGATTTGCCGCTCTGGCCGACTTGTGAATAGCCATTTGACGATGCCGTATGTCTGTGCCTCCAATAACAGCCGCAGGATGAGCAGCATACCTGTAGAATCTCGGCACTCGTCAAGGCCGTCAATTACAATGTGTACACGAGGTATCTGCTTCATGAGTGCTTTAAGCAGCTCGACCGCTGTGAGGGTATCGTTCAGCTTGCTGCAGTGATTCGCGGCGTCGGCTTGGTAGAGCTTTTGCACGCTCTCTGGGACCGTGTCGTGAAATGCCATGAGCTGCAGAGCGAGAGCTCGGAGGGCAGTGATGGCATTCCTCCGGGCAACGTCATCGAAGGAGTAAAAGAAAGCAATCGTCCGCAGGCCTCGGTCTTGAAGCCTTCGCACGGCTGTCGAGGCCAGGATAGTCTTTCCGGCACCTGGAGCAGCCGAGAGGAACAAAGACGTGGATTTGTTCGTCGCGAGCCATGCTTCAAAATCGCCATGGTCCAATAGCCAGTCGCAAGTGCCTGGATGGCGTTTGTCGACATTTGCACGCACTGTGCCGCGACAGTCCAGACTTTCGTCATCTTCGCCGCCCTTGATCCATGCCACGATCTGTTTCTTGAGCTCGCCAAGCTTGTGCGCTGTCGTCCCGACGTCCTTTTGTCTCAGCACTTTGGCGTTAACCGCCATCGCGTAAAACTCTACCCTTCTCCGATCTTTCTCCATAGCGTCATGGCACCTCTGCCATTCTTTCTCTAGCGGTTTGACGGCATTCAGTAACAACAACTTGTACGTCTTCCGGCTGAGCAACTCGGATGCCTTTTGCCAAAATTCGACGATGGTCTTGTAGGAAGACACGAGAACGGCGTGCATGTCAGTGCAATCGGCATGTGCGACAGAGAAAAGATTGTAGCATCTCAAAAGGTGGCCAATCTCCGCCAGCATGTCGACGATGGTGTCATGACACTCGTAGGATCTCTGAGCCAGTTGCAGTACAAGCCGGGCGCCGCCGTAGAGGACAATGGCGGCCGAGGGAGCTGCTTGTATCATGACATCGCACGCCGTCGTGAACTGACCCAGGCCATTGATGAGCGGACGCAGACGGTCGGCCAGACGCAAGGTCTTGCTGTCGCGCTTCCGGGTGCGCGCAAGGTCCTCAATGAAGGCTGCCAGGCGATCAGCGCACTCCCTACTTCTGTCAAGAGATTGACTGGAGGGGCCGCCATTTGCGCCATTATGGTGAGTGCTGACTTGGACGAGTGCCTCCTTGTAGAAGATGGTGTTGTCGCTTTCGTTCCTCTGCTTGGTGTCACGGAGAAAAGAGTTGATGGCTTCGGCGAACGGCGTGGTCTGGCCGGGAGCAGCCTTGGGGTCGGAAGCGGCTGTGGGGAAATCCATCGCGTGGTTCACATGCGATCTCAAACATGGACTTCAGGTCCACGGGTGTCAGGATGGCGAGTGCAGAACCGGCACCGGGTGAGCTTCCATGGTGATGATAACAACATGAATCTGCAGAGAAGCTCGGCGGACACGTCCTCTAGTCCGCGCCACCGTCCTCGTCGCCGTGGGGGCGGTGGTGTGTGGTCGGCGTCGCCGCCTCATCCTTCTGCAGCTGCGCCCACGCTACTGCACAACAATCTGTACAGCTACACGTTAGGCCGCTGGTCCCGCCACTGAGACCCTTCCGCCCGTCTTGCTTCGCCTTGCCTTTCCCTGGATGCTCTTCCGGTCGCCCATTCACGGGAAGAATGTCCCCGTTCAAACACTGGATCGTTATTCACCACACAGCTTAAGCATTGTTGATCATACGGACTGAAGATGGCCCCACAACGACTCCATGACGGCAATGGCGCTGAGACTGCCTCTTCAAAGCTGCGGTGTGAGATCAAGACATGGCACTCTCGCTACAAGAAAGACGGCTCGCAAGAAAAGGTAGTGGTGGAGAGCTCAGGTCACGCTGAACCACCGGGCGAGGAGTATGCAGTGGTTGTGCATCGGTCTTTTGACGAGAGGAACCGCTTGCAGTCGACCACGCTCTCCATAAACTCTCCGTTCATACTCAAGGCTTTGCGAGATGTGGTCGGGTCTCACCCGACCGTTGCCTCCGACTTCTCCGAGCCATTCGACATGGAAAGCCCATTCCAGATGCTCTTCCACCACTGGGATGATTTGGAGTCCTACAAATCAACACTGGAAGACGACGGGGCGCGCATGCACGTGAACGTGCTCTTCCACTTTATGAGCTCTGATATGGGTGCGGAGAAGAAGCGTATGGATGCCCAGACTCACAGCGGTTTCATAGACTTTTCGCGCTTATGGGCCATCTATCGACCTGGCAGCATTGTCCTTACCTACTCGAAGACCCATCCGTGGCTGCTCAGGGTGGACAAGACAGGTTACGAGGAGAACTTCAAACAGGGCAAGTGGCTCGAAGTCCATTGTCTGTACACAGACTTCGACGGCGTCAGTTTCGGAGAAACAAGAAAAGTCATCAAGATCTTTCAGAAGGTCGATTTCCCACAGGAGAGCCCGGCAAAGATCCTTGATCTTCCCGTCTACCCCCGTGCCCACTCGCAAGAGGACGACACGCTCGAGAAGCGGCTCCGTGCCAGGGGAGACTACTTCCTGTCACTCAACAGCGTCTCTGTCCGTCACTACGACGGCCTTGCGGAGTACTTGAAAGACCCGCCTCCCACGTTTTTCGATCCTGAGCAGGATGATACATGGTTAGTCTGGCTATCACATACCGAGACTGGACGGGTCGTTGTCGATCGTAAAACCTTCCAAGAGGATCATTACCAAGCAGAAGTCGCGAGGAAGTCTCGCGAAGCTCTCGATGCCGAGCTCTGTCCTCCCTTCGTCATGGGGTATTCGTGTAACCACAAGCGATGGTGTCGCTTCTTCCTGTCCTTCCTGCACGAGGCCGCATGGAAAGCGAACGCCTTCGACAACCTCGTCCTTCCGAGCGCCTCGAAACGGCTTCTGCAGGCTCTGGTATCGTCACACGAGTTTCCAAACGATGCACGTCATCAAGCGCAGCAGAAGGGGAAAGGCTTGGTCTGCCTGCTTCACGGTCCACCAGGTTCGGGCAAAACGCTGACGGCGGAATGCACGGCCGAGCTGACCAAACGGGCATTGTTCAACACCTCCATGTCGGAGCTCAACCAGTACAACGACGCTTGGTTCTTTGAACAACGTCTGACAGAAGTCTTGCGGCTGGCCACCGCTTGGAACGCCGTTGTGCTGCTGGACGAAGCCGACGTGTTTCTCGAGGCCAGGAGAGACGAGTCCCCAGACGCCGCACAACGCAACGCCCTTGTGGCCGTCTTTCTTCGGCATCTGGAATACTTTTCCGGCATCGTCTTCCTCACCACCAACCGCATCCACGTCTTCGATGCCGCGATGAAGTCTCGGGTCCATTTGGCTCTCGGTTACAGTGCGCCGGACCTGGATTCGAGACGCCGGATCTGGAGGCACAATCTTCTCCATACCAACCATCAAGACGGTCGAGGTTTTAGCATCGAAGACGCTCTGGAGAAGTTTGCTCCGGAGCCAATGAACGGGCGTGAGATCTCCAATGCTGTCAACACCGCTTGTACCTTGGCTCGCTTTAGCGAAGGACCGCTGCTGCTCACTCACATCGACGAGGTTCTTGGAGTGCGAAGGGAGTTTGACTTGTCCATGAGACTGAAAGCGTCCAAGATCGCGAGTAGTTCGGAACATGGCACTGTCGCGCCACTACCAGTCAGACAAGGATCTATTCTGTACGAGGAACCAAACGACATGGCATGATGTACTGTCTTCAGCGGTGCATTCGGATCTTCACAAGGTCAGAAGCGCGACCACGTGAATTTAGGGTAATCTTCTCATCGAAAGCAGTCTTCGGCTGGGTCCGTCGTAGTCTGACAAACAGCGACCACGTGACGTTGCTGCGAAGATCCGAATGCACTCCTTAAGGGAGTATATATTGAACCCTATAAGAACTACCTCCTACTATCATTAGCCGTTCAAGTTCTAGCTATATTTATACTACTGTGTTCAAGGGGTGTGTTCGGATCTTCACGAGGTCGGAAGCGCGGTCACGTGATAGTCAGATGATCTTCTCATTTAGAGGAGTTTTCGGGTGGCTCTGTCTCTACATTCCCCATCTAATGAACAGCAATACCATAACTCGCTTCCGAACTCGAGAAGATCCGAATACACCCCTAACACAGTAATTCTATCCTTGGCATTATACCTATAGTCAAGATTCTGCCTTTTGATTAGTTAATATTCAAAGGTAACAATCTAGAATAAAATAGAGAGACATCTGAGTCAACTTTAAGTAAACTAGCATAATCTACTTATGCTTTAGTCTAGTAGCTAGATTAATATCCTTCTTTTTAACTATTTGATTACCCTATTGAGTGTGTAGTATATTAGGGATAGATATTCTAGTTTGAATGTTGTTCACATGCGTACTGATTGGTACCTTACTAAGCAAAGCCCCGCTAAACGTGCCAGCGGCTACGCTTCGGGCTGAGATATACGTACCAGGCGGGGCCTCAAGCTCGCGTGTCACACCAGCCTTACAGAAAATCGCACACGGTATCGGTGCTATACAACGAAGAGTCGCCCTCCTGGCCTGGACGCAGCGCACATAAGCACAGGACTAAAACTCTCATTCCTACAGTGAGCACCTTCGGGCAGATTTCGTAGTGAAGCTCGGCCGTCTGGCTCACCGCAAGCGCACCCGATATGACTACGAACGGCATTGAGTCAACCATGGCGACCATAAAGCTAGCGGACGATAACACGCCAACGACCGAGTCAGCTGCGCCGACGGAGAAGCCGCAGAAGCAGGACAAGGAACGGAAAGATCAAAAGTCCA
>Ga0058704_10000556_pt1 | contig 19052 bp, 13 predicted proteins | sample AgamicMgSfe_FD_71363 | JGI IMG/M metagenome (GOLD analysis project Ga0058704, IMG submission 71363) | Agave microbial communities from Guanajuato, Mexico - Mg.Sf.e | ecosystem: Host-associated > Plants > Phyllosphere > Phylloplane/Leaf | place: Guanajuato, Mexico | collected 2012-05-30
GCGGTGAATCCTACGGCGGCGGCCAAGGCGGTTACGGACACCAAAGCGACCACGGTAGGCAAGAGGGCGCGTACTCCGAGGGCCGTCGTCACGGAGAGGGCCATGGCCAGTCGACCGGCACTCCCTACGGTGGCGGCGGAGGAGGCTTCTCGAATGACTTCTCGGGCGCTCACGAGGCGGCCCAGCAGCACGCGGGCGACAGCGGCGAGAGCAGCATGTTCTCGAATGCCCTGGGAATGCTCTCCGGCCAGCACCAACAGCTCCAAAACGAGGATCTGGACGAGCAGGGTGCCGTACAGGCACACAAGCAGTTCTATGGAGGCGGCGGCGGAGGCGGACAACAAGCCACGTCTGGCAGCGTGGGTAGTGCGGCGGCCATGCAAGCCATGAAGATGTTTCAGGGCGGTGGGAGCAGTGGTGGTGGGAGCGGCGGAGGAAGCCAGAACCAGTTCATTGGTATGGCCATGGGTCAGGCCTCGAAGTTATTTGGTGAGTGTGTGCAATGAAGGTCTAGCAGAAATCAGCTGACATCTTGTGCAGACCAACAGAACGCCGCTGGCAATGTCCCAGCCGGACACTCGAAGCAGGACGCTGTCAGCAGTGCGGCGCAGATGGCGTTGAAGATGTTCATGAAGTCCCAGATGGGTGGCGGAGGCTCCGGCGGTGGCGCTGGTGGGCTGATGAGTATGGCTAGCAAGTTCTTGTGATTGCCTTTCTCATCTCGACGATGGCGATCATGTCGGCACTGCATGCTATGGACGGTTCTGGTTAATAGAGATGGACCTCACGATTTCATTGCTCGAAGATGAAATGCAATTCCGACGCAATCCCTTTCACCACAGTTCAATACCAGCAATTTAGTGGTTTTAATATGTTCCCCTCGGTCACAAGGTGTCCTACTGGCGGTGTTTGTGTACATCACATGTATCCACGCGTGCAGACAAGGACATCGTGCGCTTTCCGCGTAGCAGCAAGCAGCATGCCGATCTGAGGGAAGCCCAAACCACGGTCCACGGCCCAGGAGCGGACCTCGTCGTCAAGTTGTAATATCCAAAACACCGCGCCAACGCGTCTGATATCTTCTCCGATGGTGTTGGGTACGTGATTGACCATGCCGGAATGATCTGTGATGCGAGAAGATGGCCGGTCAAACGCGATCCGGGCGTGCTCCGAACGGGCAGTTTGCAGCCAGAAGCCAACAACACCACCACCCGTACGCTCCCCATCTGCCGAACATCTCGACCTTCGACACGTTCCCTGATGACCACCAGCCACCGGCAAAGAGGAGGAAAGTCGGCGCTTATGACAAGCAACAGACCACACTTGATCACCATTTCGCCATTGCCCAACTAGGACAGCCGAGGCCGCCCACGAAGGTGACGGTCGCACAGCCACACGGCCAGCTGGTCGAAACGCTCAATGGCGTGCGCACGGCGCTCGATGCGGACGAAGACGAGCTGTGCAAGCCGACCGCGTTGGGTGCACCCGTCAGAGTGCCGCAGCCTGCTGTAGTGTCGACCAAAGCGCCGCCGGACAAGAAGGAGGACAAGCGAACACTCAGAAGTCAGGACGATGGACCGCGGCTGAAGAGCGAGTTGGCCGTCTACTTTCCTAACTATGAGGATGTCATATTTGATGTGCAGCGAGAGCCGCAGCTCATTACGGTCGACACTGCGATCTACATCACCGACGAAACTCCTGACCAAGCCAGCTTTGCAGCCAGTCCCCATAAGACGAAGGCAGGGCCTATACATGCCAGACAAGCCTCGGTTACTGCTATCACGGCACCCCTGACGCCTCAGCGACGTAGCTCCGACCAGTTCAATGGCAGCTCGCCGGTCAACCTCGACATGATCTCCCGTACCCTGCTCGAAAACCCCGAAGATCCCCTCTCCGATGCTCACTTCTTCAAATCTCACCGTCGCGCCGAGCGAAAGGAGAAGCAGCTGCGCAACATTGAACGCGAGCGCGCCATGCACGAGAAGGTGCAGCTTGAACGGATACTTGACGGTCTGCAGGGCCATGACTGGCTGAAAGTGCTGGGCATCACTGGCATTACCGATGGCGAGGCGAAGAAGTACGAGGTAAAGCGAGATTACTTCATTTCCGAAGTGCAGGCGTTGGTGGATAAGTTCAAGCAGTGGAAGGAACAAGAGAAGAAGCAGAGGGCTGAGAGGGAGGCCGCTGCTCGGCGGGACGAGGAGAGCGAGGAGCGAGAAGGAACAGAGGAAGGGAGCGTGGAACCACCACCAAGCGTTGACCTAAACGCAAATGCAGCAGCACGACAGCTCCAGCAGGAGACAGTCAACGCCGTGAAGCCGTCCTCCACGCCCAGGCTCGGTGGGAAAGGCAAGGAGGCCTTAGCCGCGGTGATAGCTGCTGCACGGCGTCCTCCAGCAACACCCGCATTCACGGCCCCGTCTCCCGAACCGCCCATCACCAGCTTCTACGAGAAACGCCATCTTCGAGAAGCGGCATTGGGGAAGTCGCGTCACGGCCGCAACGTTACCGCTTTCGGGCACCTGATCCCTGAGATGGGCGAGCGGGAGTTCGAGTTACCGTCGGAGTACGTTACGGCGGATGCGTTGAGGGCAAATGCGCGCGAGCGACGACGTAGAAAGCGTGCGAGTGTCGCTGATGCCGGTTCGGCGTAGTCCCATGCGATGAACGGTGCCTGTGTCTGGCTGATGTCTTCTGTATAAGTAGCCGTCGCTGCAGCTTGAGGAGGATTAGACTTATCTGCACTCCGGCTTCGACTTCGTATCTGTGTACATTATGCTGTGTATGAACATATCTATCCTTTCAAAGATACTTGTCTGCCGCGATCACTTTCACTCTCGTGCAGTAAATACTCGTCACGTGCCTTCACGTTTTGAATATCCATCACGTGCTGTCACATGCTTGACGCCTGAGGCAAGACAAGCGGCTTCGGTAAGTTCCGTGGGGTTTGCCGAGGCGTACTTGACAACCTCCAACGACCTTGGCTCGGATCGACTTTCGCGCCGATCAATAGCTGTTCGCGCGACACTTCAAGAGCCTGATATCGTACCTTCGAAACCTCATCGAAACACTCGCGCCACTTCACGTTTATCTTTCCAGGCTCATTCGAATCCACCACAAGTGCGAGTGAGCTAAGGACGCCAGAGCTGTTTGGGAGACGGCGCGGCGCACAGGAGATGAGAGGTACATATTGCAAGAGATAGGAGGCGCGGTGAACGGTGCCATGGCGGGTGTGGAAGAGCAGATGGCTGAGGCACTGCCCCCAGTGCCGCAAGAGTACAGCATCTTGAAGCAGCGTGTCGACCTGGACGTCGACTTTGCCAGACGCGCAGTCAAGGGTAGCACGGAGATCACGATCCAACCTCTGGTCAAAGACCTGCGCGTCATACGACTGCACTGCCGACAGAGCCGACTCACGTCGATCCAAGCAGGCGGCATCACGGCCAAGCATGAATACGAAGACCCATACCGACGAATGCGCATGCCCGGACTAACGACGGTTCACCAACATGAGATGCTGCGATCTAAGATAAAAAATTCGCTTCAGCCCGCGCCGCAAGCGGAACTCACCGTTACGCTCCCCAGCAAGCTCAAGATTCAGGAATTGCACATCGATCCCGCGACAGCATTGCCGCAATACAACGGCATACCGAGTCTGCAGAGGCAGGAAACGGATGCGCTGGCTGTGGTGGAGACAATGACATTGCAGGCTGCATCACAGCAGCTGGGTCCGCAGTTCGCGCCTTTCAAGCTCTTCGTTGAGTTCGAGGTCGACCATTTCAGAGACGGATTGCATTGGATCGGATGCGAAGACGGCGACCGGAGGTATCCGTACGTATATTCCAAGGTCGAGCCTTGGCCGGTTAACACAAGCTGCATCTTTCCGTGCGTGGACGACGCGACGTCGAGGTGCAGTTGGGAGTTCTCGATCCGGTGCCCTCGTACGCTCGGTGACGCTTTCCGGAAGGCCAAGCCCGACTCGCCGCTGCCAGATGGGCATGCTGAAGCTTTTCACCCTGAGGATGTCGAGATGGTCAATGGCACGAAAAGCACGACGAAGATTGCTTCGGCTGAGTCTCGTCACGCGCCTGAGTACCTGATTGATCTCAGCGAGGACGAAGCTTCACTTGACCTTACCGTCGTTTCCGTTGGCGAGCAGTCGGATGATGTGATAGACTCTGAAGATGAGACTAAACATACAGTGACGTTCATCCTGAACGATCCGGTGACTGCGCGCCATATTGGTTTCGCCATCGGACCTTTTGAGCAAGTCGACCTTTCCACCACGCGCGATCCCGAGGAAGAGGAACGTCTTGGGCAGAGTGCGGTCAAAGTCAACGGGTACTGCCTACCAGGTCGCGCCCACGAAGTGCGCAACACGTGCTACCCCATCACCAAAGTCATCGACTCTTTTGGCGTCAGCTATGGTTCTTTCCCGTTTCCTAGCTACCAGATTCTCTTTATCGATGACTTCGTCCATGATGCCGTGGCAATCGCGGGACTCTCCTTCTGCAACGCCCACCTATTGTTTCCAGAAGACATTATCGAGCCGCTTGAGAAAAACACCAGGATCATCATTCGCACTGTCGCGGATCAGTGGATGGGTGTGAACGTGATAGCGAAGGAACCCACAGATGCATGGGCCGTGGCGGGCATAGCTGGTTTCATGACTGATCTCTACGGCAAGATCCTCTTCGGCAACAATGCGTATCGCTGGCAGCAGAAGCTGGCCTCCGAGAAGGTTTACGAGCTTGACGTTGACCGACCATCTATTTCTCAGCTTGGGCACCTGGTCCACCTTGACCCCTCTATACGTGAATTCCTCGACCTCAAGTCACCCGTCGTGCTCTTCATCCTCGACCGCCGCCTTATGAAAGCTAGTGGCTCATCAGGTGTTGGCAGGATCATCAACCGGATCTTCCTCAACGCGAAAACCGGCGCGCTCGTCAATGGTGAGCTTTCTACGGCAGACCTGCAGCGCATCTGTGAGAAGTTCGGGCATAACAAGCTCGAGTCTTTTTTTCGACAGTGGATCTTTGGCGCTGGCTGTCCGATCTTTTACATCACGCAACGCTTCAACAAGAAGAAGTTGGTTGTCGAAATGACGATTATGCAGCGTCAGCTTGAGCGTAGGACCAAGCCGCCTTTCGCACCCAGTAATTTTGTGCGCGAGATCAAAGAACACGTTCAGGGCGTCTGGGCGAACGAGGTCCAGCCTGTCTTTACCGGACCGATGACGATCAGAATCCATGAAGCGGACGGTACGCCATATGAACACATCGTGGAGATCAAGGAACAGACCACGCGCCTCGAGATCCCGTACAACACCAAATACAAACGACTCAAGCGCTCGCGCCGACAGAAAGAGCGCGCTGCGGCTTCGGGTGAGAACGGTGGCACTGGCGAAGACGGCGCGGATTCGCTCCTTTACTGCTTAGGCGACATCCTCGACACGCCCGAAGAGATCAAAGAGTGGAACCTCGCCGATTGGACGGCGGAGGACGAAGAGAAGATGGGGCAAGAAAGCTACGAGTGGATTCGCATGGACGCAGACTTCGAGTGGATCGGCAAGATGCACCTCGTCATGCCACTCTACATGTATATCTCCCAGCTACAGCAGGATAGGGACCTTGTGGCACAGTACGACTCGATGCGGTATCTCTTGAACTCCAACGCGCATCATGTTTCTTTGACGATCTTGCTGAGGACGTTGATGGATCGGCGCTACTTCCACGGTATCCGGTCCATGGCCGCCGACGGCCTCGCAATCCTCGCTAGCAATCAAGGCTTGGCGAACAAAGACAGTAGTATTGTCAACATTGGGCAATACCATCTTCAGAAGGCATTTCAGGAAATGTTTTGCTTTCCCAGCGAGATCATGCCGAAACCGAACGATTGGTCGGACCGGACGAATTACTTGATTCAGTGCGCCATCCCTCGCGCAATGGCCCGTTTGCGAGATGGAGAAGGTAAAGTGCCGATTTCGGTTCGCAAGTTTTTCGTGGATAAGCTCAAGTTCAATGATAACTCCACAAACGACTTTTCCGACTGCCACTATGTCGCCACGCTGATGAGCTGCCTGGCCGACGCGCTCGCCGCTTCTCACCGCGAGCCACAGCCATCGTACACCTTCAGTTTCGGCGGCGAGGATGACCCGATGGAAACGGAAAACCCCGATGCAGACTTTGAGAAGGAAGCGATTGATGAGATCGAGAGATACCGTCGCATCGACGAGTGGATAACAACCTATCACAACATCTACTCAATCACGGCACTCGATTGTCTGCAGAAACTCACCAAGGCTGGGCTGGTAAAGGATAAGACGAAGGAGGTCTTACAGTATACCCGTGCCACGAATGCAGATCTGGTCCGGCTGGAGGCGTTCAAGTGCTTGAACGAGATGGGCTTGACTCGTCGGATGCCGATGATGAAGTATTTGCTACACTCTGCGGTGGACGAGCCCTCGCCGTTCCTGCGAAACCGGCTAGCGGTTTGTTTCGGCGAAGCGTTGGGTCATATTGCGTTCGGCGACGACGAACCCGAAAACCCAGATACGCAGGCTGCACATGCAGTGGATGGCGACATTGACGGGCAACTCGTAGTGGAGCAGGAGGTGAGCAATGAGGCTCGGCAACTGGAAGCGACCCGCAAGACCACACCTGAAGGTGCCATCGTCGCGCTGAAAGCCGCCCTGGGAAGCGAGGTCGTCTTCAAGGCAGCTCTGTGGTATGCCACTACATCTCCGAGTCTGTCTGTTGACGAGGTTTCTGATTTCTGCGACATCGCCGCGCTACTCTATGATCCAATCGCTTCATTGAACGTGGCTGTGAAGCTGCCGCGGTCGTATCGATGTGCACGTGTCAGCAAGGCGAAGGTTCGCTTCGTACCGCACGGGCCGTACAGAGTTGTGCCGTGGAAAGCGCTCAGCACGGAGGATTGGCAAGAGATGCAGGAAAAGGGCTTGCGCTATACTGGGCCGGTGTCGTCCGATGTAAACGGGAAGAAGAGTTTCGGAAACGACGAAGAAGCGGTCAGACGGAGGCAAAGCTTGGAAGAGGACGCCATGTCTCTCAAGGATCGCTTTGCCAAAAAGCAGAGCGCGGAACAACGGGTGGTGATGCCACCTCCTCCTACCGCTCCGACACTAACAGCGGAGAAGTCTGGGTTCAAGCTCACTTTGGGGAACAAACGTAAGAACAGCGTTGACGTTGGAGCAAGGGCTGGCAGTCCCAAGGCCCTGAAAGTGTCGAAACAGCATACGCCAAACGGACATCCCGTGAAACCGGAGCCCAAGAGGAGCCCAAGCGTCGCAAGCCAGCGACGAGGTTCGACGCCTGGGTCGAAATTGTCTTTCACGAAGCCGCGAGCGCGCAGACTCGTTAAGTTGCATCTGAGCGGGGCCAGGAAAGAGCGGGTGCTGCAGATACTTGCACAGCCAGCGCAGCCCGGGGGCATCAGATCATTGTCGCCACCATCCCACGACCACAGACAGGCATCGCGCTCGATCACGCCTGTCGTTCCACAACAGTCTCCATCATCGTTATTCCCGTCAGGCACATTGCAGTCTCCGACCGGTAACAACTACTTTTCCGCCTCTACTACTCAAGCCATACCGTTGAACCTAGGCGGCTTCAGATCGTATGGCCCGACTCCTGACGCGGATGTGGCTGCCCCAGAGGTGAAGCGAGAAAGCCTCGACACCGCCGTGAGCCCGGTGAACGGATCCAGTGTGAGCACGCAATCAAAGCCATTGAGCGCCTCGTCGCCAGTCGATCCCAGCTCCAGCATGCCGCCACCGCCGAAGAAGAAGCTGACGCTCAAGCTTGTCCATAAGGCGAGTAATGGCGGTGCTGCCTGAACACGATCGTTGCAAAATTTGGCCATATATATCAAGTAATGTGGCTAACATGAGTGAGCTCTAGTCGATACATGAGGGGCATAGGATATCTATGGCAGATACCGCGCATAGTCGTTCTCTGTGGGAGACTTGCGCCGAAGTCGCTGAACAGCCAGCGACGGCACTTGAGGCTGGGCTCAACTTGGGCCGCAGACGATCAGGCCGTGTTACACATCGTGCTTGCGACGAATGCCGCAGCATGAAGAGGCGTTGCGACTCACGAAACCCCCATGAGCGATGCGAGGTCGCCGAGAAAGTCCTCTGAGTGCGCCTTTGGGCTCAATGAGATCCCAACGGAAGACCACAGGCGCGCTCTTTACTGTTACCGGCAGCTAGATAGCTTTACTGAATGGCGAAGGGCGAAGGGCCAACGACCAACGGCGGCAACAAAGACTCTACTACCAGGAAAATCGTGGTGTGCGTAAGTCGTTGGAGGCGGTGAGAGTCTTTCAGAGCAGCACGTGGCTATCATTCGGCCAATGGCGTTTTATGTATGCGATTATTGCTTTTAGCATGGCGCTGGTGGTGTGATGCTCCTTCGCTTCAGTGCAGAATGCTCTGGGAATACGGTCTTTATTGGACAAAGTAAGATATTATAGCCGTTAAATAAGCTGAATCAAGTCCAGGGTAGTGATCCCAGAGTCCTGATCCCAACTTCATTCCAGAAGTCTTCCAAACAATTGTCTTTGATAGGCTTCGACAACCTCTCTCGTCTTTACAAGCACACCCGCAGCCAGCGTGCGTACCTTTGCCTCTTCATCCTTCGCGTCACTTGTGATGCCGCCAGCTTCCATACGGCTGAAGATCATCTCTACCCACTGCTGCGTCTCCATCAATTGTTTGGGGTGCTCTTCAGCCACGCGTCGCTTATCGGTATTCACTTCCAGTAAGGTAAGCAGAGAGAACAACACGGCTTCCACGACACCGATATCGCCAACAGCCTGTACGCGCAATGAGAGTAAAAGGTCCCAAAACTCGGCCGTGATGCTCGGAAGACCCAGTGTCGCCGGTCCGGAAGCGTGCAGCAACAACGCCAGGGTCTTCAAGAAAGTGACGAGTACGAAGGAAGCGGAGACGAAGGCGCTGCTAGACCCGTACGCCGCAATCTCCTGCTGATAACGTTGGACGAGTGGGAAGAAAACTGCTACTCCGAGGATCTTTGCCAGCTGGTTTGCGGCAGGTTTACGCTTGATGCGCTCAACCTCCATGCGACTGGAGAAGGTGCGGACTTTGACCGCATTGAGATGGGCGGTCGATTGGTCGGCGGCGTGCAAGGCCATGGGCTTGATCAGCTGATGCTCTAGCGTTGAACTTGCAGCGTTCAAGCGCTTGGTCGAAGACTGGTTGGAAGCGAATATTGCGTGCAGTCGAGGTGGCAGGCGTTTGCTTGGGAATGCCGTTCCAGTCAAGGCAGGATTCAGCTCGTCTTCGAGCTTGAAGCCGGCGAGCTCTCTGCCTCCGAGACCGAGCGTGCTCAGCATGACGCACCGTTGCGAGATCGAGTAGTCACCCGCGAAAAGCTGTCTGCTCAACCACGGGGACAGCGTTCCGATATCGCTCAGCAGGACGGCGATCAGCGCTTGCAATCTCAGCTCGTCGAAGTCTTCGGTCTCGAACGGATCTTGCATGTTGCAGAGTATGCGCATGAGCTCCTCGGCGTGGTCGGTGACCTCTGCGCCGAAGCCGGTTTTGCGACGTATGAGTGGCGCTGCGTGTTTGATACCAAGCTGGAAGCGATCGTGATTTTTGTTGTCACGGAGCATGTCTATCAAGGTCCTGATATAAACTGGTGGCCTTGGTTTGTGACGATTTACTAGTGTGGCGTCTTCGTCGCTGTCTTCCGGATCACTGTCAGGTTTGGCATACGGCTGCACGTCGTCGTCGTCGTCTGGAGCATCGTCTAAGACTTCCGTGACTTTCTCGCCGATGACCTCTGTCTGCGAAGGCTGTGGTGGCCGAGGTGGACCAAAGATAGGCTTGCCGTTCAACATCTGCACCAACTCCTTCTTCTCTTCGATCCTCTGTCGCGGCTTTGGACGATCTCGAGGAACCCGTAACAAAGCATCAAAATCCTCCAGCCTACCGACCTCATCCTCCACCTTGACAAGCTCGAGATAATGTGCCGCCTCCGCTGTCTGCATTTCATCGATACCAAAGTGCATCTTCGAGCCTTCCTTATCGACTAAGCTTGAGAGAGCCGTTCCAACCACCATCCCCAGCCATCTCGGGCGCTGGCCTGAAGCGTCAAGTCTGTTGCTCACGCCTTGCATATGACCCGAGGACCGTGCGGTCATCAGTACAGCCATCGGCGCACTACGATGCAGGTAGCCAGCGGCGAGCAGCAATGTCTGTGCGAGGACTTCCTGCTGTAGAATCGGTACATGGTTGATGAAGATTCGATCTCCGAAGGTTGTCAATGTGCGCTCGAGCAGTGCTTGGAGATCACTTGTAGACGTCTTGGCGAGTACGGCTAGGCAAGCCCGCCGTATTGGATAGGAAATCGAGCTGTTGATGACGGGATCGCCTATTAAAAACTCCAAGTACGATGCCATCGTCGTATCGGCCTGCAGTAGGGTCATCAAGACCGCGACAGCTACCGACACACGTTGGTGGAGTGGTTCTTCAGCCTCGGCGTCGGACTCATGGTTATCAGGAGCAAGCTGAGACAGCCACCGCAACGAGTACTCAAGGAATTGTCGTTTGACATAAGATGGAAGATGGGAAAACAGATCTGACAACGCAAGCGGTCCCGTTGGGGATCTTGCTTCTGCTGAAAGAAAGGTGCGCAATAGCCATGATACGAGAGGTATAGGATAGCCAAGCGTGAGTGCTTTCGACAGGAATCTCGCAGCGGCTTGCGCTTGAGCTGCAGTGCGTTTCGAGTCGTTGGCTATGGCTAACGATGCGATATTCCTGCCAAGCCACCCAGCGTACTCAGAGCCTTTTGACAACCGATGTGATCTGGTATGCGTGGTGTTTCCTTCGTTGCGTACGACGTCTTCGGCTTGGGCGATGACCGAGACCACCTTACCAGAACCAAGCAGGTTGATCGTTTCTCGCCAGGCAAGATCCCGCTTCACGTCTACGGTAATTGCTCGATTCAGACCATGCCATAAACGAACAACAAAGTGGTCGCCACGTAGCACATGATCCGCGACTCGAAGCAAGTCTTGTAAGTTTTGACCATCGCCGCTTGTGGTTTGCGGCCTTGAAGTGCATAGTATTCGCAATTTAGCGAGTAGAGCGTTGAGTCCGGTAACATTCGACAGACATCCGGCCAACAACGTGCGGTTTCGCAGCTCGAGGGTTGACCAAAATGTGGGTATGATGGTGTTCAACAAGGTGTTTATTACATGAGCTTGTAAGGGTCCGGGAGCTGCGATGTCGAAAGGCCTTGTGAATCCATCATTGGCAGAGAGCGACTCCAATGTAGCGATAAGTTTGCCCGTTTCCGGTTCGGAACGGAGGATCTCGAGTGCATCTTCGGGTGAGACTGGAGGCTGTGAAACATCAAGAGTACCCTCATGTACACCTGAAGAGTCGTCCGCTGCCGCCGTGATTTGGCCACCTCTGGGAGGACATCGCTTGCTTCCCCCAATCTGCACAGCCGTGAGTGTAGGTTCAGATGGCGTCTCTGTTTGACCGCGAACGGTCTTCACGGCGGTGAGGAAGTCGGACATCTCAATTCAGCCTGCCTTTCCGACGTTCGCCTGCTGTCGTAAGGTGCCATCAACGCAGCTACAAGGCTACCGATCTTGCGATCTTGTACATCGTTCACATGGCGTTGCACTTTGTACGGCGGGCGACAAGACGCGCTTGTGCATCTGAAGCCTTGCCCTTATCGATAAGGACAAACACGTGAGGAGGTACTACCTAGGTACTGTTATATGTCGTTGTAGAGACATTGAATACTAAGGTACATATTAGCTTTCTCAAACCAAGTACATCGGTTGGACAGCATCACTCGCGAAGTCGCGGACCATGGCTGCGACTATGCATGCTCAAGCTGTCGCACCGACGGTTAACGGAGAAGGGACAAGGCGAGCGAGATGGAAGTACACGGACAACATCCTCACACGTCAAGGCGCATACACAACGGAAGAAAACGACGGCTTCATTCCTGGCGACGCCCCGATCAACAGCATTGAGAATGCGCATATACTGGTCATTGGCGCCGGTGGGCTAGGATGTGAGATCCTGAAGAACCTGGCGCTTTCAGGCTTCAGGAAGATCGATGTAATTGACATGGACACCATTGATGTCTCTAACCTGAACCGCCAATTCCTGTTCCGCGAGAAAGACGTTGGCCAGCCCAAAGCGAGTGTGGCGGCGGACTTTGTGATGAAGCGGGTACCGAGCTGCAAGATCACGCCGTATGTGGGCAAGATTCAGGACAAGGACGAGGACTACTACATGCAATTCAACATCGTGGTCTGCGGCCTCGACAGCATTGAAGCGCGGCGATGGATCAATGCTACGCTGGTGGGTATGGTGGATATGGAAAACCCCGACAGCCTTAAGCCGCTCATCGACGGTGGCACTGAAGGCTTCAAGGGCCAATCTCGCGTCATCCTCCCGACCATGACCTCGTGCATCGAGTGCCAGCTCGACATGCACGCACCTCGCGCGGCCGTCCCTCTCTGCACCCTCGCCACGATTCCCCGTCAGCCCCAGCACTGCATCGAGTGGGCGCATATCATCAAATGGGAAGAAGAGCGCAAAGACATTACGCTCGACACCGACGATCCAGAACACATCACTTGGCTGTACAAGATCGCGCTGGCCCGCGCGCAAGAGTTCAACATCCAAGGCGTCACCTACAGCATGACACAAGGCGTCGTGAAAAACATCATCCCGGCCATCGCCAGCACCAACGCTATCATCGCCGCCTCCTGCTGCAACGAAGCCTTCAAGATCGCCACGAACGCCGCACCCTTCATGGGCCGGCCGGGCGAGAACAACTACATGCTGTACACGGGCGACAGCAGCATCTACACCTACACCTTCGAGCACGAGAAGAAAGACGACTGTCCCGTGTGCGGCAACCTACCCAAAGACATGTCTCTCGATCCGTCCACGTCACTGGGCGAGCTGGTGGAGAGTCTCGCCGAGCGACCAGAGAGCCAGCTCAAGAAGCCTAATCTGCGGACGGAGGAGAAGACGCTGTACTACTCCACCCCAGCAAGTCTAGAGGAACAGACACGGCCGAACCTGAAGCGCAAGCTCGGTGAACTGCTGCAGGATGGGGAGGAATTTGCGGTAAGTGATGCCGCATTCGACATCACCTTTCGGTATATTGTTCGCTTTTCATAAAGAGTGCGGGATGTGCAGGTTCTTTTTGATGCATAGCGAGAGACGTGAAGGCGTTGACGGGGTTTCTGGGAGGGATTCGGTGATGCACAACCGGCTCGCACGGCCTCCCGCGCTCGTATATCACGCGAAACGACGGTGATGATGATTGATAGATGTATTTATCATTTGAAATGAAGAATGAGCTTTTTCGTGGCGGTCACATCGTTCTGCCAGCTCCCTTAAACCCGAGATTCGTATGATTGGGTGAGCGGATTACTTGACCTCGGCGAAAGACACGGGTCAGCGATATAAAGGTCAGATGATTGATCTATCATGATTTGGTCTGATATTTTACTCTTTTAACCTCTATTGCCAGCCGGAGACAGTTCCACATTGACACTAACCTCACAGCTGCCAAAGCGTCTAACCAGCTCAGATACATGTATCTATCGCAGTTTCCTACTCCTGAGGCGCGGGAAACGGGGCGCAGCGGCAACGCCAATCTGCGTTGAAGCAGCACAAGATATCACCATCTTGCTCCACCGCAGAGTACCCAATACTCCAGCGAGCTGTCGCCAACACTAGATGTAGCAAGTCGAAACTTTCCTGGCCTGACAGAGCCACTACTCTGCCTTCGGATGGCTCAACCCAGCATCAACTCTCCTCGTGCTCCCCAGCGAAGCGAGACTGTCCACACCATTGCGAAGCAGCGTCGCAACACTCGACATCGCAGACTTCACGGGCGAAGCCGAGGGCACGGCCGCCACACCCGCCGGCGTCGGCGCAGAGTGAAACTTCGCCTTGATTTCGTCGTCCGTGAACCGGCGCGTCTTCGTCCTCAGCATATCCGCGATTTCCTGCTGCGACATGCCAATCTGATCGCCCATGGGCACCAGGCAGCTCGCCAAGTGCATGTAGTTCTTCCGGCACAGGTTGTAGGTCATCATGAGGTAGTCGATGTTGTGGAAGACGAGCGCTCGGCCCTCTCGGTACGCTTCCTTTGACTTCAGAAAGTGCACGGGTTGCTCACGCCAGTGACGGCGTGGATTGAGGTGGTGTGCGGTGTGGTAGCCGTCGTTGAAGCAGAAGCGGTTACTCTGGGACTTGAGTCAGCGAACGGCAAAGGGTTGGGAGGGTGTGGAAAATGGTGCGCACCGGTACGTCTACCAGGGTGATGCTCGAACGGAAGTCGGAGTCAGGCTCAACCTCATCGACGAGAGCGTGCTGACCCCAGTTACCGATCATCAGGCCGATGCGCAGCAGGCAGAACGGGATGATAAACACGAAGATGGAAGCGCGTGTGTTAACTCTGAAGGTCATGTAGTACAGGAACATATAGCTGCCCATTTCAGACAACAGCGCTCGAATGGCCAAGTTTGTCTTGTTCTTGCGATAGAAGTAAAGTGGAAGTTCCAGCCAGATGAAGAACAGGAACCTTCCAACGTAGTGCAAGAAGTGGAATACGTCGTCCCGCTGGTAGCGTATCGTTGACGACAGGTCGTCGGGTCCGTTACCCTCAACATGGTGATGCTTGACGTGATGGTAATAGTACGAATCCCAAGTGTGACCCATCAGCGGCTCCGTGATGTACGGGAAGGTGGAATCCAGCCAGGCCCATTCCTTTGCGAGGACACCGTTATTGTGGATGTGGTTATGCATCATGAGTGTGAAGGAGCCGGCGCACCAGAGCGTGAACGCCGCATGCGCGACGCCGTGGAGATATGTGAAGCTATGGAACAGCCAGATTGCACTCGGTAGGTTGACGAACAGGTACATCAGGAGATGTGTCAAGAACACGATATCGGTAGGATGCCGCACAACTCGGGCAGCAAATCGAGCATATGGCCGAACAATGTGACGGTTGAGAACATCCGGGATGTGTTTGTCGTCCCAGGAGACGAATACAGTGGGCTGAAAGTCGGGACTGTTCGGGTCGTTGAATGCCTGCAAACGGCTGATGGCCGCCCGATCGTGATCCGATGCGCCAGTCGCACCATCAGCTGTGTATTCTATGATCTCCGGAGCCGGAATCACCTCGGAAGACTTCGATTGCTTCTTGACTCCTTGATCGACATCCTCAAAAAGGTTGTGCAAGACAACAATGTCCGGTTCGGTAAGATAGGGATGGATTGTGGCGGCCATCTTCGGCAGAGCGTCGACAGTTTCGTCTCAGGCGTTGTTCTAATGACCGAAGGCTTCTCGTCCACGCTGTATGTAAGGGATCCTCCACCTGTCTGGTGGGAGTTATGTACATGTATTCAGAAAGACAAGGCACATGCTACACAAACACGGACATTGAAGTTTGATATAGGGGCCGAAGACAGGGCATGCACTAATCTGCATTCTTCATGCGCTAATGCACGGCGGGTACAACCGAGACATCTTTGAATCAACGTCGTCGTTACCTCAACTCCTACAGTGTCGACAGTATCATGCTCTCAGGTCCTCCTGACTATCGTTTGGCGACATCGGAATTGCCCGCCAACGCAGCTCACCCACAATGAGCTATGATGGAGCTCTTCGCCAGGGACAATCGCTGGGATGCGGATACGTGCACGAGACGGACTGACCCCCTGAGAGTACGGCATCAACACCGCGACACGATAACATGGGCTCTCAGGAAGGAACATACCACAGCGAGATGAAGGATCATAGACAGGTAAGCGGGGTGTATTATATTGAAACCGAAATGGCAAGCCTCCAGTACCCAGCTCGCCAAAGACGGCTGAATAAATGATGGCCTAGAAAAGCAATGTCAGTACCGGCGGGCGCGCATGCCCACGCGCCCCTTCACGATTAAGCAACTGCCTCACCTGCCGACATGAATGTCGAACTCGTCCTGAGGGCTGGCCGTCTGGGTAGGAGTTCCTGCCGGGGTATGAAAAAGTGTCAGCATCAGTGTCAGCACCGACCATTTCTCCATGCAAGACGCGTTCGTGAGCAAGTCCGAACAACACCGGGCTTTCCCAATCGTAAGACGCTTTCGTCGAGCAAACCCAAGGACAAGAAGCCACCCCGTAATCGCAGACGCTTTCGTCGAGCACCCATGAGCTTCGCCGGATTCCCCTAGTCGCAAGACGCTTTCGTCGAGCAACTCAAGGACAAGAAGCACCCTCCTAATCGCCTTGCCGCTTTCGTGAGCACCCATAAGCTTCGCCGGGTTCTCCTAGTCGCCATGACGCATTCGTGAGCAACTCAAGGACAAGAAGCACCCTCCTAATCGCCTTGCCGCTTTCGTGAGCCCTCATGAGCTTCGCCGGGTTCTCCTAGTCGCCATGACGCATTCGTGAGCAACTCAAGGACAAGAAGCACCCTCCTAATCGCCTTGCCGCTTTCGTGGATGCGACTGCGCTCGCCGCGCTGCCCTATTCGTCGGATGCTTTCGTGAGCAGCTCAAGAACGGAAGCCGCACCCCTAATCGCCATTCGCTCACGAGTCACCTATCCAACCAGCAACCGCGAGCCCCTAGTCGTCCATGCCTTGCGACATGACTTTCGTGAGCAACGCGGAGCGGTTGGATTAGGGTCCTCGGTCATGATGCTTTCGTGGGCTTAGCAATATTCAGGAGCCACCCCTATTCGCCGCTCCACTTTCGAGACAGGCATCAGTTCGCACAGAAGCACCCCTAATCGCCATGCCGCTTTCGTGAGAGTGCAACCCAGCCAAGAGCACCCCTAATCGCAGTCCGCTTTCGAGAGAACGTCGACGTCACAGATGAGCGCCCCTAATCGCCATGCCGCTTTCGTGAGAGTGCAACCCAGCCAAGAGCACCCCTAATCGCAATCCGCTTTCGAGAGAACGTCGACGTCACGAACAAGCACTCCTAATCGCCATGCCGCTTTCGTGAGAGTGCAACCCAGCCAAGAGCACCCCTAATCGCGATCCGCTTTCGTCGAGAATGTCGACGTCACCCATGAGCACCCCTAGTCGCAATCGCTTTCGCGAGAGTACAACCCGGCCAAGGGCCACCCCTAGTCGCAATCCACTTTTGTGAGAGACACCAACATCAGGCAGGCAAGCCCCTAATCGCAGTTACACACGTGGAAAGGCTGGTACTGACCTTTTTGGGAAGCAGCGAGATGTGCATCCTGCCCGCAAGCTGTATAACGCAAGGCTGACTTGCGCGGGTTTGTCAACTAAAGCGAGCTGTCATGGTAGATGCATTGACTCCTCGCACAGTGCTTGCATGCTTTCATGGGCATATCGCAACTCATTATGAGCCACTGCCTCACCCGTCAGGAGGCCGAAAACGGCTTGGACCGGCGTGCGAAGAAAGGGGAAGGCATACTCACAGCAACATACCAGGTGGACATGAGCTGGGTCAATGGCTACAGGGGCACCGTGAAAGGAAGTCGTGAGTAGGGTGGAAGGAAGGTAAGTAGGGTGTAAGGATGGCGATTGTGATAGAGGAAGGCGGGTGTGATGGAGGGAAGGTCAGTGTGATGGAGGAAGGAGGGTGTGATGGAGGAAGGCGGGTGTGATAGAAGGAAGGTCAGTGTGATGGAAGGAAGGTCAGTTCGATGGAAGAGAGGCGATTGTGATGGAAGGAAGGCGGATGTGATGGAGGAAAGCGGATGTGGTGGAGGAAGGTGATTGTGATGAAAAGAAGGTCAGCGTGATAGAAGGAAGGTAAGTGTGATGGAAGGAAGGCGAGTTTGATGGCAGGAAGGTAGGAAGGATGCAAGGAAGGTGAGCGTGATGTGTGGGTGAGTGGGATGTAAGGAAGAGAAAGGAAAAGAAAGAGCAGAAGGGAGAGGACGTGGTTTTGTGCGCCTGGGAAGGAGGCTGGGACCTAGCGCTGACCCAGCAACAGGCATGTCAACAACGACAAACAAGGAGGCTGGGACCCACAGCCGGTCCGGCAACGCTTGAGTCTGGCTGGGCTGGCGAGCGAGGAGGCTGGGGGCCCACAGTTGGCCTAGCGACGCTGCGTTGGCGGAAAAGCGGGTTGCAACTTCACCACTTCAAGCTCAGTAGCGGAGCCCGTGTACCCAACAGAACACTGGCGAGAGACCGGAGGCAATGGACTCATTGAGCCAAACAAGTAAGAAGGATCAAAATCAGAGCGATCGATGTTTCCCAGTGCTATACCTGCACATCAACCCCAGCTGTGGGAAGCTCTCGTACGGTGCCATCCCGATAGTATGGTAGCGACGATGGCAAGAGCTCAGAGCTGGCGAAATCGTGACTTCAGGATATGACTTATACAGGCGAAGAAGCTGGAGCCCAGGTATGGCGTAGCAGCGCAGATCCTAGGGTCGCGCATGCTTCCAGTGTAGTGTCCTTGCCGCAGACTCGGACTCGATAAGACGTTTGGACTTCCCTGCGCGAGATTTCTGGCTGATGGGCTGGGAGGTTGATACCGAGCGCTTGCCTAAGAACGCTGAATTAGAGAAGGGTAGAACGACGTTGACTTAGCCGGCAACCCACGTCTCGCGTCCATAAAGCCCCGTTCTCAGCTTCAAGCTCATCTATTCTCCTCCAGACCACCCAAACACCACCACACCATGACGAAATCCCAGAGCCAACGTTTCCGCGACCTGGGCATCGAGCCCAAAAACAAATTCAAAGTCCGGCGGCGCCAAACCCCGCCAGGCCACGTCAGAGTGGTCATCAGGGTATGATCGTCCCCACGGCAACAACTTCCAACATACCGCTGTATCGCCTACCAGTTGCTCGTGAACCTTTTATGCTGACGAAATGTGTATTCAGAGGAGAAAGCTTGCCGGCCAAGGCAGCAAGGTGGCCAACAGGGCCACGCCAACACCATCCCCGGTGGCATCGAGCCACCGCAGTCCCTCCTCGACGCCGGAGCCAGCGTCGACCGCGGAGGGTGCGGAGGGTGTGGGGGAGAGTGGGGAGG
>Ga0058704_10000557_pt1 | contig 19045 bp, 10 predicted proteins | sample AgamicMgSfe_FD_71363 | JGI IMG/M metagenome (GOLD analysis project Ga0058704, IMG submission 71363) | Agave microbial communities from Guanajuato, Mexico - Mg.Sf.e | ecosystem: Host-associated > Plants > Phyllosphere > Phylloplane/Leaf | place: Guanajuato, Mexico | collected 2012-05-30
GTGCAGCATTGGTCCGGGGTGTGGACGGGGGAGTATGGGCGTTGGCAGGAGCGGGAGCGGTTGGCGCGCGGGACGGCTGGGTTGGGGGGTGCGAGGAGATGGGGTTGATGTTGGGTGCGAGGGAAGGTGGGATTGGATGTCCTGGGAGAATCCCTCTTGCGCACGGGATATGGATGTGATGATTTTGTTATGATTAGCGATGGCGCTTTGGTGCGGGCAGACACGAGTCGGATGGAATGGTGTTGCTTTTGGGGAGTTCAAGGTCCGCCGGTGAGAGAGTGTCTGCTGGATACAAATATGCAGCTCTAGCATGTGCGCAGAGTCCATGGCGTGCTGCGAATGGGGGCGGTATCGAGGTTTACTACCATCACCATTAACCTCGCCTACATATCGTGTGCTTCAGGATGTCGAGAGGGAGTGCATAACCACTACGGGCGGTAAATGTTTCAGGCAAATTCAGCGCCACACCTGGAAATCGCTACATAAGAAATTGAACGTCAGTCACGCCGGCCCCATCACAAACGCGTTGTACACTGTGCCTCATCTCTTCAAACACAACTTTTAAGCGCCTCGTCTTGCGGTGTCTCAATGTGGGCGCTATGAGTCAAACCCCTCGATGTTAAAGAAGGCTACACCTATTGAAGAGATCTCCCGTTTCCTCGCAGTTTCGTGAACAGTGACTAGGAAATTGTGTGAGCCGGCCGTCGCACGAGCTTTCGCCATACACCTCTATACTTCGCCTCCAGATCGAAACAACTCCAGATCGAAACAACATCACCAGCCATGGGTCATCCAGATGAGCCAACAGTGTCGCAAGATGTCCATGAGGTCGGCGAGATGCTTCGAGGCTTAGAGGCCAACAGAGGCAAAGGCAAAGGTAAAATTGCGCACACCCATCAACCGTGGGTCATCGTGGACTAATGTGTGAACAGGTCCCGGCGGCTTCTCATGTAAGAAAACCACCTTCAACGTTGACGGGTCCCGCATCAAGGTCGACTCGTGGCGGATGCAGGACTGGGACTACAAGAAACCGAATCTGCCCACCTACGCACGAGGGCTCTTCACTACCACCAACAGCAAAGGCGACCCGGAGATTGTTGTGCGAGGATACGACAAATTCTTCAACCACGGCGAGGTACGCGAGACCGAGTGGCGCAACGTGGAGCAAAACACGCGAGGACCGTACGAACTCAGCGTCAAGGAGAACGGGTGCATCATCTTCATCAGTGGCCTGGAAGACGGGACGCTCCTGGTGTGCAGTAAGCATTCGACCGGCTACAGAGCAGACACCGAAGTCAGTCACGCGAAGGCCGGCGAGAAGTGGGTCGACAGACACCTGGCAGCCGTCGGCAAGACGAGAGAGCAGCTGGCCTTCAAGCTGCGCGAGATCAACGCCACCGCCGTCGCTGAATTGTGTGATGACGAGTTCGAGGAGCATGTGCTTCAATACGCCCCCGAGACCGCCGGCCTCTACTTGCACGGCATCAACATCAACGTGCCGGAATTCGCCACCTACCCGCACCACCTCATCGACAAGTTTGCGGATGAATGGGGCTTCAAGAAGACCATGTACATCATCAAGGACGACATCAAAGAGGTCAAGACGTTTCTGGATGGTATTGCCGAGACGGGCCACTACGCCGGTCGCGACACCGAAGGCTTCGTCATCCGATGTCAATCGAAAGCGAACAGTGGCGAGTGGCATGATTGGTTCTTCAAATACAAGTTCGACGAGCCGTACTTGATGTACCGTCAATGGCGCGAGTGTACCAAAGCCATCATCGCAGGCAAGCAACCGAAGTTCCGGATCCACAAGAAGATCACCGAAGAGTACATCGAGTTTGCTCGCAAGCAGCTGCATGGCAATCACGCTTTGGGACAGGCATACCAGGCCAATCACGGGATCATCAAGATGCGCGACGACTTCCTCGCGTCTCGTGGTCTGAACGGTGCGGACATCATCCGACAGGAGGAAGAAGACGGTGAAATGGCCAACGATGCCGTGACAAAAGATGTCATCCTCGTCCCGGTCGCCACAATCGGTTGTGGTAAGACGACGGTGGCATTGGCGCTATGCAAACTGTTTGGATGGGGTCATGTGCAGAACGACAACATCACGGTCAAGAAGGGAAAGCCACAAGCGTTTGCGAACGCGTGCACGAGGAGTTTGGAGGAGCACCCTGCGATGATCGCAGATCGCAACAATCACCAGAAGCGCGAGCGGAAACAGTTGATCGAAGATGTGTCAAAGATCCTGCCGCACGCTCACTTCGTCTGCCTGCAGTACGTACACGACCGTGGCAACTACAACAACATCCGCGCTGCTACACGAGAGCGGGTCTTGAGCCGTGGCGACAACCATCAGACGATTCAAGCGGGCTCGAAAGGCGCGGCGGAGATCATCGAAATCATGGAAGGGTTCATGAAGCGCTTCGAGCCCGTCGACGCCGATGCATCCCCCGACGACGGCTTCAACAGCGTGATCGACATGGACATTCTCAGCACGTCGCGTCAAAACCTGGAGACCGTCATCACGAGGCTGTACACGGAGTACCCGAGCCTGTTCGGCGACCGGGACATGCCCACGGCCGACGACATGGATGCCGCCATTGAAGCCGCGCTCAAGGACTACACGGTCGACATCAAGCACGAGATCAAAGGGCGCGATGACCGCCATGGAAACCAAATCAACAAGGCACAACCCAGCGCACAGCCCAACGGCCAAGCCAAGTCGAAAGCGCCAAAGCTGGAGTACTTCGCCGTGCAGCTTCCCGCGCCTCGCGTGAGCGCCATCTTGGGCTCCATCTTCCGGGACGTCCCACCAGAGACCGCGAAGATGTACCACGCCCTCACGTCACAGCACAGAATCCAAACGGAATTCCACGTCACGCTGATCCATCGAGCGGCCTCGAGCGAACACCCGGAGCACTGGACAAAGCTTCAAGACCTGCACAGCAAAGCCTCGACCATAGCGCAACCGGCGCCGAAACTAGGCACGTGTGCGGTCCGCCTGGAGCGCCTGGTGTGGGACGAGCGGATCATGGCCATCGTCGTCCGACTGTCGCCTTCCTCCAAAGACGGCGAGCATTTCGGCACGGTGAACGAGACGGCGCACGTCACCGTGGGCACGGCGTCGGCGAGTGTGAAGCCCAAGGAATCCAACGACTTGCTCGCCAAGTGGTTGAGGGAAGGAAGTGGCGGTGTTGGCGGGGCGAATGGGATCTCGGAGTTGGCGGTCAAGGGGAGCGTGGAGCTCGAAGGGACGGTGCGTGGTGTTTTGCAGAAATTCTAGGTGGGCGAGCCACGTGTGAGAAGTAATCTTATCAGCGAGCATTTGCATGAGGCTTTGGGCTGGGTGGATAAGGCATACGTTATGAGGGCACATCATCGATTACACGGACGGTAGAAAGGATATGATTTATACCGTGTTCATCATGGCAACATCGGTCTAACAAAACTCTGGGGTGCGGTCCTTCGTAGTCGTCTGAACCGTACACACATCAACAATCCAAGCGTTCCATTCACCCCCCCATCATGCCTTGCCCAGATACTTTTCGTAGAAAGGCCGCAGTTCACCATCATTCTTGCCGATTGCCGGAGGTCTGGGGCTGCGCGATGCCTCGCGCACACTCGCCTTAACCTTGAGTGGTGACGGCGATGCGCGCAACGAACCAGGTGTGCCGGCGCGAGAAGCCGGTGTCACCGCGCCGCTCTTCTTATTACTCTCCCGTGGCAGCACGCGCCACTGTTCACCGCTTCCCTCGACCGGCTTGACCTTGACCTTAAACCCGTCGGGGATCATGGCGTGCTTCAGCGTCCAGCCCGCGCGCCGGCAGAGCTCAAACGCGACGTGATCGCAGTCGCCCAGCAGCTGGATGTCGAAGTTGACGTGCTTGATGGGTTCGCGGGAGACGTAGACGTGGGGCACCTGCGGCGGCAGGTAGCGCGACATTTCGCTGACGGGGGCGACCTTGAGCGAGGTGCCCATGACGAGGACGAGGTCGACGGCTTTGCAGTCGTGCTCGCTGAAGCGCGTGAAGAAGGTGTCCGGGAGCTGTTCGCCGAAGAAGGTGATGTCCGGTTTCATGACGCCGGGCTGGGGGATGTCGTACGCGCCATCCGACTCATCGTCCGAGTCCTCCCATACATGGCGTTGGGGCCTCGTGCTGCCCTTGCGTCTCTTACGCGGATTGCTGGGCACAGTCGGTTTGGTTGGGTTCAGTAGGCAGCTTTTGCATCTTGAGACACGCTTCGCGCGAATGTCGTCGAAGATCTCCCGTCCCGGGACCTGGTGGCGACACTTGCGACACGTGGCGGTGGCGAAGCTTCCGTGACATTGGATCAGACGGGCTTGATCGACCCCGGCGAGCTGTTCGAGATTGTCGATGTTCTGCGTGTAGTTTGTCTGCAAACGGCCCTCATCCTGCAACAGCTTGATGAATGCATGAGTCGGTGAAAACCGCTTCAGGTCGGGTAAGATGTCTCCAGCAAGGCTGTAGAACTTGGTCGGGTCGTGGTCAAACTCATGGATATCGAAGACCTCCTCGCCCTCAGCTAGACCCATCGCTTTGACTTTATCGTAGAAGCCAGTGTTCTTCGAACGAAAGTCCGGGATACCGAGAGAAGTGGAGATTCCCGCGCCGGTGATGACCATGATATTCCTGCGGGTCCGAAGCAGCTGCGCCGCATCATCGATGGTGTTGTATTGCGGCAGCTTCTGGCGTTTGAGGGACGCGCGCTCGATTGCCTTCTTCAGGAGAAGGAAGTGGAAGGCATCGTCCGGCAGCCACTCGGGATCGATCCCAAACACTGTGCCCAACAAACGCGGCGCCATCTGCGTTGGCTGGCTGGACAGATTCCGGCGAAGGAAGTTGTCGATGCCGACGGCGCGTAGCTCGGTACGTAGCCGTGTCATCTCAGCATCGGTCAGCCCCTCGCCTTCAGCTGTGATATCGTCAGCAGGGGTTGTCGTATGGAGGAGACTGGTAGAGGAGAACATCGCGTACGAGGATGATAGGGATTCAGCTCGATCTCGTCCAGCGCGTCCCCCAACATTGAATCGTCGTCGTCATCGTCGTCGTCGTCGGTATTGAAGTCATCGGCTCCAAGCTGTTGGCCCTGGACGTCCGGTAACGCTGAGGTCGCGCCGTTTGCTTGATCCGAGTTGAAGGTGTTGCCTGTGTCGGTATCGTTGGTGGTAAGGTCGACAATCTCACCGTGCTTGCGTTTCAACTGTGATCGCGGCGTCGCCACGACCGGCTTCACGATCGAAGGATGCATTTTGAATGCTTGTTAGGCTGTAGGCGGACGATGCTATGTCTAGATCTGTGTGGAGTCAAGGAGTTACATGAGGTGTTGTCTGGAAATATGGGGAAGGTACACCACGTCACGTGTGAAGCTGTGGCCGCTACCTCGCTAGCGTGAAGGCACGAAGTCGGGCTTTGTTGAGCCTCAGGCACGAAATACTACATACACCGACATCATAGCATCTTTCTCGTCCTGCAAACAATGGACGACCATATGTTGGCATAGTCGCACTCGCTGATGTGCCTAAGCAAAACCTGGGTCCTGGCGAAAGGGGGACAATAATGGAAAAGGTGTGATTGGTACATATATTGTACATCTAGCGACTAGTTACTCTTCAGTGCTTGCTGACCTCACGCCCTTGATAATGAACACGGTCAACAATCAGTAACAGTAGTGTATCAGTTTGTAATAGGGTCGGGTATCCGACCAGCGTGATCCACTCCTTTGTACAATCTTCCTCCTCTCCCTCCTCCCCCTCCTCCACACGCCGAAGACATTCCACTGTATGAAAACCCCATATATGCTCGCGCTGAGCTGTGTGCAAGCCAAGGAAAGACGTTCCCGCGGATGAAATTCCCATATCGACCACCGTTCTTAAATAGCTGTACATTCTTTTCAGGTGCGCTGAACTTAAGCGAGTGTGCCGTTTCACAACCACCTTCTTCCGTCGACACACCAACCATCCGGAATCTATCAAGAAAACAACACGAAGCAATGAGATAAACTGGGCCAGGCTCACGTGGGCGGCCGTGGGGTATGACGCGACCAAAGCAGCTGGGTGCAAAATTGCGACAGGAAATGCGGTTTCGCTGACAAATGAGAAGAAAAGGAGACAAAAATCGGAAAGGTCGTGGTGAGCTTCCGACGCCGGACTTCTTGAAGCCATGCGGGAAAGTGGGACGACAAGGTCAGTGCAAGCTACTGGTAAGCTGCTTGCGTGGCGAAGATGCTGGCAGCCGCGGCCGCTGCCCAGTTACCCTCGTCGTACGGTGGTGTTGGCCATTGCGGGGTCAGTGCGCCGCTCTTCTGCGTTCGCAAGTGCGGGATATCCATCGCTTTGGTGGGTGTATGGTCGTGCGAGCCGAAGCTGGCCCCAATGTTGTCCTTGGAGGGCGACGGCGTGAGGTATGGTGCAGAGCAGCCTGGGTCGGAGGTAACGTGTCCTAAAGGTGGGCGACTCTGCTGGTAAGCACCGACTTTGTGCTTCGGCGGCAGACTGTCCAGACGGCTCGCAGCCTGGTGGGCAGAGGAGATGGCTTCGTCGAGGAGCTCATCCTCTTCATCAGGAGTTTCGTACCGGTAGCTAGGATTCTGATGTCTGAGCGAGCGTCGGGTTCTGCCAGAGACTGGGCCACTGGCGGGCGGTGCTGGTAACTGTCTGCCTTCGTCGGACGGTAGTGAGTAATGCCGCTTCAGGGCTGGGTTACTCGAGACTCTGGTTGGGTGCTTCGGGACGTTGACCGTGGGGCCAACTGCACCTGCCACATCCAGGCTGTAACGGACATTCTGGAGGGCGCGATCGAGTTCGGCGAAGCCAGGATCCTGGGGTGGGTCTGCCGCCGCAGGGGCAATGCTTTGCGTCTCTTGTATCGATTGTCGGTTGACATTGTTGACTGCCCACGGCGCACAACCCACATTTGCCTCAACGTCGTCCTCGTTTGGAGACATCGGATGAAGGGGACGGCCAGAAAGCCTGCGCGCACGCTTCCGAAGATGCGAGAAGAAGCTCTCCCTTTGACTACCAGTAGGCGACTTGAGACCGTTGCCGCCAGTGAGCGCACGCTCGGCCTCCTGTCTGTGGATCTCGGCGTAGTGATTGCCCTGAGACTTCACCGACAGCTGACGTCCTACTTTCTTGTTGTTGCGCTCCCCCGTCTGTTCTGCAGGTCCGACATTCGCCTGGGCGTTGGTGTTGTCGCGCAGCGGAGACACCGGCCGTATCGATGGAAGAATAGGGATAGGTGCTGCGCCTGCATTCAGACCGTTCGTCCACGTCGCACGCTTGTTGGCACCCGGTCTGTTCTTCGAGACAGTCGGCGAAGCGTCGCTTGTGTTGGCATGCATCGGAGGTGGTCTCTTTGGTGTGTTTTGCTCCACCGATCCGTGTTCCGGCACAACCGGTACGATGGAGTCCCGGGCACCAAGCGACTTCCGAAACCACATAGAGGTTTTCGTCGCCAGCGCGGGCGTGCTGTCGGGAGAGTCGTTGATGTTGGACGACTTCCTACCAAGGATCCGGCCAGCGCTGCTACTCTTCGGCCGCAGAGGATCCAGTGCGTCGGCGAAATACTCATGGTCTAAAGCTTGCCTCGACGTCGGGCGGACTTTGGGATCCCACATCAGACACCAAGTCACGAACTGTGCCAGTGGTGCCGGCCACATCGGGGCCGGCAGCACGGTATGGAGCGAGTGAGGCGCCATCTTGGGAAAGGAAAAGCCCAGCTTTTGCGCGAGCCTGATGCCTTCCTTCCACTCACCACCCCCGATCTTCTGACCGTGCCTGTTCACCCAGCTGCCGGGGCTGCCCATGATCTCGCAGACGCGCCAGACTTGGTCGACCTCATTGCCACCTGGGAAAAGCGGCTTCAGCGTGGCAATTTCGACGGCCATTGCACCGACCGCCCAGATGTCCACTGGTGCGGAGTACTCGCCAGCTCTGAGCAGAACCTCGGGCGCCCGATACCACCTGGTGGACACGTATGTCGTATATGGCAGCCTCGAATGCGACTCTCTTGCCAGCCCGAAATCAGCGATCTTGATCGAGTACGAGGGCGGTGTGGACGGCGGCGTGACGAGGGCTGAGTATCGCTTGAAGGCGTTACCGGTGTCTGGCGCCGATGTCGAGACCAAGATGTTCTCTGGCTTGATATCGCGGTGGAAGAAGTTGTGCTCGTGGATGTGCTCGAGGCCGGAGAGGATTTGGAACAAGATGCTTTTCACGCTGCTGCCATCCATGGGTTTGTGATCGCGGGCTTTCATCAGTTGGTAGAGATTGCCATCCATGTATTCCATGGCGATGTGCAACTTCTTGCTCAGTGGGTCGAGGAATATATCGTAGGCCGGCACTAGATGCGGGTGATTTGGCAACGACTTCAGGAAGACGACTTCGCGAAGCTCCATGCATTGTGAGAAGCTCTCGAAAGTCTTCTTCATCGTTTTGATGGCGACCTGCACCAGCGTTAGAGGTTGGCGGCAAGCGTTGGATCAATATACTCACCAGTGTACCTCTGCGGACAATGTGAGCGCCAGCGCTCCTTGTCCTACCCAGGGAAACACTTCCAAAGCTGCCATCACCGATGTCTTTGAGGATCTCGAACTTGTCCTCGAGACATACAGTCGTGTGCGAACTGGATGACCAGCCGCCGTGGTATGACGTGTCATGGGTGACAGTCATGGTCGAATCAAACCGATTGCTTCGGGTACCGAAGTGATGCTCGCGAGCGAAACCGGACCTATCTCGACATGAAGCTTGAGTGTGTAGGTTTGGGCTACGAGCGGGTCAGCATGTACGGTATGCAGCTTGAGATGCGAAGGCAGAGGCTCACGTCTATGTTGATGTCCAGTCGACCACGGACGGGCAAGTCGATGGAGAAGTGCAGAGACCGTCGAGGCCGTGAGGATTAGGATTATTAGTAGTGGGTAGTGGTGTGCTGTAGCAGTAGAAAGGACGAGGAGAACGAAGTCGACAGCGTAATGATTGCACAGGCGTCGAGTTAGGTATCAAGGAAAGTCAGTGCCGTGCTTTGTGGCAGTCGATCGAGTCGAGAGTCCCGAGATGGATGATGTAGCGAGTGCTCGTAGCTTGATAGTAGGGCGAAGGGGGGAAGGTGCAATGCCAAAACCAACGGCCGGGATGTTGCCGGGATGGTCCCCTTTCGCAGCCGATCGACGGAGACAGTGCTAAGAATGGCGCGTTGCCAGACTCGACTTGACAAGGTCTGTGGGTCCCCCTGAGAAGTAATCAAGCAGGCCGATGCCCGCAAGTCGCGACTTCTCGAAGAAAGGAGGTCGTATGATGAGCCAGGGTAGTCAGACTTGGAGCGTCAGGGTCTGACTCGGGAGTCTGTATTAGGATTTGGGGTGCGGGACGTGGCGGCGGAAGCAGTTGGAGTGGAAGATTGACCAGCACTGAAACCCGTGGGCGGACTCCAATCTTGTCGCTGGTGGATGACAGCTATAGGAGACGGCTATGCGGGGGTAGATTCGAGCGAGAATTAGGATGAAGCGATTGCAATAACGAGAGATGAGGGAGCTGGGTTCCAGAAGATCGAGCACGGCCACATCCTCCGGCAGTCGTCACGATTGGACGATGAGCAGGGGGGCAAGAGGAGCGGATGTATGAGTCTGATGGGTGATGATGGTGATGTTGTTCACAATTTCACCCTTGTAGGATGTGAAGTGAGAGACTCGGACGGCAGGGTGGTCTGCGCCAAACACCAGACTTCAAGCGGTAAAGGCTGACGAGGAGCCTGATGATGCCCCAAGCACGGACGGAATGGTGACGGGGTCGCGCTCGTGCGCCATGCGAAGCCGGTAGCGATGGGCGATGGCCGCGATGGACGGGTGACAGTTGGAGATGGCTGTGTGGGTGTCGCAGTAGAGAGAGAGATGACCAGAAGGCGAGTGCTCAGCGCTGTACACGATTGTGTCGTTGGTGCGGTGATGGTGAAGAAGGCGAGAAGATGAGATGGGTGGGTGATGAGACGTGTAGTCGATTACCGTATGCGCCGACGTGGCGTGCGGCCCGCGAGGAGGATGATTATGTATTAATGATGATTTACATGTACATGGACAAACGGGAAGAAGGAAACCTTGATAATATAATAATATACTGATGAAATGAAATGAGGTGGTGGAAGCGAGAGAAGTGTGCTGCCTGAGGCGAAGAGGCTGGGACAAACGTCAGGCTAAGGCTAATCACATGCAACCCCCCTCCCCCCTTGAACCTAACGCGACCCGCCACGATTTTTAATCACCGACACACGTCAATAACAGCAATCCCTTCTTGCGCCTTCATCACAGCCTTCACCTCGGTACGGTTGGACCTCCTCGAACGACCGCAGCACGCTCGCGGCTTGCCCGCCTGATCATCTCCGGATTGCCTGCGCATCGTCGGACCGGGCAACTCCAACAGAGCAGAACACAGAGATGATGACCACGAGATCTATCGCCCGCTCCGCACCATCGGACGTTATTACTTCTCCAATCCCGAGTCCCGACTCGATTCCCGCACGACGGCGCCCCTCGGCAGCCTCTCCCACGGGCCACGATCCGGGACCCAACCGTCGGATGGATTAGACTCGACCCCTTTTCTCTTGGATCGTGGGAAGTCTCAGGTACCGTCTCAGTGTGATAGGTCAGGAAGTGCACCGAGTGTTCCCATTGGATGGGCCAGGCTTCTCAGCTCCGCCCGGTGTCCGGGCAATCGTAGCGAAGCCGTCCCTCGTGCGTCGGGACTCGTGAGACGGAGATCGCACAATCTTATTATCGTTTGATCGATTCTACATAGGTATATGTACAGTATTTTTATTCTCGTCGTCGACATCACCATACGGCGATGTCATAGGAACCTTATCCACGGCCCCTGAGCCCCTAGACAGAGTCAAGCGGTCGAAAGACTAGACAGACTGGACGAGAGCACGCGAGAAAGGAGAATGCGGTACAGGATAGACCCGCTTCGGACCCGACCTCGGCCACGCGACTACGGACGGTTTGTGATATATCATATATCCCATGGACTCGTCACTCGTGGCCTCTCGTGCGACGGTGGATAACCTAGCACCAAACGCGAATCCTGATTCCTAGTGTCGAGCAATCAAATGATGAAAACTTGATGTTGTTGTTCGGTGGTGCTCCCGATGAAGTCATCACCTGCATGCAAATCAGACACCGTCCATCAACGCAGAGAAGGACTCGGGAAATAGGAGGTTTTTACTACAAGGTACCTAGCCATCCATTTTTGAACAAACCTTTGCATCGGTGAATTTCCCATCGTTTATCCTTATCTACATGAAAGCGTGCGCGTTCGGCTGACGTTCACGGGGCTCGGAAAAATGCTTGGGCTGAGTGTGGACTACGACAAGCTCGCAAGTAAACATCCAGCAGGTACTAGAGGATGGCCGCTGTACAACAGAGTAATGAGCGATTGAAGGTCCTTGACTTGACGTCCCAAGCTCTCTCCCTACAATTAAGTAACAGCATCCTGCGACGGGATCTGGCTTCTCGTCCCGACGTCCACACGCTTTTCATCTTGTCGGAACACGCTCTCTTGCCCGAGGACGCCTCCTTCCCGTTGAAGAGGTGGCGACATGACAAACGTTGTTGCTGACGCGTCGCACTGCACGCGCGACAGCCGTTCGCGTTCCTCTCCGCGCGCGCGGGCATGTCGGTGACCTTGTGCTTCGTCGCCTTCAAATGCTCGCCGGAAGTGACAGACAGCGCCTCGCCAATGTTGACGACAAACGCGTTCGGGCTGTACTTCACCGGCCGTCACTGCTGCTGGGACCAGATACGCAAGGCTGTGATAGGGACGGGGAAGAGAAGTGAAGGGTCGTGGTGCCATGCATGGTTGGTGGGGCCGTACTTCCACAGCCCTTTCCGTCTCCTCGTCTGCCTCACGATAGAGGTAGAGGCTCCGGACATCAGCGCATTCTACGTACGTTGCGGTTGTTCGTCGTTACGAAAGCAGTGGAGAATGGTGGAAATACCCATCTTCTACCAGGACCGCAGCGCGACGCCCCATGCGCCCAGAGACAGTCGTCAGGCAAGTCCAGGCCTCTAGACACATATTGGAGCGGTACACATCGTTGTCCGCTCGCCTCAAAGCGTGATGAATCTCGCATTCACTGTACGGCAACAAACATCAAATCTCAATGTGCAGGCAGGGCTTGACTCTCGCCCACAGATAGTGGATGGCATGAAAGTCGTGACATTAAGACCAAAGCAATACTCCAATCACAGCCTGCCAATCAACATATCCTATGCTCCGGTGGTCGCCACGGCACCCCCAGCACCTCAAAGATCCTCTTCTCATCCTTTCCCTCCACCAACGTGCCCTCGCTCAGCTTCTCCCGGCCCTTGCCTCTCGTGACATCCCTGTACAAGCCGCGTTGGTTCAAGCGCATGCCTTTGGTGCTAGCCAACAGCCTCAGCGACCGGTTGAAGATGTCGTTGCCGGTGAAATAGATCAACGCCGCGCCCATCTCGTCCGAAGGCACGAGCAGAAGGTCGATTCGACGCCATGTCGGGCTGTCGGGGAGTTTGGAGGCGCCGTGCCATTTCGTTCCATCGTCCTTGCTGGTTGTCGCTAAGGCGGCCACGAGGAAGCCAGTCGTGATGAGCTTGGGAACGAGTTGATCGAGCACCACGGCGCGGATGTGAGCGGAGCCCGTGTCGGGATGCGTGACAATGCAGTCGACATCTCCGCTTGTCTCTGAGCCGCGGCGGTAAGAGCCACCAACGATGACTTCGAACGCAGGGTCGATCTCTTGCAAGGCCTGACGGACAAGATCGCCGTGCCGCTCTACTTCTGCGCGCGGGATGCGCGAGTTGAAGTCTTCGTAGTGTTCGATGCCGATACGCTGGTTGTCGGTCAAGTCCGCTTTCTCCAGCAACTCGTTCAGCGTGGTGTAGCCTTGACCGATCCATTTGCTGGCTTGCGCAAAGCCCGCGCCATAAACTTGCATAAAGGTCTGTAGAATCTGATCACTAGGCTCCGCTCGCGCGTTATCGAGGCGCCGAAGACGGTTCGTGAATGCGATCTCCTCGATCTTCGCAGCCAGGCGCTCGCCTATCTGAGGGAGCTTTAGGGCTTCCTCTTTGGTCCAAACCTTGGCCGGGTGGTTGCGAAGCGTGGATATGGCTTTGCGGTATGCCCTAGTGCGCCATTCGTCTCCCATCTGACCGTAGTAATCTGCCATTGACTGCAAGATGCCAATGGTCGTCGCATTGGGAGAGCTTGTGTTCTCACCGGTGTGCTTCTGCATGCACTGAAACTTGTCTTGGATGGCTTGATACTTGGTCTTACGCTTCTTGATAAGCTGCAGTTCGGATCGTAGCTCTTCGCCATCATCCGTAGCAGGTCCGCCTGAGCTGGTCGGTGTATGCTCGTCATCGGCATCCAGAGGAACGTGCTGGAGTTCACGAGCTTGCTGGATTATGACGTCAAATTCCGCCGTGCTTTCTGCTGGCTCAACCCGTCGTGGCGGAGGCTCTGCCGTTTGGGGTATAATCTCGATGTGCTGGTTTACCTTTGGCGAGCTAGCAACCCTTTGCGAAGAGGCCGGCTCATCCGTTGTCGGCGTCTCGGGCTGCCGGGCCATCACCGCCTGGCCAGCCGGCTTTAGCTTCAGGGAAATATCAGAGCTTCCAGACACGGTCGTTGTAGGATCAGGAGGCTTCGCGTGACCGATAGCTTTCGCAGGCTCAGTCGGCGGATTATATCCCTTGAGTTGGAACTGCCTCTGCTTGGGATCCAGTATTGCCCGGTACGATATACATTCGGCGGGATACGATTCACATACTACAGTCACGGATGGCGGCATGATGTCCACGTTGTTCTGCCGCTTCAGGAACTTCATGAACAAGTCGAAATCCATACTTCTGTCCGCGATGACATGCGTGACACTGTCGTCCCAGTCCTTCAGCCAAGTCGCACCGAACTCGAGCGCCTTGTGTATCCGCATGCGTCTGGCGGGATGCTTGTCGTCGTTGGGGAAGAAGTAAAATTGTAAACCCCGGAATACTTGCTGCGCCTCTGGGACTAGTTTGACGTTGTCGCCTCGTTTGCGCTTCCCAGTCGTCTTTGGCTTCGCAGACATTGTGGCAGCAGTATTCACGGGCGCTACGCTGGGCAAACCTGCGAAGGTAGCCCCTTTCCTCAAGGTAGCCGGAGTATCCCTGTCCACTATGGAGGGCCGCTTGAGTGTAGCCTGCTCCGTGAGCTGGCGCGGCGGATCCTTCGCAGGTAGGTTGGTGTCCGACATAGATCTGGGAAGACCTTTGCATTTGTCGAGGTTCGCCGAGCTTAGCTCTTCTCGTCTGTCGATCGCTTTTCGCATCGCCTCTCTTGACGAGTCCTGGCCCGGATCCGGATCATCATCACTCTCGGTGAGTTTGTCGAGGTCACTGAAGTATCGACGCTTTGCTTCCAGACGTGCTCTGGTGTCGTTGTCCGCCATGCTTCACCCGACCCGCTGCCAGTGCATGTGTTCGCTGGCTCATGGTCAGTTGGTCTTGGTTTCCAGACTGTAAGGTAGTCTGTGAGCAAAATCTGCAAGTTACAGCTATTATATCCAAGGTAGCAAGGACGGTTGCCTAATGATACCCACCTGCACTTGGTAAGGAGTGAAGCACGAAGGGCAGACGAAGTTGGAGTCAGGTGCAGCATGCCCCGCGACGCTGTCTCCGCTTACCATAAATGGATTCACAATCACGTGACGATACACAGAGTGATAATCTGTACACACTACAAAGCGTACGGTAATCTCGATACGTTCGCAGCGTAGCTACAGATATTTATAGACATCGACCAAGGCATCGATAAACATCGAGACTGGTGGCGATACAGAACAACGCGCGAAGATAAAACAGAACCGGATCGTGATAAACCTGAATATATTTTACTATGTACGTAGGTCTTCCAACTAGTAGAACCGAAAAGCAACAATCATGAACCCAGCCAGAGTATGTATGCATCGTGGGTATGTATGCCCCGGAAACCGCCATATCCAACACCAACGTCTAACAATAACGCTCGCAACCTAGCAATGACAGCGTTCAGAAGCGGCGACCCAAACAACAAACGCCTCTCACGTTCACCAATGCAAATGCTGGCCCACTGCCAAAACACGCCAATGGGACGCGTAAGCCTCGCACAGGAGACAACCTATGGCTCTGCCCGCGAGATGCGGCTGCTTGCATCAACGCGCTGCTCCGTGTCCGACAAGACCGTCGAATACCCTGCACCAAGAGCAAACTTGCACTCTCATCGTCGTGTCCACGTCAACCAACAGTATCAGACAGCCCAAAACGCAGACATAAGTACACAGGTAGGTCGTGACGGTCGTGATGAAGAGAAAAGCTAAGAAGTGCGGCGCGAGGCAGGTTGGGGCTCGATCACGGCCGCAGTCGACGTGATCATACTCTGGATATCCTCCATGCCTTCGTTCTCCAGCGAGTGCATCAGCTCCTGCTGCTGGTCTTGATTCAGGCCGCTGCCGAGCGAGCCGAAGTCCATGTCCCAGTACTGTGGCATGTATTGGTCGTTGACGCTGGTATCCACGCCGGGGAAGGAGTAGCCCTGGTAGTTCGGATCGAAGGCGGTGTTGTTCGCGTAGCCGTTGAAGGCCGGCTGTGCCATCCCGGTTTGATATTGGAACGGTTGCAGCGAGGGACCGGACCAGCTGGGGACTGTGAGCTCGGGCGCCCACTCTGGGAGGGGGTTGGCGTAGCTGCTCGGATCGAACGACAAGCTTTGCTGTGATAATGATGGCGGGATTGTATTATGTATTGGATGCATCGCTTGGGGTGCAAAAGGGGGGGTCTGCTGTGCGGGAGGCGTGGGAGTGGGCTGTGTCTGAGGCTGAGGCATTTGCAGATCGCTCTGACAAGGTACAGGTAGCGATTGTTTCACGCTTCGTCGGGATCGCTGTTGGAAGTAACCGAAAGGAGCAGGCCGTTCGGGAGGGGTGGGGATGGAGCTGCTACCGACCGTCGCCGGGCTCGTGGTTTGGGAGTGGTTGGAAGGATCCGGGAACATGAGCGCAGGCGATGCGACTTCGGAAGGGCTCACCGCTGACAGCGGCACGTCACTGTCCTTTTCGTAGACCTTCACAATGGCGGCGATGAGATTCTGGTACAACTGTACCGCAGATAACACGCCGGGCCATCGCTCGGAAGCCAGCTGGATGCACTCCATGGCGACGTCAAGGTGTCTCTCCACGGCTGCCTTGCTGTGTCTCTTCCGGACTTCGCTGTAGCTTAGCGACCACAACATTGTGTTGATGGCCATGAAGATCGCTTGGGCAAAGACCCACGACAACTCGGCAGACTTCGAGATGAGCTGCTCACGCTGCGCATAGATGTTGTACTTGCACGCATCAAAACACTTCAGTGCTGCTTCGAGGGACGGTCGGGGCACTTGTGGTGAAGGGCGGTACAGCATGACAATCATGGTGTTGTACCGGACAGCGAACCAAGCTTTGTTGAGTCCGCTGCCCTCATCCTGAGAAGGCGTCGCTGCACTCCAGACCGTGAGCTTAGCATCCATGTTCCGGAACCATGGATCACTGTCGTCCTTAGGGTCCGGCCGCTTGCGCTGGTACAATTTTCGTCTGATCTCCAGCTGCAACAGGCGCATCTTGAAGAAGTGTATTGCAATCCACTTTTTGAACGTCGGTCTTGTCGCGACAGGGTCGACACCCGCAGGTGTGATGTACTTGTCGTCACAGGTCTCGAACCAGCCAACGTCGATATGTTCCTGGCTGGTCGCGAGGATGGCCGGCCTGCCAAGCGTGTGTGCCAGACCGCACTCCATCACGAATATGCACCAGAACAGCCTCCGGCGCATATCAATCTCCAAATAGTCGACCCTGCCGTCTGCCGTGCCACGAGTGACGGTCTTCTCCTCATGGTAGCCGAGCGCCTGGGCTAACCGGACCGCCATCCCGACCACATAGTAGGCGGCAGTCCTGGTTGGAGTCAGCGTCGAGTACTCGGCCATGAGGCAGAGACACTGCAGGGTGTTGAGGTCCATGGGTTTCACGACCGGCTCAAGGTACTTGAGAGCTGCAAGGTAGTAGCTGTCCGCGAGGCCGGCGTATTGCGTGTCCATTTTCTGCAGGCTGATTGCAATCACCATGCGGCAGATGAAGTGCTGATGACTGGAAGCTCGGTCGTTGGCGTGGTACACGGTGTCCAAGTCCTTGTCCAACGTGGGTTCATGTAGTGCTGGATACATTGGTTGCACTTTCAGCTTGTACAGTTGGACCAGCAGATCGGTCAGGGGCTTGTGTGGTAGGTCGACCGCAGCAACGTCACTGATCAAAGGGTAGACCTTTGACGTCGGCTTCGCCTGCTCTTGGTGGTAGAGTTCCCTGATTTGCCGCGCCCGCTGGTCCGGCACGATCTCCGTGATACTCTTCGCATCTGTGAACTGCTTCGCCAGCTGCATCACCAGACGGGTTATGGCGATGCCACTGGACGGTCCGAGGTATTTCGAGTCACTGGCATCGTGCACCCGCACAGCAGCGGCGCCACGCACCATGGCCTCGGGGTCTTCTCCAGCGTCTTCGTTCTCGACCTTTTCCAACTCCTCCTCTAGCTCCCGGACCCTGTGCTGAAGCCACACCACGTAACTGCGTTTCATGATCTGTTGTTTGCTGGCATCGTAATATTCGCACATCGAGCTGCTCCGCTCGCAAGGGCCGCACCGTGGGAGAGTGGGGTCGCATCTCGTCTTACGCTGCTCCACGCGTCAGTGACCGGCCAGCGTGAGACCTGTAGGAGGGTTGGTCGGGTTCACAGACCTGGCGGCATCGCGTGCCTGTAGTCCGACCGCCGTCAGCCATTGTCCATGTCCCGTGGTCTCGACTGTGTCATTACTCACAAGCAGTGAGGGTGTGGGCGACGAGTGGTGCGGGCGATGATGTTGGCTCTCCATCATTCCGCACCACCGTCCTTGCTCCCGATCCGCCGTTCGTAGGCGACATGGCTGTTGTCGCGTCGCACCCTCCGCGGTCGAGGCTCGAAGGGCAAGAATATGTCGAGGCTACGGGCGATCCTCATACGCGCCGACCCCCGCCCAAATGCTTCAGCGTCGTATGTATGTATGGGCGCAGGGGGGTAATGCACTGCTGTCTACGGGCATGACCAGTTGATGTATGCCAGCATTACATCTGAGATCTCCCTCCACGTGCGAAGGGAGGAAAGAAGATGATGTACTCACTTAATATTACACCGGCTGTCTGCACGGAAATCTACCTACCTAGGTAGGTGTGTATGTTGTGGTGATGTATTGGGGGGGCTCTGACCCCACGCAGCAGGTAGCGTAGCGTGCATTTGCAGCTGCAAACAATCAACGAAACGGAACTTTAGCGATGTAGCCGAGCCGCCCGATGGTCTACCGTCTGCCTCGTTGATGAACGGACAGTCATTAATGTTACGGTATTAGGCAAGTTGGCGGCTACGGCTGCTCGTCTGAGTGAGGCTTTGAGGACGGTGCAAAGAGGGACGATGACCCGAATACTGTAGACGTGAACGGAGACACACGTGACGTGAGGATAACATACCACGACTTGTGCCGGTCATGGTCCGAAAATGGGGTTGCACGGCCTGCAACTTCCACAATCGGCAGGTCAATGACTTCGCGTTCCAATTGCAGTGGCGACGTCGGCGTTTTGGGGTACATACTTACGGTACCTATGTGTTTGATATGCGTCCACGTACATGTACCTATACTTACATACATACCCACACCGGTAGTCTTCTAATTACACCGGTAGCCTCACGTCGGTACGCAATCCGTCTCATCGCATACGGTACCTCGTCCCCTCACCCGAAAAGAACACCACACTCACCAGACACGGATCGACGGGCGGGCGAGAGGCGTCTCGTGATCAACAAGGCTGAGAGGGCCTGAGGCAGTGTACCGCTAGCGCTGCATGTCATCCCAGACCGTAGGTAGACGGCACGGTCAGGTAAGGCGCATGCACCACCAATCATCCCCCCTCCTACCACC
>Ga0058704_10000558_pt1 | contig 19014 bp, 26 predicted proteins | sample AgamicMgSfe_FD_71363 | JGI IMG/M metagenome (GOLD analysis project Ga0058704, IMG submission 71363) | Agave microbial communities from Guanajuato, Mexico - Mg.Sf.e | ecosystem: Host-associated > Plants > Phyllosphere > Phylloplane/Leaf | place: Guanajuato, Mexico | collected 2012-05-30
GGGCTAGCTTGTGTCGTTTGCGCAGTCAGCCGTTATCTTCTCTGCAGTCCACGATGGGTTCGGGACGAAGTCAACGCATTTACCGCAGCGAACCCGTGACGGGATCCAGAAGGTCAGCAAGTCTTGATATACGCAGTGAAAACGAATACTGATTGACAACTGCAGATGATCTACGCAAGCGACATACTTTACACTCTCTCATTATGTCTTGGAAAACTAGCCGTTGCTCTGCTCTGTCTCCGACTGTCGAATGCGCCGACACAGATCCGATGGTCAAAGACGATGATAGCACTCACAGCGTTTTGGGGTATCATAGCTACTTTCCTGGTTGCTATGAGACAAGGTGTTGCGCGATCCTGGGAGTATCGAATAGACCGAGACGGAAGCACTGTATGTCGGTCCTCGAACACGTTGATCTTGGGATGCTGATCTGACGTCTGATAGCTCGCTCGCTGGGTCACGGTTGAGACCGTCGGTGTTATACTAGAGCTTCAGCTGTTCGCCTTCGCGATATTTCTAGTGTGGGGATTGCAGATGGCGACGAGGTCCAAGATGACCGTCGTAGCAGGTTTCGCTTGTCGACTGCCGTACGTTCGACCCCGAAGAGCCTTCTTCCGCTCCTCTTTCAAGTAGTCCTTAGACCGGTGTCTGACTTCTTTGCGCAGGATAATCGCCTTTGCCATCATTCGCCTAGTCACCCTGCGAGAAGTCCTTCCGACCAAACACTTCAACTTCAACTACGCTCTCCCGGAGGTCTACACGCAAGTCGAGATGCATTTCGACCTCGTAGCGGCTACCATACCTTGCCTGCGTATGTTCCTCAGAGGATGTACGACTGGGTGGCTCGGTGAACAACTGCATGACCAGGCAGACACCGCCATGGCGACCAAGAGCGCGAAGACTTATAGTGGGTTCTCGCCTTTCACGACTGGAAGAAGCAGGCAGCAAGAGCGCGCATCTCAGCCGGTGGAGCTGGAGCAGTGGCAGCATAAGCAGGCGACTGCTACTATATCGCAAGGGAACTTCCTCGGAGACGATACAGCGAGCGATAGCTCGGGACGCAGGATTATGGTCAGTTCGACTATTGAGGTCAGATACGATGACAGATGAGTCTTCGCGGGCGAAGCGTGCTCTTGCGGCATATCGTATGTCGTAAAACGTAGCATAATATGTTTCGAAGTGACAGGAATGTAACTACTAGCTACCTAAACTTTCAGTGCATGTGGGTTCAATGACGAATGTTTATGTAAGCAGCCTTGACCCCTTGAGGCATTGAAACTCTGCGTGCAAACATCGGTGCAACAATACGACAGCTATTGCAGGCATTGCTCTCATTGGTCAACACGCATACAGTACCTACCAACGCGAGGTCGTGAAGTAATTGAACACTTCGAAGAACAATCGCTCGTTGCGAAACACAACAGTCAGCTCATCCGCTCGTTGACTGAAGTATTACATATTCACACCAACTAGCCACATTCTATCTTCATCATGGCGGAGGTAGCAGCAGCCGCGTGGGCGGTAGAGGAGACAATATCGACAACTGCTCAGGCAGGCGTTGCTGCATACATGGTCGCAAAGCCGACGATGCCACTCAAGGCGACCTTCACTCAAGTCGCGACTTCCTCAGACGACGAAACACGGTACGTCGAGACAGCCTCATTGAGCTTATAACTCTCGCTAATATCTCAGCAGGCTCTCACTATGTCGCTCAGACCACACGCTGTCAGTCGTAGGCAGTAAAGCATACATCTTCGGCGGCGAGACGACTACTGGCAAGCTCGCAAGCAACGACGTTCACGCAGTGACGTTGGCTTCGGCGGACAAGCCGGAGCCAGACTACTCCATCATACCTGCTGTTCCAGACGTGGAAGGTGGCAAGATACCAGTGGCGCGCAAGAAGCATGCAGCATGTGCCTTCAACGTGTGCGTGGCGGTCTTCGGTGGCGTGGACGAGTCCGATCAAGTATTCAACGAAGACGCAACCATATGGCTATACAACACCGCCAAGTCCGCCTGGGAGACGCTTGAGCCTGCAAAGTCCGACGAGGCCGCACCACAGCCAAGGAGCGGTGCCGGGCTGTTCAACCTGAAGAATAACCTGGTACTGTATGGCGGCCACGATAAAAGCGGTGAAGCGTTGAAGGACGTGTGGATGTTCGATTACGTGGAGAAAGCATGGTCTCAACGCCCCCATACTCCCGTGTGGTCATCCAGCGCTGCCCTGGCTGACGGTGTGCTTTACCTCGTATCTGGGAACGACAACATGGGTGGCGACCTGCACTTCTTACCACTAATGGCGAAGCGCGAGGAGCAGAAGTGGCAGACTGTTCCATTTCCGACGAACTCACTAGCACCGGGCCCGAGAGCGAGACACGGGGGCGGACTTCTACCCGTCACCACGGGCTACGGCAGACACTACCTTACGTACATGTTCGGCGCACGGCAGAGTGGTACTACAGACGAGGAGTCCGATGAGAAGCCACCACCGGCCGTCGAAGCGAAACCGGACGACGTGCAATACTACAGCGACATGTGGATCTACCAGCTGCCTTCAGCAGCTCCAGAAGCAAAGATCACGACGAACATCATGGAATCCCTCAAGCCGGCCAAGATCAAGGATGTCATACGCGGAAGTCTGGGATTCGACAGCGGCAAACATAGCTGGACGGAGGCAGAGGTGCTGCCACCAACTGATCTGGAGGCAACGGCGGGCAAGGTACATCCTGGTCCGAGAGGCTTCTTCGGCTGCGACGTCATGGAAGATGGGCGCAGTCTGGTCGTTTGGGGTGGTGTCAACGCGAAAGGAGAGAAGGAGGGAGATGGGTGGGTTATCAAGTTGGGGTAGATTTCCAAAGGCGACGTGGTCGGGGCGGCGTCAACTCGTACAGCTTTCATCCGCTGCGCTCCGGTAGTAGGATCGGCAGCTTACTTACGCGCATCCGGATGGGCGTTGATCACTATATCTGGGCAGGAGACCAAGATAGCGGCACCGGTTTCGAAAGATACTATATCGTGTCTCACGCTTGTGTTCAGTCACAGACAACACTGCTGTATTGGCATCCACAGTGGTGGTGCTACGTGATGCACTGTTCTTCATTCGCCTCCGCTTTTGGAAGGAAAGGGGTTTGACTCGTGGCCCCATAATCACCGAACTTCTTGTTTGCCGTAAACAGGCAACCTGTCGCCATGCTTGAAGAGATTCGTCACTAACCCACAATGTTCGCAGATCTCCTACGATCACTTGGAAGTTGTACCCTCTATAAAGCAGACCGCACCTGGAGGGTAGAGAACCGCATGGTGAAGAGTTCGGCGGAGCTGAGTAAGACGGATGGGCTGGATGAGAGGATTGTGAAGGAGCATGCGAGTCAGAGTTTAGTACGACTACTGCGTTGATCTGTGCGGAGAAGGGTAGGCAGTCTGCTTGAGTAGGTGAGTGATGGAGTGAGTGGAAAGGTTGATGGATGATGTGTATCGAGGGTGAGTGAGCGAACTGAGAGCTGGGGTTACATGAGCTATTTGGAGCGTGATGGCTTGCGTGTACGAGATCAATGACAGCATGGCTGTTCGTACGCAAGGCGTCCCGCAGGAAAACCATCTACCTATAATCAGTCAACCTTTACAGAGTTGTGCACACAAGGTCTTCAAAAAAGCCGCCAACGTCATCACGTTAGTGAAGCCGCAAGGATGTGAGAGTGAGTGTTCGCACTGATTGTTACATCGAACGCGCTCATGCTAGCTAGGCATCAGCATGCACAGCCCTCCTCGACAACAACATTCACTCAGGATCCGCAACTCATAGCATACCAGAAGCGCATCCAGACGACCCATCACATAAGAGCCCCAACACTGCGCCGTACATTACACACAGTCAGTCTCGAGTACCACTCAACAATGTCCGCCACCCACCGTGTCTTCGCAACCACCGAGCTCCTCGAAGCTATCCTCCTTCACTTTCCGATGCGAGATCTACTCCAGTTTCAACGAGTCGCACGTCAGTGGTACGCGGTAATCAAGACCTCCAAGAAGCTCCAACGCGCTCTCTTTCTGCTTCTGGGTCCGGGCAAGCCGCTGCCACATCTCGAGCTTCCGGATCAAGACATGAATGTTCTCATCATCATCGACCTTGACAAGAGCTGGCGAACCGGTGAGCGCGACGAAACTGAGCATGCCGTCTTCGTGAACCCGTTCCGGTCTCGCATACTCCAACCGTATAAAACCCACCGTTGGCTCCACGTAGAAAACAATGACGCCGTTCTCAGCTTCAAAGAAATCAAGCACAAAGGTGGAGGGAGCTGGGAGATGATGCAAGTTACTTCGCCGCCGGTCGCACGCCTCGACCTGGAGATTATGAGCCAGGGTAACGAGCTACGTTCCGAAAACCACGTTGTCTCCGATCAAGGAAAGGGTGGCGTAACTATTGGTAAACTGGTAAGGTCGGTGCGAGCTGTCGTTGGGCCAAGGTGCAAGCACGCGATGCTAGACATCGAATGAACTGAGGAGTGGAGAAGACTTGGCGAGTGAGTTGGTAGTGAAACACATGGGGGGTATAGAGTGTGGCGACGGCAATCAGGCGCTTAGCAGACCGCCTCGCAAGAGGCGTTCGAGGCATATAGATTAGATTTGTGCTAAGTATCTTGTAACCAGATCGCCAAGCAAGCCGTTTACCCGCCCATTTGACTATGCGTTTGGGAGGCACGTGCCCGTGTAGGAAGTTTCAGCGCCAAGTCTTTCACAATGCCAACTTTCTCGAGCTGGAACCTTCAGCCACAAGGTCATTCCGCTTCTTTTGCAATATTACTGCGCACGCTCTTCTTGACATCCTTCAGACACACTCTCAAAACACTGAGCGCAAGATGACCACCACCGCTCGAGTTCTCGCAGTCCCGGAGCTGGTCGAAGGCATACTTTTCCACCTTCACCAAAGGGATCTGCTTATCAGTCAACGCACCAGTCGCACTTTTCGCGACATCGTGCAAGGCTCGCGGAAGCTGCAGAAGACGCTGTTCTTCATCCCGGACAATGACAAGCCATCAAAGGTCTATGGCGTGAAGCTTAACGAGACCGACTCGATTCCGAAGTTACCCACGAGCCTCACAATCGCGGCGAGAATGACCAAACCGGCGGGCTAGACGAAGTGTACTACCAAACGCGCATGCTTCCTGAGGAATCCGAGGAAGCGAATGAGTACACTATCGACCGCTCTTGTGCTCGTTTCGGGATGCATGAGCCATGGAAGTTATGGTATGCCGCAACGATGGTACATTCATTCGGTATTTGGGAACCGGTGCCGCCGCCTTCTTGTGGAACAATTGGACTCTTGTGTCAGGGCTGCATGAGCGGCGCGAGCATGAGTATGAAAGGCACGGATGGCCGAATAAGCGCATCTCTCACCAAGCGATGAATGCTGCGAAACACCTGTTCCTCGATATGCTCTTCACCCTGACATGCACCAAAGAAGACGAATTTCTTTTTCAAAAAAAAAACCAAGGCTATTAACCGTCCAGAGGCATCTTGGCGTCGCATGTTCATCGCTGCGCCATTGTTCGGTGAAATCAGTTACCACGCAAGCTACGAGGCAGGGATGGGCCTAACGTTCAGTACAAAGCTTGGAGAGAACGATGCAGTGACGGTTGCGGTCCAAGGCAGCGTGATCATTGGAGACTTCGTCGAGCATGTGAACAAGACTTGCAAGTTCACGACACAGCTGTACCCGAAAGTCTACTAGACGGAGCTTCAGTGGTCAAAGGTGCTAAGTCCCGGTTGAGCAGCCGTGGGCGAACGGGTCGCACGAACTCGATCGCTCGCAATTGGGAAGTCGGGTATGGAGATCGATCTTCGTCAAGCGCAGGCGAAGGCGGACGGGAACTTTACGACGGACTGAGATACGCCGGTTATGGTCACCGAGCATCGTCAGGCGATGGGCAAGAAATACTCGCATGGGCCATACCGCAGTTCCTGGAAGTGGACAGTGCCTCGAGCATAGACTCTCAGAGCACATATCTGTACATCGGCCCGTAATTCTCCAGCCCGTTTTCAGCCTGCGCCTTTCCATTGTCTCCGTCTGCCGCTGCCGCACGTGCATGCTGCTCCTCGATCGTCCCGTGCTCGCGGTCCAGTTTTTTATTGTCCCAAGCCAGCAACGTCCGCAGTCCTAATGCTAGGCAAGTGACGAAGAACAGAAACGCAGCGCAGATACTGTGGCCCTTCACATAGTACGGACCATCACTGGCGGGGTAGATGTTGGTGCCCAGCAATGGCCCGCACTGGCCGACCAAGTTGAGCATTACCATTCCCGCTCCACGGCGGGTATCACTGCCTTGGTTGTTCATGACCCACGGTAGTATATTGGCGATCACAGGGAAGACTCCGGATGCTGCTAGGTAGGTTCCGGCGTATCTTGTCCCGACTGACTTCGTTGCCACGAGCATGATGTAGCCGATACCGCCGATGATGGAGAAAACCATAATCGTCAAGCCTCGCTGCTGCGTACGGTCCGCAACGTATGTGCTCGCGATCGTCAAGATCCAAGAAAGGAAGTATGGTGGAGCTGAGAGACCTTGCGCAGTTACTCCGCTAAATCCCATCTCCTCCAGAATTGTTGGGAGGAACACCGGCAAGGATGAGAACGAAACGTTGCACGAGAAGTACATCAGGGCGGTAAGCCACGGCCTGATATCGAGAAGAGTGGCAAAGGTGTCCTTGAGGTTGATCCCGCCAATGCGCTCTGCATGCCCAGTTTGCCGAACACCACGAGCGAGGGCGACGCGCTTCTCGTCTTCGTTGAGAAAGCGAGCCTTATGAGGACTATCGGGCAGGTAGAAGAAGGTAATGACAGCCATGACAACACATGGCAGGCCTTCTACAATGAACAGAAGCCTCCAACTGGCGATAGCTGCGTGGCCGGAGGTGATACCGTAGGCCAAGGCGCCGGCAAAGCATGTCGCTAAAGGCGCACTCGCCAGAAAGATACCTGAGCGGAAGCCGAGCTCATGGCGCAGATAGAAGAAGCTGAGAAGATAGGGTATGCCAGGTCCGAAACATTCCTCGAACACTCCCATCAGAAAGCGGCAAGCCATCATGCCTCCCCAGCTGGTAGTCGCCGCCTGACAAGTAGCTATTGTACCCCATGCGAAGACGACAAAGGCTGCCCAGGCGTGCGGCGGAAATATTTTCCAGAAGAAGATGCAGAAGGCGAAGACGATGTAGGAGATGTAGAAGATGGTCAAGAGCCATTGGTAATCGCCACTTGTGAGGTTGAGGTCTTTTTGCATGCCAGCAATCTTGGCGTTGCCTGAAACTGAATGTCAGGACTGTCTATGTCTCGAACAGCTGGAGCCTCGAGAACTTACCGATGTTCGAACGATCCAAGAAGGCAAGAAGGTAGAGGACCGATACCAGCGTGATCAGGTTCCAGTCCAGCTTGCGCAGCACTCTCTTCTCCAGCACAGGGTCGATTGAGACATGACCATTCGCTTCCTCAACGGCCAATGCCTCTTGGACATTCTTTTCGGGATCAGTTGCCGCCGGGTCTGGGAGCGGCGTAAGCGCGTGTCTGTCCATGTTACGTCCAGGCTGGAAACAAGTTGACCTGCGGGCGGAACGAAATGGAAACGTTGGAGAAACGGGACAGAGAGAGATGCATCACGAACCTACCTTATGTCGTCCTACTTGAATTGAAGAGTGCTTCGATGGTGCGTTGATCTGCGTCTCCACAAGAGTTTTTGTGTACACCGTGCGTATGTGGAGGTGCCCGAAGCGGAACTTGTAGGCCGGAGACAGAAGTGATGGAGGTGAGGCTGCTGGAGGAGTTTTGGACATGGGCGTTCTGTAGGGAGCACTTTTCCAAGTGATAGGCTCCATAACCCATCGTGCCGGTGTCGAACTCGTCGTGTCGCATGGTGAGTTCGATGGTGAGAGGGAATTTTGCTGGAAAGTGTGAAAGCGGAGACAATGCGTTCCGGTTGGATTGACCAGGACTTTCTTCATGCTGTGTACTTCGGGAAAGAATCCATGCCCCGAACTGAGCCAAAGCAACGTCTCAACGTTTCGTGCCATGACACAGTACAAGACGGCTATCGGCAGTGCACTGAGAGGTAGCAGCGTATGCGCATTAATAATCCGTACCATGGTCGTTACATACATTCCACCACATAGGTACAATGCAAAGTACTCCTCTCCTGCTGCAACCGAGAGGGCGAAAGCGATATTACTCAAGCCTACAGACGCGACAACCCAACGACCTCTCTTGGTGCATGGTATGTCGGCACCTTCATGTCGAGCGCCGAGCCAGAATAGCCTAGTGAGGATGTCAGCGCGGTTCCGAATACGCAATATGGCTCAGGTGCCGGCGGCGACTTACCAAGATCCTCTCCAACCAACATGGAGCACTTCTCGCCAATCAACAGCGCAGTGCTGAAGGTGTTGCAGCCAACATTGTCTGGGCAGATAGACAAGTCGGCGACCTTGAGGCCCTTGACACCGTGGACGTTGAGGCGCTCGTCGAGCACACCGTGCTTGACGATGCTGTTGCCCTCCCTTGGCGCCATCGAGCAGGTTCCGAGGCTGTGCCAGGTAGTCTCGCAGTGGCGCTACACGAACGTCAGCGATTGCCATTGCGTACCCGAAGTAGGGGACTGCGCGTACCTTGACCCACTCCTCGATAGCGAGAAGGTCCTCCTTGCTGTACTGCAAGTCCTCCCGGACCGCCTGCTGGTTGCTGTTCAGCCAGCTTATTTCGGGCTTCTTGCCTGACTCAAGTGGCATAGTCCTGTCTCGATGTTAGTGCCTTTCGATATTTTGCGAGGGAGATCAATTAGCTTACCAAGAGCCGTGCTGAATGTTGGAGGTGATGTGGTTCGGGCCTGCGTAGGCATTCCTGGTCATCAGGTCCATGTCCAGGGCGCGCGCCGGGCTGTCGTAGGCATAGAAGGGGTGCATCATCGTCACCTCACCAGCGTAGGCCTCCATGCGGCGGGCGGTCTCACGAGACTTGATGTAGCCCCAGACCATGGGTGCCATGTCGCGCTTGTCGTTCATGAAGCCAGCATCGAAGTCCGGAGCGTCGTAAGCCGACGGGCTGGTGATGTGGGTGGAGCCACGAGAGAATGGGTACTCCAAGAAGTGGAACATGGTGAAGAACTTGCCCGGTGGCATGTCCATGTGGTCACCGAACCAACCAGCGATAACGCTGTAATGCATAACCCTGAATGCAGGTTAGTGGTGGTCAAATACGCTCCATGGTCGACACTACTTACGGCTTGTCAGGCTTGTCCTTGAAGTAGCTGTCCCAACCGGAGCGGAACTCTGGGTATGGCCAGCTGTCCATCTCGTCGAGCTCTTTCTCGGTCGGCCTAATCCTGCAGTGAAGTACCAACATTAGCGTCATACGTAAGTAGCAGTGGAGTGAGCTTCTTACTTGACACCGGCCTCGATACCGTTGGTTGCCAGCGGTCCAGTACCGTTGATGTTCCACCTGCACGACTCATGATCAGCAAGACTTCTTTATCGGATGCTATTGTCGAGACGAACTGGGTGAAGGCCGCCTCTTGGGCCTTAGGGTCGCCACGGACGAAGTCATCGAAAGACTCGATATGCGGCTTGGCACGGAAGGTGGAGAAGTGCAAGTCTAGAAACGATCAACAAGTGCGCCATGGATACCTTCATTAGGTTGTACTTGCAGTGGTCCTGGAAATTGAGACCAACACCTGGTAGGTCGACCAGGGGCTTGACACCGGCCTTACGGAGGGTCTCTGGATTACCTTCAAGACCGTTAGCACTCACTCTCGAAGCCGGATAGCAGGCCAGTCTTACCGATACCAGAGCGCTGCAGGATGAGCGGAGAGCTCAGTGTGCCACCGCTGACGATGATCTGCTTGCGGGCCTTGTAGACTCTGGAAACGTTCTCCTGTGGGTCCAATGGCTTCGTAGGGACGACCTTGACACCGACGGCACGGTCACCCTCGATAACAACCCTGTCGATTATCAGCGAAGATCTCACTTCAGCGCTGTCCGGTGGACGTACTTCTCGACCTTGGTGTTGCACACCAAGTGTAGGTTCTGGTGAACCGCGCGGGTGCTGTGGATGTATGCATGGGCACTGTCCGAACGACGGCCAGTGTCGCGGTTGATCCACTTGAGCCACTGCTCAGCACCGTGGCCAGTGACCAAGTCCTGAAGATCGTCGGTGACTGGAACGCCTTGACTCTCTACAGCGCGCAGGAAGTCCTGCATGACCGGGTCTTTGAATTTGTCAGCGTCCTGGCTCGATGTCAAGCGAGTTGAAACGGGTATACATACAGGTATAATTGCCGAAGCTGACTTTGATCGGGCCTTCGAAACCGTGAAGGTCGCGGTTGTTGCAAGATCGCTGGTATGTCTCATGCTTCTTCATCAACGGGATGAGCTCCTTGGTGGTCCAGCCCTTGGCTTGAAAGTCGTCATAGTCGGATGCGGAGGCACGAGTGTACATCTGGGAGCGTTCAGTATGTGCAAGTGCTCCGATACAAGACATTTGAAGCTCACCATAAAGTTAATGCTGGATCCACCTCCCTGTCAAGGACGAGAAGTCAGCTCAGACGTCCTCTGCTTGCCGTGGAGCAGACCAGCCTACCAGGACGTGGGCGCAGGGCACAACAGCGCGGCGACCGCCGAGCCATTCGGACGGCCGAGAGTAGTAGAAGCTTGCGGTCTTGCTGTCAAGCTTCATGTTCCTCGGGTAGATGCCAGGACGGAACACCTGTGCGGCCCAGTCAGTGATCCTCCGGAGTAGTTGCCCATGTCTGTGGGCTTACCCATGGGTTGTTCAAGTTGCTCTCGCCAGCCTCAATGAGCATGACCTGGAGGTTGTGGTCCAGGTTGGCCAAACGGCCAGCCACCACGCAACCGCATGATCCTCCACCGCACACGATGATGTCGACCTCGTCTGGAACCACCATTTTGACCGAAGCTTGCTGGTTTGTTTGGGAACCTGGACTGAGAGTGAGAAGGGAGAAAGAGAATAACGATCACGAATAGTAGCAGCAAGAAAACCCCTGGTATATACATGCCAGACCCCGCAGTATCATGTGAACACGGAGCAGAGGATGCAGGTTGCCCGCATCTGCTCCAGGCTGTTGGAGAGCTAACGCCACGGCGGGACCAAAGATGGGCATTTCGTTGCTCAATTGCCCTATTTGAAATCGAAGTGCTGTAGCAACCAAGCGGGGACTACATACGACCAGTGAGAAGGGCCAATTGCGCGCTTGGCATGTCCTTGGAGTGCGCATGCGATCCCAATGGTAAGGAGCAGGCCTCAGATCGTGTTGCGAAGCTCGGGACCACAGGGGTCAGGGCCTTGTGAGGAGAAAGAGGGCATCCTGCAGGAGCATTCTAGGATGTCTGCACCAGGCCTTGTATACGCGTAGGAGAAATACAGGGATATTCGCGAGCCCTTGTCTATCATCATTGTTCTAGGTGTACGCCTTCTCGTAGCTTTCTGTAGGGTCACCTCTTCTCAACTACACCGCTTCGAGGTCTTCAGCTATTGACAGTGCCATCAACTCCCAGTAAAAGATACAACTGTCGTTCACACGAGCCCTACCTTTGCGATAGCTCAACGGAGAGGCGCCGCAGCCGTCCTTCGCTAGCTGCGGACCTTTCGCCATAGGTGGGAAACCAACGCAGGGCGTTGCGGAGCACCTTACCTCCGAAGGTAGGCCTTCATTGGCGCCTCTGTAACTCACACAGTGTTGTCGCGCTTCGGTTCTAAATCTCTCAGCAGCTGGCGCATCGGTACGTGACTCAAGTATTATGTCCCCACTTTCCCCACAATCCGCAACTCACTAATGCATGAGCGTGCGGGGAAAGCTCACTGCCGCGATCCGAAGCAACATGTAACAAGATTTTTTTAGCCTGAGCCAAGCGTGGACGACGACCGACATGTGTAGTGGACGGAAGTTCTGCTATAGTATCTCCCACCTGTCAGGTCAATATGGAATGCATGTTAGGCTCTGCTAACCATTAGCAGAAGATTCGTCATCTGAATGAGCCTGGAGGTCAAACGCAAGAGATCTTTGTCCCATGACTGCCCGCACAACCCGCCAAGGGCGAATACATCCAGTCGCAGGAGGATGAAGCTGTGTATGCAAGCATAGCTTCCCGGCGAAGTGTCCCAATTCCCCAATCTGTACAAATGTACTTTGGGAAGTCGCGAGATTCCAGACCTCGGACGAAACGCGGCTGAAATTCCTGCTTTTGGTGATTGGAGAGCTGTCTACTGTTTCTATTAGCTATGCTACATTGACTTGAGATTCCATTGTACATTTACGGCCATGCCGCTGGTGCCGAGATGCGCTGTGACTCTAGGACTCGACCCATCCCTATCCTAGTGCTGCCCTGGCTCCCCCTAACCGCCAACGCCGTCGCTGTAACCCGGTTTCGTGCTGTCCAGACCCAAACCTAATCTTCGTAACCCATCAACCTGTCAGCTGGGAGCTGCTCGTCCAGCTCTGCGTCGTCAACCTCGCTCTCGGGTGCATTCCCCTGCATTTCCGTATTATCGCCATCTTCCTCCACACCATGCCACTCGTCCTCGCCACGCTCACTTTGCGGGAATACCATGTCCGTATCAGCCTCGGTATCGCCGTCTCCTGTTGTGAAGTCCATACGCCCAACAAAGTTGTTGTTATTGCTATGTGGTGTAGCATATGCAAATGGCGTGGTGCCGCGCCTACGACTTACTCCGCTCTGGCTATGCGCTTCACCGGCAGGCTCCGATGTGAAAGGTGAAGGTGGCTCACGTGACCATCTCGGCGTCAAGCCCATCCCTTTACGTTCTGCCTCAGGGGATGTTGAAATGCGTCTTCTCTTGGCCGTGGCGAGCATTGTCATCTGCTCATCGGTGAGAGGCATAGTCGGCATGCTAGTACCGGTCTCGAAAGAAGCAACGCGTCGCTTTTGCAGTGACGCCTTTGCCTGCTCTGCAGCGGAGCTTGAGCTGGGGAGAGACACAGTCCTCTGTCGAGTCGGCCGTGCTTCAGATACATACGCATTTGAACCGCCACCGTTGTTCGCATCTTCGTGAAGTGGTTGATGGCTATGTGGGCTCCAATGAGACTCATGCGAAGCGAAAGAGGCGTGAGAGCTGATGGGTTGGTCCAACCGGTCGTTGTAGGTCCAGCAGGCTTCGATCACGGCGCTTGTGGCCTGTGCGGCTTGCTCTTCACCAGTCGCGTTAAACATCGGAAGTCGGCGTATCGTCTGCCATATCCATGCCTGTCCCCTCGGCTGGAAGTAAGCATTGGGCGTCGTTATGTACAGCCGTCGCTGCCCGTCGTTGACTTTCATGAACACGCTCGAATCTAAGAGGCCGGCGTCCCAAGACGAGGAAGTAATCATCTCGGCGGGGCTCAGGAAGCGTAGGCGCGACGACTTGCGTACCTTCCTCAACGGGACGAAGCTTTCGCACAGGCCCTGATAGCGATCTGCTTGCTCTGATACATCGCCTCTGGGCGATTCGAGGATCTTGCCAAATGCATGGCTAAGTGTGCTGAGGATATGGCGAGAATCTGGCGCGGTAAATGCGATGTCTTGCACCAACCCACGACTTTCTAAGCGCTGGAACACTATGCCAGTGGGCCCACAGGCCTTTGGCGAAAGCCATTCTTGCGCCTCGTCTGCCCATGCTTCGATCGACTCAGTAGTCCAAGCTCCACCGGCCGAAGACTTGAATGAGATCCTGGGGGCTGACTGAGCGCCCGTCCACTCATCGCCTTGCTGAGAAGATCTGAGCGAGTGCTGCGTAGCCTCCAGAGCCGAAAACCAGATACCTCGCAAATCCCTGCCCCAAGGTAGGAGCACCACCTGAACATGCCATGGTCGTGCGAAGGATGGCAAAGCAGCGTTTTCGAGCTCCACAACGCGGCTTTCCAGAGCTTCAATACGTGGTACCGTCTCAGCGTTAGCAGCCAGCGTCGCGAGCACGGCGGCTTCGGTATGTGCAGCCGCGGCGCTGTCGAAAGACTCGTCGGATGACAGTGAGTCATTTTTAACAGGTGAGAGGCGTCGTCGCTTGCTGCTTTCGGGTTTGGCAGGCTCTGGACTCCCATGAATGCGCTCGTGGTCTGTGCGCCACTGCTCCAGGTCGAGGATTCGTCCGTCAAAGTTTTCGAACTTGTCTTGGATTTCTTCGATTGGAACTTGCGAGAATGACAGATTCTCCAAAACATCAATGCGGTGACCGAAAGCTCGCAATAGACTAGTGACTTCCTGCGCTGACATGGTAAGATTGGCTGGAGGCGGCGACAGATGCTGAATGTTAGGCCTCGAGCTGGACGGCTGTGCAGCTTCCGTTGTGAGTCGTACTTGGGCGGCGGGGGAATGTATCGAAGGCGCTCGTATTGCCGGAACGCCATTGGGTGACGTTCTAGGGTGTGATCCCGGTGCAGCAAAGGCTCTAAGGTCCGGAGTTCCGTTGACGCTTGGCGTGGCGACTTCTGTTGCGCTATACTCATCAGCGCCAGGTATGTGCATGTATGCAGCAGGTATGTTGACAGGTGGAGCCATTGCGCGGAGTTGGCTTGCCCGATCATGTAGCACACGGCTCGGACTGGGTCTCAAATCACCTACAATGCTCGGGCAAGCAGTGCTTGGTAACTTTGACGAGACGTCTGACCTGGGTGCATCCTCTTGTTCGCGCGCAAATGCGTTCAGGGCGTCCCAGAGCCTGGTATTGATAGATTGTGTTTGCGCAGAAGAGCCGGGTCTTATGCCCAGCCCTGTCGGCTTCGGCTGCGACTCCTGCACTTGCGCGCCGCCCTGGGCGCCTAACATACTCGCAAGTCCATTTTGCATGACGCCAGTACCAGCAGCGTCGAGTGAAGTTTGCGCAGTACGCTGCTGCTGGCCGAACGCGTTGTGGAAACAAGCATGATGGCCGCAGAAACAAAACACTCTATCAGAGCTGCCGTTCTGCCCATTGAAATGTCCGGTGTTCAACCAAAATTTTCTGCAGGAGCAAGTCGGCGCTCGCACGCCAATGCTAAGGTCTCGAAAACCGCAAGACCCGGTTGGAAGCTGCTCCTCCCCAATGCTACCGCCATTGTACGATAACCTACTGCCCGATCGTTGGAGGTTGAAGGCCGCCATTGGCGGCTAGCGCGTATGCCACCAATGGAATGTAGACCTCAGCATGATATGTTGAGGTGAGGAAGGTTGAGTCCAAAATCGGACAGGTAGGCAGCCGTGGAGCTTGCGCTTTGATATCGGTATCGGTCGGAGGACTCGCGTGATGTAGTGTGTGAATACGCAATAGATGCGCCTGACCGGCTGGGCTCGTGATCGTACAGCAATGGCCTTATTACTCGTGATGTGCGTAAGGTACGTATGTACGGAGGTGTACGCAAGATACAGTAGCTACAAAAGTCGAGAAGAGTCACCCAGAGAACACCGCGATTCGAGCGCCCGGCCGCATAACTGTCTAATCGAGCATGGTGAAACGCCACCGTCGCACAGTTGCCGGGGAATGGTTCCCGTACGGGGCGTCCCCGATCCTGCCGGCAGATCTCAAGCCGCTGATCTTCCATGTTCACGTGTCAGGCTTCGCTACCACATTCACACCGCCCCGTGAACCTTCACCCAGACATGTTCATGATGGCACGCTCTGTCAAGCCATTACTGGCACCGGGTCTGGTTGTTCTGGGTAGCCACGATCTTGCATCGTGGTGATTGACCTGGCACTCGTTCCGTCATTAGTTGCCGTGTTCGTCGTGGGCTTGCAACTCGGAGACAGAGAACGTCGCTCTTTTTCCAAGCCCCCTCGGTAGACAGAAGTATCACTGCTACAGAGTACGCACAACCATTGATAGGACATGGACGGTATCAAGCATATGCACTCCTATGATTTTGCACACAGTAACATCATTCCATTCAACATTTGCCTGTACGAAGGTGGCCAATCCGGCGACGTGACTTCAGAATTATGCTATCCCTCGGGAAAGGCTCGTTACAGTTGTGGTCGACGAGATTGAATTGAGCGGGAAAGGCATGGTCACAACTATGGTCAATCGGGATGACTTCAGCGAAACAGTGCTCTTTACAGTTGGGGTAGCCGAGGATGGCTGAAGTGGAGGAGTTCTCGTCGGAGATATGCCCGACGAGGATGGGTCTGGTAGAAACGCGCCATCATCTGACCTTGATTAGATCCCTACGGCCTGAACTACATTGCAGACGCCCTTACTTCAGCTCAACATGCATTTGCGCAGCTCCAAAGGTAGGGAGGATTGAAGAGATGCTGAAGTGCCGGTCCATCAAGCGATGAATTAGATTGATGCCGCAGCCTACGTACTCGTACTATTCGCTGCAGCGGTGCTCGTAGCCGCTGCCCCTGTGCTACTGGCAGAGCTCGAGCTACTTCCGGTCGCCTTCTGGACTGTCGCCTGCACAATCTGGCCAGCGGTGTTGAAGACGATGTTAACCAGAGCACTAAGTGGGGAGTACGAATACGTCTTCTGAGTGAGGCCGGATCCTACGCTCGAAGACGTGCCGGTGTACGTCATGTTCTGAAGGTAGTTGCCGACGATGCTGCTGGCCCCGTTGACCTGTTGGACGATGTTGCCAAGGTTGTCGACGACGAAGTTCAACGTGTTGCCACCTTGCGTGATCTTGGAGAGAAAATGGCGTTAGTTCGTGACTCAAGACATGCCATGCTTCTAGAGTAGCTTACGGAGCCCAGCAGACCGTCGACGTCGCCGACGACATCGCCGAGAAGGCTGGAAACGTCGCTTGTGGCGTTGTTGAGGGTGTTGATCAACAGAGGATTGAGATCCAGCGACTGGAACACGCGGCTCACGATGTCGACCAGGTGCCCTTATGGCGTCGTCAGTCTTCGCTAGTTGCGCCTCAATGCTGGACTGATCAGAATGCTTACCAAGCCGGACGATCAGCTCCAACTGTGCATCGACATCAACTATGGTGAGGTTGACCTTCGTGATACCTAGAACGAGCTGTCAGCACTTTGAGATGCACGACGAAGACTGCGCCATTGAGCGCAACAGGGCTACTTACCAACTTGAACACCAGCATTGATGCTCACAAGCGAGGCGACGTTCGCATTGAGGTTGATGTCGGCTATCTCACCATCAGCCAGCGAGCCTAAAGAGGTTACATTGCTGCTCGGACATACCACTGAGATTGTCGACGTCGAGTTCAATGCGCCCTACGCTAAGCGTCGGAACATTCAGGTACACATCAGGCGCAGACGAAGACGCGCTTGAGGTTGTGACAGTGGGCGTGAGACTTGTCGAGTTTGTAAGTGGCGCCGTCGTGATAGTTGGACTCGCCGCCGTCTGCGCTGCAACTTGCAGTGCGCATGTCAGAGAGACAAAAAGCGCGAAGAGTGCTCGCCATGCTCCTGAAGTCAACATCGTCGCTGTCGCCGTACAGGAAATGCGTAAGGAGTGACAGGTATGGTGCCTTTCGAGAGCGTACGGATAAAACTGACAGTATTCGTCTACATATCAGACAAAAGTTCTCGGCCTCGGTATGTGACCATCTCGAACGCAATGTCCCTTTTCGTAAGGCTAGCCCTCTCCACAGCACTCCAGGAGTCGAATAGATCCTGGTCCAACGGCGGAAACGGTCGTTCGTCCCCCTGCAGAAGCGGGGAGCGAATTTCGCTTCGTCTCACCACCACCAACCAGCACTCAACTGTTCCTTGATTCTTCTCGACACGGTTGCGCATTTGATCCTTCAATACCGTGGATGGGCTGATATGGCGGCTATGAGGCTGATTGAGTTCATTCGACAGGGTGAAGATGTCATGACTCCTTCGTAATCCTGTCAAAGATTCAAGATTGCCGTCGATCATGAACGCACCTTCACGCCGAGGCACCCCTAATTGCTTGCACATCACGTTCTTCTAAACCGCGTTCGAAGTCTTTGTACCAGCTGGTTCTGCGCAACTGCTGTCACAAACGATTGACAACCCGCCGTCGCAACAATGGTCCGCTCCCTACTACTCAACAGCTTCGCCTGCGCGCTGCTCGCACTCACCGGGAAGGTCATCGCGCAGTCCAGTTCCACCTCCGCATACGTTGGCTACAATCTGACTCTCGAGGGCGACGAAGACTCGGTGAGCTATGCAACGGACGATACACAGGCAGGTGGCGATGTAACGGTGCCGGACCCAGACGTCTATCTCAATGCCAGTCTTTTCGTAGGAGAAATCGATCTGACAGTGGTATGTTTTTTGACGAAATGCTTTCTTCCGATACAGTATCTGACTGGATGACAGGACAACCTCACGGCCAAGATCAATCTCGATGCTCAAGTGCTGAACTTGCTGACGTTCAACGCCGGCGTCGGCAAGTCTATCAGATTGTCGCAGATGTGGCAAGTACAGCCAAGCTAACGGAATCCAGACGTCTCCATCGACCAAGTGCAGCTGCTCATCCAGAATGTCACCGCCAAGGTTCTGCTGGAAGCCCGCCTAGGGAATCTAGTCACTATGATCAACGATACCCTGAGCTCAATCGATCTGAACCCAATCATCGCAACGCTAGGCCAGGACGTAGGCACTGTACTCAACAGCACAACCTCCGCCGTCGGATCCACAGTCTCCTCAGTTACCAGCGCGCTCGATAAGCGATCTTATGACCTCCTTAACAACGTCCTCTACAGCGTCAACGACTACTCCGGCAACACGCACACCAATCGTGTGCTGGCGCAGAACGGCAACGTAGTTGACGAGTCTCTGGACAACAACGGCAACACGCACGGCCAGAAGGTTATTGGGACGTACAGGAGCCTTATGACGTCTAATGGTTATGAGACTACTACCGAGCGGAATGGGCAGGAAGTGCAGGAGCGCGAGTATACTTACTCGCCCTTCCACGGCATCACTGTCATCAGCGCTGTCTACACAGATGCATCTGGCGCCGTTGTAGGCACTCAAGTGCTAGCGGAGAGTAGCGCCGGTGGTAGCAGTACTGTAGGAGATTTGTAGAGAACTATCTGTCATCGCTTCAATTGACCAAT
>Ga0058704_10000560_pt1 | contig 18966 bp, 24 predicted proteins | sample AgamicMgSfe_FD_71363 | JGI IMG/M metagenome (GOLD analysis project Ga0058704, IMG submission 71363) | Agave microbial communities from Guanajuato, Mexico - Mg.Sf.e | ecosystem: Host-associated > Plants > Phyllosphere > Phylloplane/Leaf | place: Guanajuato, Mexico | collected 2012-05-30
GGCTGGGTTGGGATTTGAGATAGGTGCCGGACGTGGAGTTGGCTTGGATGGAGTTCGGGGAGATGGTGTGAATGGAGAGGGTGGCTTTGGTATCGCGGACTTGGAGTGACCAGGATTGGATGGACCTGCGGACAGAACGGATAGACAGGCTATTCCTGGTTTCACTTACGCTTTCACTACTATGAGATAAGAGTATGGTCGCCTGGTCGCCCACGTTCTCCACGTCATCGCGGCATAATACACAGTTCGGGCTCAAGTTGCGGACGAGTGTGAATCTTGTTCCTGTGTTGGTATATGACACATCAAAGAGGCAAGGTATCGCCTGGAAGTGACCACCAAAATGCGTAAGCGGACCGAACTGACCCAGACTTTCCAAAAGTGCCCCAGGTGGCAAGGCATCCACAGCGCCCACGCTATGCAATCGATCGTAATCTACAAAAACAAGTCAGACCGTCTGCGTCGTCCGTCCAACCTCGCCGCCAAAACGCCACCTTAACAACTGCCCAGTAATATTCGCCCTCCAAGCCCGATCCGAGTCCCGCTGCTCGTACGTAAAGTTTTGGGAGACGCGAAACTGCTCTCTGGCGGTCCGCCGGAGATCGAGATCGGCGAGCACGATCTGCCCGGAGTTGAACGCGTCGAAGATGTGCGCGTCGGTGCGCGGCGCAGAGGCGGTGGCGGCGAGGAGGGACTCGTGCTCGGATGGCGGTTCTGCGGCGACGGGACTGGGCGCGGCGGTCGTGCCGTTGGGGTTGAGAGGTTGCATTTCGATACCCCGTTGCTCATTCCTGTGTCGTACAGGAACGTTTTCGTGGTCGAAGTCTTCGGTCGTGCCATCGGAGTCAATCGCTTCCGCGTCGTGCTCAAAGGGCTCTCCTGCAGCGTCGGGATCACTTAGGATCCCGCCCTGTTCGTGGTCGACCGCTTCGACAGTGCTATCGGGATCCATCGCCTCCGCTTCGTGCTCGGAAGACGCTTCTGCAGCGGCAGGAACAGGCCCTGTAGCCATGCCAGTATCTGGATCATGAGCCATCAAGAAGTCCAGCTCCCGTTGCTCGTCAGCGCGTAGCACGCCGCGCTCTTCATGATCGAGGTCTTGCGCAGGGGCTGCGGGCGTGTACTCAAGTCCCGCGCTTGTCGTGACGGAAATTGAAGTCTCCTTCAGCTGCTGTCGCGTGACATACGCCGATAGCTGTACAAGCTGTATGCAGAAGACCAGGAAATCCAGGAGCAGCAGGTGTATTTTGCTCGTCGGGCCTTTCTGCCCAATGAAATCCATGGCTAGTCCGCCGTGGAGGTAACCTCGCGTCGCTTCATCGGCAGACGGAGCGGCGAAGACGGCGTGGGAGAGGATACAAAGTAGGTTGACAAGGATGATCGCACCGAGTTTGGGTCTGTTCGCAGATGGTTCCGGCGTGATGGGCGGCTTAGGCGTCAGCAGAACGAAGTGTGCGAAGCCTCGTAGCAGGAAGCGGATGAAAGAGCAGCTTCCCGAAATCCATCAGCTCAGTATGTCGCCTTTCGTCGGTGCAACGCAGACGTACTCCATGTAATATACAGCGCTCAACTCGGCATAGACAAGTATATCCAGACCGCGGAGCAGATCGTCGAGCAGCTCGCCTCGCTTCTTGTTGAACATCTGCCGGTTCTTCTCCCGCCTTTCGGCCACTTCGGCCGCGCTCGGCGACGAGGCATTCTCGGCTCGGAGCTCATCGTCGTTGTGGGTGGGATGGTGGGATGCTGCTGCTGCCGAAGACGAGGCTTCATCGCTCATAGCTCGTGGGCAGACTGGATTGTGATGCGCATGTTTTGACGCTCATCGGAAGGGTCTGGGCGGATGATAAAGAGATATGTACAGCGGAAGGGAGGATGTTCGAAAGAGTGAAGCAGATGTGTGTGAGAGGGTGAGAGGGCCTCATGTCGTCTGGAGCTCGGCGTTCCGAGATCACGAAGCTTGGCGACTTCACCTCACGTCAACTTCCCTTCCTCATGTACAAATACAACTATCCTTCATCTGCACATGTACTGGGTGGGCTTGTGTTCACCGCATCATTACCAGCGGCCATGGAGTGCGGTTTCTTTTATCACGGGAAGAAAGACTACACCGATAGCTAGGGACATTTACCTTATGGATATATCCCTCTCACGAACTCCGTCGGCAGCACAACGCTCGCAGTACCCGTGGCCAAAGAGACCGCCGAATGAATATCCGAAACAGCATTACAGACCGCCGTAACCGCCTTGTTGACTCCCTTCAGCACCGCCTGGCACGGCACACACCAGAACAGCAGAGCATCGGCCAGATCGGCGGCCACCATGCAGTCCGCGCACAGCTCCATCCCCACCTCCGCCCCGCCGTCCAGCGACCCGAAGGAAAACCTCGCGTACATCAGGCTGTCGGCGCCGTAGACGTTCGACCCGGAGTAGTAGTTGACGTAGATCAAGCCCGTGGTGAAGCAGGCGTGGTAGGCCTGGATCATGGCAGGGTTCCCCGGGCGTCCGTCGATTTTGCGGGTTAGATTTGTGCAGGCGTTCGCTCGGGACAGGGTTTGGTTCACGCCGGCGGCGATGGCTGCGATCAGCATGTCGCGCATCGTGTCGTTCTGGTAAGTTGAGTGGTCGAGTGTGATCGCTAGGTAGCCTTCGTCTAACCCGCCCGCTCCGTTTCCGCTTGGTACTGGATATGTTATAGGTGCGAGCGTGGCCACCGTGGGACTGCATGCGTTTTTGCCGGTTAGACAGACGCCGTTGATGGCGTCGGTGAGGCTCGTGATCAGATCTGTGCCGTTTAGGGTTCCGATGTAGGCGCTGGTATCGTTGCCGACCGTCATGATCAGGCTTGGCTTCGGTGGTGGTGTCCAGAGAATGGCGGTAGCGCCGGCACACTGGTCAATGTCAGCGTCGGCCGACATCGGGATGATAATGTCAGCACAGCGTGCTTGATGGACATATGTATTGTTTGAGCGCCGCGATCTCTGCATGAAGCTAGCCTGCCTCTTGCGTGGAAAAGCACGCAGCCTCGGACATACCTCTGGAACAGGAGACCCGCCGATTCCCAAATAGCTGACACTTTGACATGCCACGATCGTCCCACCAGGCCCTCCCAAGGTCTGTGTAAATGGCCATGAGTCCGCAGGACGATCTGTAATCGTCACAGTGACGGGCCGTGTCTTCGTAGCGACGTTCCCGCCCGGTTGGTAGGTGATCGGACTAGCAGATCCATGAAGAGACTTCGTTGGGATGACCATCCATGGACATAGCCCTGACCTACCGCTCGTACGCACAGGCGGTAAGGTAATGCCGTTTGTGCAGACACATATTCCTTGACCCACGCCGTCGTCGGGGTTCTCGCTCATCACGCATGGCGGGTTCGGCATCGTCGTGGAGTGAACGGTCGTCTTGCGGGGCTTCGAAGTAGTGCTCAGCTTTTCCGAGATCCTCTCGTGTTTCGAGGAACTTGTGTATCCTGACCGCGTGTGGTTCAACAAGGTCGCATGCTTCGTAGAGTTCTCGTGTGCGGCGGGAGCTCTGGATGCTGAGGAGTCTACCGTCTTCGTGGCGTTCCGATACTTTCCAAAGCTCATACTCTTCGAGGTATTCGCATGCATACACGGCGGGCAAGCCGTATGTGGATGCGCTTGGTTCCTAATTGTCACTAGCTGGGAGCGTGCGTTGTGACCGGTGCAATGAGCTGGGTTGGAGTCTCGGTGACGCAGCTTATCGAAAGTGACCCAGCACGAAAGGTCGCGTGACCGTGTGCTGGGCTTCCCTGTCGGAAGGTATACTGCATCGGCTGTCGTCTGCCTCTGTCCGACTGCAGGTTGTAGCAGCCTGTCAGAGATTGTGCCCACTTGAGGATGCGTCGCAACGCTAGTCGTACTCAACACGAGAACCGTGGCCACGAGTCCAGAGACACGCATTCCGAGTTGATATTGCGGATCGAGCAGATCCTGATGGGTGGCAAGCGGCGCTCGACCTCTTTCATGCTAGAGTAGCTTTGGAAGATGTTTGTATCGTCGGTACAGTGGTTTCGTCACCAGGAGACACAACTATGTCGGTTTGGTTACAGAGGTATGCGAAAGGTTGCGCTATCACATGCCGATGCGTGTGCTTTGACGAAGGTGTTTGTGACTGAGTCTAGCAGGTTTTGGCTTCTGTCCGAACGAGAGCACACAATCGCCGCTGCCAACGCCAATCATGAGCATGTGCATGGAGGTGAATGAAGATACTTACGCTTGTTCGACAGGTGCTGCCGAACATGCAGGCTGTCAGCGCCATTGTCGCTCGGTCTCCGATGATGTTGTCTCGTGACGGCTCTGAAGCGACCGAGCAGTCTGATGCACTCCAGAAGTGCGTCACGTGGTCAAGCAAGTTAGATTTGTGTGTGATGAACGCCGGACAAGAGGCTTGACATGTAATGTATGTCTTCGATATCTAAACATCTTGGCATTAATCTAAACCAAACGAGTGTGCGAACATGCAATAGCAGGTGGATCCTTGTGATCAAGCCCGTGTAGATTGTAACAAACTGGGTATAGAGACCAACGCCCCTCAAAGCACGCAGGAATTCCAGACCTACAAAGCGGCAACGAGAGCACCCAGACCCATCACGAGACCTGCACCTCCCACCCATGCGCGCGCCGTCTCGGCAGCGCCCGCAGCACTGACTGAAGAGGAAGCCGAAGAGCCTGAAGATGAGCCTGAAGATGAGCCCGACGAAGAGCCCGACGATGAGCCCGACGAAGTACCCGACGAAGAACCCGATGAAGAGGAAGCCGATGCACCAGCGACCGCACCAGACGAAGATGCCGAGGCGGCACCAGAGGAGGCTGCTGCCGAGCCTGAGCCTACGGCACCAGTAGCGCCAACGGTAGTGCGGAGGGTAGAGTTCGAGACCACGCCGGCCGATGGCGTCGCCGTAGTCGAGCCCGTGCAGCCCAAGCAGGTCGTGAGCGCAGCTGGCGAGCAACCACTCGCGGAGCAGACGCTGGATGTCCCGGTGGCGTTGCTTGCGCTGTTGATGGGGTAGATGGACGCCGGCGTAGTCACGATTATGGCCGAGGACGCGGTACTCGAGACGACGCTCGTCACGGATGTGATTGAGGCCGCAGCACTTGAGACACTGCTTGATGTTGCGCCTTTGGACGACGTCGCGCTGGTGGACGTGGCCGATGCGGCGCTGACGGACGTCGAGCTAGCGCCGGCGGCCGCGGTGGCCGTGGAGCTGCCGTAGCCGGACAAGTACGATGGAGAGTAGGTGGCCGTGCCGCTGTAGAGAGGGCAGCCGGGAACGGTGGTCTTGGGTGGAGCCCTGCCGCCGCCGCAGTCGAGGAAGTCGCAAAGCTCGCCGGTGCCCGGGACGTACCAGGCTACACTGGCGCCGGCGGGGGAGGAGACATCGGTGGAAGTGCAGCCGGTCAGGTCGGTTCGGGCGAAGGCGAGCGAGGCGAGGGATGCCGGGACGAGGAGTAGAGATCGGAGAGACATGATCGGTCTGGTTTTGGTGGTTTCGTGGTGTGTTTGATGGCTTGGGGAGCTTATAGCTGATGTGTTGATGTTGAATGATTCAAGCGAGTGACTGGTAGGAAAAGAAGAGATGGGGCGGTTGGATGGATGAGAAGAAGGGAGAGGAAGTGAGAAAAGTGACAGGATATATACTCAGCGGTTGATAGACATGAGGCTTGAGCCTCCCTTGTCTTATTAGGATCCTCGTGTTCCTGATGAAGCGCCCCCTATTTCCGTACCCTATGATAATATAAGACACAGCCCTGCGATAGTCCAGAAGAGGAGGCGTCGAGCTGAGATGCAGCCGAGATTAGAACGGCCCGCCCCCGGGTAAATCGGCATGCCGCATGCGAGCCCGGCCGCTACGAATACGAATCGGTTGCACGCGAGTTGCGACCGACGGTGTCTCGACTCTCGACTGATGATAATTTCCTTATTAGTACCGACGGCCTCATCAACCACAGCCCCGAGATGCTGACCAAATACCTCACCGCCGTGCGCACCGCCTTCTCCCCCTTCAACGCGCGCTCGGGCAAAACGGCGCGGAACTTCCTCGCCCTCCTGCCGCCGAACGCGCGCTCGAGCATGGCGATCGAGATCAAGACGTTTGGGCGGACGGAGAGCGAGAGGCCGGCGAGTTTGGCCTTGAAGTTTAGTATGTTGCAGTTGGGATTTCTACTGTGGCTATCCGTGGGCTGATCGGGTTTTCAGAGGACGGCAAGGAGATGGAGCTGGATTTGGAGAGGATGAAGCTGAAGGATATTCAGAGTGAAGTGGATCGGCATTCGAGGGTGTTGAGGAGGCAGGAGGAGTTGGCTGGGTAGATTGGAGAGTATGAATGGTGGATATTGAAAGAGTGTGATGTCGATGCCGTTCCCACGCATTCGTGTACTGGAGCTACGCCGCTTGGAAGGGTGTCCTGCTGCCGGTGTTCCGCTCCGGGAGGCGGTGGGCGGGAGTGCAGCAGAGACACGCGCACGACGGCGCGGTAGCCTTGACCATCGAGAAAGAGGCTGCGCTCGCTGGAATGCAGGTGAGATGACTTTGCGGCTGAGGTGCAAGTCTCCTGTCACCAGGAAGGAGAAGAGAGAAGTTCAGATGCAAATCGTCACATCATGATGGCGCTGGGTGGATATCATAAAGCAATGCTCCCTAACGTCAAACACGCACCGTCATGCGTTATCCATCAACATCGACGACATCGTCCTTTACATACACCCTATCTTCCACATCGGGATGGAGCAAGTCACCGATCTCCGCACTGTCCGCCACAATGTCGACGGCGGCATGGCGACCAACGCTTCGGCCCATATCCTCCATTACAAGATTGACGGCAAGTTCGGGGACCAGGACCGCTTGGACATATCCGGACACCCCTCCTTGCACGCCCGACGCCGCGACGAGTCGGTCTTGCTTCGCCAGCTCCCGGAGCGCCCCGGCGAATTCTGCCAGGATGAAGTCGGTCCTGTTGATATCATCAGTCTCGAATGCGGGTCTTGTGCGTAGTGGTACTCGACCGACATTAGCTTTTCGCCCCGTGGGCCGTAATAGCCTGCACTGCTCCTCCGTCTATCGTCATTTGCTTTCATCGTCTGCATGGCCGTCTTGTTCCGTGTGCGCAAGTTTTGCTCCAGTCGTTCTCGATAGTGGGATACGGTCTCTCCACGGATTATGCGGCTGAGATGATCTCGGTGTCTTCGCTGTCGCAGCCGCGCGGCAAGGCGGTCCCATTCTACGGCAGGATATCCCCTCTCGCGCCACAGGCGTCGAGCTTCGTGCTGTTTGTGAAACCGGCAGAGGCGCTGTTGCCATTTGTAGTTGAGCCGAGTCCCTTGCTGGAATTCATCCTGGAACTGCTCTCTCACCGTATCATCCACCTCGTCGCCGCAAATCGGACATTCTTTTGCGGAGACCAGCGGTGCACGAGTCTTACCCTCCAGTAAGTCGAGAACTGCGTCGTCCGTGTCGTAGGATAATGCCGAGCTGAGCGGCGAGGATCCCGACGAATTGGTAGGGATAGGAATGCCCTCGAGCTCCCTGGTCGCTCGAAAGCCGGGACCGCTATCGTGATTTCCCTTGAATTCGAACATGTCCGCGCCTCTGGCAGGCTTGAAGGTGGCACGCTGCGCACTCTTGTGAGATTCCGCCGGCGGGTTTTGCGCTTCTCTGAAGACATTTGATTTCGCCGCCCTCTCGTTGGAGCTGTTGTTCCGCTTGCCATACTGCTGCTGCGACGATCTTTTGGGAACATGGATCACAGCAGCATGGATGTTGGCGGTTGGCTTCTGTCGTTTCTGAGACGTCTGGGAGCTGAAGATGGGTCCATCGCTTTCGCTACTCGAATCTTCCGAAGCAGCACTCCGTTTGCTACCTGCACTCTGGGAACTACCTCCTGCAGGGAGCTTGAACGAAGAGCTCTGCTTGTGGTGCTGCGGGCCGGTGTATGATGCGTCCTTGAAGCGTGGCTTCTCTGCTTTGGCGCATCCCTCGGTGACTCGGGTCGAGACTCGAATTGAAGGCTCCTCCTCCTCGCTCACTGGGTCCGCGTAGATGTCTTCCGCCGGGTCCTCGTCCGCTTTCACGCCCGAGCCTGAGCTGCGCGTGCTGTTTGATGCCGGTGGGGTGGGAATGGTATCTTCGTGGTCATCTTGCGTCGCGTGGGGTTTGTTGTTCACCGTACCCAGGAGCTTTGGGACCTTGTCGCGCCGCAGCTGAACATGCATGGCGGCGACCGCGGGCTCGTATTCATACGTGTATGTGTATAGAATGGAACGAGTGACGGCGCGTCCCCTCGTCGACAGAGACCCGGGCCAAGCTTCTATGTATGGCTGCCGCGTGACCAGTTAGCGCGTAAAAGCGGGGAGTCGCGATACCCCGTGACCCTCGCTCTGGTTGATGTCTTGGCATTGCAGTGATGGACTTGATCCGATTCTGTGAACCGAACTGCTCCTGAGTCGCGATACACGCGAGGAGTACGGTTTGTCGAAAGGGAGCATTCTCCACGCCGGTCTACGTCGGTCGATCTTCGAAAGGTTGACAAAACAACTATATATTGGCGTCAGCGAGAAAATTGCAAAAACCATCCTCTGTGGCGCAATTGGATAGCGCGTTCGGCTGTTACTTGTGCCGAAAGGCCAAAGCAAACCGGAAGGTTGGTGGTTCAAGCCCACCCAGGGGAGGTGTTCCCTTTTTTCTTTTTCTCCTTGTTTCATCAGTCGAGTGCATCTTTCTTCTCTCCTTCCTTTTTGATCTTCTCACGGACGAAGAAGCTAAGAGGGTACCTGTATGTATCAAGATCTGTCGTATGCTGTTGTTTCGGAAGATGGAAAGCCTGGACATGCTTGGCGTTCGTGGATCTCTTTTCTTCCCACAAACCTCTGCAATAATTGCAACCCTTCTTTGTGAACTGGAACAAGCTCACATCCAATGTGGCGACAAGTCCCTGAACCGCCCAGTTCTTGACGATGAGGACGAACCACAAGTTGGCACACAACGGCTTTGGCGGGCCGACGGGCGACGACGCACTGAGATCGTGACGCTGAACCTGGCGTCAAACGACCACACGGCGATCGGCGAACTCAAAACCATTAGTGAGAACACGAAGGATTCGCCCGTGTCTTTCTCATGCGTCCTGAGAAAACTGGGCTGGACTACACCTCTGGCATCCACAAGGGCTTTGGCGGCTCTAGAGAGTTGCATCTCGATACTGCGAAGTCGTCGCCTTGTCTCGCATTCTACCCGATGATGATTGTTCGGCGCTGTTGCTCCATCTCTACATGGACACTACGAGATACCAACGTCCAAGGGGTCACCGTTTCAGCGGCCAAAGGGCGAGAAGGGAACACTAGGAACCTTGTTGCCACTAGACTCCGTTACGGGTGGCGTACGGCACAACTCCCACGCAACTACGGTTTCAACAACCAGTGCTATTTCGCTATAAGAAAGGACCGGCATCGCAGATCCGTCCCCTCAAACCCTTCCGTATCCCTAGATTCCCTACTACGTATGTAGTTGCTGGCCTTCCCGTCCGCGCAGCCGCCTGGACTGCGACCTTGGGGATTCGTGACATCGCGAGGGTGACCTCAGTTTCACTAAGAAAACCCATAATAAACCTCTCCATTAGGAAGCTTCTGGTCGAGATCTTGCTCCAAGTTTAGGCGGCTTGAGTCGGACACTGGCACCGCATCACCCAGATGGCGACTCGTATGATGATTTTGTCCGGTGGGTGATAACCCCAAAGACCGCTCTACTTTGCTATTTCTCCTATTTCGCTCCTTCACCTACCCAGGCACATCACGCTCACTCGCTTGATCACACAATGCGCTCGTTCATTGCCGCAAGCACTGCGCTTGCCCTTACCATTTTCGCTTCTTCCGCACTCTCCCAAGACTGCGAGTCGTATGGGCTCGATTTTCAAAATGGGGGAACGTATTTCCAGAACAACCAGTCGACCGACCCGTTCACCGCGCTCCAGGAGTTCGAGGGTTGCAAGAACGACACCGCCAACAACATCCTCGTAGATCCGCAGGGCAATCAAAACCAATGCTCCGACTCGCCCCTGCTTCCTGACGATGTCCCACAGCTCACGACCTGCTCGGACTGGCCAAAGGACAAGTTGTACACCGGCGATTGGTCGCTGCTCGTCATCAGCAACAACGGCAACGGTGATCCGATCGCATATGAGCGAGACTTCCACCTCTCGGTCGGTCCACAACAAACGACCACAGTCACACCCACGGTGACCGTCACCGACCAGCCCGTTGTCAACGTAACGTCAAGCACCACTCTAACCGACACCTCAACCATCCCGTCTTCGACCGTCACCGTGTCGAGCGTTGGGAAGACCGTCACGCAAACTCCCCCCATCCGCACGACCGTTGTCACCCGGGGCCTCCTCACACAGACGGTGCGGGTGCAGACAATTCAGGTCAGCTCCACCGTCACCACCGTCCCAGCATCGTGCAGCATCAAGGCGACGAGAGTGAAGGACCCCGTGGCCCACATCCTGCCCACCATCCTCGGCACGCTCGACAACACGGTCGCAGGCCTCATCAACCTGGACGCAGGGGTTATCGGCAAAGTCGTCCATAGCGTCAGCGACGTCCTCGGTCGACGTGACTCAGCCTCCCTAGCCTCGGCGAAGTTCAAGCGCGCGATCCTCGAAGGCCGCCACCCGAGCGCAGAGCTGAAGCGAGCGTACGTGCAAGAGCGCAGCGCGCGGCTGAAGAAGCTGCAGAAGCGCGCGCCCGACGAGCCCACCTCCACCGTGACCGCCAACTCCGACATCCAGACCTCGACCGTCCTCGCCTCGACGACCGTCACGCAGACCGTCGTCGACACCATCACGTCCAGCATGACCGTCACCTCGGGCGTCGCCACCGTCGGCACCGGCGTCATGACCATCACGGCTTCGGCGTCCACCAGGACGATCAGGGTTCAGGTCCCGATTGCCGTTGTCTCGACGACGCAAACCATCACTCACACGTATGTGCAAACCCCGCAGTCCATCTTTCTCTTTTCCCATTGCTGACATTATGCTAGTGTGACGAACACGGCGACGACGACGTCTGAGGGAGCCGCTGCTGCTTGCGCGAGCCAGGGCGGTGTCCTCCAGTAAGCCTTTTCCCCCACCCCAAGATATCGACAGAGTGGCCACGATCGTTTGCGGGAGTATGTACGATGAGATCAGCAGAGATTGTGTTTGTTACGGAGTTTGATATATGATGTACGTTCATCTGTTGTCGCGCCTGACCGGCGTTGGGTGACAATGTTATGATGGTTTAACCAAGGTATACGTTCGTTAAAGAAACCTTCTGTACCTTGACCGACCACAAGGCCGCATGTCTATTCCCGTAAGCGCGCTGTGTGGATCTGGTGTGATCACTGTCACCCAGAAACTGCTCAAGATGGGTCCCGTCGACCATGACTCGGTGCTCTAGCCAAAATGTGAAAAAGGTCGGATCCTCAACTCAGCACACCGCAATCATGCACTACAGTGACCTGTACTCACGGCCAGTTAAAAGGGAAGAATGTCGCGGAACCAAAAACACGAAAACGTACGGCAGCGGGGATTCGCACGTGGTCACCCACCGTACTACTAATCCGCCGGCTCGCAGCTTAAGTACACCAGAGCGAACGGGATGGTCTGTTCTCTGCGACCTGTGGCCGTACGTGAAAGAACTGTGTTCTGCGCCGTATATTATTACTGCACTCGGCCCAAGAACGCAGGTTGGAGGGTGTGGCGCGTGTCAGTGTCACTTGCAATGAGGACTGTCGGTGCAGTCATCCAGACTGGGAATGTCGCGTTATTGGCCGGAATGGGACTCTTTCCTGGATCCACGCTCTAGGCCAACTGGCATGACGGGATCCACTGAAGCAAAGTGAAGTGAAGAGAGCAAGTGAGGAGCAAATGAAGAAGGCATAGCAGGCCTGGAGCTGGATAGACCGCTTTCAGACCGTGCAGGTCTTTCGTCTCGATATCTCACGTTCAACCAGATGTCACGTGCTTGCTTCTGGGCCGGCCTTCTCATGGTGGGATTGTCATCCATCAGCCACCCTGCCTGCACATGTGGTTTTGTTTACAGTCGGAAGGTATACGGAATCTAAGGAGAGCGCAGCAATGCGGGAGAAGGAAAAACGTTTGTACGGGCGATTCGGATGGTGAACGTGAAGGAAGATCCGACTTTTCCCATACCTGCCGTTCCAATCACGTGCAGACCCGCCATTGCAGGTGCTTTCGTATGCGTCTAACTGCCCTAGAAAGGTCCTCAGTGCTCCGCGCGATGCCGTAGATTGGCGATGCTGTGTAGATGGACTCGAGGAGACGGGTCGTGGTTGAGGTGGTAGATCCCCCTGATCTGGACGCGATAAGGCGGGCCTAGGCTTATCGGAAAGCTTGGCCAACCGTGAACTCGCAACGATTATTTTCTTGAGTGAAGCTGGGAGAATTGAAAGGCGCACACGACCACCTACCGCTCATCGTAGAGCTGCCCGGCCTCGATCCGAGCGCCTTTCACTCCTTCCCAGACCGGGTGGCAAGCGCCAATGGCTCTCAGCGGGCGTGTGGCGCGCTGCCTGCACCACGACCTCCTCCACCATGCTAGGCAAGCTACGCCGAGGGTGACTCGACGCACCTTCGTCTCGCAGCAGGCTCCGCGGTGCGCATACGAGCAGTCGAGCAAGTCGGTGCGACAACAGACGCGCTCCTTCGCAAAGTCGACGCGATGCGCGGCCAGCCAGGCGCAAGTCGCGCCCAATGCGAAAGCGTACCTCGAGAGCGGAGCCATAGCGGGCGGTCAAGATCTGGTGGATGTCAAGAAAGTGCTGGTCATCGGCTCGGGTGGTCTGGCGATCGGTCAAGCTGGAGAATTCGACTACTCCGGATCGCAGGCGCTGAAGGCGCTCAAGGAGGCTGGCGTGCAGTCGGTTTTGATTAATCCCAACATCGCGACCATTCAGACCGCACACGTCCTCGCCGATGAGGTCTACTATCTGCCTGTCACGCCAGAATACGTCACGTACGTTATCGAGAAAGAGCGGCCCGATGGCATCTTCCTGTCATTCGGTGGGCAAACGGCGCTCAACTTGGGTGTCCGAATGAACAAGATGGGCATCTTCGACCGCTACGGCGTCAAAGTACTGGGCACGAGCATCAAGACGCTGGAAACCAGTGAGGATAGAGATCTGTTCGCCAAGGCTCTACAAGAGATCGATATCCCCATCGCGGAGAGTATCGCAGTCTCGAGTACAGACGAAGCGTTGGACGCTGCAGACAAGGTCGGCTATCCGGTCATTGTGCGTGCAGCGTACGCGCTAGGAGGTCTCGGATCGGGCTTCGCTGACAATGCTGAAGAGCTTCGCAACCTCTCTGCCCAATCGCTGACGCTTTCGCCGCAAATTCTGGTCGAGAAGTCGCTCAAAGGCTGGAAAGAAGCCGAGTACGAGGTGGTGAGGGATGCGGCCGACAACTGTATCACCGTTTGCAACATGGAGAACTTCGATCCTTTGGGCGTCCACACTGGTGACAGTATCGTGGTCTCGCCATCTCAGACCTTCAGCGACGAGGAATACCACATGCTCCGTTCCGCCTCGATCAAGATCGTCCGCCATCTCGGGGTCGTCGGAGAGTGTAACGTTCAGTACGCTCTGCAACCCGACGGTCTGGACTACCGTGTCATCGAAGTCAACGCTCGGTTGTCTCGCTCTTCCGCCCTCGCTTCCAAGGCTACGGGCTATCCACTTGCGTACACGGCCGCAAAGATCGGTCTCGGCCACACCCTGCCGGAACTACCCAATGCTGTCACTCGGACGACCACAGCCAACTTCGAACCCTCGCTCGACTACGTCGTGACCAAGATCCCCAGATGGGACCTGTCCAAGTTCCAAAACGTCAACCGCTCCATCGGCTCGTCGATGAAGTCCGTCGGAGAAGTCATGGCCATCGGCCGCACCTTCGAGGAGAGTTTCCAAAAAGCCATCCGACAAATCGACCCCAAGTTCGTCGGCCTGCAAGGCGACCACTTCGACGACCTCGACGAGACCCTCCGGAACCCCACCGACCGGAGATGGCTGGCCGTCGGCCAAGCCATGCTGCACGAGGGCTACTCGGTCGACCGCGTGCACGAGCTCAGCCGGATCGATAAGTGGTTCCTCTACAAGATCCAGAACATCGTCGACTGCACGCACGAGCTGCAGGACATCGGCAGCGTGTTCGGGGTCAAGAAGGAGGTCATGATGAAGGCCAAGAAGCTCGGGTTCAGCGACAAGCAGATCGCCCACGCCGTCAATTGCACCGAGGACGAGGTTCGCGCCCGGAGGAAGAATTTCGGTATCCGGCCGTGGGTGAAGAAGATCGATACGCTGGCGGCGGAGTTTCCCGCTGATACGAATTACCTTTATACGACTTACAATGCTACGACACACGACGTCACGTTCGATAACCATGGGATTGTCGTTCTTGGATCGGGTGTCTACCGGATTGGAAGTTCCGTGGAATTCGACTGGTGTGCGGTGAACGCGGTGCTTGCGCTGAAGGCTCAGGGCAAGAAGACCGTAATGATTAACGTAAGTTATAATTTTCTTCTTTATCACCTTCATTCAGTCAGCAATACCTGCATGCCTGCACACAGTTTGCAGAGACAGCAGCTTTCTCAAGACGCATGCAATGCTGTATACGGTTGATCATGGCAATCACGTGACTGGACCCTGACTCTTGATGGACTTCACTCTCTGGACGGACCGGATCTTCCTCGACAGATGTGCCACGCCGACAGGCTCACGTACAGTCAGTCCTGTTCATCACACTAGTGCGGCCTACGGGATGTTCACAATCACAACGTCGCTACTCGGGATTCGGAGACTTCTGGGTACTCCACAATCTCGAGCTGGAGGTGATATCAAACGATTCTCGTATTGGACCACAGGCTATTATGGTCTCTATGCGCATTCGCAATCACTTCTCGACCTTCTTAATCGCTGCTGTCGTCGTCGCTGTCGTCCGGCCGGGCTCAAACCGCCACCTTCGTCCCGGAACCCAAGTTTGACATTTCCTTCACTTTTCTTTGACTCTACCTTGACAGAACCATGCTGATGACAGTCCAAGTTTAACCCAGAGACAACGTCCACCGATTTCGACATTCCCGACCGGCTGTACTTCGAAGAGCTCAGTTACGAACGCGTGATGGACATATATGAGCTTGAGTCTGCCTCGGGCGTCATGGTGTCTGTTGGGGGCCAATTACCACAGAACATCGCACTCAAGCTACAAGAAGATGGCAAAGCGAAGGTTCTGGGGACTGATCCGAAGGACATCGACAAGGCTGAAGACCGGCATAAGTTCTCGCAGATTCTGGACTCAATCGGTGTCGATCAGCCAGCATGGAAGGAACTCACCAGCTACACCGATGCGAAGAAGTTTGCTAATGAGGTCAGCTATCCGGTGCTTGTGCGGCCTAGCTACGTCCTCTCCGGTGCTGCGATGACGGTGATCCGAGACGAAGATGAGCTCGAAGAGAAGCTTCTGGCTGCCAGCAACGTTAGCCCCGATCACCCAGTCGTTATCACGAAGTTTATTGAAGGCGCCCAGGAGATTGACGTTGATGCGGTTGCATCGAACGGTAAGCTTCTCGTGCATGCGGTCAGTGAGCACATTGAGAACGCTGGTGTCCATTCCGGTGACGCGTCTCTCGTGCTTCCGCCTACCAGTCTCCCACAAAGCACCATCGAGCGAGTGAAAGAAATCGCCCAGAAGGTTGCCAAGGCTTGGTCTATCACTGGCCCCTTTAACATGCAGATTATCTCCGCAAACGACCCGAGCGGAGGCGAAAGCCAGCTCAAGGTTATCGAGTGCAACCTCCGCGCTTCCCGGTCCTTCCCATTCGTAAGCAAGGTGTTGGGAACCAACTTCATCGACATCGCCATCCGCGCTCTACTGAACAAGAATGTGCCCGAGCCCGTCGACCTCATGCAAGTGAGCAGAGACTACCTCGCAGTCAAAGTGCCGCAATTCTCCTGGACTCGCCTTGCCGGCGCCGATCCCTACCTCGGCGTCGAGATGTCGAGCACGGGCGAGATGGCCTGTTTCGGCAAAGACCTCGTCGAGGCTTACTGGACCGCGATGCAGAGCACCATGAACTTCCGCATGCCCGACCCGGGCGAGGGTCTGCTCTTCGGCGGCGACGTCGAGACCCCCGATCTCGCCAAGATCGTCGATTACCTGAATCCGCTGGGCTACAAGCTCTACGCGGCGAACGAGGAAATCAAGCAGCACCTGGAGAAGACGTCCCAGGATGGCAGTGTCAGCGTCGAGGTCATCGAGTTCCCCAAGCAGGACAAGCGGGCGTTGAGAGAGGTCTTTGAGAAGTACGACATCCGCGGTGTGTTCAACCTGGCCAAGAGGCGGGCCAGCAGTCTGGTCGACGAGGACTACGTGATGCGGAGGAATGCCGTCGACTTCGGTGTGCCGTTGTTCATGGAGCCTAGGGTAAGCAAGCTCACATGCGCAATCGATCAGCTTCAATAGAGGACAGAGCTCTTGCTAACGTGTTCCCATCACAGACCGCCGTCCTTTTCGCGCAATGCATGAGCGAGAAGCTACCGAAGAAGGAGGGGATCCCGTCGGAAGTGCGCAGATGGAGCGACTTTATCGGTGGCAAGCCGCTGTAAACACTCTCCTCTTAACAGTGCGGCAAGGCATAGCATGGCGTTTGTTGTTCTTCTCGAATGGGTGGTCAGTGGACAGTGCTGCGTTTCAGCGCCGACGTATATTCTCGTTGCTGGGAATAGAGGTGCTTTTGTGTAGATTCTCAATCGGTCTTCTCTCCAGCGATCGGATGCGGATGTGCTTTGCGTACTCATGCCCAACGATGGAGTCTCTCTGAGGATGTTTTGGATTTGGTATGCGCCATTGCTGTGATTGAAGATCAAGTCTCGTGATCTGGGCCGAGAATGTAAGCATTGGATAATCACGCATTCTCCACGTGCTCGTCGTTGTGGAGAACTTTGGATTTGATGTCATTTGTTTTTCAGTACACATGGACAAAACTCCCGACAATACATTTCCCTATTTCTCGTCCTCGAGCGAGACTTCACTTTTCTCTGATAGCGTTGTTGCAGCCCTTTGGTATATCATGAGAAGCTGAGCTGACCGGAGTCTACGTGTTTCACCGCATGACTTGTTGGGAGCATTGTTGGACAGGATGGTCTCTCAAAGTTCGTGCCTACCCATCTGAAATCATCGGTTCATGAAGAGTTCACCACGGACTAACATCATGCTATAGGCAAAGCTGCCGCCGAGTGCATCTCGGAGGATGCGTTGAAGCACTTCAAGACATACAAGTATTCCTCAGTCGACAAATCGCCGGTTTCATACTACGTCTTGCGACATTATGTCCGTTCCCAACCCGGCAATTTATGCGTGGACCTGAGCTAACACCCATCCGCAGTGGAATGCCTGCGTCGAGTTCCTCCCCCTCTGGCTCGCGCCCAACATGGTCACCTTACTCGGCTTCTTCTTCGTCATCGGCAACGTCGCCTTACTCCAAATCATGGACCCGGACCTCCAAGGCCCCAAGTCCCCCTGGGTCTGCTACAGCTACGCCTTTGGCGTCTGGGCCTACTCGACCATGGACAACATCGACGGCAAACAGGCGCGACGCACGGGGACCTCGTCGGGGTTGGGGGAACTGTTCGACCACGGGATCGATTCGCTCAATTGCACGCTCGCGTCTTTGCTGGAGACTTCGGCTATGGGGCTCGGGGCGACGCCCATCGGTGCCCTTACGGCTTTGATCCCGACGCTGCCGATGTTTTTCTCGACGTGGGAGACGTATCACACGCATACGTTGTATTTGGGGTATTTCAACGGCCCGACGGAAGGCCTGATGATCGCTTCGACCATCATGATCCTGTCCGGCCTCTTCGGCCCTCAAATCTGGCATCAGCCCATCGCCGGTCTGATCGGATACTCGAGTGTGCTGGGATCACTGAGCGTGAAGGACGTCTGGGCAGGCCTACTCCTCGTCAGCTTCGCCGTCGGTCACCTGCCATCCTGCATCTACAACGTCGCCGAGGCTCGGCGGGAAAAGGGTCTGCCGTTAGCCTCGACTTTCCTCGAATGGACGCCAATGCTTGTCTTCACCGGCGCGTTGGTCGCGTGGCTGGGATCGCCGTACTCGTTTCTCCTCCGAGACAACCATCTCTGCCTCCTGTGCCTGACGCTGTCTTTCGTCTTCGGCCGCATGACAACCAAAACCATCCTCGCTCACTTAACCCGACAGTCCTACCCTTACTGGACGGGGTTACTCGCACCGCTGATGGGTGGTGCGGTGATGGTCTGGCTCCCGCTCTTGGGACTCCAGCCCGTGTCCGCTGCGGTCGAGCACGCCTACCTCTGGGTCTACTTCGTCGTTGCCATGGTGGTTTATTTCCGCTGGGCGTACTTGGTCATCAACGCCATTTGCGAGTACTTGGGCATCGAGTGCTTGACGATTCCGGAGCAGAAGTGGAAGGCGGTGGAGAGACAGCGGAAGAGTATCGATGCGTCGGACGCAGCGCCGATGGAGAGCTCTAAGACGGCTGGGAAGGGCAAGTCTGCGTGAACGATGCGAAGGGTCTGTCAGGGTGCGACTAAAGTAGCCTCCGTCGATGGAGAGATTCGAGGTTCTCCATATTATACTATGGTAGCCGCCAGGAATGATAGTGAAGGGGGTGCACAGGATACTCGTATGACGGTCTATCGATGCACATACAAAACGTGGTGAAGGTGACACTAGAATACATGCCTTGCTTGTGACAGAAGGCCGAAAGGAGTGATAGATACATACCTAGGTAGATAGTAGGGAGGCGCTTACATTATCTATCGAGCAGACAGCGGGTGAGGGGGAGTCTGGGGTATTGTTAGCGCGTGGAGACGGGCCGATTGGGTTCAGACGGGACCATCGGCCTCCACCACCACCACCACCA
>Ga0058704_10000561_pt1 | contig 18938 bp, 16 predicted proteins | sample AgamicMgSfe_FD_71363 | JGI IMG/M metagenome (GOLD analysis project Ga0058704, IMG submission 71363) | Agave microbial communities from Guanajuato, Mexico - Mg.Sf.e | ecosystem: Host-associated > Plants > Phyllosphere > Phylloplane/Leaf | place: Guanajuato, Mexico | collected 2012-05-30
CCACGAGGCGTCGGACAGTCCCGGCATGGTCGTTAACGACGGCCTGGTGAGACGGCTGGGGCGCGGGTCGAGCTACGCTGCATAGGCGGCATCGATGGTTTGAGCGCGGGCGTCACGGCGCACTCGCTGGGGTGGTGTTGGCGTTGCTGGTTGGGAGAGGGCTGTCGGATCGAGCGACTATGCACGCTGATGCAACGAATGGGAAAACGGCACCAAGAAGGAAGTGTATTCCAGCTTTATTACCAGCTGCAGCTGCATTACTCCGTGCTTGCATGCACGAGAGGATGGGAGAGGTCTTTATCGAAAAAGACAGAATTATGAGGAACATGAATGAAGCCGAATCCGACATTCGACGGACTGACTGCCTGGGGTTCTGCCAGCTTACCTAGTCCTGTACCTCTCTGTATCATACCACATGAACTCCCGGGTTTGCTTTCTAGTATGTCACCTGAACCTTTGAAATGAACTTCTCACCGTACCTTCTCTCTCGTTTGTTCGTGGTTGACGCGCTGTCCTGCGCCTGAACACCCGCGCACAAAGGGGAGGGCGTCGTGGGACAAGACAGGTCTGATGAAATTCTTTTATCATTAACGGCAAGGTTTTGCAATGTGCAGGGCTCATCATAGCTGCGGTCGATCGTTGGAGATTATATCCAGTAGTTTCCTACATCTGGTAGGGCTTTTTTGAAGCGACAGAGGGCGAGGATCACTGTGTTGTTGGGGTTTGGTCACCCAGCTGCGCCTCTCCCCGCCCTGTTCAGGCCCCTGGCCACCTTGCATGTACATATACTACCTACATATGTACTTTTACTGTACCTACTTTATGTGGGTAGGTTCATATGTATGTAGCTCTCATCTCGTCAAACGAGCTGCAACACGTGCAGTCATCATTGCCTCGGGATTTGGAAGGTCGCATATGCACCTGCGGATGGGGGCTTACTAGATGATCTCGACCATGGACTTCCTCCATAAGAAGTCGCCCGGGGCGCAGTTCTTGCCATGCCAGATACCGTCTGGCAGACCGTCAAAATGAAGAGCTCCTTGACCATCTCTAGTCTTCTCGACCGTACAAGCACTTCGACCCTGCTCACCATCGCCCTCGGCACATGCCTATGCTACATCATCGGCCTGGCCGTCTATCGACTCTTTTGGCACCCACTCGCCAAATTCCCGGGACCCAAGATCGCCGCCCTGACCCTACTCTACGAGTTCTACCACGATGTGATCCGAGGAGGTCAGTATACGTGGGTCATCAAGTCGATGCACGAGCGCTACGGCCCGATCGTACGGATCTCGCCTTCGGAGCTGCACATCGGCGACCCGGCGTTCTACGACAAGCTATACACGAGCTCCACCAACCCGCGCGAAAAATGGGCCACGACGGCGAACTTGTTCATGATCTCGACGGCGTTCGTCTCCCAGGTCGACAGCGAGCTGCACCGGGTCCGGCGAGCGCCGTTCAACCACCTCTTCTCCAAGCGAAGCGTGGGGCAGCTCTCGCCCGTCATCGTCAAGCATGTCCAGAAGCTCTGTGCGCGCCTCGCCGAGTGGCACGGCACCGGCCAGCCCGTGAACCTGCGCTACGCTTACGCCGCTTTGGCCGTGGACGTCGTGACGGACTATTCGTTCGCTCAACCGTATGCGGCGCTCGAGGACCCGGATTTCGCGCCGCAGTGGGCAGATGCCGTCGACGCCATCCTCCGGCTCGTGTACGTGAACGTCTACTTCCCATGGCTGCCGGCACTCCTGCAGCGCATGCCGGCATGGATCACGAAGCTCACGAATCCGCTCTTGTTGAAGGTCGCCGATTTCCAATCGGTAAGCCGCGGAACTTGATCGCTCCCAACGTTTTTTTTCTGAAGCGAAGCGATCTCGGTTCACTCTGTTGTGATGTGTACACTGCTGACCCTGCCAGTAGAACCTGGAGAGGCAGATCGTCGCCATCATGAAGGACCCCGATGATGAAAAGTTCCAAGCGAACAACCACCCCACCGTCTTCCACGAGCTACTGAGCAGCACAGAGCTGCCGGCAAGCGACCGGAACTCGACACATTTCATGGAGGAAGCTCTAGCCTTTGTTTCCGCTGGGCAGGTCACGACGGCGGCACATCTGACCGCCACTTCCTTTCACCTCCTCGCCAACCCAGAGGTCTTGCGGAAATTGAAGCGGGAATTGTGCAGCGCGATGCCGGATGCGGAAACACTTCTACCACTGGAAAAGCTGGAGCAGCTGGAGTACTTGAGCGCCGTAGTCCACGAAGGGCACAGAGTGACCGATGGCGTCGTCCATCGCCTGCAGCGAGTCTCGCCGAAGCTACCCATCGTATACAACGGCTGGACCATCCCGCCCGGGACGCCGGTCGGCATGACCTCCATCATGACCCACGACGACCCCGAAACCTTCCCGTCCCCACGGACCTTCGACCCTTCGCGTTTCCTCGGTGAGGAGGGCCAGAAACGTAAGCGATGTCTGGTCCACTTCAGCCGAGGCACCAGGAGCTGCATCGGCCAGAACCTGGCGAATGCCGAGCTGTTCTTCGCGCTCGCGGCCGTCTTCCGACGCTTCGACTTGGAGCTTTACCATACCGTGCGCGCGGACGTGGACGTGGCGGCCGACTACTTTGCGCCTGTTCCTCGGAAAGGGTCAAAGGGTGTGAGGGTACTGGTGAAAGTAAGCTGAGGACTGTTGCAATGGAGCTGGGCCAGTCTTCTTCGTATTACGAAGGATAGGGCTCGATGTACAGAGCGCGGTCGTGCTGGTTGTCTTGTCTTAGCCTCAAGAATGTGAATCTTTGGGTCCCTCTCCACGCTATCTGGGCTGCCGCAGCGGAAATCCCATGTCAAGCCTGCGTGCCCGATCCAATCCTATCTTGGTGGTAGGTACATCGAAGTCGAGAAACTCTCACGGTCGATCGACGGGTAGGATGGGAAGGGGGGGTTCGGCCCGCCCCGGTATCTGACCGCCCGGACTCCACCCCCGCGTTCGTAGATCTGGGGAACAACCCTTTCTCAGTCTTGGCGCCCTTCCAGTACCGATTACACTACTTCTGTACTTCATCAAAACCCCCTCTCGTTTGAAATCTGCCATGAATTCGCTTCGTTAGCAGGGTACGTTGACATTCTCAAGGGTTAGGTCAGGGACATGGCCGTCCCAGAAACTGACGTGCACTCTCGTCGGTTCCCTGAAAGGCGCCACCAATTGTCAATGGGGACGGGCCTCGCATCTGATGAACACAATGTTGTTGATCATGGATGTACTAACGCGTTCTGCGAACTCGTACAACCAGGACGATCGTCTTATAATTGTACCTCTTGCAGCTTCCGGACCAGCGGGGGCTGCAAGTTCAAGCACTATTCTGTGAAGCTCGAGGAGCTTGAAAGATCAGCATCAGCATGCCTACGGAAGTACATTTATCGACTCAGCAGACCCGTGCTCGGGTTCGAGGACCATTCACACTCTCTGCAAAGGCCTTTCCTTAGCCTCGAGACATCAAGTTCGATTCACCCACGCAAAGATGGGAGACACCTTTGACTATGTCATCTGTGGGTAGGTCATCAACTTGCTACAATAGACTTTGGATGCGCACAGTTTACTAAGTGACGCAGCGGAGGAACATGCGGTCCAGTTGTCGCTGGTCGTCTATCAGAGAACCCGAGCGTCAAGATATTGATCCTAGAAGCAGGGCAGAACAGTGCGGCTTTGGATAATGTTCACATGGCCGGCGCGTACGTATCCACCTGCCCTTGACGATTCTCGATGTCCATCCTGCTGACCATGCGCCCGAACTCTTCCAGCTGGACCCAGAATCACTATGGACCGACTGATTGGAACATCGTCTCGCCACCGCAGGCCGGGCTGAATGGAAGGGAGTGTCGACTGCCCCGGGGGAGGTTTCTAGGAGGAAGCAGTGGCTCCAACGGGACAATCTGCGTGCGAGGAGTGAAGCAGGACTACGACGACTGGGGGTTTCCAGAGTGGAGCGGCGATGAGATGTTTCGTGCTATGAAGAAAGTGAGTCAACCTTTAGTATTGCATGTCCCAAATCGCAATCACCAGTCGCTGATCCAGAACATCTCTAGGCGGAGACATTCCATCCCAAGGAATGGTTTCCTCACGATCGGACCGCACATGGCTATAGTGGTCCACTCCATATCGAACCTGCAGAGAGCGTGTTTCCCATCGCCCAGCGGTTCTTCGAGTCCTTCCAGTCTAAAGGGCTTCCATATACTCCTGACATGTTCAGCTCCGGAGAGACAGCCAACGGATGTGGTCACGCCATGAGGACTACCTGGCACGGATACCGGGCCACTGCCGCAGATTACATCACGAAGGACCAAGAGCGACCGAACGTTACCATCGTTTGCGATGCTACCGTAGACAAGGTCATACTTGAGCGCTTGTCGAACGGGACTCTTCAAGCCAAAGGCGTGGAATACGTCGACAACAACAGCGGCAATAAATACAAGGCTTTCGCCAGCAGAGAGGTTCTCCTTGCTGGTGGCACGTACAACACCCCGACAATGCTACTGCGCTCCGGCATTGGCCCTAAAGCGGACCTCGAGGCGCTCAAGATCCCAATCACACTTGACTTGCCCGGCGTCGGGAAGAATCTTCAAGACCATCAGCTCATCTTCATGTACTACGAGCTGAGCGAACCCGATCTCACAGATGACGCCCGCGTCAATCACGACCCGGACGCGTACGCGACAGGCTATGCCGAGTGGAAGGAGAAGAAGACCGGCTGGCTCGCCACCTTCCCATTTGGTGCTTTCGGCTTCGCACGACTCAACGACCGCCTCGATCGCGAAAATGCCGAATGGCGCGCCCTCCCGCGAGAGCCCGGTCGCGATCCCATGGGTCTCACCGAGTCACAGCCTAGCCTGGAGTTCTTCAACACCGTGTGCTACGGCGGCCCACCGGAGTACACCGACACACCGAAAGCGGGACAGTGGGCCCTCGCCATGTGCTGCTTCTTGTGCGGTGCCCAGTCCCGTGGAGAGGTGACGATCAAGAGCACCGACCCATTCGAACCCCCCCACGCCGATCCGAAGTATCTCTCCGACAAACGCGACCTCCTGATGATGTCCGAAGGCGTCCGGTTCGCCAACGAAGTCGTCATGGAAGGCGTCGGCACGAAAGACGTCATCAAGGGGGCCTGGCCGCCCGGCGCTACACACCACCTCAACAAGACGAACGAAGACTGGCGGCCGTTCGTGCAAAAGTATGCCTCCACGTCGTACCATCCGGGCGGGACGTGCAAGATGGGTAAAGCGGATGATCCGATGGCCGTTGTTGATCAGTTCCTTTGCGTCCGAGGCGTCAAGGACTTGCGTGTGGTGGATTGTAGCATCATGCCCACGCTCATGAGTGGCCATACCCAGATGCCGGCGTACGGGATTGCGGAGAAGGCTGCCGAGATGATTCAGAAGGCGTACACTGTCGATGTGTCTGAGGGGCTGAAGGGGATCAGTGCCCGCCTCTGAAGCACCCTCCTCGCAACTGAGTCTTTGCTGTGTACCCCGTGACTTATCTGATCTCACCATTCAATCTCGACTTACACTCGTTGACGAATTAAGCGCTGATGTTGCGGTTCACTGCTCGAGACCGTCTCATCGTCTTCTGTAACGTGACGGCCAACATGGAGCACTGATTCGCTGAGGCACTGCTGTTGTTGTCAAGCATGCAACCTGGAAGCAAGAGCATCGTTGATGCAGGGCCGCTTTCACAACTTGCTAGCATCCCATTCTCTTTCATCATAACGCTACTTGACATGGACAGGTCTTCACCAGTAGAGCGAATGCTTGCTTGGGTGTAGACGAGCAACACAGCCAACACCAAGCAGCATTTGGAGCTTGATATTGAGTTCTCACGAAGCTGTTTGTTGTGCTTGCAGGAAAGATAAGCATCTGCAAGGCCAACGTTGCGAGGGTTCCTTGGTCGCTAAGTACAGCAGAGTTGATAAACAACGTTCATACAGTGCCTCACAACTTATTCTCCTTCTTCGATGGTGGTGCCATGTCGAGCCATGAGAAATCCTGCTAAAGGTGAGCATTTGGACGCTTCGGATCGGTACACGGCGGGAAACTCTCGGCCTTGCCCTTGGAGAATGAAACCCAAAGAATACGAAGTCATAGAGCTTACCATGGGTAAATCAGCTTGTGGGTCAACGATGACATTGACCACCACAGGCACACGAGACCGATAACCCTCCTCTGTCGCACGCTTCAGCTCATCGGGTGTACGTGCCACAAAACCCACGCCACCAGCCATCTCAGCAATCTTCTGGTAATTGGTCTCGTAGCCGAGGGACCATGCAGTGAGACCTTTGCCTTCTGCCGTCGTCCCGGCGACGGTGTGCTCCTGGCGCTTCTGCCACTTCTCGGGGGTATCCGTGTCTCCCCGGTACACGCCGCTGTTGTTCATCACGAAGATCAAAATGTCCATCTGATAGCGAGCCATCGTTTCCACCTCCATGCCCGAGAAGCCAAACGCACTGTCGCCTTCGATCGCCACGATCTTCTTGCGCCCGCCGTCACTTCCCGCCAGGCCTTCCGGCTGCGGGAAGTTGTACGCTGCGTAGGCTGCAATCGCGTAGCCGAGCCCGACGCCCATGGTCGCGTAGGTGCCCGCGTCCAGTCTTGTGCGAGGATGCTCCATGGCGAAGATCGATCGCGAAATATCCATTGCGTTGGCACCTTCAGAGACGTGAATGATATTGCCATCTCCGGGAGGCGATAGGCTATCGAGGGTACTCTTGATAGTATCAAAAGCCTTCTCAAAGGTCATGGGAAGTTTGGCGACCGATGCCTTCTGGGCCGCCTTCTCCGTGTTGCGAGACTTGGCGGCCTGCAGACTACGATAGAAAGGAGACGACTGTCCCTGCCACCGCCAATCCCCTAGCTGCGCAACGAGTTGTTCGATTATCAACCCGACATCCCCGACGAGACTCAGCGAGCTATGGCCGCCGTTTTTCCCAAGCTCCTCGGCGCAGAGATCTACCTGGATGATCGTCGCGTTCGGGCTCCATTTTGGCGGTAGGCCGAATGAGAGGATCCAATTTAGTCTTGCGCCGAGGATCAAGATCACGTCAGAATCCTTGAACGCGGTCGATCGTGCGGCGGAGAAGTTGTATGGACTGGAGTCGGGGACGATACCTTTGCCCATTGGTGTAGGGACGAAAGGCAGTCCCGTCCTGGAAATTGACTCAGGAACCCTTTCACATGCTTGAAACGGCAGACAAGAAGAAGGAAAGAGCTTTACCTGCTGATCAGCGTCCTGACCGATTGCTCAGCACGAGCATATGCCGCCCCTTTGCCGAACACCACCAAGGGCGCATTGGCGGTCTTGAGCGCTTCCACCACACGTTTGATCGAGCTGTCAGGTGCAGCAGATCGCGGAGCTTCCACGAGTGGTGACAGCCTCACACGTTCGACATCGAAAGTGCCAAGAATCAGGTTCGCGGGCAGATCGACGAACGCCGGGCCAGGTCGACCGAACATGGCGGCACGGTATGCATCGTTGATGAATTTCGGGATCATCTGCGCAGACGGAGGACGCACGGCGAGCTTTGCGTGCGGCGACAAGAGGGAGACGGCATCCATTTCCTGAAAGGCGCCCTTGCCGGCATTGTGAGTCTCGCTGCTACCGCTCAGCACCAAAAGTGGCCACGAGTTGGCAGCGGCATGTGGTATCTGTCTACAGCGTCATTCTCGTGGCACTTTGAACTGAGAGACGTACGCCTGGTCACAGCACAGAGAATATCACCTACGCCCGCCATGACATGGAACACCCCCGGCCCGCCTACAGAAATGCACACGCCCGGCTTCCCACTCAGATAGCCATACGCGGTGGCAGCATAGGCGGCCGCCTGTTCGTTCCGGAAACTGATGAAGCGGATGCCGAGATACAGACCCTCTTGGGCGACATCGGTAATGGGCAGCCCTGGAGTGCCAAAGATGACCTTCACACCAAGATCGTGCAGCGTTTGCGCGATCAATTTCGCGCCGTAGACCATATTCGCGAGTTCACAAGAAGGTTGTCAGAGTTGACTTCGCCATGATTCAATCACAGAATGAAAGGTCAAATGGAGGTGAAGCCTTGCATTGCTGTTGTCCAACCCCAACACCCATTTGCGGGGACACCCAGCCCTGAGGTCAGCTTGCAGATGGAGTAGCTCGGCTGACCGGAAATGCTTTCAGACGTACATGCGACAAAGCAGCTGATCACCGGCTAAATCAAACCCTCCACGAGCTTGCGCAGATCAGGTTTCGAGACCTTCCCACTTGTCGTCTTGGGCCAGGTGTACGGTACTCTCGGGTTATCACCTTGAAGCCACCAGAAGTAACGGGGCGCCTTGAACCTCGCCAGCTTCTCCCTCACAAATGCGCGAAGCTCCTCGTCGCTGGGCCGGGCATAGCCTTCTCTCAGCTCCACGAACGCCCCTAGCTCCTCTCCGTACTTCTCATCCGGCGCGCCAACAATCGAAGCTTGCGCGACAGCTTCATGCTCGACAAGTCGGTCTTCGATCTCCATCGGTGAGATGTTCTCGCCGCCACGGATGACCAGGTCTTTGATGCGGCCGGAAATGACAAAATAGCCTTCCGGATCAAGATATCCCTCGTCACCAGTATGCATCCATCTTCGTAAGCTGCCGTCTCCCAAAGCTCCTATTCCGCCAGGTTGTAGGTCTTCTTGGTGATATCGCAGCGCCTCGTCTGTCTTTTGCTTGTTGTAGAGGTATTGCGACATCTGCCCATAACCGCTCACTACGATCTCGCCTGCGAGGGTGTCAGTTCAGCCCATCAATCACCCATGAAAGCAGACGTTCTGCCCAGAGAACTTGACAAATATCAAGCTTTTCTTTACTCACCTTTCTCACCCCAAGGCAGCACCTCGCCAGTATTGGGCTTCACGATCTTCGCCACAAAATTCGGAAACAACCTCCCCGCCGTCTTGATGCGCTTCTCGTAAGGATCCGTCTCATGCATCATCGTCGCGAACGAGCTTAATTCCGTCATACCCCAGCACGTGTACAGCCTCGGGACCGGGAAGACGGTCGTGATGCGTCGCAGCAGCTCCGATGGCATGGCGGCTCCGGCGATGATGGCAAACTTAATCGTGGACCGATCCACCGAGTCGAACACCTTGTCCGCCATCTCGGTGACGAACATTGTTGGAACGCCGTAGATTGCTGTGCACTTGTACTTTTCTACACATTGAAGAGTCTGCCGCGCATTGAAGGTCTCGCTTGGCAGGACGAGCGCCGAGCCGGCGACAGTGCTGGAACTGATGCCGACTATCATGCCGAAGGAGTGGAAGAGTGGGACGGGCAAGCAAATGCGGTCTTGATCTGTCATCCGTGTCTGTTGCCAAATGTGGCGACCGCAATTCATGATGTTGTAGTGTGAGAGCGCGACCGGTTTTGGAAGCCCAGTGCTACCAGAAGTGAACTGAACGTTGACCATGTCGTGTGGTGATACGGAAACTTCTTGTAGGGCCTTCGCCGATGTTCCAAACGGTTTCAAGTACTCTTCGTACCAAACAGATCTGGCTAACTCGCCAGATAGGTGATACTTCAGGCCGATGTCTTGCATGATGACGATTCTCTGTATAGTCAGAATGTCCGAAACCATTTTGGGCAGCATCTTCGTGTTGTCATAATGCGCAAACCCGGGAGAAGCTACAAACATCTTCGGACCTGCGCTGTTCAGCGAAATCCATTACTCGGACAAACGCGCAACGACTTACGGACAATCTTGAGAAGAGCCAACATTTCCGACTCCGTATATGCGTAGTTCAGCAGGACCAATGCTGCCCCGAGCCTCGTACAGGCGAAGAATGTTTCGAAATACTCAACCCTGCTTCCGAGGGATATGGCGACCAGATCGCCTTTCTCGATCCCATCTTTGGCCATTGCCTGTGCCAGCTGTATACTTCTTTCGCGAAGTTGGCGGAACGATACTGTCACGCCTTGAGGATGCGATATGACTGCCGGTTGATCGCCGCGAACTTCGACATGATGGTCTAGCAATTCGCTGAACGTCATCGTGAGCGGTACTGGCGTCGCTGGGCCATGTATGATTGAAGGTGGACGTCCATCACCGGACAGCGTCTCATTGCTCACGTTAGAGGTCATCTTGAGGTTGGCAGTAGCCTGTCTGTGGATTCAGCAGAGCGGACAGCTGCTGTGTATATCTCTGCTTTCAAGCAGAGGTCAACGTCTAGACGAACACACTTCTGGTCTCAGGCCCGGTACACCAGAGTACCATACTGTCCGCCAGTTGTCTCTGAAAGCGGCACGTCAACTGGCAAGTGGTTAGACCTGCATGCAAGCTGCAGGCTCGGGTGGGGTAATCAACAGTACATGTAGCGTGTAGCTTGTAGCTTGCTGTATGTTATATCCCCTCACCCGTGAGTGCCGTTCTTGGTGCTCAAGAGTACAATGTCATCCATAGATCCGTTCGAAACACGTATTCCCGAATCAGTCATCGTCTGAAGATGTCCCCCTCGACGCTGCTGATCGCACTGTAGCGCTCTGAACGTGTACAATGCACCTTTCATCAGTTCACATCGCCGGTGTCGGGATATCAGAAGGCACGGATGCCTCATCTGACGAGCTTGCGGTCTCTGCCGGAATCAAAGCATTACTAGACGCCGGAATCACCTATGCAGATGTAGACGCGAGCGTGGCAGGCTTTACGGACAAGCAATTCCGGATCAAGACGTCGTGCTTCGATGCCTTTGGTGTACAGGGAGCGCCAGCTTGTGAGGTGGATGGTTTCGATGGTCTCTCCACGGCAACTCAGCGCATCAAGTCCAGGCAAGCGAACTGCGTGTTGATCATCGGAAACGATGAAGTAAGCATGGCAGAACTGCCATAATTCGCCGCACAGCTGACGTCCTTCCAGCAGAGCTCGAGCAGATCAGAGAAGGCAGCAGTGAGTGTTCTGACCGCGTGGCGAACACTTCCAAAAAGTCCACGTGACTGACTCGATCGAGGTTGTGGTGGTCGCGGTAGTCCTTGTGTCCAGTCGGTTTCTACTATCTCACGCATATCTGAAAGACTCAGCAGTATGCATCTTGGCCTGCTCTGTGGCTAAGCGCGGGCCTTCGCATTCTCCAGATGAAGGGAGCGATGCCGGTACGATCGATACTGCAGCACAATCTGCCTTCAAGCAAGCGCGACAGGAATTGAAGGACTTGACAGCAACCGATGCTCAGCACAGTGTCAACTCGGACCTATGGCAAGCCCTCAACGTATTTGACACCACGCAACGTCAAGACACATTGCAGTCATCGAATTCTCCCCAGGGGATTACCGGGCTGTCGAACTTGTGCGAATCGGGTCAGGTTTCCCAGCGTGGATCGCTACTCGTGTTCTGCTTACTGATTTTGGTGCTCAGTCTGGCGACTGCGTGGGTGGACGAGTCGGACACTTCCTCAAAGTCCAATGGGACTGCAAGCCATTTCAAGTCAGGGCGGGTCAGCTCGAGTGGTCATCCTCTGCCGCTCTGACGGCAGAGAAGTGCCGGCGTGGAGTGACGTCGAGCATCTAAGGGATGGCCGAGAGCGACTTGGGTACAACCCGGGTGTCGAGAAGCGCGAAGTCACTCGGGAGGACTTGGATGCCGTGCGAGCGGGAGGAGGCGGAGTGTCATCGAAGAAGGCGGCGACACAGCATGAGCTCCCGCACAAAGGTGGTGATCGGGCTGCCTTGGCAAAACTGTAGGCCGTCAACCAGGGCAGTGAAAGACGCGGTAGCCCTTGGGATGTGTGTTGTACATGTAGGTATTCATCAATCAAGACATGCCGAGTAGAAATCTAGGTCTTTGCCACAAGTGTTGGTGAGAACCCCTGAACAGACAAAAGTCTTTGTATGTTGTCCTTCCCACTTGGGTTTAGAACCACCCGCGCACATCCACGCCAATATTGGATTGCCCGCCACTTGTACTACAAAATCTGCTATTACTATAGTCCGCCATGTATATCAGACTTCTCTTTAGCACCCGTTGGGCTGTTTCGGACCAGAGAGTTCGAAGGGAATGGGATGGGCTTGCGTTGGCCCCGACCTGCCAGCACGCAATCGCCACCACATTGTCCTATCACGGATAGAGCCTCCAACCTTTCAGTATGGATCCTCCGTTTCTTGTCCCCCTGCCTGTGGTATGCTGGTGGGCGGTGCCTGCATACAGTCCTGAAAAACATTCAGTCCCATTTCTTCCAGAGCAACAAAATAAACGTTGCTTTCACTCGCTCCTTTGACTTCATCACGTCACCTTAGCCATTGGCAGCCGCATTCCCGCCGACAGCCCTTCTTCTTCATCTCCCTGGCCTTCCGACCTACAGTACCCGTTGCAGCGTCTCGCAGAGTCCCACGGGCTCGACTCCACCGTCTGAAGAGTGCAATGGTTGAGCGGCTCGCTTCAACATGAAGACACCATCTCTGAGTGGGCATGGGTACAGCCTACCTTCACGCGGCTACGGAGCTGGACTGTTCGTGGCCGTGCTGCTACTGACAATATTGTACCGCCGCTTGGTCCTCGGTATGCCGTTGTCATCCTCGTGGGCAACATTAGCAGTCGTCTTACTGACCTCATTCGCACATCAGAAGCCAATGACCCGTTCAAGTGCGAAGCGCTTATGATTGAGGGCGAGTGGTATGATGACCACACATGGCTTACACCGGGTTGCGTGAGTAAAAGTTATGGCCAGCACTCTATCGGTGAGTGTGCCCAAAGTCGCAGGATCACGTTCGTCGGAGATTCTTCTGTCCAGGGAATATACTGGGCTCTGGCCAAGAAACTCGACGGCAATTTCCGGAGCCAAGGTCCTGTCGAGGACGATCTTCATTATGCGCATGACAAGGTCGAGCTGGAGTACGTTTGGGATCCTTATCTGAATGGTTCGCAGCTTTTCCGCTACGCCCAAGCTTATCGGAACGGAGAGAAGGATGCTCCGATGCTGCTGGTTGTTGGTGGAGGGCAATGGCATGCAAAAAACGACGACGTGCAAGGTTTCGTGAGCGCTGTAGAGCGTATTGCGGACGCGGCAGCCCCAGTGAGCGGTCTAGTCAGTGCTGGCTCGGCAGCCTATTCCAGAGCGGATGGACTGGGTGACATGCTCCTCTTCGCGCCCGTCCAACAGCCGTACGGCGGTAGCGCCGCCAAACAAGGCGCACACGGGGCGATGAACGAAGCGCTGTGGACCCGTACGGCTTCAGGAGGTATTGACGTCCTATGGAGTTTCGCTGGCATGACCGACGGGCGGAAAGACAAGTACGCTAGTGACCTCCTGCACCCCTCTGACGAGGTCGACGCGCAGAGGGCAGAGGTCCTCATGAGCCTGCGATGCAACGCCAACGCAGCGACCAAGATCTTCTTCCCGAACACGCGCACGTGCTGCGCTACGTGGCGAGGGCCGAATTGGGTACAGGGCAGCTTCTTACTTCTTGGGTTGGGCGTCTTGCCGGCATTGGTGGTCCTGGATTACTTCTGGCCGCTCTTTACTGCCGATGACAGAACCCTCATCCGCGCATTCTGCGCCTTCATGAGCGCAGTCTCGCTCCAGCATATCACCGACCGGACGCACATCTTCGAGCAGGTGCAGAGACTACCGCTCGAACGGCCCAACCTGTACAGTATGTTGATCGCCATCATCCTGATCGGCGTCATGACCGTCCGGCGCAGCAAGCCACCCAAAGCATCAAGCACCACCCAGCAACCCGATCAGCCTTTCCTCCCGCGTGATCAAACCGACGAGTGGAAAGGCTGGATGCAGGCGTTCATCATCACCTACCATTACAACATGGCGTGGCGTCTCGACTGGTTCTGGGAAATCATCCGCCTGGCGGTATGCTCCTACCTCTTCCTCACGGGTTTCGGCCACACCGTCTTCTTCCTCCAGAAGCGCGACTATTCCTTCCGCCGCTTCGCCGCCGTCATGGTCCGCACGAACCTGCTGCCCGTCGCCCTGGCCTACGTGATGCGCACGCGCTGGCTGATCTATTACTACATGCCCCTCTCAACCTTCTGGTTCGTGGCCGTATACGCCACCCTGGCCATCGCACCCGGCTGGAACGAGCGTACACCTCTCCTCATAGGGAAGATTGTGACTTCCGCCGCCGTCGTCCAGGGTTTCCTGCGCACGAGCGGGTTAACAGACACTGTCGTGAGGGTGTTCACCCTGACCTTCAAAATGTCGTTCGACGCTCGATCCTTCTTCCAATACCGCGTGCAACGCGATGCGTACATCGTCTTCGTCGGCATGCTCGTCGCCATTTTCTACATCTGGGTCAAAGACGTCCTGGCCTCGGACCGCCGCCAGGACCCTTTGAGCCGGTTCCTCCGCCGGACCTTCCCCTGGCTGAAAAGTCTCGCCGTCTGGGGCTCGCTGGCGGTATTCGTCGGGTTTTGGTGGACGGTGCACACACGCATCCAGACTCAGGCGGAATGGGGCGATCTGCAACCCTACATCACCTTCATCCCCATCCTGACCTTCACCATCCTCCGCAACGCGCACCCGACGCTGCGCAACTTCCACTCGGCCGCGTTCGCCTGGCTCGGGCGGTACTCGGGGGAGATGTACGTCATGCAAGACCACCTGTGGCTGGCCGGCGATCAGGAAGCCGTCTTGCGGACCGGGTTCTTCCACGGCGATAATACGCTCCGTCATGACCGGTGGAGGGACCTCTTACTGATCACGCCACTGTACCTCATTGCCTGCTGCGTCATTGGCGAGTCCACGGGGGTCATTGCGACCTGGTTCGCGACGGAGTCCGAGCCGAGTGTCAAGATCGTCGTCAAGCGGCCGCCGCAGGAAGAGGTGGAAATGGGTCTGCTGGCGAGTGCGGAGGACGCAGGGAATGAAGACGGCTTGGATGAGAAGGAGACTTTGCCATCGTCGAGGTTTTGGAACAGAATCCGAGGCGCCATGTGGCCGCGCAAGGTGCGAAACCGTGCCGTCCTGGTACTGCTGTGCCTGTGGTTCTTGAACCTGGTGAGTGGAGTTACGTCTTGCTTGTGGATTGGGCGCTGCTGACATGTCTTCGCAGACGTACGATTTATGATGAAGCGGAGTATATGCGGTTTCGATTTAGATTGGAAGGCGAAGGTGGTGAGCCCGATGAATACATTGGATTGAGCAATTTGGGAACGATACTCTGGATGAGAAGTGTGTGAACGGTATGGTGGAAGCCAATTGCAGCAGCCAAAGACCGCCCGGACCAGCCACAATACCGGCAGGTCACGTGTGTGCCGGAAAAGGCAACAAGGCTACCAAGCGGTTACCTTGAGGAATACAGCCGCACTGTCACATATATAGAAGACGCACGTCGAAAGGAATATGTACATCTGGTAGATAAAGGAACAGCAAAGCCGTGATAACATTGGTGAGGAGGCTCCAGGGGATGACCAGACCTACCTATACATGAACACAATCAGCGTTCTAAGTACCTCGCGCGATTTATTCCCAGTCTGGCTTGTGAATTGCTGAAACGGGTATTGCTGTCATGTTTGATACAGTCGATCGCGGATCATCTGTTGAAAAATCGCGAGACCAGAGCTCCACCAACATTCCGAGCCAACGAAGCCGAATACAGCCCGCTGCCCACCAATCCACTCGCCTGACTGAACTTGTCGCACCGTGAGAAGGCCAGAGTGTTCGTGATCGTAAGCACCATGGCGATGACTGGCGAAGCAAAACATCAGCATTCCGACGAAACGTGTACGTCTCCCCAGGTGAAAACCACTCACCAACGAGCGTCAACCAAATAAACTCAAACCGCACAATCGCCACAACGGCCAAAGCCACCCACAACGCCGGCTGACAGTACAGCGCCAGCCAGAAGAACCGCTTGTCCGTCGCGTTGACCAGCTTCCCACCCGGCTCGTTGGGCTGGGGCGCGCTCTCGAAGACCCAGTGCGACTCGCCCGTCTGCGCGTTCACCTCGTTCCACCACCGCAGCCCGACGAGGCGGCGGCCGGCGATGTTCTTGAGGTAGTAGAAGTCGGCGGCGAGCAGGAGGATGGTGATGATGAAGATGAGGACGAAGTTGGTGGTGAAGAGGAGGCCGAGGAGGTAGACGAGAAGGGAGGCTGGGGGGGGGGAATCTGTCAGCTTCTGTGTTTGGAGGTGACGGCTCGGGCTGCTCGTGTCTTGTACTGACCGATGCGAAAGGCCAGGAAGGTGACGAGGGTGATGGGGTGAGCGCTCAGTCTCCAGTTGAGGGTGCCCGGGGTGGGATTGTCGAGGTCGGCCATGTTGTCGCTTGGCTTGGTTGCTCACATTGGTGGGTATTGAAGACAGTAGCTGGCGGTGGATTGTCTACAGAGACAGACAATCAAGGCGATATCTCGATATCTCGTGAAGCGCATGTGCTATTCAAGAGGACGCGTTTCGAGTGAGTCCAGAAAGTGATGGCACGTCAATGCCTCCTCGCTTCAGCTTCCCTCATCCGCCATCCACGACACTTCACTTCCTCCTCGGCTGGACTCAGTACCTAAGACCTCTGTATGTCGGAAGGATCGTGAGAACATTTTCTTTTCTGTGTAGGAATATATACTCTTCCGTTTCATCTAATTATCGCCGTACTGCCTTTTTTTGTTCCTTCTCATCATACAATGTCTGCCGCCGCAGTGATTCGCCGGGCACAACTCTACGGTAAGTGAATGTAACCAAGCTCAGGTAAAGCAACGACCACGTGAGCCACGTTGATAATCACATCTCACACATCTCACACAACTCACAGTGCCCGGCTCATCGATGCGCTTCTTGGAAAAATCTCGCGGCCTAACAGCCGTCGACTCGGTGGCGTACGACCTCGAAGACTCCGTCACCCCGTCCAAAAAGCCCGAAGGCCGCCGCAACATCCTCGAGATCCTCAACCGGGACCGCGTCGCCGGCATCCGCGAACAAGCCGTCCGCATCAACTCGGTCGGCTCGGGCTTCGCCGAAGACGACTTGACCGAGATCCTGCGAGGCAAGCACCTGGACTGCCTGGTCGTGCCCAAAGTGGACTCCCCGAGCGATCTGCAGTTCGTCACGGACATGCTCCGTCGTAAACTACCCGAGCGCCACGCCGACGGCTCGACGAACCCCGTGAAGATCGTCGCGCTGGTGGAGAGCGCCCGATCGATCATGGACCTGGCCTCCATCTGCAAAGCCTCCCCCTACCTCTCCGGCCTGACTTTCGCCGCGGAAGACTTCGCCCTCGACCTCTCCCTGACGCGCACCCCGAGCCTGCACGAATTCATGTACGCCCGCTCCGCCATCGTCACCGCCGCCCGGGCCCACAACCTCCCGTCCGCCCTGGACCTGGTCAGCACGACGTTCCGCGGCGAATCCGGCCGCACGCAGCTCCGGGACGAGTGCGAGAACGGGAAACGGTTCGGGTTCAATGGGAAACAGTGCATTCACCCGGACCAGGTGCAGACGGTGCAGGAGGTGTACAGTCCGAGCGCGGGCGAGGCGGAGTGGGCGGTGCGGGTGGTCATTTGTGATGAGAAGGCCGATCGGCAGGGTCGAGGGGCGTGGACGTTGGACGGGAAGATGATCGATGTGCCGGTGGTGGGGAAAGCGAAGGCGATTGTGGCTAAGGCCGAGTTGTGTGGGATGGATGTCAAGGCGTTGCATGAGAGATTCAAAAACGAACAGCCGCAATGATCGGTTACAATCTCTGCTGTGATATCCTCCGCCTCATACGTTGTCGCTGGTTGCGGTAGTTAGCCTGTCCGCCTTCACCGGGACACAGTAGTCCGTGCCATGAACTTGATGATCCTCTCTATTATACGCTCGTCTTTCACCACCGCAGTGCGCTTACTGCTGGAAAGGTTGCCGACTGGACCGACATCACCACCTACTACAGCACCGCAACGGGCTCGTGGTCGCTCTGAGATTTACATCTGGGTAGGCTATAGTTGCTGTCTTTAGTCTATCCCAGGATCGGACATATGATTCCAATGTTTGAACGCAATCTCAACATGATGAGAGCACTCGCAACCCCATGCCCAGCACAAACATAAATTATTCATCCCTCATACACATTCATACGTAAACGTTGACAATCGACCACCTCTAATACCCCCTCTTCCTCCTCACCACATTCACCAACTCCTCCCCCTTCCTCAACCGCTCAATATTCATCTCCAACACAGTCAAACTCCTCTCCGCATAACTCGAGCCCGTCCCGCTGACATGCGGCGTCACGGTCACATTCGGCAGATCCCACAGTTCGCTGTCTTCGGGCAAGGGCTCCGGGTCCGTGACGTCGAGGGCCGCGCCCGCCAGCACGCGGTCCTTCAACGCCCGCACGAGCGCCGGTTGGTCGAGGATGGAGCCCCGGGCGATGTTCGTCACGAAGGCCGGGGTTTTCCCGTCCTGGCTCAGGACCCGGAACTCCTCGTCTGACAGGAAGTGGCGGGTTTGTTTCGTCAACGGCACCGATACCAGCAGCCAGTCGATGTCTTGCTTCAGGAAATGGTGTAGGTTCGCTTTATCCAGCCCGCTGTACCATTCGCTCGGGATCGTGCCGTCCGGGTCGCCGGTGCCGGGCACGATGAAGCCCGAATCCTTCCTCTTCTCCGCCGTGTCTTTCGGCGTCGCCGTGTACGCCACAACGTCCATGCCCATCGCCTTGGCCACCCGTCCCACCTGTCGCCCGATACTGCCGTACCCTAACACACCGAGCCGACGACCCACCATGTCGCGCACCTGATGGTAGTCGTCAACGACGCCTTCCACGTGACCCCATTTGTGCTGTTTCTGGAGCTCGTAGAGTTGGTTGTACTTGTGGCTCTGCACCAGCCCCGTCAGGATGACCCATTCGGCGATCTGGGGACCGTGGATGCCGCTGCTCGTGGTGATGGTGACGTTGGAGGAGGTGTAGAGGGGGTGTTTTTGGATTTGATTGCTGCCGGCGCTGAAGAGGTGGACGAGCTTGAGGT
>Ga0058704_10000562_pt1 | contig 18906 bp, 17 predicted proteins | sample AgamicMgSfe_FD_71363 | JGI IMG/M metagenome (GOLD analysis project Ga0058704, IMG submission 71363) | Agave microbial communities from Guanajuato, Mexico - Mg.Sf.e | ecosystem: Host-associated > Plants > Phyllosphere > Phylloplane/Leaf | place: Guanajuato, Mexico | collected 2012-05-30
ATGTCGTAGATCTGCTCGGTGAAACCGCGGGACAGCATCTCGTCGGCCTCGTCAAGCACGAACATCTTCATGCTGTCGGTGCGGAGAACGCGGCGCTGGATCATGTCTTGCACACGACCTGGCGTGCCGACCACCACCTGCGGGCCATCCTGCAGAGCCTTCATGTCGTCCCTGACGCTCGTACCGCCGATGCAAGCATGGCACTCGATGTTCATGAAGTCTCCGATAGCCACCACGACCTTTTGAATCTGCTGCGCCAACTCACGCGTTGGTGCGAGGATGAGCGCCTGGCAGGCCTTGATGCTCGGGTCGACCTTTTGCAAGGCGGCGACGGAGAAGGTCGCAGTCTTGCCGGTGCCGGACTGTGCTTGGGCGATGACATCGCTGCCCTTGATGACGGGCATGATGGCGCGCTGCTGGATGGCAGACGGCCGCTCGAAACCGTAGGCGTAGACTCCACGGAGGAGCTCGGCCTTGAGGTTCATCGCATCGAAGGAGTCGGTGGTCTCATCGTAGTTGGATTCGATCTGACCTTGATGGCGCAAGTATTGTTAGCATTTTCCTACTCTTTCTCCCGTGCGTGCATGCATGCGCTCAAGGTGCGCGTGTCGCATGGCTCTAATCATAGCAGTCACTCACCTGCATCGATATCCTCGAGTCCCTTGTCAGCCATGATTGCGGTGTTGTTCCGGGGCTCACTGGCGCTGCGCCGTGAGCTGTGAAGGACCGGTGTAGGTTGGTGGACGGTGGATCCTCGCTGGAGTCCGCCGCGCTGGAGAAGTGGGTTTTGCTAAAGAACTAGATACCAGACTCTCGTATATGAGAGTCGTAGGGTCCTAGTTGTGAGTTGTGTTTCTGGTGTTAGGTGTGTGTGGTATTTGCGAAGGAGGAGATGTCGCGGACTTTTCAGATAAATTGTCGGCTCTCACAAATTTTCGGGGGTCCAAGCGTCAGATCTTTTTGCCTCCCGCAAAGTTGGAAAGCGAACAAACGCGGCCAAAACACTCACAAGTTGACTCACAAGCGGCGAACGTGAGCCGCAGGGGCACCGATCTGGCAGTTCGAGTTGTCCAATGAACATCCGGCTGTGGCAATATTGACTGAACAACTACCGGCTATCTCCGGATTACCAGCTGGATCAAGTCTTCCAGAGCATGTGCCAGACACACCACCAAGCAGCAGCGAGCCCAAAGATTCTCCGAGCTTCCTTTGCACACCGGAAAGCTGAGTCCGCCGCATTCACAGGGCTTTGGTCGAACTCGTGTCGTAGTATACAGCGAATTGCGCCTCGGTCGAGTCACTGCATCACCAGTTCTGGACTGTGACTCCTCGAAGGAACGATGACTATACCGCTCGCTTCACTAGACGAACGTCAAGTCGATCGGCTCTTGGATAATGGACGGCCGGTGAAGCGCCAAAAGGTTCAGGAGCATCCGGTTGAAGCTCCGGACGGTGCTGGAGATAGTTCTTTGGTCAGAAGGCATCCTCTAGGCGTGCGCCCTTCCGGGAATGCTCTGACCGCAAGCATCAACCTGAAGCAAGCATGCGGCTACCTCGCTGCGCTTCCGGACGAGCTCCTCGTGCAGCTACTCGAGGGTCCAGAAGCGCGTGACCTCCTCCTCCTCGGTGGCACATGCCGAGCCTTGTATGCGTTCACGAGGAACGAAGAATTGTGGCGAGCCTTGCTCGTAGAGTAAGTCCCTTTCCGTGCTGTAGATCAGTCTCAGCAGTATGCTGAGCAACGTCGGTAGGTCACATCCCAAAGATTTCTCGTGGCAAGGCACATGGCGCTCTACGTACTTGGGCCAGCTTAAAAGCGAAGAGCCGCGGGTCGATTGCTCTAACCTCTTTTCTGATGTTCTGCATCGGCCGTTTTTCTGCGCGCATGTTTCACTTGCTCCGTATGCGATGAACATACCTGCTCAAAATCAGATTGCACGTATAGACGACCTATCGACCGAGGAATTCGAGACAAAGTGGGTAGATAAGCCTTTCATCTCGACCTCGCCAGTCAAACAATGGCCCGTCTACAAGACATGGTCTACCGAACAACTTCTGGACAGGTATGCCGACGTGCCTTTTCGGGCTGAATCCGTGGACTGGCCGCTGAAGACGTACATCGACTACATGACCAATAATCACGACGAGAGCCCACTCTACCTCTTCGACCGTGCTTTCGCCGAGAAGATGGACCTCACCGTCTCCGCACAACCGGAAGATAAAGCAGACTACTGGCCACCTGCCTGCTTCGGCTCAGACTTGTTCACCGTGCTGGGAGATCAGAGACCAGACCACCGCTGGCTCATCGTTGGTCCGGAACGCAGCGGAAGCACCTTCCACAAGGATCCAAACGCTACGAGTGCATGGAACGCAGTGATCAAGGGCAGCAAGTACTGGATCATGTTCCCATCTTCGTCCAACCTGCCGTCACCGCCTGGCGTCTACGTGTCAGACGACCAGAGCGAAGTTACGAGCCCGCTGAGCATCGCTGAATGGCTTCTCGGCTTCCACGCCGAAGCTCGTCAGACACCGGGTTGTACTGAAGGTATCTGCGGCGAAGGCGAAGTGCTACATGTGCCTAGTGGGTGGTATCACTTGGTGCTGAACCTTGAGCCGAGCATTGCTATTACGCAGAACTTCATCCCGCGGAGGCGAGTGGGAGCTGTGCTGCAGTTTTTGCGCGATCAGAAACAGAGTATCAGCGGTTTCAATGATGATGTGCGCGATCCTTATGCGCTGTTTGTTGAGCGTCTACGGGAGCATGACGCGGTGTTGCTTGAGGAGGGGTTACAGGAGCTTGAGAGGCTCAGCAAAGGTGGTAGAGGGAAATGGGAAACATTGACCAAAGTCGCAGACGAGGAGACAGCTGAAGAAGGCGGCTTCTCATTCGGCTTCGGCGAAGACGACGAAGACGCTGAAGTACCATAGTCAAAGCATTGAGGTATATCCATCTGTACACCTTCATACAAAAACCAACATCTCTACCCCTAGTAAGTCTCAGTGTACTCATACTTCCCCCCCTTATCCTTAACCTCCACCCTCATCCTCGCCTCCTCAACCTCCTTCCCCTCAATCCTAATCCCACACTCCATAACATCCCCCGTCTTCACCGGTCCCACACCCTTCGGCGTCCCCGTAATCACGATATCACCCGGCTCCAACGTCATAACCTTACTAATAGCACTCAATTGCCTCGGGATCCGGAACAACATCAACTCCGTATTATCATTCTGCTTCACATCCCCATTGACCTTCAGGTACAACTCAATATTATGCGGATCCTTAATCACATCCTTGGAAATGGGGCCCTGGATGGGGAGAAAAGTGTCGTAGCCCTTGGCGATGGACCAGGGGATGCCGCGTTTCTTGGCTTCTTCCTGCACATTGCGGCCGGTCATGTCGATGGCGAGGAGGTATTGGTCGATGTACTGCAGGATGTCCTTGTCGTCGTCGCTGTCATAGTCCTGCAGTTTCTTGCCGATGACGAGGCCCAACTCGATTTCGAAGTGCAGGTTTACGTTGGTGGGGCGGAGGACGGGGCCTTCGTCGGGGAGGAGGATGGAGGTGGTGGGTTTGAGGAAGTAGAAGGGTTGGTTGGGGCGTTGGTTGTTGAGTTCTTTGACGTGGTCGGCGTAGTTGCGGCCTATGCAGACAACCTGTAGTTGTCCATGTTGTTAGCTGCTGTTGACTGTATGGGTGTTTAGGTGGTGATGGTGGGGTATTTGTGTACCTTCTTGCAGTTCTGCCTGATGCTCTGTAGGCTCGTCATGTTGGATAGTTTGGTATTGCTGCTGCTGAACTCTCGCCTGCAAATACTATTCCTCGCAGACTGTACGAAAACGTTACTTGCGCCATTGTGGACGCGCCCTAGGTATGGTACTTTTACTGCCCCTCGTGCGATAGCGGAGATGCTGGCGGGACCACATCTCGGCAGAACGAGGGCGGGCTGGCGAGCCAGGGCTGGAAGAGACATTTTCACCAGGACGGAAGAAAGAATAGACGGAATCCACGCAGGTACCTAGATCATGGAAAGACAGGAGAAACCACGAGGAGATGTGGTGGAGAGGTCAGGAAAGCGCAGTGGTGCGGGACGCTATGAAGTGGGTCTATATCAAAATGCACGGTCTGTCCATGATAGGTAAGCCATCACCGATCAACGAGGACGTTCAGGGCTAACATAGCGGACAGCGGGAATGGCAGCCGAATGCGGGAGAGCATCTTGTTGACTGCGCTGGGGTGCGAGCAGTAGTTATGACTTCGAACCGAGCAGGAGTCTAGTCGCATGGCCGAGCTGCAAAACCCGGCCCTACCAGTACAGAGAATCGAGCACAACCAGCTCGACGCCACACGATCATGCCTCACTCGCGAAGCCCATTGTCACACTCAAGTCCAATCACTCAACACGTCGACGCCCTGCAAGTTTTCAAGCCCTCCCTACAAGCTCAAATCCTGCAAATACTTCCTCGCAGCCTCCACCGCCTCATCAACCTTCTCCGTATTCGTCCCCTGCCCAAAACTCGTCGCGCCCTTCCCGCCAGCCTTCCCGCCCACAACCCCAGCAATTGAGTTCGCCCACTTACTCGCATCTGCGCCCTTACCCTGCGCCTCAGGGGAGACATAACACCCATGCACCACTTTGTCGTCCGCCTTGCCTAGTAGGTAGACCGTCTTGTCCTTGTGCTTTGACGAAATGGTCTTGAAAGCCTCTTGTATCGCCTTAGAGCCTGAAGACACCTCCAAGGATAGGACAGCAGTCTTGTTCTCTTTATCCTTGTCGAAGTGCTCGGTCACTGCGTCCATCACCCTCTTACTCTCTGCTTTCTGCGCGGTCTTTTGGTGGTCGAGGTTTTCCTTCACCATTTTAGCGAATCGCTCACGAAGCTTGGATTTCGCGACAGCAGAGATGTGGGCTTTGCCTAGCTCAAATTGCCACTCCTTCGTCTTCGCCTCTTTGTCGGCGTTGTACTGCATGCTCTCAAGCTGTGAGGCCTTCTTCTCCCATTCTGCGGCTTCACGCTGAACTTCGTGAGCGGCGGCGCCGGTGACGGCAACGATGCGACGGATGCCTTTAGCGATACCGTTCTCTTCCAAGATGACCAGGTCTTTAATCTCGGTCGTGTTCTTGACGTGTGTGCCACCGCAGAACTCGACAGACACATTGCGCCACTCTGGCCGCTTAACATCCTCTAGTAGATCCTCTACGGGCACACCAATGCTGACGACGCGGACGGGGTCAGGGTACGTCTCGCCGAACACGGCACGCACGCCTTCGATGTTCCTTGCTGTAGCGAGCGGTACATCTACGGCATACACCTCGCTGTTCTGCCTGATGTAGCCCGTGCTCTGCTCCTCGATCTTGACGAGCTCCTCGTCCGAGCACGCGGCCTTGTGGCTGAAGTCAAAGCGCAGCTTCTCTGGCGCAACGAGCGAGCCACGTTGATTGATCTCGTCACCCAACACCTCTCTTAGCGCGAAGTTGAGAATGTGCGTGCCAGTGTGGTTATTCCGAATCGGTGCTCTCCGTAGCTCGTCGTACTCGCAGAGAACCTCATCGCCGACTTTCAAGTTGCCGTAGTTCATGTAACCGGTATGCATGACGTAGCCGCCGTAGACCTGCACGTTATGCACATCGATCTCTGCCTCGCCGTCGATCAGTATCCGGCCGGTATCGTATTCCTGACCACCTTGCTCAGCGTAGAAATTCGTCCGATCTAGTATCAGACCAATCTGCTCGCCCTCTGGGACCTCCTTCGTTGACTGCGGGAACTTGCCACCGTGGTATATCGCCTCGATGACGCCGTGAATGTTGTCCTTCTGGAACTTTGGCGAGTCGTCCGTCTTCGGCACATCGGCCATCTTCTCCAGCGCATTGATGTCGTGCACATTAAGCTTCAACGAATCGCCGGCAGCCTTCTTCTTGCCCTTACTTGCTTCTCGCGCTTTCTCCTGAGCAACCGCGACAGACTCATCATCGATGGTCAGACCTCGCTCCTCAGCCATGATCTGCGTAAGGTCGATTGGGAAGCCGTACGTATCGTACAGCCTCCAGACGTCTGCACCCGCCAGTTCCTTCTTGTCCTGCAGCTTACACTGTTGCGCAAACTTCTCAAACATGACCTCACCACGATCAAGCGTCTTAGCGAAGCTAACTTCTTCCTCGTTCAGGATCTCAGAGACATCAGACTGCTTCCGCTTAATCTCCGGGAACATGTCGCCCATCTGCGCGACTAGCGTGGGTAGAAGCTTGGAAAAGAAGTCGCCGATCTCAACATTGAAGTACTTGCGCGCATATCGTGCGCCACGCCGTAGTACACGGCGAACGACGTACCCTCTGCCGACATTGTTCGGTACACCACCGTCCGTTATGGCGAAGGTGAGTGTCCGTACGTGGTCCGCGACAACGCGGTACGCGGTGTCAATGCCATCTGCATCTTCTTCGCCGAAGTTGCCACGATACTCGCGCGCGCCGGTGATCTCCTGAATGGTTTTGAACATCGGTGTGAACACATCAGTGTCGTAGTTCGACATCTTGTTCTGGAGAACGGAGACTAACCGCTCAAATCCCAGACCAGTGTCAACGTGCTTGCTTGGCAACGACTTGAGCGACTTGTCGGGTTCTCTGTTGTACTGGATAAAGACGTTGTTCCAGATCTCGAGCACATTCGGATCGTCCTGGTTCACGAGATGGGCAGCGTTCCTGCCGCCAATGCGATCGTAGTGAACTTCTGAGCAAGGTCCGCAAGGGCCTTGGTCGCCCATCTCCCAGAAGTTGTCTTTCATGTCGCCAGGTAGTATGTGGTCCTCCGCAACACCGACAGCTATCCAGTACTCCTTGGCCTCAAGATCCGGCTCGAGCCCAGCATCTGATTTGCCTTCGAAGTACGTGACATACAGCCGGTCTGGGTCCAGGCCAAACGTCTTCGTGAGCAGCTCCCAGGAGTAGGAAATGGCCTCTTTCTTGAAGTAATCGCCGAAGGACCAGTTACCCAGCATCTCGAAGAATGTGTGATGATAGCTGTCCTTACCGACATCGTCCAGATCGTTGTGCTTGCCACCTGCGCGTATGCATTTCTGTGAGTTAACCGCGCGCTTGAGCTTGGCGAAGTCTGAGTCCGGATCTACGGTGCCCTGGAAGATGGACTTGTACTGGTTCATGCCAGCATTGGTGAAGAGTAATGTTGGGTCCGAGAGGGGAACCACAGACGAAGATGGTACGAATGTGTGGCCTCTCTCCTTGAAGAAGCTGTGGGGTTGGTCAGTATCTGAAGCGCAGAACGAGCATATAACGCATGTCTGTCACAACCGGCCAGACTTCGTCCACTGGTAGGAAAGGTCATGCACGCTATTGAGTACATTGGGCGCGAAACGTTGTTGATATTTCGGGATCTCGTGACTTACTCAATGAACGTCGAGCGGACTTTGGGGGCCTGTTGATGGCGTTAGCACCAGATCATGACTCCGCCGATTCGAAGTACAGTGACATACCGTCCACTCGGGCGCCTGGCCCGTCGTGGAAGCCATATCGCTGAATGATCGTCTGCAAACGCTGTTCCAGCGATATTGTGACCGTTTGTTCGTGTTCCTCAAAAGTCTTTGCGGGTGACTCCACACTCCTCGCATGCAAGTCTAGAAGCTTCAAGATCCGGGCACACCGTCGATCATCCGCACATCAACTTCGAATACCGTCCGCGATAATGCTCCTGGACTTGTCACGTACGTCTGCGCGGTGAGACAGACGTTATGGGAGATGCAGATGGCAAACAGCGCAGTCGGTGGTGTTGGTGGAGGAGCGCAAGTGCTCGGCAAGCGGCAGGCGGATGACTCAAATCTTAACGATGATCACCGCTTCACCAAGCGTTTCAACCTCTTGAGCATTGGTGAGTCTACACAAACGAGAGGCCGCATTATACACATACGCATGTTCTGATCATGCTATAGGGAGCTCGGATGCCAATGGCAACAGCAACCTCTATATCCCCGTCGTCAATGCCGCACCTACTTCAAATGGACCATCACATGCCGATCTCGCCCGATCGACGCCGAACAGCGATCAGAGAGTGCAGGATGATGAATTGATGCAAGTAGATGATACGCGCGATCGCGTCTACATCCACGACCTAGATGAGGAGTTGGCGAACATTGAGTCGGATGAGGAGAAGATCATCTTCTTGCCGGATATTGAAAAGAAGCTGAGCAAGATACCCAAGCAAGTGCTTATGGGCAGACGTGAGGATGAGCTCGGCAATCAGGAGTTGGTGCTCTATGGCGTGCCCAAGTCGCTTACAGTAGATGAGGGCCATGACTCTGTGAGGAAAGCCATCATTGAGGCGAGGCAGCGTGCACGGGATAAGGCTGCTGAGGAAGCGAGGCAAGAGGACATGGAGCGTAAGTACGATCACAGTGGTCATATGGAGCATACTGAGACTGCTCATGGCTACATGGGCGGATATGCAGAGGAGCCAGATCCGGATGCTATGGACATAGGGTAAATCACATGTTTGCCACATTGGGTAGTGTCGCTCTTGCCGTTTGAGGTCGTGACCTCATCTTATCTCATCGCACGGCGTCAAACCAAATTCGCGCTTTGTTTCTCACAGCTCCACACTGCTATCAACCTTCAGCAGTAGGCCTTTCTCGCTCTCAACAACCGAAGCTCAATCAGTAGCGAGTGCACGAGCAGTCAACATGTGGCCAGTGTGGTCACAATCACTGCCGCCGCAGGAGACATGGCAGCAGCAGGTATCGCGGCTGGTACCCAACCCAATGAAGCCATGGAACGAGAGCTTGGAGTACGTTCAGCCACGCAGCCTCATGTTCTGGGGTGACGAGAGACTGACCGCGTACACAGCTTCAGCGCTCCGTTCGTCGTGGTCAAATTCGGTACTCCACCGAAGAATTTTCGCATCAACGGTGAACTCATTGCCCGCAGCTCGGACTACTTCAAGCGAGCGTTGCAGTCATCGTGGGACAAGGGACAGAGAAAGGTCGTCAACTTGCCAGACAACAATGCTGAGACCTTCAACATCTATCTAAATTGGCTGCATGGCAAGAAGCTTTTCGTGGACAGCCAACAAGACACGACACAAGAGAACACGAGGCGTTGGCAGAGAATGATTGACGTCTACTGCTCTGGCGACAAGCTGGGCGGCATTGACTTCAAAGACGTGGTGATTGACGCCATGACCACAGCACTCCTGATTGACACCTCCGGAAATGCACATCAGTACCTACCGCATCCACCGCGCCCAGCGTGGATCTATGCAAGGACTACGGCAGACGCCAAGGCCCGACAATTGCTCGTGCACCATTTCGCACGCGCAAACGTGGCGCATCTGATCAATGCAGATGACCATCCAGAGTTTCTCTTGGATCTCTCGAAAGAGTCACTCACCAAGGACTGGGAGAGCACACCGGATGCAGCTGCCCGCTGCAAGTTCCACGAGCACAGGCTCGGCGCCGATAACTGCTACAGGCAGAAGAGGCGCTAGGCGTTACTCTTCTTCCCGGGAGGCATTGAATCGAGTGTGTCAGACATGGCTGCGGCATCTGTCCAGCACTTACGTGGGAGGCGTAGCTAGTAATAACTTGAGCGGCACCTTGGCGCACTCGGTGCATTGGAGAAGGTGGGTTCACAAGATGACTACTGTGCTCCGGCTTGCACCAGCACCGGGGTTGGATGGTTTAGGTTCCTCGGTCACGGGGCGATTGAGTGTGATGGAAGATAACGAGCGAGGGATACAGCCGAACTGATGATCACCGCTGTGTCTCAGGTACGTCAATGAATGGATGAGTGATACTGTCATTCACCCAATCTGCCAGCAACCCTTGCGCTTGCTACTGCGTTTGTTGCTTGTTTGTCAAGAGGTGCCCTTAAATATCAGTCTATTGCTACCTACCTTGTTCGACATACAGCCCCTGCCAGAAAGACTAGAACCCAGTTTGACTTGACGAGCACTCCAAGTATGCCATTTGTGCATTGCACGAAGCCTTCTAGTGCCGGTGTCGAGTAAGTTGACTGTGTCACGAAAATCCATCGTACATATACTGATCGACCTCAGCTTCTCAGGTCCCAACATACTCGTCAAAGTTGGCGCTTCCCGTCACAATTATAATGTAAACGAGGGTCTCCGGCGGTCGTCCGGCTTCTTCGATACGGCGCTCAAGCAGGAGTGGCGCGAGGGTCAAGAGTGCGTTATCGAACTTCCGAAGGACGACCCCGAAAGCTTCAATGCCTATATTAACTGGCTATGCAGTCGGCATGTCACTCTGGGCTTCAATGAAGGCCAATCTGTCAAAAGTCTCTAACTTTACCAGCCTTATCAAAGCTTACGCACTTGGTGACAAGCTGCTAGACTCCGACCCCAAGGACGCAGTGACAGATACCATGGTATTGTCTTTTGCGCCCAATGACGACAATGCAGTATTCCTTCCCAACTCCAGTAAGCGTCGGACGCTGTACGAAAGCACTGTTTCCCAGTCCCCCGCTCGACGTTTGCTAGTGCACCGCCTGGCACGGACAACGGATCCAAGTTTGATCAAAGACAAAGATCACCATACCTTCCTCGTGGACCTCGCTCAGGAAGCCCTCAAAAGAGAAGTAGAGACCACCGAGGAGGCTGCAGCTCGCTGTGCCTTTGATGAGCACGCTCCCGGCGCCGAGAATTGCTATCGCAACAAGTACGCATAGAGACAGTGAGCCTGTGCTGAGTGGTAGAAGATGACGACAGCATGGTGCTGAAAGTTCTGGCGTAAAGAAGATGCTTTCGGAATGGAGGGTACGTGGTCCTAATTGGTGGCGCATAACACCCTCGGCAGACCTGACTCAAAGCCGTATTTGGCGACGAACGACCTAGCTATGCGGTGTGTTCAATGTGAAGCGGGCGCTGGAGGTACACCAAGATCGTTTGATAGCTTGGTGAAAATTACAGATTATACATGGTAATGACTCTCAATCGCTTAAGATGGCGCAAGAGAGTCCTGATCTTGTCAGAACACGTCAGCTCCCATGCTCATTCAGTGACGGCAAGAGAGTGCGAATGACAAGTAGACAAGTAGCAATGGTTGGCGACGTGAAAGTGGCAGTGGTATCATGTATCTCGGTAATGCTGTACAGTAGATCATGCAAGATCGCGCTGGAACATGCTGAATCACTTCCGAACCATGCAACCCTAAACAAAATAGTAACAAATCCCCTTAGTGTCTCCCAGCGCCATGCCTCTTATGATATCTCAAATGCCTCTTCACAGCCGCCGCGGTGGGCCTATGGCGGTGCTCGTGGCTCTGCCAACTCCAGGTATGATCGTATGATTGGGTGGCGGCATCAGTCGTGCTCGCGGGAATGACAGTAGACTCTGCAGCCGAGCTCGAGGAAGGAGTGACCTCTGGTGGGCTGCTGGGCGCAGAAGATGCCATGTAGCTTGACGACGGTACGATGGCGGAGACTGAGCCGTACGCACCGGTGGCCGAGATTATAGATGCCAAAGCGGTGCCGGAGCCTGTCGGGTATGTAGCACTGGTGGCGTTGCCAGCGTAGTAGGTAGAGGTAGCGTTGAGTGCCGTTGGCGTATTCGGCACGCCAGTCGAGAGGATAGGGGCCGACTTCGTGGACACGGCGAAGGTGGTCGGGCTAATTGAAGATGTGTTGACCTCCGCTACTGATACGTAGCTTGAAGTTGGCTCAGCAATGGAGGCCCATACGCTTGAGCTGGTCCATGCCGTCGTGCTTACGACCTTAGAAGACGTAGTGTCAGGCTGGTAGACCTTTAGTGAGTTGATCGACCAGTATGAGTCCTGGAACGCAGTAGGGTTGTTCTGCACGTAATCATTGCAGGTGTCAGCTTTGGATGCGCATGACCCGCTCGACCACACATTGCCAGCCCAGCTACCGCAATATGTAAGATCAAAAACGATCTGCTGACTGTAGATCATAGAATCAATGTCGCAGCCACCCTGGAACTGAGCCAAAGGCGTACTCCAGCCGGACGGGTCAGGTGAGCCGCTGGAGATGTCACTTGGGATGGAGCCACGTGGGAAGAAGTAGATGGAGATGGCGGAGCTGGTGTAATCCACGGCGTAGACGCCACCATTGTTAGAGTTGAAGCCTAAGCCGTAAGTCTGCGTGTTGCTAGTCGTGATTTGACAGCCTGCGTTCGTAGACTGGCCAGAGGCGTCCACGTAGCAATTGTCAGTAGTGATGGTCCCAGAGAAGGCGTTGTTGTTGGTGATGGTGCAACCATCGGCGGTGTGAAGAGTCATGTCATTGCTGCTCTGCTGGTTGACGCCTTCGATGATATCAATCTCACCACCGTTCGGCCAGTTAGGACCGACCATCCAGAATGCTGGCCAGGTACCGCAAGCACCACCTGGCATGTGCTCAAGATCGAGAATGACGAGACCTGAGTTGTAGGCCTTGTTGCTAGTGATACGAACACTCTCTCGTCCGCCAGAGCCGGCGACGTTCACAGAGTCGGTGCCAATGTAGACGTTGCTCGAAGAAGCGTTGATGTACCCATTGCTCGAAGCGGTGCTCTGGTCCACATAATCCACGAAACCAGCCGTGGGATCAGTGGCCGTAAAGAAGGAAAACAGGTCAAAAAAGTTGCCGTCTGCCAAATAGTCGTCCTCAAGGGTGTAGCCAGCTACACTGAGTCCAACGAACAGAGCGATAAGGAGGGTGTAGAAAGACATGTTGGTTCAAATGAATGACTGTGCGTAAAGACGCAATAATGTTGATGCAATAAGCAAAGTTAGGGTATCTGGAGAGCAAAGCGAGCTGAGTGAGAAGCGAAAGATCAAGAAACAGCTAGAGTGCACTTACTTGATATACTACACGTTCGACGAGCTTGACATCTCCGGGGTGAAGCACAACGGCACCGTAGCCAGACAATGCGCCATCGTGTGCACTGCCATGAGGCACATTCGAGATCCTATTCGGTCATACTCGGTGTGTCGTTGGCGCTGCCCAGATAGCAGTACCAACGTCTCAGCCCAGCCGAACTCTGATACTCCTATAGCTCGGCGCATTCACCATAATGGCAGGTGAGAGCATGGCGAACGGTTAGTACGGCCACGTTCGCGCAAGGTCTGATCACTAGTACCGCTTGACCGATGAGCATTCGTAGCGATGGTGACCAGTCAGGTTGTACAGCAGCGTATTGTCTGAGATGAGACACGCGCGGAAGGGAGGATTTGGCGGCCGGCCCAAGGCTAGGCATGCGGGCGCCCGCGCGAAGATCTGCGTTCACCGTTTGCGTTCGCGCCAACTTTCCTGGCCAGATGGTCGAACGAGAGTCACGTTCGAGGGGCAGTTTCACCATGGCTGTCGAAGCACGTCTTGATGGCAGCGATGCATGCAGCCAAAGCTGATTTGACGTTGGAAAACTGCGGGCCGTCTCCTCCGTCTCTTCCCGCAGCACCCTAATCTGCCTCACAACCAATCAGTCTCATCTGCGTGTCTTCACATGTGGCACGTTCAGATGTGCTGTTGTGAGCAAAGACCGACACGCGGACGTCAACCCAAGAGTTTGTGTGCGCTCCCATACATCACATTTCCGGTCGCATAATGAGACTGCTTGTCGGATGGTGAAATCGCCCTCCGGCCGGCGCATGTGGGCCGTTATCATGTCATCTCCGACTTTGCATGGCCTTGATAATGTGGACTTTCGACTCCACTATTGGAGATGATGATCAGAAGGACGCAGGTCATTCGAACCCGTCCTTCTCCTGACATTCATTGCTGCACCCTCCCCAGAAGCCATCATCCCATTGCCAGCAGCGAAGCATCCTCGGTTTGTGCACGCCCACCGACTACCAGCCCATCCCATCTCACCGGTGAACCCAAACCAAAGGATCGGAACAAAGACTTCATTCAGCGTGTGCGGACGTACATGGCTTCCTGTGTCTCAGCCTCCCACCGAACGCCACCAACCTGCAATGCTCGCTCGAAATACGTTGACGTTCAGCCGCCAAGGCGAAGGTCAAGGCCACCAATCCATCCGCCTATAGCTGTCTATCACAGCCTCCACTTCCTCCTTTGTTAACCTCTCGTGCTGGGGTCTAGATGACGGCGATCAGTACCAACTCCAACTGAGGGTGGCTATACACCGACACGGCTTACCTGAAGCCTACTACGCTCTCGAATCGACTCCCGTCCAGACTCAGATCAGCGTCCCTCAGCAGTTCTTTCTCCATGAACGGAGTCAGCGGCCCACCGTTTCCCTTGATGCCTGCGCTTTCCTGAAGATCGGCCCATTCATCCAACGTATCGTCATTAATATCGTCAACAACATGCTCCAAATTCAGCCTCGCGAACGTATTCACCAGCGCGTTCTGGAAGCCCGTCTCGATGCTAAAGATTTGCCTCACGACATTCGCCATCGTTCCTTGCGACGTCGCGCCCTTGTCAACGACATTGAAGATGATCTTTTCATTAGGCGCATTCGGTACTCGATCGTTTCTTGATCGCCACTCTGCCGCCATCCACAGCGCTCTCGCGGCGTCTTCAACATGCAGTGTGTTGGTCCGCAGCTCGGCGCCCCATAGCCACTTCATCGTCTCCCTCGGCTCTCGACTTTGGTACACCCTCGCAAGCGCCAATTGAGTACCTATCCAGCGTCCGGCATATGGTCCGTAAACATGTGGCAGTCTAATCACGCATAACCGCAAGCCTGGCACCTTCGCCAGTTCCTCTTCCGCTGCAAGCTTCCACTTCGCCTGCTTGGTGTGCGGCTTGCTTGTCTTGTCGCCTTCCTTCATCGGCGTCCGATTTGGGTTGTACACTGAACCTGTGCTGACCTCAACGTACGCCTTGACTCCTCTTTTCGCAGCCTCCTTGCCTACTGTCAGACTCAGCTGATAGCTTCGCGCTTTGTACACCTCATCTTCTTGCGAAAAGCGAGTCTCTCCGCCGCAGTTGAAGACATAGTCAAACTCGCGCTTAGCGCCGTCTGGTCCAGACGGAAGGTCGAATATTCGGGCTTGCGACTGTTCGCGCGATGCATCTGCTTGTAGGAAGTTCTCGATCGAGCATGCATCTTGATGTTCAGGTGCTAGCGATGCGAGTTGCGGCAGCTGCTTGTCGACCAGGCGCAGAGTAGAAGCGAGCTGGTTCGTATATATGTGATGCGCCAAGAAGCGACCAACGTATCCTGATCGCCATTGTATTCAGCCTTTGACTCCTACGTGATATGCACACAGGCAAGGCTACATGCGCTCTCGTTCATGCGCTTGCGGCGTCGCGGGCAGCCTCACCTAAACCTCCAATGATGAGAACATTTGGCTTCGTCGCCATGGCGGGGTTGGTGGGGTTCGTGCAGTCATCCATTGTAGGGCTCAATCTTGTCTCGAGGGACAAACAGGGTAAGCAATGAGATGTTGTATAGGCAGAGGCATCAACGGTAAGGACAGACTACGGTGGATGACGAGTAGAAGCGGCAGCAGCAGAGGAAACAGATAGAGAGGCGCCGTGCTGCAGATACATGACTTGACATGCGCCAGTTCAAGGCGGACTGCATGGACGGAAATGAGGTCAGTGGACAAATGCAGGTCCGGAAGTGCGCCCGCCCTAGGGTTCGGCGGCCCTATCGGGTAAAGCTTTTCTTCGCAGCACGACCGCGGACCGGGGCGAATCGAGTGGAGCTTACATTTTTGATCATGCATACCTCCTAGCAAGACGTTTTGCCACGCTGGCTTAAAGTATGCAAACGCCGCAATGCAGAAGACGATTCTCTCTTTTTCGATTGGATTCAGCTACAGCGCGCACCTGGAGTGGCTCGGACTCCGCATTCAATATATCGAACGTTGCAGACATTGGTATTGCGGCAGCCGGCTCGGGCAGGTGGATCGGACAGCTCTCCGCGCCGGCGCACGATCACGCTCGAAGGGAGCAAGCTCCAGACCGTATGCATGTACTATAGGCCATGGCTAAGCGCCACCAACACCTTGCCTCGCATGCGTGCATGAAAGTGGGATATTGCTGCCGGCAATTGAGGTCTTGGTATAGTAGAGGTTTGTCAAATCGTTTTGGTACGCCGGCGCTGCCGAATCTCAAGCTACTGTTGTACTGAGATCGCAAGTTGGCCCGACTTGGCGCCCTGTGCACTTTTGTACGCGGAGTCGGCTCCACAATGGTAGATATGGACGCGCTCGCGCTAACACTGCACATCAAACATCCAGCAGTCATGCGCTTACGCAGAAGGCACTCTCGAAGGGCCACTCGCTTTCGCTACTAGTCCACCGCCTGTCCGCAGGTCAAGCAGCACACTTCTTCGCGTTGCTGCGCACCTTCGGCATCGATTATGACGATCTCGGTCTTCTCGGCTGGCTTGTCTGGCGGCGCGTCTGCGATAAAGACCTCCGCCGTCACCGCGTCGTTCTGCACGAAAGCTGAACCGCTTGGCGAGATATCGGAGTCCTTGCCGCCCTTGCTCTTTCTCTTCGCCGTACCAGCGGACTTGCGCTTCTTGGCTGAGGGCTCTTGCGCTTCTTTTGCGCGCTCGGCCGCATCTTCTGCTATACACTTGACGTGCATCCATTTCCTGCAGTCCTTGTTCGAACACTGCAGAATCATCTCGTCTGGGTTTTGTGGTGTTTGATCTCGGCAGATGAGGCGTAGCTTTGAGGAGGTCTTGGTGTTTGCGAAGTCGAAGGTCTGTCGCCAGAAGAATCTGCTTCGCGGTTAGCTGGCCGTCTCGTCCGAATGTAGAAGCTTCGCGACTTACTCCTCTGGATCCGGCATCTCGCTCTCGTCATCTTCCTCGTTCCAGTGGTAGACCGGTAGCTTGCCGTTGACAGTCATCGCATCAATGATGTCGATTTGGTTCGTGGGTATTAACTCGTTTCTGCCGTGGTACGCTTTGCGCCCAGTGTCGAGATCCTCGGGTTGATTGAGCCATGCTACGCGCACGTAGACGTGTTCGCTGTCGAGCGCGCGCACTTCGAGCACTTTGCCCTTCCATTGAGCAGCGAAGTCAATCTTGGGATCTTCGATCTCATCATGCTTGACAAGGATGCATTCTCCGACCGCAATGCTCTCCTCGCCAACTGTATTGCGTCAGTATGTAGTCCACATATACCTCTCTTTTGACGCAACATACCCGTGAATTTCTTGTACCGCCTCAGGCTCTCCCAGTTGTTGGCCGGCTTGATCTCGTACCGCACCGACAGCCTATCATCAAACAGATCTGTCTGAGTTTGTAGGTTCGCACTCGTGCGCTTTCTCTTTCGGTTCAGCGGCACGGTGGTTACTGAAAAAGGCTTGTCGCTCTTGTTGAGGAATTCTTTCAGCTTCGCGCGGTCCTTGTCTGATAGCTCATGCGGTTGTGAAGGTGATTTCGCCATGTCAGGAGTGGCTTTCGCGGGGCGCGCAGGCGTGCCGTTTGCTTTTGATGGACCGGTGTGCTTTGTTTTCATACTGAGCAAGTTGCGCTCACGAAGTTGGACGCGTAGAGGATGTCGCTACTGACGGCGTCGATGCGCGGCAAGAAGCAGGCAAACGCGTCAGATAGGCAGCTGAAGTGAAAGCTTCACTGAAAGGCGCAAGTGAGTCTTACCCGGCGAGTGAGCAGTGACTATGCTCGTGACAGCCACTATGCGCGATGTATGGGTCAATGGTCGTTGTCGTCGCGACACAGGCGTGAAGAGTCGAGAGCGCAAACTGAAGCGCGTCAACACGTGGTTGGCCGGCGAAACCTTTGCGGGGCCTAGCGCCGTGATATGGAGTGGTTTGTGCGAACTATATCGAAGTCGCGATCGACTAGTCTCGAGACCTACAAAAAAAAAGCGAAATCTTTCACGAGCCAGATGATATCCATATGGTATTACTGCACATCATGCTGTTCTGAGAGATCACGAGCATGGTGGTCGTGGCTCCAGTCACTGTATCCTCTGGTAGCAGAGAAGCTCTAGCTGCCTGGGACGGTCTACGAGGTACGGGTGTGATGATCGTCGACATCAGTATGACTTGCCATTCAGCATCTTGAAAGGGCGCGACGAATGCTTGTGAACAACGGTTGGGAGGTCAAAAGTTGTCCCGTTATTATTTCTGAGGGTTGTAGTGCTATGGTAGCCGATATATGAGCTCACACGTCTTTCGCTCGACCATGTCAAGGAATTGTATCGAGACCACTTGGGGTGATCAATCTGCAAAGCAAATGGGGGGATTTCCTCGACGAGTCCATTGGGCATCGAACTTGGTGTATGGAAGACTATGTTCCGGGAGAGCTGCGCGTTTCTTGCTCCCTAAGGAGATGGCATTGGCTATGATATTGCCTATCTGTGATACCGTGCGGAACTCTGTACACAAGGTCTGATATGCCACATAGCGGTGTGTGCCTACTATATGCAACGATCTTCTTCCAAAACAGTAGTCGTGTGATTGAAGCTCTTCTTGAGGTTTTAGAGAGAGAGGCACAGGGCAGTATAGTTCCATTGATGAGTGCAGCGCAAGTCATCGGGTCGCCGCATGAAATCCAGCCTATGCGCTCCCTTGACCCCCACGTCATGCTTAGAAGCACAGTACTCCGGCACGTAGGAGGCAGTAACACTGCTCAAGGTTCAGGCGTTCTTCACGGAGAGTGACCTCTTGTTCCTCGTGAACAGTACCGCGCCTAGCGATACAGGGGTTCTATCGTTGTTCGACGCTTTCGGGATACTCTTTCACTCTCCCAGCAACGGAAGTTGATACCAACCCTGAGAAGCGATATGGCCTGCCGGAAGCCGGACCCTGAAGGGTACCGAAAAGACCGATCCCAGATGAAGATTATTGACATGTCCGGCAACTCGGTTGCTCCGCGTCAGCTTCGACGACAGAGGCGCGCGTGCATGGAGTCAGCGGCTCAGTGCGAAGACCAGCTGTGCATGGCAGATGGCTTCACTTCGTGGCTGTCGCAGCTGTACACTGTCTGGAAT
>Ga0058704_10000563_pt1 | contig 18881 bp, 11 predicted proteins | sample AgamicMgSfe_FD_71363 | JGI IMG/M metagenome (GOLD analysis project Ga0058704, IMG submission 71363) | Agave microbial communities from Guanajuato, Mexico - Mg.Sf.e | ecosystem: Host-associated > Plants > Phyllosphere > Phylloplane/Leaf | place: Guanajuato, Mexico | collected 2012-05-30
AGGGTGGAGGTGGCGTTGAAGCTCATGCAGTAGATGCGCGCCGGGATGCTGCCGCGCCGGAACTGGTAGAGTTTCTTCCCCTCCGGGAGCGAGAAGACCCGGATGATGGTGCCTTTTTCGGACGCGGTGGCCATGAGGGTGCCGTCGGTGTTGATCGCTATGCACGACACCGGCGTCTGGTGGGCTTGGATGACCGTAACTTCCTCCATCTTGTTCAGGTCGTAGAGTAATACGTCACCGCTCATCTCCTCTTTCGCCGCCGACTTGGGGACATGCGACGGCGGCGCGTGCGCGTTTGGTGGATTCTTCCGATAGTGCGGCAAGACCAGGTAGTTGTGCTCCGAGTTGGGCGACACGGCGCAGATTCCACCCGGGTTGACGGGGGTGCCCTGCGAGCGGAGCAGCTTCATGTTGCTGATGTCGTACATGAAGACAACCTCCTCGAGCATGACCACCAGGCGTTTCCGGTTCATCTTGACGGCGACGACCATGCCGTGGAAGGTGAGCTCGCATATGGTCGAGTGTCTCTGTGTTGCTTCTGCTCAGTCTCGCGCTCTCCCCTTCCCACCACTTCACCAGTGGGCCGCATTCCGTACCTTGGTGTTGACGATCCGGAGCAATCGAGGTGTCAGGATCATGGCGACCAGGGAGGTTGAGAAGAGCTGTTCGACGAGCGAGATGTCATCTTCGAAGGAGTGGTTGGTCAACTCGAAGGGATCGGTGCTGTAGACGCGCAGCCCTCGGGTGGTCGCTGGAAGAGCATCAGTACAACCCTGGCGCATGTCTCCGAGAACGGCAGCGGTGCGACATACCGACAGCCAGAAGGCTGTGGTCCTGATTGAAGGTGACATAGTTCAGGCCCGCCATTGTCGGGCGCGAGAACCAGGATGGGGATGTCCTCAATCGGTGCTACGGGTGGTCGCAAGCTCGGTCTGAGGTTCTCCAGCAAATCACGCGAACGGAAAGTCAATTTGCGCTACCCAAGCCTCGGTGAAACTGGCGCTATCTTGGATGGTGCCGCAAGTTCATGGAGGATGCAAACCAAGCACGCGCGCAGCTTGTTGACCATGGGGAAACCAGATGGAAGGTGGAAGTTCAGCTGGAATCGAGCGTCACAAGCTTTGGAAGGAAGATGAAGTTGTCGCAATTCATGCAGGGCACAAGTCAGCATTCATAGTGGAAGTAGATTGAAGTTCGGACGACGGCTGAGGCTCGGCCCGCGCCGGCGGCTGATTACTAGTATGATTACACGGGTTTGGGCTCGGGCTGACAAGAGTCAACGCCCGAAATAGTGCGTGTGAGAGCTGAGCGATGGGTGAAAAGTCCAAACCACATCCCGAAGCCCCCCGTGAGAACCTCGTCTGCCTCCTCCCCCTCATTCTCCTCTTCTCCAGTCTCATTCACGTCAATATATTCGATCCACCGTTGATAGGGACGAAGAGACGGCACTGGTGGGCGTACGGTGTGCATGTTGATCTTCCCGGAACCCAGGCTCACTCCACCCCATACGACAGGCTTGCTAATGTATAATTGCCCCTGAACCGACTAGCAGAGATCACAATGGCCACGCCTGGCGAGCAGAGTCCTGTTCCGGGTTCTACTCGACCAGGCAGCGCGCAGATTGTGGAGAACAACGGAGAGCCGTTTGAGGACGACGGTGCCCCAGCTACCCACGCAAACGGCGATCAGGAGCATCATGCACGGCCAGTGACGCGGGAGTCGACGACCGGTCCAATCGCCGACTCTTCCAAACTCAAGCGCGACGAGTTTGTCATGGACACGAACAACAGCAGCATCGTCTCCAAGCGCTCGGTGGAGAAGCTGTACTACCGTGGCGAACCGGAGTACTTCCGCCACTTTGTGGGCAAATTCAAGCGTCGTTCGCCACTCATCAACCGAGGCTACTGGCTCCGGATGAAAGCGATCGAGCACACCGTGACACGTTTCCTGGCCGAGAGGACTGCGAAGCAACGAGTGGTCATCAATTTGGGCTGTGGCTACGATCCGCTGCCCTTCTTGTATCTCGGCAAGCACCCCGAGCTGTGTCAGAACACCACGTTCGTCGACGTCGACTACCCGCTACTGATGCAAAACAAGCTCGGGGTCATTGAGCAAACCGAGCAGCTCCGCGTTCTTCTACCCAAGCTTACCAGAACCAACAGCGAGTCTGGCGTACTGGGCTCCAGTGACCCCTACGTCGCGATTGGTTGTGATCTGTACGATGTGGCGAAGCTGAATAAGATTCTCCAGGATCATCTCCGGATACAAGACTCTTCAGTCGCGGTCCTCCTCGTGGCCGAGGTGTCCGTCGCGTACATGGAGAAGGAAGCGACTCAGAAGGTGTTGGAGTGGGCCGCCGGACTGCAAGATGTCCGCTTCTGTTTGCTGGAGCAACATTTACCGGACGGCGCGGGCCACCCGTTTGCGCGGACCATGTTAGCGCACTTTCAGAAGTTGCGAACGCCGCTGACTGCCATCGGCACTATGGACGAGATGAAAACCCGTTTTGTCGAAGCTGGATTTCCCGAAAACGGCACCGACATCCGATCTCTTTGGGATTTGTGGTCTGACCCCACCTTCTTGACGGCCGAGCAGCGACGCTCGTTGGACAAGGTGGAGCCGTTCGACGAGTGGGAAGAGTTCGCACTGTTCGGTTGCCACTACTTCCTCCTGATCGCGGAGAGGAAGGCAGATCAAGATTGGTCGCACCGACCATACCGGTATTCGATGGCGGGCAGTACTTCGCGCGTTTCGCTTGCCAGTGTAGGAAGTGGCGATGTCCCTAGTCTGCCACCACTGCCCACAGAACAGCCTTTGATGGCGCCCCAACTGCCGGGCTCCTTCGTCCCACGCCGATTCGCGGGTGTCGTGCCAGCAACGTCAGAGATCTCGGAAGGCGAAGCCGTGGGTCTCCTGGCGGGGCTAGGCACGCAAGAGCGACTAACAGACTGTGACACCTACTCACGCACCGAAGACATCCTCCCTATCTCCGGTCCGCCAATGAGACACGGCATAGTTTGCCACACCGTGACGAGGCTTGGCGGCACGTCAAACTCTTTGATGACGGGTGGTCGAACATCACCGGACAAGGCGAGCGCAGAGTGTTGGCTACGGCAAGACGGCATGTGGCGGCGGGCGCAGAGCTTACCCGAAGGTCGATACCGGCATTGCGCCGTACCCCTGAAACTACCCACGGCGCCACGTCCGGCTCACACCGTCCTTCTCTTCGGTGGCAAGACTAGCGATGGGCATGTACTGGACGAGTGGCTGCTGTGGATGGGCGAAGACGGCTGGCGGACGATCCACGTATCTGGAGACGGCCCGCCGGCACGATTTGGGGCCGCCATGATCACTGACGCAAGGGAAGGCAAAGCCGGCGTGCTCATTGGAGGCATGACGAGTGCGGGACGAGTGCTCACGGATTTCTGGCATTGGAGCTTGGAGGCCGACATGACCATCTACTGTCGCAATCTGACCGCGCGGGCTAGTGCGGTGCTCCGACACAACGCGGCAATTCTGGGACGGTTTGGCGCTCAGCTCGTACGATCACACCGAGGGATCTTGTTGGTCGGCGGGATCTGCGGCGGCCGCATGCTTTCCAGCCAGGACGAGGTCCTCAACATGAAGTCTTTGCGTACACACCCCATCCATGGGCCTCGCCCTCTTTTCATCGGTTCGGCGATCACTGACGTGGACGGTGGCCTGATCGTGCTCGGCGGGGGTGCTACGTGCTTTTCGTTCGGGACTTACTGGAATAGTCCTTCCATCTTGACCGACGACCCGGAAGCGTCCCTCAAGTGCGGCTGGCATCTGCTCACCACTCAAAAGCCCGATAGCGCATTGGGGAAGCACGAGTTGACCGAGCGGCCCGCCCGTCAAGCGTCGCCCAATATCGCACCGCAGCCCAACGGCCATGCGGAATCGCAGATCAGACTCCCCGACGCTCAACACATCCATCGGCGCAGCTTGGCGCAAGGCATCGACTTCGAAGCCTTCGTCAACGACGGTCGACCCGTGGTCTTCTCCGACGGCGACGTCGGACCGTGCACGACCATCTGGAGCAACGGGTATCTCAAGGAGGCCATCGGCTACGGACGCAAGGTCATCGTGCACTCGTCGCCGAGCGAACAGATGGACTTCCAGACCAAAAACTTCTCCTACGTCACCAGCGACTTTGGCGCTTTCCTCGACGCCGCCGAGCGCGGGGAGAGGTTATACCTGCGCGCCATCTCGCAAGACGCCCCCTACGACCAACCCACCAACCTCGCCGACGACTACCCGGAAATCGCCGCCGACTTCGAGCTGCCGGGCGAGTTGATGTACGTGGTTGAGAACCTCCACAGCTCCCCCCTACGCATCTCCGGCCCGGTCAAGATGTGGCTGCACTACGACGTCATGGCCAACGTCCTCTGCCAAGTCCGCGGCCGCAAACGCCTCCTCCTCTACCCGCCCTCGGACGTCAGCGCCCTGGGCTTCGAACCCGGCGCCTCCAGCTCCTCCGTCGACGTCTTCAGCACGGACCCGGCCCACCGCGCCGCGCTCGCCCACACGCACCCGCACGAGGCCACGCTGGAGCCGGGCGACATCCTCTTCATCCCGCCCATGTGGGTGCACACGGCCGCCCCCACCGACGGCATGTCCGTCGCCGTCAACATCTTCTTCCGCTCCCTCGACGGCCACTCGTACGCCGCGGGCCGCGACGTCTACGGCAACCGCGACCTGGCCGCGTACGAGCGCGGGCGCCGCGATCTGGAGAGGATCGTGAAGGCGTTTGACGATTTACCCCCGGATGTCAGTGGATTTTACCTCGAGCGGCTGGGGAATGAGTTGTTGGATAAGGCGAGGGCGATTGCGCGTACGTCGCAGTTGCATTCGGTGTATGCGGAGCTGTCGTGAGGACGGGCGTTGATGTCTCTTGGTTTGTATGGTGGGGGTTGTTTTCTTTGGCAGGGAGATCGTGCGATGCCGGCGTACGCCGAGCTATGCCGCGCCACGCTATGTCCGGGAATCGGACGCGCGGCATCTTTGCTATCGCGTGCTTTGCCTGCTCGGGGAATGCATGCGGCGGTCACAGCCTTACAGGTACCTCAAGCCATTAATGGGCTTCGCACATGCGTGTATCTTCGCGGAGGCGCTGTAAGTTTTTTGGTAGATCTTTGGGGAGGGGGGTATATTGGGAGTTGAGTGACTGAGACGCTGGAAGGGGGGGGGGATCGGATTCGGGGAAGGTATTGCATGTAGTGAAGTTCGATGATGGATGGTGTATGTGCTGTACCTACCTATGTACGATTGTACTTTGAGTTGAACGTTGCTGTTGTCTCACGTATAACAAAGGTGGGACACTTCTGTCATCAAATGTTTGTTGATCTTCGGTACACTCGCCCGAGAGACGGCTCCCGCTATCGTCGCGCTATGCCCCATCAAGGACTAGAGGATCACCCTGCGCTAGCCTCGCCTAGCGGGCTGGGGGCGGGGGTGGGACCGAGTGGGGGCTTTTCCCCCAACTCATCAACGCCTATCTACCACTCTTTCGCTGCCTTCTTTCTGAACCACGACTTCACCTTCTACTCGGACATGCCACATTGGTGAGATTGATGGTGAAAGACAGCGGGTTCACTTCATCCCTCTTCACTCTCTTCTACTTCCTTCGTGTGTATAGTACGTTATCCCATTGACCCGGGGCTGTGAGTGACCGAAACCTGAAACGCGGCTCTTATCGCCGCCGCCGCCGCCGCCCCATCACCGTTGCGTCCGCATTCCATGGCTCAGACTTGAGACAGCAACATCCGGACGTCAAAAGCAAGCCTTATACTGCTTCGAGGAGTCGAGGTTGAATACGACGGGGCCTTCACTCGCCAACAGTCCTCGACACTTTCATTCACCTCGCTCATGTGATGGCCACCATCTGCGCCGCCAGGCCACCCCTCTCCGATCGGAGCGCCACTCCCCCACCAGCATTGTCGCTCAATACCTCAGAACGAGGCACGCCCGGACCCGTCCCAAACAAACACATCCCATACTGCAGTCCCGGTCCTCGACCGACCCGTGAACCCGATACACCCCTGACTCCATCCTCACCAGCTCCACCACCCCCCACTCACCTGATCGAGACGAGCTCCTTGACGTATCCCCCCAACGGCTTCGACAAAGTCATCCACGACCCTCCCGTTTACTCCATCAGCGCCGCGACGCTGTCCGACGCCATCCATCACCTCGCGACACAGCCGCTTCCCTCCCCTCAGCAGGTTTTCCCATGGCTGCACGGCTTACATGCCGAGAACCAGCTTCAGCTCGCCTTCTTCCTCGCCCGCAAAAAGGCGTCGCGACGGATTCCGAAATGCATCCGAGGGCTGACGATCGTCAAGGCTGGGGGAGACTTGACCCACAGCAAGCTCACCGGCGCCATCGACCCAGAAGAGATCCTCCTGACGCCCGGCCGGGTCGGTAAGGACAAGAAGGTCGACGATGCGGGCGAGTTCCTGGACATCGACCCGAGGGACGGCTTCAACGTGCGGAACTTCCAGATTCAGGCATGTAAGATGGCGACCGTGAGCGATGTGGTCGTGTACGGAGACGACCACACGCCGCGGCAGGAGGTGGAATGGTTGGCGAGACGCATTGCGCGTGCTCAGGCGGCGTGGCAGAAAAAGGTCGACGGATCGCATGCCACCTCCCGTTTGTTCAACACCTTTGTCCTGAGTGGTAATATTCTCCGTTGTGGGTTTGTCTGTGCAGTGCGACTGCTGACTGTTCTTCAGATAGTTACACCGTCGTCGAGACAGACCAGCCGCACCTGGTGGCCCTCGACTCGACCGGATGCATGACCGGTGCGGTGATGGATTTCTTCCATTGGGAGCGGATGGAGATGTGCGCCATGTCTGCCGCGAGCGAGATCGCCCACAACGTCTGGCTGGGACCGACGCCCGATCCCAATCTCAACGTCGGACGGGATGGTCTGACCGCGTCGAAGGAGCCCGGGTTCGACGTCATGATCGAAGCCAACGACCTCGCGCAGACTCCGAACGCAAAGTCGTTCGCCCTCCTCGAAGATCTTCTTGCCCACAAAGACAACAATCACCTCGCCGAGAACGCGATCCCTCAGCTGGAATTCCCGGGCTCGGGCGCCATCTTGCCACCAACGTGGTCGCAAGCGGAGGTCGACGGCCTGCTCGCCACGTGCGAATGGATCTACAAGCAAGCCAACAACCGACCGGCACGGCCTCAGCGACGAGACAGTAAACTCTGCGTCGACGCGGACGGCGACAGCAACATGCAGTCCCCGCACGACCAAAAAGCCTCGCGAGGTCGGAGAATCCTCATCCACTGCACGGACGGCTACACCGAGTCGTCCCTGCTGGCCCTCGCATACTACATGTACGCCGAAGGCGTGCCGGCCCACGCCGCCTGGCTGCAGCTGCACCGCGAAAAGGGCCGGAACTTCTTCGCCTACGGCTCGGACGTGGCGCTCCTGCGGGCCGCGCAACCGCGCCTCTTGCAGTCCTCCCCCAAGCACTCCGGTCATCTGAAGCACCTGTGTCCCCCGACGCCCGAGTGGCTCGAGGGCATGGACGGCAGTCTCCCGAGTCGGATCCTCGATTACATGTACCTCGGAAATCTAGGCCACGCGAACAACCCCGTCCTGCTGAAAGAGCTGGGCATCGGCCAGGTGCTCAGTATCGGCGAACCCGTGCTCTGGCCGAAAGAAGCGAGGGAGTCGTGGCCGAAGGAGCGGCTGCTCTACGTGGACAAAGTCCAAGACAACGGCGTCGATCCGTTGACGGACGAGTACGCGCGCTGTCTGCAGTTCATCGGTGAGCGAGCCCAACAGTTTCCCCATCCCTTCCTCGAGGGAGATCCTCATTAACCTTCTTTCATGCGTAGAAGCCGGCCGCGACCAAGGCACCAAAACTCTCGTCCACTGCCGCGTCGGCGTCTCCCGCTCCGCCACCATCTGCATCGCCGAGGTCATGGCCGAACTCGGGCTCTCCTTCCCGCGCGCCTACTGTTTCGTGCGCGCGCGGCGGTTGAACGTCATTATCCAGCCGCATTTGCGCTTTACGTGAGTTCTCCCATCTCCTCCCCCATATACTCCGTCGGAAGGCGGCTTGTTTGTTCGTCGCGCTGATAGTGGATTGACTAGGTACGAACTCCTGAAATGGGAGGAATTCCAATGCCAGAGGCGCGGGAAGCCGGTGCGGAGGGAGTTGGAGTGGGCGGCGGTGGCGAGGGAGATTGCGGCGATGAATCGGCCTTATGCGCGGCAGGGGTGAGGGGGAGCGTGAACGACGAGGGAACGATTATTTTTTTGTGATGACGATGGGAAGTGGGAAGTGGGAAGTGGGAAGTGGGAAATGGGCGAATGGGCGAATGGGCGAATGGGCGAAATGGGAAGACACGATTTGGGGACACGATTTAGTGAGATGAAGAGATGATTGAAATGTGGGTTTATGGTCGGAGTCCAAGGGAATCAAGGGAAATGGTAGTTGGCGTACTGAGGAGGTTAGGCGGGAATAGGTGGCACCGTGGCGTCTACTACCTTTCTTTACCTAGGTACTCATCTGCCTACTGGCCGGCTGGCTTTCCATACTGCGGTTCAATGTTGTGTTGTGGTTGGTGTCGTGGTCCGATGTTCTTCGCTTGCCGGTAAAAATTTCATTTGGTCATGTTGCTGGCGAGGTTGGTTAGTACAACGTCACCCACTTTTCCCCCCTTCTTCTTCTCCTGCCCTTCGTGTTCTGTAGTTGAGGGTTCTATTTTTCCCCTTTTGGTGCGTGGAAGAGTCGTTTGTATGATTTGGGATGGAAATTCGGGTGGTTGTTGTGTTCTTTTTTTTTTTCTTTCTGCTAGAAGGCGGGTTTTCCCTCTCCGCTATGGGTCTATAGGGAACGGTCCGGTAGTCAGACGCGCGGCTTGGATCTGTCACTCAAGGACCCTGAATCTGATCTCATCAGGCGCAGGCGCGTACCTTACTGATCCACATGTGTTCCAAACCGTGTTCAACTGTTGACATACTTTTGTTGGTCATCTTCATCTCCCTATCCCCCAATCTTGACATCCATTTCGTTACAGTATCATATTTCTCCCGTTCGTCACAACTCACCCCTTTAAACCCTCCAAGTCTAGTGAACACAGCAAAACCCCCCCGGCCATGCCCCCACCCCTCCGCATCGCCGTCCTCGAATGCGACGAGCCCATCGGCCGCACGAAAGAGAAGTACGGCGGGTACGGGAACCTGTTCAAGGAACTCTTGCTCGCGGGCGCGGACCGTGTCGCGCACGATGATGCCTCCTCCTCGAAACCCGCCGAACTGGACGTGACGAAATTCGACGTCGTCAACGTCGAGACGTACCCGCGGCTGGAGAGCGTGGATGCGGTGCTCATCAGTGGCAGTAGTACGTCTCCTCGCCATATTATATCATATCATATCGAGAGGGGTGAAAGAACCGGAGACTGAGGGCCACGGAGAGGCAGGAGGCTGATGAGTGGCCCATTGCGGTTGTTTCCGTGTGAGCAGAATACAACTCCTTCGATAACGATCCGTGGATCTTGAAGTTGGTCGCGTTCACGCGCGATGTGTTGGCGCAGGACCGCGTGCGCTTGATCGGGGTGTGTTTCGGGCATCAGATCATCGGGCGCGCGATGGGGGTCAAGGTGGATCGGAGTGATCGGGGGTGGGAGGTCAGTGTGACGGCGGTGCGGTTGACGGGGAAGGGGAGGAAGTTGTTTGGGGTGGAGGAATTGGTGAGTTCTTTCTCGATGTTCTCTCTTTATCTCATCCGCTGGGAGTACTATAACAGATCGAGTGCTGATACGGAAGTACTGTCACTAAAGGCCATCCACCAAATGCACCGCGACATCGTCTACGCCTACCCCGACGGCGTGGAGCACCTGGGCCATTCGCCGCGCTGCGAGGTCCAGGGCATGTACGCCCCAAGACGCCTCATCTCCGTCCAGGGCCACCCGGAGTTCAACGGCGAGATCGTCGCCGAGTTGCTCGAGAACCGGCACGACAAGGGGATCTTCGACGACGCCATGTATCGGGACGGGATGAGCCGGGTGAGGAAGCATCATGATGGGGTGGCGGTTGGGGCGGCTTTTGTTCGGTTCTTGTTGGAGGAGTAAGTGAGTGAGGAGGGAGGGTGGTGGAGGGATAGAGATAGACGGTATAACCTGAGATAGATAGACTGGTGCCCCTAAGACTGGAAGGCGGTTTGCCATTGTTGTTAAGTTTTTTGACGCGATACTGGGACCTGTTCATCAACGATATTGTATCATGCCATTTATTTACCAGTAAACACTGGATGACAACGTCGACAGGTTCGGATCTTCCCACTGTTGACAATGTCCCGCATGAATCAGTGGGAGCCGTTGGGGTGGACGTTTGACCATCGAAAGTCAGGGTCCTGAGATCGAGGTCGATCAATTTAGCGGGCCGCGTGGCTCTTCACCCTTCCACCACTTGTCGCCTGACTGCGCGCACTCTCGAAATGTCCAACTACCACCAACCTCAAGACCACATCCACCCGAGCCAGGATCCCGAGTCCGACATGCCAAAATCCCGTTGAGGCGCATTCTCCCAGCGGGGGATTGGGTCGGTCGCAATGGGCAAGCACAGATATGGAGTGATCCTGGACGCCGGTTCATCAGGCTCGCGGGTCTACGTCTACCGGTGGAAGAATGCACAAGCGGCACGCGCCAAAGGAGACGAGAAAGAGCTGGAGGCTCTCCCGCAGCTGAAGACGAAGAAGGAATGGCGGAAGAAAGTGCACCCTGGCATCTCGACGTTTGGCGAGAAGCCGGAGCTGGTCGGGCCCGATCACCTTCAAGAACTGGCCAGCTTCGCAGAAGACATTGTCCCGGAAGATGAGATCAAGAACACGCCGATCTTCTTGCTTGCCACGGCCGGTATGCGCCTCCTACCCGAAGACCAGCGGCGGGCGGTGCTCGAGAACACTTGTAACTACTTCCAGCGGAATACAAAATTTCAGCTTCCGGATTGCGGCTTGCATGTCCAAGTGATCCCCGGCGAGACCGAGGGTCTGTACGGCTGGATTGCCGCGAACTACTTGCTCGGGGGCTTCGATGCGCCGCAGGAGCACGACCACGGGAAAGGACATCACACCTACGGCTTTTTGGACATGGGAGGCGCGTCGGCGCAGATCGCCTTTGCGCCCAACGCGACCGAGGCGGAGAAACACGCGAACGATCTGAAACTCTTGCGGTTGCGTAAAGTCAACGGTGAACCGTCTGAGCACAGGGTGTTTGTTACCACGTGGCTCGGCTTTGGTGCCAACGAGGCGCGAAGACGGTACGTCGAGGGCCTGATCGAAGCATACCCTGCGAGCCAGGAGTTGCCGGACCCCTGTCTGCCCGTGGGATTGCTCGTCAACCAGACAGGATTCGAGATTGCACCAGGCTCGCCATTGACGCATGGCAAGTCGCCGCACCTGATCGGCACCGGCGTCTTTACAGAGTGTTTGAAGCGAACCTACCCGCTACTGGAGAAGGAGAGGCCTTGTGATGACCCACCGTGCCTGTTGAACGGCGTCCACACTCCAGCGATCGACTTCGACGTCAACCACTTCGTCGGCGTGTCCGAGTACTGGCACACCACGCACGAGGTCTTCGCCATGGCGCACAAAGACAAGGCCTACGACCTCCACACCTACCAGAAGCAAGTCACGGAGCTGTGCTCGAGGGATTGGAGGGACATCGTGGCCGACGTGGGCAAGCACAAGTGGGGGAAGAAGGTGGACGAGAAGACGGTGGAGGAGGTCTGCTTCAAGGCCAGCTGGCTCATCAACATGTTGCATGATGGCATCGGCATCCCCCGCGTCGGCATCGAGCCCGTCAAGAACCCAGGCAGTGGCTCCTCGAACAAGACCAAAGCCGTTTTGGACCAAGCCCAAGACCGTGGCTTCCTCGACCCCTTCCAAGCCGTCGACAAAATCGACGAGACCGAAGTCAGCTGGACGCTGGGGAAAATGGTCCTATACGCTTCATCGCAGATGCCGTCCAACAACAACGAAGCCCTCGCCGTCGGCTTCGGCAGCAACGGACCAGGCGCTGATCACATAATACCCGCCGACTTCCAATACGCCGGCGGCAAACCCGAGCATCTCCCCAACGACCTCGAAGACGTCGACTGGCACGACCGCATCCTCCACTCGACCTATTCCCGCCAAATCCCCGGCATCCTGATCTTCCTCCTCATCATGGTCCTAGCCCTCTACCTCCTCTGCGGCCGCGAGCGCAGACAATCCATCTCCCACAAACTCCTGACCCTCGTCGGCCGCAAACCAGGGACGCCGAAATGGCGACGGCGGAAACCGCCCGGCTCCCTCGCAGGAGGAGGAGGAGGAGGAGGAGGGGGTAAGTTCTTCGGCACCCCGAACCCACTCTACGACCGCGTGCTCGAAGACGCGATCGACCCGGACGACTTCGAACTCGCCGACGTCTCGGAAGGTCGCTACTCGGACTCCAGCAACGGCGGCGGCGCGCCGCACGATCCGCCCCGCACCGGCCGGTCATCAGGCTGGGCGACGCCCGCGACCCGCGGCGTCTCGCCGGATATCGCGCGCGCGTCGCCCAAAGGCAAAGGCTACTTCGACGGCAGCGGCGGCAGTAACGGCAGCGGCGGTCACGGGTTGGGGATCACGCCGTTTGAGCGCGGCGGACTCAGCGTGCGGACGGAGAGTAAGGAGCGGTTGGCGCTGAATCGGGACCGGGACCGGGGCGCGGCGAGTAGTCGGGCCGGGAGTCCGGCGAGACGGAGTCCGCTTGTTGTGACGCCGTTCAAGGAGAGTGTGGATTGATTTGGCGTTGTTATACCCCAAACCGTTTTGTGTCTTTCAGGTTTTGGTTTGTGGACTTGCATAGCGAGGTGTCGGGGTCAGCGTGGCATGGCTTGTGTACGGTTATGGCTCATGAGTTGTTTGGTCATCAAGGAAGGCTCCAGGGCCAACGTGCTTTTGGGGGCCCAGGCAATGCCAGTCCGGCAATGTGCGCAAGAGGCTAGAATAAACGGCAGGAGGCGTGTAAAAGAAAAGCTTGAGGAACAATACGCTAGATGCCAAGACCCAAGAACTCCCGCTACTATCCAAAAGTGAAAAGAAACCTCCCCAGAAGGCAAACGCACGCCTGGATATCTCCTTTATCTCGCCCTGAAACAATCTAATGCAGAAAACACGAAGGATCAAGGCAAAGGCCTTACAAAGCGAAAGCGGCCACGCCCATAGCAGCCGCCGCAAACCCGCTCCCAATGACGCCAAGGTCGATCCTCGGCGCGCTGGCGGCCGACCGCGTGGCGCTGGCTGATGCTCCAGTGGCGGAAGCGGTAGCGGTGGCGGTGCTCGAAATTGAGCCGGAGCGGGAGCCAGACGCCGAAGAGCCGCTCGATGCTGCGCTCGATGAACTCGTACCCGACGGCGCAGCACCGGTCGAGAGACCGCTCGCGGCGCCGGGGTGGTTCTGGCCTTGCTCGGGGGTGATTTTGAGTCCGCTGATCTGGCCTCCGTTGGTGGCGTAGACGGCGACCTGGACGGAGGTTTGGGTGACGGAGACGATGGAGCCCGTGGGAGCGTTGGAGACGCCGGCGGAGATGAGTTGGGCGGCGCCGGAAGGGGGTTGGGGGATGTTGAAGTCGTGGCTGAAGCCGTCGGTGGAGATGAGGTTGGCGTTGCACCGGGGGGGTTGGAGGGATGTGGCGCTGCTGTTGCTGGATTCGATCAGGCTGGTGTTGACTTTGCTGTATTGCGATTCTAGCGTGCTGTAGTCGTTCAAGAGCTGGAGCGTGCCGTTGGAGTAGACCTGGACAAGGCCGTAGTTGGATGTCTCCTGCGTCCATTCGTAGACGAGACCGCCGGACAGCGTGGTCATCTGCGGGCCGTAGAGGGCCGGGACTTCGTCGAAGACGCGCGGGGACGGGTCGTTGCAGCCGTATTCGGAGAAGAAGACGGGGATGGTGGTGTTGCCGAACGTCTGCACGAGCGTGTCGTACCCGGAGATGGTGTAGCTGGATTGGCTCCCGCACCAGGAGTAGTCGTTCAGGCCGAAGAAGTCGGAGCGCGACATGTCGACCCCGTTGCCGTTGGAGTTGTTGCACTGCAGGTACGCCCATGTATCGGAAAGCACCTCTGCCACATCAGCGGCGCTGTAGCCCACGGGAATGCTACGATCCGAGTGCGCGGCGATGTAGTTTTTGAGGTCACGCTGCACCGCACGGATGTACGGTGGGTTGGCCCTGCCGGTGTTGACGTCGTTGATAATCTCGTTGCCGGCGAAGAAGCCGAGCGTGTTCGGGTAGGACTTGAACGCCTCCACCACGCTGAAGATGTGTTGTAGATAGCCAATGTTGTAGGAACCGGAAGGGTTGGAGCGGTCGATGGACTGGCCGGCAAGCGGCGAGTTGACGTCGATCAACAGGTAGATGCCCACGCTGTTGAAGATCGACGCACACTCGTCGTGGTTCAAGGCCGGGTCGACGTTGTAGGATCGGATCGTGTTCACGCCCAGTGACTGCATCAACGCCGCATCTCGCAAACATGCGGTGCCGTTGCTCAACGGATCTTGCGAGTTGGTGGGACCATATGCGCCTTGTCCACCGGGTTGGTAGTCGATTCCAAGTATTACGAACCGCTGGTTTGTCCTGGAGTCGATGAATTCCTGCTCTTGCACGACGATCGGGTTCGCGGCCAGTGCGGTGGCCGCGAAGACACAAGCGGTGGTAAGAATGCTCGCGAGCTGGCGCAAGTCAGTCTGGGATGCGCTGCAGTCTGCGGGACAGTTCGGGGTACCATGATGAATGTTGAATGGATTCGTAAATGTCTAGTAGAACTCAAGTGATGCGCCAAGCTGTATACAAGTGTACAGTGGAAGTAATCAGTATGTCAAAGGGAAACGCACAAGGACCGAGCAACGCCACAGCCCAGCTTCTGTATACATGTACTGTATGTATTCACGGACGAGCAATGCCAGGAGGGCGAGAAAGAGCGTGGGGAAAAAGCAATGAATTAATGACAAACTTGAATGGATGAGTGAATGGTTGAATGGGTGACGGGATGGATGGCTGGTGGCAAGAACCTGGAATGCCGCGGAGGAGCGGTAGGCGTCGTCAACCCGCGGGTACTATATCATCATACCTATCACCAAGTGTGCAACCTGCCGCATTGGGCGGAAGGGAGGTGTACACTCAGTGACTGCCGATAGATTCAATGATTTATTATATCTCATCGTTTCACCCTTCTCTCACTCCAACACCACATTAGCACCGATCGTACAACGGCAGCACGCACGTATCTTGAAGGTACACTACCTCCTACGTTGCCTCGGACCCGCAGCTGCTTCGGTGTCCGTGGTCTTTGTATGTGCAAGGGATCATATCACTGTTGAAAATTCATATTCGTGTGGCGAGAAAGGGTGGATACATGACTTCTCAAGCGGCCATGATTTTGCCCTCGGAAGTCGGAATGATGAGTGAGTACGATTACGGACGACTGTGCCTCCAAAATCGAAACTTTTCTTTTCCTCTCGCTATGAATTAAAGGCCATCGAAGTGGCAGAAGATTATGTAGGCTAAGTATATTGGAATAAGAGCGAATGTAGCGCCAAAACATATATCCTTTTAGTCGTGAGAATCGAGCATGCTTCCGGGCTGCTGGTAGAGGCTCCTCCGCGCAAGGTGCACATTTGCACTACTCCAAGGCGCGTCTTCGGGCTCAATCATACTACATCAGCAACCAAGCCGCAAGGACGCCGGCCAGGATGTACACCGGCGCGCCAGCCTTGAGACCGGCGGCAGAGTTGGTGGAGCCGATGGGCGTAGAGACAGCGGTAGGCACCGACCCTGAAGGCGAAGCTATGGACTCATTAGCACATGCGTCATGCAATGGTGAGTAAGATGACTTACAGCTTGGGTTGGAAGCTCCTGAAGGCTTGCTGCTGCTGCCACTGCCGCTTCCGCTGCTGCTGCTGCTTCCGTTTCCGCTGCCGTTGCCGTTGCCGTTGCCGTTGCCGTTGCCACTGCCACTACCATTTCCATTGCCATTGCCATTGCCGTTGCCTGGCTGGTTGGAAGCCTTTGCAGGAGGTGCAGCTAAGAAGGTGTTAGCACCAAAATCAATCGATGATATCTTTATTGACTTACAGCTCGAGTGAGAAGCGGCCGGAGCATTGCCACTGCCGCTGCCGCTACCGTTGCCATTGCCATTGCCATTGCCGTTGCTGTTACCGTTGCCATTGCCATTGCCATTGCCGTTGCTGTTACCGTTGCTGTTGCCATTGCCGTTGCCACTGCTGCTACCGCTGCCACTGCCGCTCGGGTTGGACGCCGCGGCGGGTGGCGGAGCTGATTGAGCACCGGATGAGGCTGGAAGTGCCGCTGTGTTGGTGACTGGCTGGAACGAAGTCGAGATCGTCTGCACGACAGCAGTGAGGGTCGTAGCAGGCGACGGCGTGGCGACCGAAGCTGCCGGCCCGCTTGGCGACGCAACAATCGGTGTGCTCTGTACGTTGCCGGCGCTCTGGGGTGGCACTGACGCACCCTCAGACTTGGGACCGGAAGGCCCAGCTGGCGGCGTGACGGTCTTCGTGCCAGACTGCCAGACCGCCGTCCATCCGGCTGGAACGCTCGTTGAAGCGGTCTTTCCAGCCGACGGCGTGACGGTCTTCGTGCCAGACTGCCAGACTGCCGTCCATCCAGCGGGAACGCTCGTTGAAGCGGTGTTTTCAGCTGGCGGAGTGACGGTCTTGGTGCCAGACTGCCAGATCGCCGTCCATCCAGCGGGCACGCTCGTCGAAACGGTGGCTTCAGCTGGCGGCGTAACCGTCTTGGTACCGGACTGCCAGACTGCCGTCCATCCAGCAGGAACATCAGTAGAGGTGGTCTGACCGGCTGGCGGCGTCACCTTATCCGAGACGGAAGACTGGCCGTTAGATGGCACGCTGGCGGAAACAGAAGGCAAGACTGACACTGTGCCCGCGTTCGACTGCCCGACTGACGTGTATCCAGCGGGAACATCAGTTGAGGTGGTCTGACCGGCTGGCGGCGTCACCTTCTCCGAGGCGGAAGGCTGGCCATTAGATGGCACGCTGGCGGCAACAGAAGGCACCGTGCCCGCGTTGGGGAGCGTGACGGGAGTTGAGTAGACAGAAGTGACGGTGGTCATGGTCTGGTAGGTGCTGAGCGAAGTCGAGCCACCATGGACGTATGTAGACGTGACTTCGGTGGGCGTCGCGAAGACCGTGGTCCGCAGAGTAAGGACGGTTTGGCTGTAAGCAGTGTAGGTGTCGGTCGGTAGGACAGGGACCGAGGCTTCAAGCGATGTACTACCGTAAGCTGGTGGCGACGCACCAGTTGACGAGACGGCTGGCGGCGACACAGCTGGCGAAGACGGGTTTGAGGCTTTAAGCGATGTGCTACCGTAAGCTGATGGCGACGCACCAGGTGACGTCGCAGCTGGTGGCGACACGGCTGGTGTGGACGTTTGAGAGTAGACGCTTGGCATCGTGCTTTGAGTGGGCACCACCTCCGTCACAGGGCAGGTCGTGGTCGACAGAGCGATCGTGGAAGTCTCGTAAATGGTCGAAGGTGCGTGACAAGACACCAGGGGTGGCGGGCAGCTGGTGATCGTCGCTACAGACGTGGTGTAGACGACTGAAGTTGTGTATCCCGGAGGAACAACTGCACCAGGTGCGCTCTGAGTCGGTGCATTGCCCGAGAGGTACGACGACAATGTTGCACTCTGGGCGGGGACTCCGCCTTGGGTCGTGGGGACAGCACTCTGGCTCGGCGCGTTGCCGGACGGGTACGGCGACAGTGTTCTACTTGGGGCTGGAACTCCGCTTTGTGGCGTCGGGACAGCACTCTGCGATGGCACCACACTGCCAGTGTTCGAGGACACGGGTACGCCGGGTGCGCTCTGGCTCGGTGCGTTGCCGGACAGTGTTCCACTTGGGGCTGGTAGTCCGCTTTGTGTCGTCAGGACAGTACTCTGGGCCGGCACCGCACTGCTAGGGGTTGGGTAGACTTCCGGAGTGATCGGGATGATGGTGGTCGACACCGCAAACGTGCCGGTTTCGTAGACGGTCGAAGGCGCGCTGCAAGACACAAAGGGCGACGGGCAGCTAGTCACGGTTACGACAGATGTCGTGTAGACGATGAAAGTCGTATAGCCTTGCGGGACAGTAACGCTGGGTGCGCCTGACGGGTACGGCGACAGTGTTCCACTCTGGGTTGGAAGTCCACCTTGTGTCGTTGGGACAGCACTCTGCGCTGGCACCGTCGCACTGGTAACTGTTGGGTAGACCCCGGGAGCGACTGAACCGGTTGTAGTCGACACGGCGATGGTGGTGGTCTGGTAGATCGTCGAAGGTGCGCTGCAAGACACGGCCGGTGGCAGACAGCTGGTGATCGTGGCCACGGAAGTTGCGTAGACCGTGGAAGTAGTCATGATGGCTGGCTGATCACTCGGCAACGCGCTTGCACCCGGAGGGATGTCCGAGGTAGACGCCGGGATGGTGAACGTTTCACAGGTCGTCAGTACGGTTGTTGTCATCGATGTACCAGCGCCTTGGGCGGGGCCAGTGACCGGCACAGTAGTAGTTAGCGTAAGCGTGGTGGTAACGGTACTGGCTGGGAAAGTAACCACAGAAGGCCCACCCACTGACACCGTAACGGTGCTAGCAGGTACGACGGTAGTAATAACCTCAGTGATAGTGGTAGTCATAATGGATGTCGTCAACGACGTACCCGCGCCTTGAGCTGGCCCAGTGACCGGCACAGTGGTGGTCAGCAAAAGCGTGGTGGTAACGGTACTCGCTGGGAAAGTGACCACAGAAGGCGCGTCCGTGACGGTCACTGTGGTAGCAGGCACGACGCTAGT